>Ga0180220_1000090_pt1 | contig 173218 bp, 182 predicted proteins | sample eDN5th37CBELigBY_FD_151335 | JGI IMG/M metagenome (GOLD analysis project Ga0180220, IMG submission 151335) | Enriched backyard soil microbial communities from Emeryville, California, USA - eDNA 5th pass 37_C BE-Lig BY (version 2) (version 2) | ecosystem: Environmental > Terrestrial > Soil >... | reverse complement strand
GCGCCCGGATCGCCGCCAAGCTGCTGGCCTACAGCGCCGGCATCTGGATCAACTGCCTCTGCGGCCGCCCCACCCGCGCCTTCGCCGACCTCAACGCCTAACCAGGCGTGGCATCAATCATCTAGCGGCCGCGACGCAGCACGATCGTCTTCGCGGTGGCCTTCTGGCCGCGCGCCTTCACCGTCGCGCGCGCCTTCACGCGCCGCTGGCCGGACACGATCCGCCGCCCCGCGCTCGTGAGGCGCAGGCGCACGGTCCTGGGCCGGTCGGCGCGCAGCCGCACGGCGCCCCTGGCGATCACGCGCCCGCCGGCGCGCAGCGCGACCGTCGCGCGGCCGCTCGTCGGCGAGATCGCCCGCAGCGCCACGGTCTTGCCCGACGCGACGGCGGACTTCCCGACGACCGTCGCGCCGGCGCCGCCGACCGTGATCGTCACGGTGGACGTGTTGTTGGCGAGGTTCGGATCGGGCGTGGTCGCGCTGACCGTCGCCGTGTTGTCGATCTCGCGCGACGGGGTGTCGCCGGACTTCTCGGGGCCGGTGCGGTCGGCCAGGCACTCGAGGTCGAGCAGGGCCGACTGCGGCGAGCCGGTCGTGTTCAGCAGCCGGAACGCGCGGGTCTTGGGCCGCGGGTCGTTGCCGAGGTGGTGCACGCCGGGCGGCAGCAGCCACGTGCCGACGATGCCCTTGGCGTCGTCGGCGCAGGTGACCTGCTCCTCGACGGGCTGGCCCGGCGGGAGCGTCACGGTGCGCTCGACGTGGCGGCGGTCGAGCTCGTGGGTGTGGCCGTCGACGACCGCGACCTCGTCGGCCAGGCAGCGCATCGACAGCGTCGCCGTCGTCGGCTGGGTCACGTCGACGGTGAACGTCCAGCCGCTCGCGCCCTCGGGCTCGGAGCCGGCCAGCGTCGCGGCCCCGCCGTCGAAGGCGTAGCCGGGGACGATCGGCCGGGTGCCGGCCGGGCAGGTCAGCGTCGCGGTGTGGCGGCCGGCCGTCCAGGCCTGGGCCGCCGAGGGAACGGTGCCCGACACCTCGAGCGCGTGGCGGTGGCCGTCGGCCTCCTCGGTGGTGGCGGGCAGGCAGACCGCGAAGGCCTTGGCCTGCGCGCGGCCGGCGGCGCCGTTGCGCACGACGGCCTCGAACGTCGAGACGCCGGTCGAGCGGGCGCTCAGCACGCGCACGTCGGTGAGCGCGCCGGTGCCCTGGTCGACGGCGTCGACGCGGACGCTGCCGTCGCTGAGGATCGCGCCGGAGCCGGGGCAGGTGAGCGTCACGGTGCGGGTCTGGCCGGGATCGAGGTCGACCTGCTCCTCGACCTTGCCGACCGTGAGCTGGTGGCGCGCGCCCGGATGCGGGACGGAGCCGCCGGACGGGAGCGGGTCGACGATCGCCCGGATCGTGAGCGTGCGCGTGGCGCCGGACGCGAGCTCGCCCAGCGCGCACGTGACGATCCCGCCGGCCAGGGCGCACGGCGCCGAGGCCGACTGGAACGTGAGGCCGACCGGCAGGGCGTCGTGCACGACGACGTCGTGCGACGTCCCCGGCCCGAGGTTGCGGACCTTCAGCGTGTAGGTGACGACGTCGCCGCCGTGCGGGGTCGTGTCCGACGCGGTCTTGACGATCTCGACGTCGGCCTCGTCCGGCTCGGGCCCGTCGCCGGGCAGGCACGCCGACGAGGGGAACAGGTTCAGGTGGGTCTCGAAGTTCGACGAGAACGACTTCGCGATGACCTGGCCGATGGTGTGGCCCACGCTGGAGACCTGCACGGCCGCGTTGGGCGCCAGGATCGAGCCGCCCCAGGCCGATCCGAACTGCAGGCGCACCGACGTGGCGTCGGGGAAGTTCCACAGCAGACCCGGCAGGCTCGCCATCACGCCGTCGCTGGCCTGGTTCCAGCCCGAGCCCTGGCGGATCCACATCTGGCCGGTGAACGTCACCGACGCGCCCGACACGTTGACGAGCGCGATCGAGCCCGCGGGCACGTCGATCGCGATCCCGTTCGTGGCGGCGATCTGCGCCGGGGTGACCGAGAAGACGTTGAGGACGGGATCGCCGCCCTGCAGGCGCAGCAGCGTCTGGCCGGCGAACGGCGCCGCCCACGCGTCGGCGGTGCCGGTGGCGGCGGCCGCGCCCCACGCGGCCGACTTGGCGCGGAGGTCGGCGAAGGCGGCGGCGAAGTCGATCGGGTTGGCGCCCAGGTAGTGGCCGCCCCCGTTGAAGTTGACGCCCGAGGGCGGGTTGACGTACGCGCTGCCCTTCTGCAGGTTGAACCACTGGCCGTGGGTGCCGGCGATCACGAGCGTCGGGTCGTTGGGCCCCGAGCCGAGCCGCGTCCCGACGGTCATGCCGTTGGCGGCCAGGTTGCCGCCGTAGGCGATCGAGCCCTCCGACTCGGAGCCGCGCGTCCCGTCGCCCTCCACGAACTCGGTCCAGCCGGTCGCGGCCCCCAGCGGGTTCGTGGTCGTGACGCAGTCGGTCGCGAGCGCGCTCGCGGGCGCGGCGAGCGCGAGCCCGGCGACGGCCGTGGCGAGGAGGGCCACTCGGCGGCGGAGAGATGGGACAGCGTGGCTCATATGAGTGTCAGGGTGCCAGAGCGCGTGCGGTGAGCACGCCCACCAGCAGCTCGGTGGCGGTGTCGGCGAGCTCCGGAAGTGCCGGTGCGCTCGGGTCGGCGAGGGATTCGATCAGTAATTCGTTGATCCCTCCTACGACGGCGATCGCGAGCCCCGGCGTGAGCGGCGCGAACGCCGGCTCGTCGGCCGCCGCGCGCTCGGTCAGCTCGAGCAGGAGGGTCGCGAAGCGGCGGTGCTCCTCGCGCCGGCGGGCCAGCGCGCGCGGGCCCGCGGCCTGGATCTCGAGCAGGAACGCGCGGGTGAGCGCAGGCTCGGCCGCCAGCTCCTCGAGGTAGGCGCGCGCGGTCGCGTGCAGGCGCTCGCGCCACGGGAGGTCGGTGTCGGCGCCGCGCGCGATGACCTCGAGCAGGTGGTCGCTGATCACCGCGTACAGCGCGAGGTAGCACGCCTCCTTGTCGGCGAAGTGCTCGTAGAAGGTGCGCTTGGACACCCGCGCGTGACGGACGACGTCGGCGATCGTCGCCGCCGCGTAGCCCTTGTCGACGATCGCGGCGGCGAGCCCGCCGAGCAGTCGCCCGCGCGCGTCGCCCGGGAGCTGGAGGGTGGCGCCGCCCATCGCCCCGCCACGGTACCATCCCGTACCAACCTCTGGTACCGTTCAGTACCGCGAGCTCGAGGAGTGGTCCGATGCCCCCCGTCAGCGACACGCCCCATCACCACGTCGCCATCGTCGGCAGCGGCTTCGGCGGCATCGCCGCCGCCGTGCGCCTGCGCGAGGCCGGGTTCGGCGACCTCACGATCCTCGAGAAGGCCGACGACGTCGGCGGCACCTGGCGGGAGAACACGTATCCCGGGATCGCCTGCGACGTGCCCTCCCACCTCTACTCGCTGTCGTTCGCGCCGAACCCGGGCTGGAGCCGCACCTACTCCGAGGGCGGCGAGATCTGGGACTACCTGCGCGACGTCGCCCGCCGCCACGGCCTGTACGAGCGCATCCGCTTCGGGTGCGAGCTGCTCGAGGCGTCGTGGGACGACGGCGCGCGCCGCTGGCGGCTGGAGACGTCGCAGGGCCCGCTGACCGCCGACGTCGTCGTCTCGGCCACCGGCCCGCTGCACGAGCCCTCGATCCCCGACCTCCCCGGCCTCGGCACGTTCGCGGGCACGATGTTCCACTCGGCCCGCTGGGACCACGACCACGACCTCTCCGGCCGCCGGGTGGCGGTCGTCGGGACGGGCGCGTCGGCGATCCAGTTCGTCCCCCGCATCCAGCCGCAGGTCGCGCGCCTGTCGGTCTTCCAGCGCACGCCGCCGTGGATCATGCCGCGCACCGACCGGCCGCTGCGCCCGTGGGAGCACCGCCTCTACCGCGCGGTCCCGGCCGCGCAGCGCGCGATGCGCGAGGCCATCTTCTGGGCGCGCGAGCTGTTCGTGCTGCCGTTCCTGCACCCGCGGCTGGCGGCCGGCCCGGAGCGCATCGCCCGCCGCCACCTGGAGCGCCAGGTCCGCGACCCGGAGCTGCGGCGCAAGCTCACGCCGAGCTACCGCATCGGGTGCAAGCGGATCCTGCTCTCCAACGACTACTACCCGGCGCTCACCCGCGACAACGTCGAGGTCGTCACCGACGCGATCCGCGAGGTGCGCGAGCACGCGATCGTCACCGCCGACGGCCGCGAGCACGAGGTCGACACGATCATCTTCGGCACCGGCTTCCACGTCACCGACATGCCGATCGGCGAGCGGGTGCGCGGCCGCGACGGCCGGCGGCTGGTCGACGCGTGGGGCGGCAGCCCGCAGGCGCACCTGGGCACGATCGCCCACGGCTTCCCGAACCTGTTCCTGCTGCTGGGGCCCAACACCGGGCTGGGCCACAACTCGGTCGTCTACATGATGGAGGCACAGGTCGGCCTCCTCGTCGCCGCGCTGCGCCACCTGCGCGCGACCGGCGCGGCGGCGATCGAGCCGCGCGCCGAGGTCCAGGCCGCGTTCGTGGCCGAGATGGACGCCCGCGCGCGCGGCACGGTGTGGACGTCGGGCGGCTGCCGGAGCTGGTACCTCGACGCGACCGGCCGCAACTCGACGCTGTGGCCGGGCTCCTCGTACACGTTCGCGCGGCGGCTGTCGAAGCTGCGTCCCGAGGAGTTCACGCTCACGCCCCCGCCGGTCGCCGCCCCCGAGCGCGAGCCCGCGCTCGCTTAGGAAACCCATCGGATTCCTTCAGGGAATCCTCATGGTCGCTTCGGGCGATCTTCAGGTGACGCCCCTCTACTGGTTCGCATGAGAACCGGTATGAAGAACATCGCTGCTGCGCTGCTGGGCGCGTTGACGGCGCTGGGCGTGTGTGCGGCGGTGCTGTTCGCCGGCGTCCTCGATCAGGATCGCAGCCGGTCCGCCGACGCCGGCGGCAACGCGCAGGTGAGCGCGCCCGCCACGTCGCGGTCCGGCGACGACCGCGACAGCGGATCGCTCGCGGAGCTGTACGCGACGGTCAAGGACGGCGTCGTCTTCGTCCAGGCCGGTCAGGCGACCGGCTCGGGCTTCGTCATCGACGACGAGGGCTACATCGTCACCAACGAGCACGTCGTGTCCGGCGCGGGCAGCCAGGTGGCCGTCCAGATCGGCGAGACCGATCGCAGCGTGGCGGCCGTCGTCGTCGGCGCGGACGCCTCGACCGACCTCGCGCTCCTGAAGGTCGACCCGGCCCAGGCCGGCGACCTGCATCCGCTGCCCCTGGCGGACGCCGACGGCATCGACGTCGGCGACCAGGTCATCGCGATCGGCAGCCCGTTCGGCCTCCAGAGCACGCTCACGTCGGGCATCGTGTCGGCGCTGGACCGCCAGATCCGCTCGCCGAGCGGAAACGGGATCACCGGCGTGATCCAGACCGACGCCGCGATCAACCCCGGCAACTCCGGCGGTCCGCTGATCAACGGCGACGGCGAGGTCATCGGCGTGAACGCGCAGATCGCCAGCTCGTCGGGCGGCAGCACCGGCGTGGGGTTCGCGATCTCGGTCGAGACGGTCAAGCAGGTCGTGCCGCAGCTGAAGGCGGGCGGCGGGAGCTCCTCGCAGCAGCCCCAGCAGGGACTGCCGAGCGACCCGCGGCAGCTCAGCCAGGAGCAGCTGCGTGAGCTGCTGGAGCGGCTCTACGAGCAGCGCCGGCAGGAGCAGGCGCCCTACGGGTACGGGGGCTGACGGGGGCGCTGGGAGGGAGGCGCGCGCCGGGGCTACTCCTCGGCGCGCGCCTTCACGCGCCGCAGGCGGGACAGGAAGTCCTCGGCGTCGATGATCGCCAGCTCGAGCGCGCTGACGTCCTCGCCCGGGCCGGCCCCGCGAGCGGCGGGCTGCGCACGGGCGACCCATTTCTCGACGGTCGTCTGCAGCTCGGCGATGAGCGCGCGGGAGGCGTCGGAGTGCTCTGGCATGCGGGGAACCTACCCGGTATCGTCGTCTTCGATGACGCACCGCCTCCACACGCACGCCACGGCCGCCTGAGCCGGGCGCCCGCGCCGAACGGCCGGGTGCCCGCCGCGTCCGTGTCCGTTCGTCTCGTGGAGGACCTCTCCCAGTGCATGCCGATCTCGCCGGCCTCGGCCGGCGTCCCGACCTGACCGCCGAGCTCGCGTCGCTCGGCGACCCCGACCTGACCCCCGCCCGCGTGCTGGCCCAGCACCGCGGTCGCTGGCTGGTCGCCGACCCGGCGCCGCGGCTCGTGCCCGCCCGCGGGCGCCTGCGCGCCGACGGCGTCACGCCGGTGACCGGCGACTGGGTGGCGCTCGACGCCGGCGGCGCGATCGCCGCGGTGCTCGAGCGCCGCGGCGCGATCGTCCGCCGCGCCCCGGGCGCGAGCACCGAGGCGCAGGTGCTGGCGGCCAACGTCGACCTGGCGCTCGTCGCCGAGCCGCTGCCGGATCCGAACCCGCGCCGGGTCGAGCGGCTCGCCGCGCTGGGCGGCGCCGGCGGCGTGCCCGCCGCGCTCGTCCTGACGAAGGCCGACCTGGCCGCGGACGCCGACGTGCGCGCCGCGCGGCTGGCGCGCGAGCTCGGCCTGGCCGACGCGGTCGCGGTCAGCGCGCGCGACGGCGACGGCGTCGCCGTCCTGCGCACGCTGCTGGCGCCGGGCGCGACCGCGGTCCTGCTCGGGCCCTCGGGCGCCGGCAAGTCGACGCTGGTCAACGCGCTGCTGGGCGCCGAGCGCCAGGCGACCGGCGCGGTGCGGGCCGCCGACGGGCGCGGCCGCCACACGACCGTGACCCGCGAGCTGATCGCGCTGCCCGGCGGCGCGCTCGCGATCGACACGCCCGGCGTGCGCGAGGCCGGCCTGTGGGACGGCGACGGCGGCGCCTTCGCCGACGTCGACGCGCTCGCCGCCCGCTGCCGCTTCGCCGACTGCCGCCACGAGGACGAGCCCGGCTGCGCCGTGCGCGACGCGATCGACCCGGCGCGGCTGGCCGCGCACCGCAAGCTCCAGCGCGAGCAGGCGTGGGTCGACGACCGCCGCGCGGCGGCGCGCGAGCGCGAGCGCCGCGGGCGCGAGATCGCGCGCGGCTTGCGAGCCCGGCGCCGCAACGGGTAGGGTTGTGTTCGCCAGGAGCACACTGTTCGGCATCCGCACAATGAGCCGCGCGCAGATCACCACCCTCACCGACGCCGTCGCCGAGCTGGTCCACGACGGCGACACCATCGCCCTCGAGGGCTTCACCCACCTCATCCCGGTCGCGGCCGGCCAGGAGATCATCCGCCAGGGCCGCCGCGACCTGACGCTGGTGCGGATGACGCCCGACATCGTCTACGACCAGCTCATCGGCGCCGGCTGCGCGCGCAAGCTGATCTTCTCCTGGGGCGGCAACCCCGGGGTCGGCTCGCTGCACCGCCTGCGCGACGCAGTCGAGAAGGGCTGGCCGCACCCGCTGGAGATCGAGGAGCACAGCCACGCCGGCATGGCCAACCGCTACGCGGCGTCGGCCGCCGGGCTGCCGTTCGCGGTCATGCGCGGCTACACGGGCACCGACCTGCCCAAGCACACCAAGACCATCGCCCAGGTCACCTGCCCGTTCACCGGCGAGGTCCTGACCGCGGTCCCCAACCTCGGCCTCGACGTGGCGATCGTCCACGCGCAGCGGGCCGACCGCAAGGGCAACGTGCAGATGTGGGGCCTCACCGGCGTCCAGAAGGAGGCCGTGCTCGGCGCCAAGCGCTCGCTGGTCACCGTCGAGGAGATCGTCGACGAGCTGGAGCCGATGCCCAACCAGGTCGTGCTCCCCACCTGGGTCGTCACCGCGATCGCCGAGGTGCCCGGCGGCGCGCGCCCGTCCTACGCCCAGGGCTACTACGACCGCGACAACGACGCCTACCGCGCCTGGGACCCGATCGCGCGCGACCGCGAGTCGTTCACCGCGTGGCTGGAGCGCGAGGTGCTGGCATGACCGACTTCGCCCCCGACGAGCTGCTGACGATCGCCGCCGCGCGCGTGCTGACCGACGGGACGACCACGTTCGTCGGCATCGGCCCGCCGGGCGCCGCCGCCAACCTGGCCCAGCACACGCACGCGCCCAACCTCGTCCTCGTCTACGAGTCCGGCGCGATCGGCGCCAAGCCGCCCCACCTGCCGCTGTCGATCGGCGACGGCATCCTCGGCGAGACCGCCGACGCGGTCGTCGCGGTGCCCGAGATGTTCAACTACTGGGTGCAGCCGGGGCGCATCGACGTCGGCTTCCTCGGCGCCGCCCAGATCGACCGCTTCGGCAACATCAACACGACGGTCGTCGGCGACTACGCGCAGCCGAAGGTGCGCCTGCCCGGCGCCGGGGGCGCGCCCGAGATCGCCGCCAACTGCGGCGAGGTCATCGTCATCCTGCGCCAGTCCAAGCGCGCGTTCGTCGAGCGCGTCGACTTCGTCACGAGCGTCGGCCACGGCGACGGGTCCCCCGGCTACCGCGAGAAGCTCGGCCTGCGCGGCCGCGGCCCGGTGAAGATCATCACCGACCTCGGCATGCTCGAGGTCGATCCGCAGACCCGCGAGTTCGTCATGACCGGCCTGCACGAGGGCGTCACGCGCGAGCAGGCCGTCGAGGCCACCGGCTGGGACCTGCGGTTCGCCGACGAGGTCGCCACGCTGCCCCTCCCGACCGCGCAGGAGCTCGAGAAGCTGCGCGCGCTGAAGGCCTGATGCCCGTGTCCGAGTCCTACGTCATCGACGCGATCCGCACTCCGATCGGCCGCTACGGGGGCGCGCTGTCGGGCGTGCGGCCCGACGACCTCGCCGCCCACGTCGTCAAGACGATCGTCGAGCGCAGCCACGTCGACCCCGACCACCTCGACGACGTCTTCTTCGGCGACGCCAACGGCGCCGGCGAGGACAACCGCGACGTCGCGCGCATGGCCGTCCTGCTCGCCGGCCTGCCCACCTCGATCCCGGGCGTGACGATGAACCGCCTGTGCGGCTCGGGCCTGGAGGCGGCGATCGACGCCAGCCGCGCCGTCGAGACCGGCGACGCGTCGCTGACGATCGCCGGCGGCGTGGAGTCGATGAGCCGCGCGCCGTGGGTGCTGCTGAAGCCCGCCAAGGGCTTCCCCGCCGGCCACGAGACGCTGCACTCGACCACGCTCGGCTGGCGGATGGTCAACCCGCGGATGGACGAGCGCTGGACGATCCCGCTGGGCGAGTCGGCCGAGATCCTGGCCGACCGCTACGGCATCAGCCGCGAGGCCCAGGACGCGTTCGCGCTGAAGAGCCACCAGCGGGCGCACGCGGCCTGGGAGGCCGGGTTCTACGACGACCACGTCGTGCCGCTGCCCGACAGCGAGCTCACGCGCGACGAGGGCATCCGCCCGGACACCAGCCTGGAGAAGCTGGCCAAGCTGAAGCCCGCGTTCCGCAAGGACGGAACCGTGACCGCGGGCAACGCGTCGCCGCTCAACGACGGCGCCGCCGCCGTCCTGATCGGCGACCAGGCGGCCGCCGACCGCCTGGGCCGCGAGCCGCTCGCGCGGATCGCGGGACGCGCCGTGCACGCCGTGGACCCGGACGTGTTCGGCATCGGCCCCGTCGAGGCCGCCAACAAGGCGCTGAAGCGGGCCGGCATCGGCTGGGGCGACCTGTCGGTCGTCGAGCTGAACGAGGCGTTCGCCTCGCAGTCGCTGGCATGCCTGGCGGACTGGAAGGAGCTGGACCCGGAGATCGTCAACCCCAACGGCGGCGCGATCGCGATCGGCCATCCGCTGGGGTGCTCGGGCGTGCGCATCCTCGGCGCGCTCGCGCACGAGCTCCGGCGACGTGGCGGCGGGTGGGGGCTAGCCGCTATCTGCATCGGCGTCGGCCAAGGGCTGGCTGTCGTGCTGGAGGCCTAACGCACCACCACGCGAGAAGGAGAGAGAGGGAGATGTCGGAGACCGAGTCGGGACTGCAGATCCCGAAGTACTCGCCGATCCCGGAGAGCGACGACCCGTCGAACTTCCCGGAGTACCGGTCGACGGAGTACCGCTTCCCGAAGCGGCCGCTGTTCCACCTGCCGCAGTCCATCGGCGAGATCACCGGCCCGCTGCTGGGCGAGGAGCGCGTCGGCCCGCACGACCACGACCTCACCGCGCACGGGCACGGCGAGCCGATCGGCGAGCGGATCATCGTCCACGGCCGCCTGCTCGACAGCGGCGGGCGCCCGCTGGCCGGCCAGCTCGTCGAGATCTGGCAGGCCAACGCGTGCGGCCGCTACGTCCACAAGGTGGACCAGCACCCCGCCCCGCTGGACCCGAACTTCACGGGCGTGGGCCGCACGGTCACCGACGCCGAGGGGCGCTACCGCTTCATCACGATCAAGCCGGGCGCGTACCCGTGGGGCAACCACCACAACGCGTGGCGCCCGCAGCACATCCACTTCTCGCTGACCGGCCGGGCCCTGCCGCAGCGGCTCGTCACGCAGATGTACTTCCCGGGCGACCCGCTGTTCTTCCAGGACCCGATCTTCAACGCGGTCCGCGACGAGCGGGCGCGCAACCGGATGATCAGCCAGTTCGACCTCGAGGAGACCGTGCCGGAGTGGGCGCTGGCCTACAAGTGGGACATCGTCCTGCGCGGGCCCGACGAGACGCCCGGCATCGAGACCGCGGAGGAGCACGGATGAGCAGCGCCAAGGACACCGTCGGCCCGTACCCGCCGCCGACCCTGGAGCCGAGCCCCGGCCCGACGCCGTCGCAGACGGTCGGCCCGTACTTCTCGTTCGGCCTCACCGAGCCGTGGGAGGACCGCGAGGACGCGGTCGCGGCCTACCACACCGACGCGATCGAGGTGTTCGGGCACGTGCTCGACGGGCGCGGGGACCCGATCCCCGACGCGATGATCGAGACGTGGCAGGCGGACCCCAACGGCCGCTTCAACCACCCCGACGACCCGCGCGGCGCCGTCCCCTTCGAGGGCTTCCGCGGCTTCGCGCGGTCGGGCACCGACACCGAGGGCCGCTGGCGCGTGCGGACGCTGAAGCCGGGCTCGATCCCGGCCGCCGACGGCGTCACGCCGCAGGCGCCGCACCTGCTCGTGACGGTCATGGCCCGCGGGGTGCTGCGACAGCTCACGACCCGCATCTACTTCGGCGACGAGCCCGAGGCCAACGCGGCCGACCCGGTGCTGCAGTCGCTGCCGGAGGATGCGCGCCGGACGCTGATCGCCGAGCCGGTCGAGGGGCGGGGTTACCGCTTCGACATCCACCTGCAGGGCGATGACGAGACCGCGTTCTTCGAGCTCTGACGCGGCAGCGTACGAGCGCGGCATGGAGGTGCGGCGCGGCGTGCTCGGCGACGAGCACGTCGACCGCGCCGAGGCCGTCAAGACGCCGTTCACCGAGCCGTTCCAGGACTTCATCACCCGGACGGCCTGGGGCGACGTCTGGGCCCGGCCCGGCCTCGACCGCCGCACCCGCTCGATCATCACGCTCACCGCGCTGACGGCGATCCGCGCGGAGGGCGAGATCGGCATGCACGTGCGCGCCGCGATCGGCAACGGCCTCACGCCGGACGAGATCGCGGAGGTGATCCTCCACACCGCGATCTACGCCGGCGTGCCGGCCGCCAACGCGGCGTTCAAGATCGCCCAGGACGTGCTGGCCGAGATGGGCGTGCCGGAGGCACGGCGGCCCGGTGAGTGACGCCGCGCGCGGCGACCACTTCGTCCAGTCGCTCGAGCGCGGCCTGGCGGTGGTGCGGGCGTTCAGCGCCGAGCGTCCCGAGATGACGCTCAGCGAGGTGGCGCGCGAGACCGGGCTCACGCGCGCCGCGGCGCGGCGCTTCCTGCTGACGCTCGTCGACCTGCACTACGTCCACACCGACGGGCGCGTGTTCTGGCTGTCGCCGCGCGTGCTCGAGCTCGGCCACGCGTACCTGTCGAGCATGTCGCTGCCGGAGGTCGCCGAGCCGCACCTGGAGCGGCTCGTCGCGCAGGTGCGCGAGTCCTCGTCGGTGTCGGTGCTCGACGGCGAGGACGTCATCTACGTCGCGCGCGTGCCGGTGTCGCGGATCATGACCGTGTCGATCAACGTCGGCACGCGGCTGCCCGCGCACCGCACGTCGATGGGCCGCGTGCTCCTGGCCGCGCAGGGCGCGGCGCCGGACGACCCGGTGCTGCGCGAGAAGCTCGAGCGGGTGCGGCGCGACGGGTACGCGCTCGTCGACCAGGAGCTCGAGGAGGGGCTGCGCTCGATCGCGGTCCCGATCCACGACCGCGGCGGCACCGTCGTCGCCGCGATGAACCTGTCCACGCACGCCGGCCGGCGCACGATCGACGCGATGCGTCGCGAGCTGCTGCCGCCGCTGCGCGAGACCGCGGCTCGCATCGAGGCCGACCTCGCCGCGGGCGCGGCCGGCGCCGGGGCGAGGAGGAGCGGATGAGAACGCAGGTGGGAATCGTCGGAGCCGGGCCCGCCGGCCTGTTCCTGGCCGAGCTGCTGCGCCAGCAGGGCATCGAGTCGGTGGTGCTCGAGGCGCGCGATCGCGAGTACGTGCAGCAGCGCGTCCGCGCCGGGGTGCTGGAGCAGGGCACGGTCGACTGCATGGCCCGGCTCGGGCTCGACGGGCGGCTGCGCGAGGAGGGGCTCGTCCACGACGGCTTCGAGCTGCTGTTCGGCGGCGTGCGCCACCGCATCGACATGCGCGAGCTGTGCGGCCGCGCGATCACCGTGTACGGCCAGCAGAAGGTCGTCGAGGACCTGATCGACCACCGCCTGGCCGTCGGCGCGCCGCTGCTGTTCGATGCCACCGACGTCGCGCTGCACGACGTCGACACCGACGCGCCCTCGATCACGTTCACCCACGACGGCCGCGCGCAGGAGCTGCGCTGCGACTTCGTCGCCGGCTGCGACGGCTTCCACGGCGTCAGCCGCCCCACGATCCCGGCCGAGCTGCTGACCGTCTACGAGCGCGTCTACCCGTTCGCGTGGCTGGGGATCCTGGCCCACGCCGCGCCGTCCAACGACGAGCTGATCTACGCGCGCACCGAGCGCGGCTTCGCGCTGCACTCGATGCGCTCGCCCCAGATCACGCGCCTGTACCTGCAGGTCGCGCCCGACGAGGACATCGAGGCGTGGCCCGACGACCGCATCTGGGCCGAGCTGCGCGCGCGGCTGGAGACCGCCGAGGGCTTCACGCTCAACGAGGGCGAGATCTTCGAGAAGGGCATCACGCCGATGCGCTCGTTCGTGGCCGAGCCGATGCAGTACGGGCGCCTGTTCCTGGCCGGCGACGCCGCCCACATCGTCCCGCCGACGGGCGCCAAGGGCCTCAACGTCGCCGTGTCCGACGTGCAGAACCTGTGCGACGCGCTCGTCGAGTGGTACCGCGACGGCTCGACGGCCGGCCTGGACGGCTACTCGGCCCGGTGCCTGCGGCGGGTGTGGCGGGTGCAACACTTCTCGTGGTTCATGACCTCGATGCTGCACAAGCCGGCCGATCAGGATCCCTTCGAGGAGCGCCTGCAGCGCTCGCAGCTCGACTACGTGACGTCGTCGCGCGCGGCCGCGGTGTCGCTGGCCGAGAACTACGCCGGCCTCCCCCGTGCGTGACCTCTTCGCCGGCGTGCTGGCCCGCGGGCCCGTGCGCGAGGCCGTCGGCGACCGCGCCTGGCTGCAGGCGATGCTCGACGTCGAGGCCGGCCTCGCGCGGGCGCAGGCGCGCGTCGGACTGATCGCGCCCGAGGCGGCCGACGCGATCGCGGCCGCCTGCGACGTCGACCGCTTCTCGGCGGCGGAGATCGGGGCGGCGGCGGCGCGGGTCGGCAACCCGGCCCAGCCGCTCGTCAAGGCGCTCACCGCCGCCGTCGAGGGCGACGCGCGCGGCCACGTCCACCGGGGCGCCACCAGCCAGGACGTGGTCGACACGGCGACGATGCTCGTCGCGCGCCGGGCGCTGGAGCTGATCCTCGACGACCTGGCCGGGGCCGCCGACGCCGCGGCCGCGCTCGCGCGCGCGCACCGCGACACGCCGATGGCGGCGCGGACGCTGCTGCAGCAGGCCGTCCCGACGACGTTCGGCCTGAAGGCGGCCGGCTGGATGGTGGCGCTGGACGCCGCGCGCGAGCGCCTGGCCGACGTGCGCGCGCGGCGCCTGGCCGTGCAGCTCGGCGGCGCGGCCGGCACGCTCGCCTCGCTGGGCGACCACGGCCTGGAGGTCGTGCGGGCGCTGGCCGAGGAGCTCGGGCTGGCCGAGCCCGTGCTGCCCTGGCACACCGACCGCACGCGGATCGGCGAGCTCGCCGGCGCGCTGGGCGAGGCGTGCGGCGCGGTCGCCAAGGCCGCCCGCGACGTGACCCTGCTCAGCCAGACCGAGGTCGGCGAGGTGCGCGAGGCGGCCGGCGGCGGCTCGTCGACGATGCCGCACAAGCGCAACCCGGTCGCCTCGATCGCCGCGGTCGCCTGCGCGCGCCGCGCCCCCGCGCTGGTGGGCGGGCTGCTGTCCGCCATGGAGCACGAGCACGAGCGGGCCGCCGCGGCCTGGCACGCGGAGTGGGCGCCGCTGAACGACCTGCTCGTCGCCACCGGCGCCGCCGCCGCCTGGCTGCGCGCCTGCCTGGAGGGCCTCGAGGTGGACCCGGCGCGGATGCGCGCGAACCTGGAGCTGACCGGCGGGCTGCTGCTGGCCGAGCGCGTCAGCACCGCGCTGGGCGCGACGCTCGGCCGGGGCGCCGCGCACGACGTGGTCGAGCGCGCGGCCGCGGAGGCCGCCGACTCCGGGCGCGCGTTCGCCGACGTGCTGCGCGACGACCCCGCGATCCGCGAGCGCGTGGGCGCCGGCGAGATCGACCGGCTGCTGGACCCCTCCGGCTACCTCGGCAGCGCCGGCGCGCTCGTCGACCGGGCGCTCGACGCGCACCGGATGGTTGGATCCGCGCCGTGACCGCGATCCCGCTGCACCACGTCGTCGAGGGCCCGCCGGACGCGCCCGCCCTCGTCCTGGCCAACTCGCTCGGCTCCACGCTGGCCATGTGGGAGCCGCAGATCGAGCGCCTCGCCGCCGAGCTGCGCGTCGTGCGCTTCGACCTGCGCGGCCACGGCCGCTCGCCGGTCCCGCCGGGCCCGTACGCGCTGACCGACCTCGCCGAGGACGTCGTCGCGCTGCTGGACCGCCTCGAGATCCCCCGCGCGCACATCGCCGGCGTCTCGCTGGGCGGGATGATCGCGATGCGCCTGGGGATCGACGCGCCCGAGCGCGTCGACCGGCTCGTCCTGTGCTGCACGTCGGCGAAGCTGGGGCCGCCGTCGGCGTGGGAGGACCGCATCCGCCTCGTGCGCGAACAGGGCACCGAGGCGCTGGCCGACACGGTCGTCGCCCGCTGGTTCACCCCGGCGTGGGCGGCGGCGAACCCCGACCGCGTGCGGCGCCTGCGCGAGATGATCGCGACGACCCCCGACGAGGGCTACGCCGGCTGCTGCGCGGCGATCCGCGACATGGACCTCGAGCCCGAGCTGGGGCGCATCGCGGCGCCGACGCTCGTCATCGCCGGCGCCGACGACCCGGCGACGCCCCCGGACCACGGCGCGCGCATCGCGGCGGGGATCCCGGGCGCGCGGATGGCGGTCGTGCCGCAGTCGGCGCACCTCGCCAACATCGAGCAGGCCGACGAGGTGACGGCCCGGATCCTCGAGCATCTTCGGGTAGCCTAACCCGATCATGTTCGTGTCCATGAACTGCGTCACGGTCGCTCCCGAGCAGGCCGAGGCCTTCGAGCAGGCGTTCCTCAACCGCGAGCGCCACATGGCGGAGGCGCCCGGCTTCGTGCGCTTCCAGCTCATGCGCCCCCTGCGCAACCAGGAGTACCTGGTCGTCACCGAGTGGGAGTCCGAGCAGGCCTTCGAGGACTGGGTGTCCAGCGACCTGTTCAAGCGCGCGCACCGCGGCGACGGTCAGCGCAGCTTCGGCGGCCACTCCGAGCTGCGCACGTACGAGATCATCGACGTCGAGCAGCCGGCCGCCCGAAGCTGATCTCCCGTGGAGGACCTGCTCCTCGACATCGCCAACGCGCTCAGGTACCCGGTCTTCGTCCTCGCGTTCGTCGCCCTCGGCGCCGTCTGCTTCGAGACCGGGAGCTTCGCGATCGAGCTGCTGCGCCGCCGGCGGCGCGACCTCGGCCGCCTGGAGCGGGCCGCCGCCGACGCGCGCGCCGCGCTCGAGGCCGGCGATCCGGGGGCCGCGCAGGTCGCGCTGCTGCGCGTCTCGACCGACGGCCCGATGGCCCAGGCCACGCGCGACCTCGTCGCCGAGTGGGGCCAGCCCAACGCCGCCGACCGCGTCGCCAAGCGCCTGGCCGACTTCGACTTCCGCTCGCTGCGCCGCCTGGAGCGCACGCGGATGCTCGTGCGCGCCGGCCCCGGCCTGGGCCTCATGGGCACGCTGATCCCGCTGTCCCCCGCCCTCGCCGCGCTCGGCGAGGGCGACGTCAAGGAGCTCTCCGACGGCCTGCGCGTCGCGTTCGGCGTGACGGTCATCGGCATCCTCGTCGGCATGGTCGCGTTCATGCTCTCCCTCGTGCGCGACAGGCTCTACTCGCAGGACCACTCGGACCTCGAGTACATCGCCGCGGTCCTGTTCGACCAGCCGTCGGTGCAGCAGGCCCACGAGTCGCTGCCGGCCCCGGTGGTGTCGTCGGCGTGACCTCGCGGGTCTCCAGCCGCGCGCGCATGCGCGAGGACCGCGCCGGCGACCCGCTGGCCGGCATGGTCAACCTGTTCGACCTCGGGCTCGTGCTCGCGCTCGCGTTCCTGCTCGTGGCGATCAACAGCCTCGGGCGCGAGCAGAACCGCGCGCCCGACGCGGTCGTCGCCGGGCCCGACGAGCAGGTCGGCACGGTGCCGCAGGAGGGCGAGCGCGTGATCGGCCGCGGCGAGGAGGTCGGCAAGGTCTACCGCCTCGACGACGGGCGGCTCGTCTACGTCGCGCCCAAGGAGCCGTAGGGCGCGGCGCCGGACCGGCGCCGCGCCCCACGAGGTCGTCAGCCGCGCCGCAGCAGGCGGACGGTGCGGTCGAGCGTGACCGTGTTGCCGGCCGCGTCGGTGACCGTCAGGCGCAGGAGCGCGCGGCCCGGCTTCGCGCCGGCGACGCCGATGCGCACGACGCCGCCGCCGCTGCCCAGGCGGCCGGTCGCCGAGCCGAGCGTGCGCCCGTCGCGCAGCAGGGCGGCCTCGACCGACACGGGCTCGCCGGTGTGCAGGCGCGCGACGACGCGCCGCTTGGCCCGGGTGCCGCGCACGGCCGTGCGCCCGAGCGTGGCCTCGACGCTGCGGTCACCCGCGTCGGGATCGGCGCTCGGCGCCGAGACCGGCTCGGGCGCGGGCGCCGGGGCGGGCGCGGTCGGCGCCGGGGTGTCGGCCGGCGGCGTCCAGGCGGGGGTCGGCGACGGCGTCGGCGCCGGGTCGGGGTCGGGCGCGGGCGCGGGCGGCGCCAGCGCCGCCGGGTTGGTCTCCTCGCCCGGGTCGAGCTCGTACAGGCCCCACGGCGGGTTGGCGTTGATGACCCGGCCGCTCACGCAGGTCGCCCGGAAGCTCGCCATCCGCTTCGTCGGGTGCGACGCGGTGATCGTGTAGACGCCCTCGGGGACGTTGGGCCACACGACGCCGCCGTCGACCGACGAGCTCGTCCGCGAGGCGTCGGGGATCACGCTCTCGTTGAAGTAGACCGGCGCCCCCAGCGACGGCGACGCCGTGGCGGTCGCGCCCGCGATCCCGTGCGGGAGGATCGTGAGGAACTGGTCGAAGTCCGGGCCGCGGACGGCGCGGATGTTGAACGTCGACACGATCGCGCAGCCGATCGGGTCGGCGTCGGCGTCGAGCGCCTGGCCCAGGATCATGGCCAGGCCCACGCGCGTGGCGTAGTTGGGGATCTGGAAGTTCAGGTGCGCGATGTCGTCGCGGCGGACGTGCAGCGTCTGCAGGTAGATGCGGCGGTAGTCGGGGAGCAGCTCGGCCCACAGCGTCACGGTCGAGTCCGCCGGGACCTCGAGCACGTACGCGCCGTTCGCGCCGGCGGTCGTCGTGACGCCCGGCATCTCGGCGACGCCGATCGTGGCGCCGACGAGCCGCGTGAACGGGCTGTTGAACTTGTACGCGTTGCCGCGGATCTGCACGGTGTCGCCGGCGGCGAGCGCGCCGGGCGCGGCGACCAGCCCAGCGGCCACCGAGAGCGCGAGGGCAGCGGCTGCGCATGCGGCGGCCCGCCGCCTGCGCAGGGCGGATGACGACATCGACCTCTCCTTGTCGATCTGTGTGGATGAGCGGGCCGCCGTCCCCCATACGCCGACCTCGCGCGGCACGATACACACCTGTCTCGATCGAGACGAGCGTGAACCGAATGCCGTTCTACCGGCTCACGGCGCGGCGAGCTGCCTCTTCTGCACCTTGCCCAGCGCGTTGCGCGGCAGCGCGTCGACCCAGCGCACCACGCGCGGGCGCTTGTGGGGCGTCAGCAGGCGGGCGACGTGGTCGGCCAGCTCCTGGTCGGAGGGCCGCTGCGCCCCCTCGCGCGCGACGACCCAGGCCACGATCCGCTCGCCCAGGTCGGCGTCGGGCTCGCCGGTGACGGCGACCTCGGCGACGGCCGGGTGCTCGAGCAGCGCGTTCTCGATCTCGCCGGCGCCGATCTTGAAGCCGCCGCTCTTGATGAGGTCGGTCGCGCGGCGCCCGACGATGCGCACGTAGCCGTCCGGGTCGAGCGTGGCCAGGTCGCCGGTGTGGAACCAGCCGTCGGCGTCGACGGCCTCGGCGGTCGCGTCGGGGCGGTTGAGGTAGCCGAGGAAGAGGTTGGGGCCGCGGACGAGGATCTCGCCGATGCCGCTCGCGTCGCCGTCCTCGCGCGCCAGGCGCAGCTCGACGCCGGGCAGCGGCAGGCCGACCGTGCCGGGCCGGCGGTCGCCGTCGGCGCGCACCGAGGTGTTCATCAGCGTCTCGGTCATGCCGTAGCGCTCGACGACCCGCTGGCCGGTGAGGCGCTCGATGCGCTCGTGCTCGCTGGCGGGCAGCGCCGCCGAGCCGGAGACCAGCAGGCGCGCGCGGCCGAGCGCGCGGGCGATGCGCGGGTCGGCCTCGGCGGCGTCGGCCAGGCGGCGGTGCATCGTGGGGACCGCGAAGAGCATCGTCCCGCCGGCCTCGAGCGCGTCCGCGATCGCCTCGGGCGAGAAGCGGCCCACGTGGTGCGAGCGGCCGCCGCGGCGCAGCGGGCCGAGCGTGCCGATCACGAGGCCGTGGACGTGGAACAGCGGCAGCGCGTGCACGACGACGTCGTCGGCGGTCCACGCCCACGCGTCGGCGAGCGCGTCGAGGTTGGTCGCGATCGCGCGGCGCGGGAGCACCGCGCCCTTCGGCGGCCCGGTGGTCCCCGACGTGTACACGACGAACGCCGGGGCCTCCGGATCGGGCTCGGGCGGCAGCGCCACCGCCTCGCCGACCGGCTCGAGGTCGACGTCGGCCCGCGGGCGCCCGTCGAGCGTCGCCCCGAACACGAGCGCCGGGTCGCTGTCGGCCAGGATGTGGGCCAGCTCGCGCTCGCCGGCCTTCGGGTTCAGCGGCACGACGGCCGCGCCGGCGGCGAGGATCCCGACGACGGCGACGATCGTCTCGACCGACGGCTCGGCCCACACGCCCACGCGCTCCAGGCCGGCGACGCGCTCGGCCACGCCGCCGGCGGCGGCGCGGAGCTGGGCCCAGGTCAGCTCGCGGTCGGCGACGCGCAGGGCGACGGCGTCGGGCGGATCGGCGAGGAGCGGGAAGAGCATCCGCGGCAAGCTATCGCGCCGCGAGCTCGGTCAGCCGCGCGATCGTGGCGTCGATCTCCACGTCGGTCGTGCGCGGGTTGATCGTGCACAGGCGCAGCACCTCGCGGCCGCCCAGCGTCGTCGAGCTGGGCAGCGCGTAGCCGTCGGCGGCCGCGCGCGCGACCAGCCGCGCGGCGTCGGCGCGGTCGTGGGCGAACGTGACGATCGCGAGCTGGGCGGGCGTGACGACCTCCCACCCCGGCGTGGCGCGCAGCGCCGCCTCGGCGCGCTCGGCGAGCGCGATGCCGCGCGCGATCGCGGCGCGGATGGCCTCGACGCCGAACGCCTTGACCGTGAGCCACAGCTTCAGCGCGCGGGTGGCGCGGGTGAGCTGCAGCGAGCGGTCGCGCAGGCTCGGCTCCGGGTCGCCGGTCGTGTCGCGCAGGTACTCGGGCTCCATCGCGAACGCCGCCTCCAGCACGCCCGGCTCGCGCACGAGCAGGCACGCGCACTCGTACGGGGCGAACAGCCACTTGTGCGGGTCGATCGTCAGCGAGTCGGCGCGCTCCAGGCCGGCCATCAGCGCCCGGCCGGCCGGCGTCAGCGCGGCGGGGGCGCCGTACGCGCCGTCGACGTGCAGCCACAGGCCCTCGGCGGCGGCGACGTCGGCGATCGGCTCGATCGGATCGACCGCCCCGGTGTTCGTCGTCCCCGCGGTCGCGACGACCAGGAACGGGCGCAGGCCCGCGGCGCGGTCCCGCGCCACGGCGGCGGCGAGCGCGTCGGGCGGCAGGCGGAACGCGTCGTCGGTGTCGAGCAGGCGCACGCGGTCGCCGGCGAAGCCGAGCGCGCGCAGGCCGCGCGTGAGCGAGGCGTGCGTCTGGCGCGACGCGTAGACGACGGCGTCGGGGTCGTGCCCGCCGAGGCGGTGCAGGCGCGCGGCGGCGAACGCGGTCGTGCTGGACATCGACCCGCCGCTGAGGAACACGCCCTCGGTCCCGGCCGGCAGGCCGAGGAGCTCGACGAGCCAGTCGACGACGAGCAGCTCCAGCGCCGTCGGGCCCGAGGCGCCGGTCCACGAGGTCGCGATCGCGTTCATGCCCGCGGCCAGGGCGTCGGCCAGCGGGCCGACCGGGCTGCTGGGCGACGGCACGCGCGCGAAGTAGCGCGGATGGTCGCCGCGCTGCATGTGCGCGAGGACGACGTCGGCGGCCAGGTCGAGCGCGGCGTCGACGTCGCCGGGCCGGTCGGGCGGCGGCTCGCGCAGGCGCGCGTCGAGCGTCGCGCGGTCGGCGGTCCGCGACGGCGGTCGCTCGCGAAGGGTCTGCAGGGAGTCGACCCACAGGTCGACGACGCGGTGCCCGAGGCGGCGGATCTCCTCGGGCGGCAGGCTCAGCGGTTCCGGGTCCACCGCCGGGAGCATCTCAGCCCCCGGCGGTGGGCGGAAGTCTCGGCTAGATCGGGAGCAGCGGGCCGCGGAACGGCTCGGTGCCGTTCACGAGGCGGATCGACTGGCCGCCCTCGTCGTTGGCCCACGCGATCTCGTGCGCGAGGTCGCCGACACCGTTGGACAGCGCCAGCGGCGCGAGCGCCAGCGTCGACAGGACCCCGAGCGCGCGGCCCTGGCCGTCGAGGAACGCGCTGCCGGAGTCGCCGGGGATGCCCGGCGTCAGCGTGTAGACGCTGTGGTTCCAGCCGTTGGCGCTCGTGCCCAGGCTGAAGCCCTCCTTCGGGCTGAGCTGCGTGATCCCGCCGCGCAGCGACGAGTTGCCGTACGACAGCACCTTGGCGCCGGTCGACGTCCCCGAGGTGCTCAGCCCGACCGGGCCGCCCCAGAACGGGATCGACGGGTTGACGAGCTCGACGTCGGCGGGGTCGATCCGCACGAGCGCGAAGTCGTTGTACGCGCACGCGTCGGGGTCGGTCTCGCCGGCCTCCTGCATGGCCAGCCACGAGTTGTAGACCATGACCCCGGGCCGCGTGGCGCCCTCGATCTCCACGCGCGTGCCCAGCGGCAGCGACGCCGACGTGCAGCCGTCGGTCTCGGTCGCCTCGCCCGTCGACGAGCAGTGCGCGGCCTGCCCGATGTACGTGCTCGAGCCGTCCTCGAAGATGAAGTTCGCGGTGCACTGCCCGCTGCCCTCGGTGTTCGTCTGGACGCCCGGGTGGATCGGCGCGCTGTCGGCGGGCGCCCATCCGAGGGCGGGCCCGGCGCTCGCCGCGAGCGCCGTCGCGGCGGCGGTCGCGGCCAGCGCGACCCTGGTGCGCAGCTTCACGTGTTCCTCCTCCTGCCGTGGTGGTTGCGTGACCGCTCCAACGACGGCCGCGAGAGGAACTTGCGGGCGCCGGCGCGATCAGGCGGCGACGGGCGCCGCGGCGGGGACGATCGCGATCGCGTTCCCCGACGGATCCGTGAGCGTGCGCGGCTCGCCGGGAGCGCCGACGACGGTCATGTGGCGCATGCCGGCGACGCCGCTGCCCGGCGGCGGCGCCGCGGGGACGCCGGCCCCGCGCCACGTGTTGAGGCCGAGGTGGTGGTGGTAGCCGTTCCACGACAGGAACGCGGCGCCCGGATAGCGGGTCATCTCGTCCATGCCCAGCTCGCGCGCGTAGAAGCCGACGGCGGCCTCCAGGTCGGAGACGTGCAGGTGGACGTGCCCGACGCGCAGGCCGGCGCCGGCGCGCGGCCGCGGCGCGTCGGCGGAGACGAGGCCGAGCAGCGCCTCGAGGTCGAGCGCGTGCGTGTACATCCCGACGCGCTCGCCGGGGCCGGGGGCGGGCCAGCGGTCGCGCGGGCGGTCGGCGTAGAGCTCGAGCCCGTTGCCGTCGGGGTCGGGCAGGTAAATCGCCTCGGAGACGCCGTGGTCGGAGGCGCCCTGGATCGGCGTGCGCGTGACGGCCAGGCGCTGGAGCGCGCGGGCCAGCTCCTCGCGCGAGGGGTGCAGCAGCGCGACGTGGTAGAGGCCGGCGTGGCGGCCGGCCGGGCGCGCGCCCGGCTCCTCGACGAGGACGAGCACGTCCTCCTCGCCGGCGCCCAGCACGGCGCTGCGGTCGTCGCGACGGTGCACCGAGAGACCGATGGCGTCCTGGTAGAAGCCGACCGAGCGGTCCAGGTGCGAGACGGTGAGGTGGACGGCTCCGAGTTCCATGACGTCCATCATAGCACTAACCGGACCGCAGTCCGGTCTTGATCGCCGGCGGAGTCGGTGCTACGGTGGCCGGGTCATGATCATTCGCTGACGACGTTTCACGCTGCACGCCCAGCGCCCGCCGCACCCCGGCGCGGCCCGCGTGCACCGGCCGTCCGCGAACCATGACGCCTCGCCGTCCTCGCACCCGCCGTGCGAGCGCGGGCGGCCTCCCGTCCGACCCACGTCCGAAGGAGGCCCCTATGCACCGCCGTCCACCCGCCATGAACCGGCGCGCGGCCCTGCGCCCCGCGCCTCGCATCGCGCGCCCCATCCCGCGCAAGCTGCCGCCCCAGCACCGGGGCGGCAAGGGCCGCTGAACCCGGCGGCGCCGCCGGAGCTCGAGCTCCGGCGGCGCCGCTCAGGCGACGAGCGGCAGCGAGCGCAGCGCGTACCGGCCCCGGATCGCGCGGCCGCGGACCGGGTCCTCGAGCTCGTACGAGAACGCGGCCGCGGGCCGGATGCCGCCGATCGCGGGCACCGTCCCGCAGAACATCAGCGTCCCGTCGACCAGCGGCGGCTGCGCCAGGCCCGCGAGCTCCTCGGCCGACAGGAGCGCGTCGAGCGACCCCTCCTGGTAGAGCACGCCGTCGTCGATCCACGAGCGCAGGACGAGCCGGTCCCAGTGCTCGCGGACCTCGTCGAAGGGCCACAGCTCCGCCCGGCGGGCCTTGAGGAACGCGCGCACCTCGGCACGGTGGTCCATGACGGGAAACCGTACGTCGTCTGACATCCGGATTCCGCAGTTCGGCCACCCGCACGACGGCCGCGGCCCGCGCGAGCGCGCTCAGCGGGCCGGCGTCGCGGCGTGCGCGCGCTCCGCGAACTCGGCGAGCTCGCGGTTGAAGTCGTGAGGCGCCTCGAGGAACGGCATGTGCCCGACGCTGTCGTACACGCGGACGTCGGCGTGGGGGACGCAGTTCTTGATGTGGTGCGCCGCCGCGAGGCGCGTCACGCGGTCGTCCGCGCCCTGGGTCACCTGGACCGGCACGGTGAGCGTGCGCAGCAGGTTGCTGTTGTCGCTCGTGCCGCGCATCGCCATCTCGCGACGCACCTGCGGCGGGACGATGATGTTGAACGCCAGCAGCGTCTCGAGCTCCTCGGCCGGCAGCTCCCGCGCCGCGCAGGCGCGCACGAAGCCGCGCATCGCCTCGATCGCGGTCGGCAGGTCGCTCGAGGTCGCGTCGGCGAAGTACGTCTCGAAGCCCTCGCCGGCGAGCGCGCGCTCCTTCTCGGTGTTGCCCATCATCACGGCCCAGCAGACGAAGTTCACGCCGGCGACGCGCTCCTCGCCGTAGGCGCGGATGAAGTCGCAGGCGACGTAGCCGCCGAACGACCAGCCCACGAGCACCGGCCGGCCCAGGTCGCGCTGCGTGATGATCGCGTCGACGTCGTCGGCCCACGGCTTCGCCCGGTTGTAGGCGGCCGGGTCGGTCGGCCAGTCCGACATGCCGTGGCCGCGCAGGTCGTAGGCGACGAGCCGGAAGCGGTCCGCCAGCTCGCTCTCCATCTGGCGCATCCAGCTCTGCCACGACTGCGACCAGCCGTGGATGAACAGGATCGCCGGCGCGTCGGGCGGGCCGGACTCCCGGACGTGGAGGAGCACCCCGTCGGGTGCGATCACTTCGGCCGTCTGCATCCTGACCCCCTTGTGCGTGCTCATGTCCCGACCTCCGCGGGCGCGGGATCGGCGCCCCGAGGACGATCGCTGATGACCCCCGCCGCGCGCAGGCCGGCCAGCGCCCCGTCGTGGAGTCCGACCCGCTCGCGCAGCACCTGCTCGGTGTCCTGGCCGAAGCATGGCGCCGGCGTGCGGATCGCCAGGTCCCAGCCCTCGACGTGCAGCGGCAGCCCCTGCTGCGTGCGGCTCCCGACGGCCGGGTGCTTGACCCGCTGCAGCAGGCCGCGCTCGGCCAGGAACGCGCTGGACGCCACGTCGCGGGCGTTGGCGACCGGCGCCGCCGGGACGCCCGCGGCCTGCAGCTCGGCCGCGAGCTCGTGCTTGTCGCGGTCGCGCGTGCGCCGCGCGATGTCGGCGTTCAGCGCCTGCTCGCGGCGCTTGCGCTCGGCGAGGCCGGTGCCGGCCCAGCCGTCGAGCCCGAGGACCTCGCAGAGCGCCCCGAACTCCGCGTCGCTGCTCGCGGCGATCGCCACCCACTCGTCGTCGCCCCGCGCGGGGAAGGCGTCGTGCGGCGCCGCGTCGTCGACGTGGTTGCCGTCGGGCTCGGTGTCGCGTCCGGTGGCGATCGCGTGGACGATCTGCTCGCCGATCCAGTACATGGCCGCCTCGCGCTGGGCCAGCTCGACGCGCTGGCCGACGCCCGTCGCCTCCCGCGCCGCCAGCGCCGTGAGGACCGCGGCCGCCGAGTTGAAGCCGCCGATCGGATCGAGGTACGCGGGCCCGGTGGTGGTCGGGCGGCCGTCGCCGTAGCCGATGCGTGCGCCCATGCCGCACATCAGCTCCATGCTCGGGCCGAGCGCGACCCAGGCCCCCATCGGCCCGCCGTCGCCGTACGCGGGCATCTCGACGACGATCAGGCGCGGGTTGAGCTCCCGCAGGCGCTCCGAGCCGAGCCCCATCCGGTCCAGCGTGCCGGCGCTGAAGTTCGCGATCAGCACGTCGGCCTGGAGGGCGAGGTGCACGGCCAGTGTGCGGCCCGCCTCAGTCTTGAGGTCGAGCGTGATCCCGCGCTTGTCGTGGTTCTGCGTGTTGAACTGGAAGCAGCGGTCGTAGGGCCGCTCGCCCGGCTCCAAGTCCGGGTAGCGGGAGGGAAGCCCGCCGCGGACCGGCCCGCGCCAGTCGTCGATGCGGCCAGGGCCCTCGACCTTCAGCACGTCGGCCCCGAGGGCGGCGAGGATCCGCGTGGCCATCGGCCCCGACCAAGCGGTCGTGAGGTCCAGGACCGTGATGCCCGCCAGCGGCAGGCCGTCGCCGCCGGGTCCGGCGGCGCGGCGCCGGGCCGAGATCCACGGCTGCTGCGGCGCGGGCGCGCCCGGCGCGGGGCCGCGATCGCGCTGCGGCGTGTCGGAGAAGCCGAACATCGGGCCGAGCCGGGGGAGCTCGCCGTCGCGGCAGCGGTCCCACCAGCCGCGGAAGCGCAGCTGCGGGTCGTCGGCCAGCTCCAGCGGCGTGATGGCCTTCGCGACCACGACCTTCTCGCGCTGGCCAGCCTCGAGCACCTGGTCGACCGGCCGGTCGCGCAGGTCGTGCTCGAGCGCGGCCACGAACGCGTCCCAGTTGCGCAGCCGGTCGTGCTCGGTGGCGAAGCGCGGGTCGTCGACGAGGTCGTCGAGCCCCAGCGCCGCGCACGACTGCCGCCAGCGGTGGTCGTAGATGAAGACGGCCACCCAGCCGTCCGCGCAGCGGACGATCGCCCGCGGGGTCGTGCGCGCGTCGCGGCCCTCGATCGTGCCGTTGTAGGCGTACTGCGTGGCGCGGCAGAAGCTCATCGACGCCGCGACCTCGGCGACGCTCACGTCGACGCGCCGACGGGGGCCGCCGGCCAGCAGCACGGCGACGCACTGCAGGTAGGCGATCGCGCCGGCGGCGTAGGACGCGCGATGGCCGACGCCGTACAACGGCTCGCGGTCCGGCCGGCCGTTCTCGAACATCGTGCCCGCCAGCGCCTGATGGACGAGCTCGCCGCCCGACCAGCCCGCCAGGACGCCGGAGCGCCCGAAGCCGGTCACGTCGCAGACCACCCGCGGCCCGCCCTCGGCCGGCAGCAGCGGCGTGATCGTGTCGGCGGGATCGACGAGCACGACGTCCGCGTCCGCGGCCAGGGCGCGCACGACGTCGTCGGTCGGCCCGCCGGCGACGGCGCGTTTGCCCAGGTTCAGGTGCCAGAACAGGCAGGACCAGCGCTCGCCGCCGACCTCGGCGAACGGACCGCGCCGACGCAGCGCGCTGCCGCCCGGGGGCTCGGCGAGCACCACGTCGGCGCCGTTGTCGGCGAAGAGCCGCGCCGCGAACTGCCCCGCGACGCTCTCGGACAGGTCCAGGACGCGGACGTCGGCCAGCGCGTCAGCCACGGCCCTCCTCCATCACCAGCCCGAGCGGGCGCACCGGCGACCCGGTCGCGCCGACCAACTTCAGCGGGCTGAGCACAAACGTGAACTCGACCACGCCGTCGGCCGCGAGCTGCTCGAGGTCGAGCACCTCGATGATGTAGATGCCGTGGTCGACGATCAGCACCCGGTGGCCCGGCAGGCCGTACCCCCGGTGCGCCGGGATGCGCTCGAAGGCGACGGTGTCGCCGCCGACCGCGAGCGGCTCGAGCCCAGCCAGCCAGCGCGCCCCGGCCTCGCCGGGCCCCGGCGCGCCGTGCACCTCGCCGACGTACGTCTCGGTGTCGTCGTACAGGCGGCCCCAGCCGGTGCGCACGAGGACGACGTCGCCCGGGCTGGGCCGCACCCCGGTCCGGGCCAGGGCGGCCGACAGGTCGTCGACCGTCACCTCGTAGGCCGCCGGGCAGTGGTCGATGCCGAGCGTCGCCGCGACGTCGAGCAGCACGGCGCGGCGGACCATCGGCGGGATGGTCTCCGCCCCGTGGTGCGCGTAGCCGCCGCCGATGCACGACGCCTGCGCGTCGACGCCGCCGTGCAGCCGGCCGTCATCGGAGATGTGCGCGAGCGCGTCGATGTGCGTGCCCACGTGGCTGCCGGTGATGATCAGGTCGTTCGCGCCGGACGAGCCGTCGGCCCGGATCAGGTCCCCGTGGCGACGCGGGATGACCATCCGGAACGGCGGGTGATCCTGCGACTGCGGCATCCCGATCGTCATGGGCCGCCCCATGTCGTAGACCCGCACCCCGTGGGCGATGAGCGCCAGCAGGGGGTCCGTCACGCCGATGTCGCCCGTCACGAGGTCACCAGCCGCCGGCGGATGGCGCTGTCCGCCAGCAGCGCGGCCAACACGACCACCCCCAGCGCGATGTCCACCACGTAGAAGTCCAGGCTCAGCAGCGCGAGCCCGTTCTGCACCCCGGCCAGGAGCACAGCGCCGCCGAACGCGCCCCACACCGAGCCGCGTCCGCCGAACAGGCTCACGCCGCCGACGACGGCCGCGCCGATCGCCTGCAGCATGAACGCGCCGGACCCGGTCGACGCGTCCGCGCCGCCGGTGAACGACACGAGCACAACCCCCGCGAACGCGGCCATCACGCCCGCGGTGGCGAACGCCACCCACTTGACCCGGCCCACGGCGATGCCCATCGCCCGCGACGCCTCGGCGTCGCCGCCCACCGCGTACAGGTGACGGCCGTAGGCGGTGCGCGTCAGGACGAACCAGACCACCCCGGCCAGCGCGAGCGCCATCGCAAACACGAGCGGGATCCCGCCGCCGCTGTCGAGATACGAGATCGCCCACAGCGCCGCCGCCAACGCGACGACCCAGGCGACCGTGGTGCCCAACAGCTGGCGCTGCGTCAAGCGCGATTCGTGAGTGTCGCGCGCGTGCATCCAGTAGCGCGCCAGGATCAGAAGCGCCCCGCCGACGCCGACGACGACCATCGCCAGCGGCGTGGCGATGCGTTCGCTGGTCAGGTCGGCCAGCGGCGCGCGCCGCACCGGCTGCTGGCCGTCGGAGCCGAGGATGCCGACTTGGACGCCGTACCAGACGAAGAAGCCGGCCAAGGTGACCGCAAACGAGCGGACCCTCCCGACGAGGACGAAGAAGCCCTGCAACCCGGCGACGGCCAGGCCGGCCAGCAACGTCACGAGGAGCGCGATCGTCCACGGCACGCCCTCGTTGGCCAGGAGGATCGCGACGAGCGCGCCGGTGAACCCGGCGATCGACCCCAGCGAGAGGTCGATCTCGCCCATCAGGATCACGATCGTCGAGGCGATTGCGATGATCGCCAGCGGCGCGACCTGGACGAGCAGGTTCGTGAGGTTGCGCGCCGTCAGGAAGTACGGCGATGCGATCCGGAAGACGATGACCGCGACCAGCAGCGCGACGAGCAGCGGCAGCAGCTCGCTGCCCTTGCCGAGCGTGATCGTGGGCAGGCGGCGCCGTCGCACGGTCGCCGCGGCGGGTGCGCTGCTCACGAGGGCCGTCCTTCCTGCGGCGCGGCCCCGGGACGGGACACGCCGACGATCGCGGAGACGACCTCCTCCTCGGTCGTCTCGCTGGTGCGGAACTGGGCGACGACACGGCCGAGCCGCAGCACGACGATGTTGTCGGCCACCGCGAAGACCTCGCGCAGGTTGTGCGAGATGACCAGCACGGCGGTCCCCGCGGCGCGCAGGCGCCCCATGAGGGCCAGCACCTGCTCAGCCTGGGCGACGCCCAGGGCGGCGGTCGGCTCGTCGAGCATGACGACGTAGGCGCGATCGCGCACGGCGCGCGCGATCGCGACGCTCTGGCGCTGGCCGCCCGACAGCGCCTCGATCGGCGTGTTGACGTCCTTGAGCGTGGTGATGCCCAGGTCGTTCAGCGCGGCGCGCGTCGCGCGCCGCATCTCCCGGCGGTTGAGCCAAGGCATCCGGATGCGGCCGATCCGCGCGTGCATCTCGGTGCCGAGGAACATGTTCTCTGCGGTGCTCAGGGCGTCGACGAGCGCAAGATCCTGGAACACGGTGTGGATGCCCTGGGCGCGGGCGTCCTTGGGGTCGCGCAGGCTCACCGGGCGGCCGGCGACCGTGAGGTCGCCGGCGTCGGGCTGCAGCACCCCGGACATGACCTTGACCAGGGTGCTCTTGCCGGCCCCGTTGTCGCCGACCAGCGCGGTCACCTCGCCGGCGCGCAGCGCGAGCGACGCACCCTGGAGCGCGACGACGTGACCGAAGCGCTTGTGGATGTCGGAGACCTGGAAGACGATCTCCCCCGGTCGTCCGACGCGATCGCTCCCGTGGGGAGCGGGCGTCGGCCCGCTCCCCACGTGCGCATCGGTCATTCGCTGCTGCACGGCTCCCCCACGCTGGCGGGCAGACCCTCGCAGGCCTCTTCCTCGGTCAGCAGGTTCCAGTCGAACGCCTTCTGGAGAGTGTCGCGCTCAACGACGTCCACCGGGGTGTCGCGGAACGGGATCGGCGCGGTGTTCTCGCTCCAGGTGTCCGTGAAGACGTCCTCGGGCGGCTCCTCACCCTTGAGCGCGGCGATCACCGCGGCGCAACCGACGGCCATCTCGTTGTACGAGCTCTTGATGACCGTCGCCGTCTGGTTGCCGAGCAGGATGTTCTGCACGCCGATCGGATCCGCGTCGAGGCCGATGATGTCGACCTCGCCGGCCCTGTTGATTGTCTTGAGCGCGCTGATCACGCCCGAGGCCAGGAAGTCGGCGCCGGCGATGACCGCCCCGACGTCGGGGTGGGCGACGAGAATCGCCGACATCTGCTTCTCGGCCTCGGCGCCGTCCCAGTTCTTCGCACCCTTGTCGCCGACGAGCACCAGGTCGCCGCTGTCGAGCGCGGGCTGGAGGACCTCCATCTGGGCCCGACGCATGAGCTGCGCGTACTGCGTCGCAAGATCGCCGTTGACCAGCGCGATCTTCGTGCCCTTCGGGTAGTTCTGGTCGAGGATCCACTGCGCCTGGGCCGTCCCGATCGGCACCGGGCCGTCACCCACGAGCGCGACGACGTCGCCCTCCTCGGCCTCGACGACCGGGTTGACGTAGTCGATGACCGGGACGTCGTTCTGCTTGGCGGCCCTGAGGATGGCGGTCGGCGTCGGCGCGACCGGCGTGAGCAGGAGCACGTTGACGCCCTGCGACAGCATCGACTGGACCTGCGACGTCTGCGTCTTCGCGTCGCCCTTGGGGTCGGCGGTGACGAGCTCGACGTTCGGCGCGTACTGGGACAGGCACTTCTTCAGCTCGGGGATGTCGACCTTGTTCCAGTGCGGAACAGCGCCGTTGTAGATGCTGAAGCCGACCTTCCCGTCGCCCTCGTACGGCGCCAGCTTGCCGGCGATCCCGTCGACGAGCGTGTCGCCGGTGGTCGCGCTGCCGCCTCCGGTGGACGTCGACCCGTTGTCGTCACCGCTGCCGCAGGCCGACAGCGCAGCGATGGCTCCCACGACCGGGACCACCGCAGCCCAACGACGCCAACGCAACCCATTCCTTGAGCTCATCTCACCGCCTCTCCTCCGAATTCGCACACGTGTGCGCCTAACGCACACGCTTTCACGCACACGTGTGCGCTGTCAAGCGACAGCGACGAAACCCCTGGAATCCAGGTGAGTTGCTAGCGAATGACGCGAGCGCGCTCGAGACTGCGGAGGTCCTCTTCGACCGCCTCCGCGGCCGCCCTCAGCGGCGGCAGCATCTCCTCGACGGCCTCGGACGGCGGGATGCGCCCGGTCAGGGTCGAGAAGCTCAGCGCCGCGACCACACGGTCACGGCTGCGGACCGGCACGCCGACCGTGCGCAGCCCCTCCTCCAGCTCGTGGTCGACGAGCGCGTATTCCTGCTTGCGGACCTTCTCCAGCTCGGCGCGCAGGCGCTCCGGGTCCGCGGTCGTGTGCGGGGTGACGGCGACGAGCTCGACCTCAGACAGGAAGGCGTCGATCTCGGTGTCGTCCTTGTCGGCGAGCATCACCCGTCCGGCGGCGGTGGCGTACGCCGGCATGCGCGTCCCCACGCTGATCGACGTCTGCCAGATGCGCCGGATCGGCACGTTGGCCACGCACACCGTCTCGTGGCCGTCGAGCACCGACATGTAGGCCGACTCGTGGACGCGCTCGGCCAGGATCTCCAGATGCGGCAGGGCCGCCTCCGGCAGCGACAGCGCCGACAGGTACGCGTACCCGAGCTCCAGCACCTTCGGCCGTAGCGAGAAGTACCGGCCGTCGGTCCGGACGTACCCGAGCTGGACCAGCGTGTGCAGCAGCCGGCGCGCCGCCGCGCGCGTCACGCCGGCGCGGCGCGCGGCGTCGCTGAGCGTGAGCTGGGGATGCTCGAAGTCGAACGCCGAGAGGACGGCGAGGCCCCGCCCGAACGCCTGGACGAACTGCGGTGCCGCGGTCCCGCCGTCGTCGGCCTCGATCTCCTCGTCGGAGTCGCGGCCGTTGCGTGCCGACCGCGTCACGGGGCCGGGCTGCCCTCGAGCGCGGTGAGGACGGCCTGCTCGCTCGCGGTCGGCGGTAGGAGCCGTCGCGGCTCCGGCGCGACCCGCAGATCCCAGCCCGTGGCCGCGCGCGCCTCTTCGACGCTTCGGCCGGGCTGCAGCGCGACCAGGACGAGCTCGCCGTCGTCGGGATCGGGCTCGTAGATCCCGATGTCCGTGACGACCGCGACGGGACCGCGGCCCGGGAAGCCCAGGTCACGACGCGTCGTGTCGCCGACGCGCTGGCCGGCAGTGGTGACGAAGTCCACAGCGCTCACGAAGCTCCTGACACTCTGGCGCACCATTATCACGACCCGCCCGGCGGCAGAGGCGATCTCCGGCGCGCCACCGGCACCGGGAAGACGCACGCGCGGACGGTCGTAGCCGTCACCGACGACGGTGCTGTTCACGTTGCCGAAGCGGTCGACCTGCGCCGCCCCGAGCAGACCCACGTCCACGTGTCCGCCCTGCAGCCAGTAGTTGAACATCTCGGGGACCGGGACAAGCGTCTGCGCGGTGCCCGCCAGCCCCGGGTCGGCCACCGACAGCGGCAACTGCGGCGGTCGGGTCCCCAGCACGCCGGACTCGTAGACCAGGTACAGATTCGGGGCCAGGGACCGTTGCGCGAGCATCGCGGCCAAGCTGGGCAGCCCCACGCCCACGAAGCAGACCTCGCCGTCACGCAGCATCCGCGCCACGGCCACCGCGATCGCGGCATCGCTCATGCCGCCACCCCCACGTGCTCGACCATCCAGTTCGTGAAGCGGTCGCGGTCGCGCGCGATGGCGTCCCACTCCCGATAGAAGGCGTCGTCGCGGACGGAGTCGTCCTGACCGTACGTCGGCCAGGCGCCGCCTGGCGCCTCGCTGATCGTCGTGACCGCCCAGGAGGGGAGGACGACCTCGCCGGGGCGCGGCTCGAGCGCGTCGACGACTCGGTCGACCGTGACGAGCGCGCGGCGCGCGGCGAGGACCGCCTCCTTCTGGACCCCGACGATCCCCCACAGCTGGACGTTGCCCGCGCGATCCGCGCGCTGGGCGTGGATGATCGCCACGTCGGGGCGCAGCGCGGACACCGCGGCGAGCGACTCGCCGGTGAAGGGGCAGCTGACGAAGCGCACACCGTCCGTGTGCGGCGGCAGGTCGGTCCCTGCGTAGCCGCGCATCAGCATGCACGGCAGCCCCGAGGCGCCGGCGACGTAGCGGTTGGCCATGCCGGCGTGGGTGTGCTCCTCCAGCTCGATCGGCCGGGGCCAGCCGTGCTCGACGGCGTCGCGGAAGCGGTGCAGGCTGCCGACGCCGGGGTTGCCGGCCCAGGAGAACACGAGCCGGCGCACGCGCCCGAGGCCGATGAGCTGGTCGGCGATCAGGTCGGGGACCATCCGCACGAGCGTCAGGTCGCGGCGTCCCTGGCGCAGCAGCTCGTGCCCGGCGGCGAACGGGACGAGGTGGCTGAATCCCTCGAGGGCCACGATGTCGCCGTCGTGGACGAGCTCGCCGACGGCCTCCGCAAGAGGCGCGAACCGGGCCATCAGATCGCGCTTGTTCGCTGTGAGCACATATGTGCGATCATAGAACGATCGACATCACAGCCAGGGAGGAGAGCCCGTGCTGGGCGGCTACATCTCAGACCTCGAGGCGGGCGACGTGTTCGAGCCGGTGCGCTACCTGCTCACGCCGGAAGCCATCTCGGCCTACGCGACGGGCAACGAGGAGGACGGCGACTGGTTCCACGGCGACGACAACCCGTGGGGCCGCCAGGTGCGCCCCCCGACGATGATCCACTCCGACAAGATGCGCCTGCTCGAGGCCAACTGCCTCAAGGAGCAGCGCATCGCGGGCATGACCGGCCAGGGCCCGGAGCTCGAGTCCGACGCCCGCATCCACTACGAGTACCACGCCAAGCAGCACTCGCCCGCGTTCGCCGGTGAGGAGCTCGTGGTCTCCGGCCGGATCGCCGACCGCTACGAGAGGCGCGGGCGCGACTACCTGCTCTACGAGCTCGAGGTCCGCACCGCGGATGGCCGGCTCGTGACCACCTACCGCGACCGCACGGTTCTGCGCTACCGCAAGGAGGACGACCGATGAGCGCCCTGACCGCCGATCCCCAGCCGCTCGCCGTCGGAGCCGAGCTGTCGGGCCCCGAGATCGTCGTGAACGCCGACCGGCTGGCGGCCTACGGCGACGGGCTGCTGTCGTCGGCTGCGGGCCGGGCGGTCCAGGTCGGTTCCAACATCCACACCGATGTCGAGCTTGCCCGCTCCCAGGGCCTGCCGGCGCCGATCGCCGACGGCATGCTCTCGACGAACTACCTGTCGTCGATGCTGACCCGGGCGTTCGGCCGGTTCTACATCGAGAACGGCGAGCTGCGCACCAAGTTCATCAAGCCGGTGCCGGTCGACACGCTCCTGCGGGTTCGCGGGCGCGTGCGCGCACGCGAGGAACTCGGCGACGGGCGCGTGCGCTACGAGCTCGATGTGTGGACCGAGAACGGCAACGGCGTCAAGGTCGTCGACGGCGACGCCGCGGTCGAGGTGACCGAGTAGCGCAGCGGAGAGGGAGGGATTCGAACCCTCGGACGAGGTTGACCCCCGTCACGGCATTTCCAGTGCCGCCCGTTCAACCGCTCCGGCACCTCTCCAGGTTTCGATGCGGCAGGCCCGCAGACTAGCGAGCGACCGGGTCCGAGACGATCGCGGAGGCCGTGCCCGAGAGCGCCAGGCGCAGCTCGGGCGCAGCCGTGCCGCCGAAGGCGGCGCGCGCCTCGTCGGCCGGCGCGGTGCGCAGGTCCACGCCCGGCGGCGCGAGGTAGTCGACGAAGCTCACGACGCGCAGGTCGGGCAGCACCAGCCACGCGTACGCCTGGGTGGGCTGCTCCGGCGGGTTGGCGACCACGAGCCCGGAGCCGTTGAGCGGCTGCCAGGGCCCGTGCAGGCGCGGCGCGACGAACCCGAACAGGCCGGTCGGCCCCTGGACCGGCGGCGTGAACGTGTGGGCGTTGGCGCTGAAGAAGAGGTGGTAGCGGCCGTCGTGCACGACGACGTGCGGGCGCTCGAGCTCGTGGGTCACGCCCTCGGCGCGCAGCAGCGGCGGGCCCAGCGTCCACTCGTCACCGGCGGCGCGCGTCGCCAGCGCGACCGCGCCGGCGAAGCCGCCGTCGTCGCCGGAGGGCACCGAGGCGGCGATCAGCAGGTGCTCGCGCCCGTCGGCCGGGTCGCGGAACCAGGCGGGGTCGCGGAACGCGCGGATGCGCCCGGGCGCGCCGTCGAGCTCGTCGGCGAGCAGGTACGTCGTCCCGTCGGCCCGGACGATCTCGCGATGGTCGCCGGCCGCCTCCAGCCGCACGCCGTCGCCCGCCCCGGCGATCCGCCCGCGCGCCTCCATCACGCGCTGGCCCCAGCTCGGGCGCGGCTCCCCGCGCCGCCCGGCCGCGGTGTAGAAGACCGACACCGACCCGTCCTCGGCGAGCACGGCCGAGCCCGACCACTCGCGGCTGCCCGGCGACGCGCCGTCGGCGAAGACCGGGCCCAGGTCGAACCAGGCCGCCCCGCGGCGGCCCAGCAGCCGCAGCCGGGCCAGCCCGTGGCGCAGCTCGGGGTGGCCGGTGGCCGCCGCCGACAGCGCCATCCACAGCTCCACGTCGCCCGCGCGCGCCGGCCGGCCGTCGCCGGACTCCTGCACCGGCCACAGGTCCCACACGTCCTCGCCGGGCAGGACGCGCACGAGCCCGTCGCGGCGCAGCAGCGGAGCCGTCGTGTCCGGCGTGAGCGCCACGCGGGCGAGGTGGTCCGCGGTCCAGCGAGCCGGGATGGGCGGCGAGGCCGGCATGCCGGCTGCATCTTGGCCGTTCGGACCCGATCGCGTAGGTTTCGGCAATGGGTCGATCCGGATTGCTCGCCACCGCCGCCGCGGCCGTCGCCGCCACGGCCGCCGTCGCCGTGCCCGCCCTCGCCGATCCGGCGGGCAAGACCACCGTCCGGGAGACCATCCAGGTGCAGGGCGGCTACGGCACCGGGGACGGCGCCTACCACCCGCTCGTGCCCGGCGCCGGCGAGCGCCACATGGTCCGCAGCGAGCTCGCCAAGCCGCGCAAGGGCCGCGCGAACCGCCGCCGCTCCCTGGCGTTCTTCGGCCAGATCACCGACCCGCAGATCGTCGACGAGATGTCGCCCGCGCGCGTCGAGCTGCTCGACCCGGCGGCCGGCGCGGTCAGCGCCTCGCACCGCCCGCAGGAGGCGCTCGGCCTGCACGGGTTCGACTCCGTCATCCGCAACCTCAACGCCAACCCCACCAGCCCCGTGCGCCAGGGCAACGGCCGGCGCGCGCGGATGGGCTTCGCCATCACCACCGGCGACCTGCCCGACAACACGCAGCGCAACGAGGTGCGCTGGATGGTGTCGGTGCTCGAGGGCGGCACCGTCGACCCCTTCAGCGGCCAGCCGATCAGCGAGTCCAACCCGTGCCCGAACGCGACCCCCGAGCAGGTCGCGAAGATGAACGACGACGTCGCCAACCGGCGCTACACGGGCGTCCAGGACTACACCGACTATCCCGCCGGCACCCCCGCCGAGCGCCTCGCCGGCTTCTGGGACCCGGAGCGCGCCGCGCCCGTCGGCGGGCCGTACGCGTCGTTCCCCCGCTACCCGGGCCTGCTGGACCGCGCCCAGCGCCCGTTCCAGGCCGAGGGCCTGCGGGTGCCGTGGTTCTCGTCGCGCGGCAACCACGACGGGCTCGTCCAGGGCAACGCCTCCGCCGCCGAGCCGCTGTTCCGCGCGATCGTCACCGGCTGCCTGAAGGTGTTCCCGTCGGCCGCCTTCGATCCGGCGTCGGTCGCCGGGCTCAGCGGCACCGAGGTCTTCCGCCGCATCGGCAACCCGGACTTCATCGCCGCCCTGCTCGGCGGCGCCGGCGTCACGCCGCCCGACCCCGAGCGCGCGTTCGTCTCCAAGCCCGAGTACCGCCAGCTCCAGGGCGGCGCGGACCGCCAGCACGGCTTCGGCTACACCTCCGCGCGCGAGCTGCGCGCCTCCAACGGGACCGCCCTCTACTACAGCTGGGCGCCGCGCAAGGGCCTGCGGTTCATCTCGCTCGACACGGTCGCCGAGGGCGGCGGCTCCGAGGGCAACCTCGATCACCCGCAGTTCCAGTGGCTGCGGCGCGAGCTGCGGTCCGCCGCGCGCCGCGACGAGCTCGTCGTCGTCTACGCCCACCACACGCTGGAGACGATGGACAACCCGACGCCCGACGAGGAGGCCGGCTGCACCGACCCCGACGGCGCCGGCTGCGACGGCGACCCGCGCAACTCGCGTCCGATCCACCTGGGCACCCGCGGCAAGGCCTCGCTGAAGAACCTGCTGCTGGCCAACCGCAACGTGATCGCGTTCGTCAACGGCCACACCCACCGCAACACCGTCGAGGCGATCCGCCGGGGCAAGCGCGGGTTCTGGTCGATCAACACCGCGTCGCACGTCGACTACCCGCAGCAGTCGCGTCAGATCGAGATCATGGACAACCGCGACGGGACGCTGTCGATCTTCGGCACGATCCTCGACGCGGCCGCGCCGATCGAGCCGCCCGCGCCCGGCGCGGCGGACGGGTTCGACGACACGCAGCTCGCGTCGCTGGCGCGCACGCTGGCCGCCAACGACCCGCAGGCCCGCGACGTGACCGCGGGCAACGGGCCCGGCGACCGGCGCGACCGCAACGTCGAGCTGCTGATCCGCGACCCGCGGCGCTAGATCTGCCAGTCGCCGGCGCGCAGGACGGGCACCGCCGAGCCGTCGGCGGTGAGCCCGTCGACGTCCACGTCGGGCCCGCCGATCATGAAGTCGACGTGGATGTCGGAGCGGTTGATGCGGTCCTTGTCGGCGTCGCCGACCGTGAGCTCGTAGGCGGCGCCGAGCGCGATGTGGCTGGCCGCGTTCTCGTCCAGCAGCGTGTCGTAGAAGACGGTGTCGAGCGGCCCGATGCGGCCGTGGCGATCAACGAGGGCCAGCTCGCCGAGGCGGGCGGCGCCCTCGTCGCGGCGCGTCATCGCCTCGAGCACGTCGCCGCCGCGGTCGGCGGTGATCTCGACCGCGCGGCCGCCCTCGAAGCGCACGCGCAGCCCCTCGATCGTCGTGCCGCCGAGCACGAGCGGCTTCGTCGCCGCGACCGTGCCGTCGACCCGCTGCGGGTCGGGCGCCGTGTAGACCTCCTCGGTCGGGAGGTTGGGCATGTGGCGGATGCCGTCGACGGTCTCCATCGCGCCGCCGTGCCACTCCGACGAGGGCAGCAGCCCGACCGTCAGGTCGGTGCCCGGGCCGCTGAAGCGGATCGCGTCGAAGCGGCGCGCGTCGAGCGCGGCGGCCGCCGTGGCGATCTGGTCGGCGCGCGTGCGCCAGGCCGCGATCGGGTCGTCCTCGTCGAGGCGCAGGATGTGGATCAGCTCGGACTCCAGCCGCTGCAGCGCGGCGTCGGGGTCGAGGTCGCGGTGCACGAACCGCGCCCACTGCGGCGTCGGGCACGGCGCGACGCACCAGTTGACGGTGCGCGCGTTGACGATCTCCATCGTCTCTGGGACGAACGGGAGCTGGTCGCGGCCCAGGCGCTCGGGATCGAGCCCCTCGAACAGCGTCGGCTCGATCGGACCGCTGAGCGAGATGCGCACGCCGCGCTCCTCGCCGAGCTCGAGCATCCGCTGCCCGTACCAGCGCGGCACGTACTCGAGGTCCTCCTCGCGCGACAGCTCGATCCGCGCCTTCTTGACGTGCAGGTCGAACACGGTCACGTCGACGAAGCGCGCGCCGTGCCGGTAGGCCGAGCGGGCCAGGGCGCGCGTGAGCGCCTCCTTGCCGGGCTCGCTGCCGATCGACACGACCTGCCCCGGCTGCACGTTGGCGCCGGCCTCGATCACGAGGTCGGCGAATCGGTCAAGCGTCGGCTGGTCCATCCGCCGAGCGTAGTGGCGGGCGGCTAGCGGGTCGGGCGCGGCGAACGGCCCGGCGGGCGGTTGAGGCCGCGGGCGCGCAGCACCCAGCCGACGCCGGTGAAGACGGCGGCGATCACCGCGAGCACGAGCAGCGCGACCGTGAGCGGGCTGTCGGGCAGCACGAGCCACAGCAGCAGCGCGCCGAGCGGGATCGCGCACATCACGATCCACATGCGCAGCGGCGGCAGGCGGGTGGTGGTCGGCGGGACGCCGTAGGGGTCATCCGAGGGCATGCGCCCCCGCTACCCAGCCACCGACGAGCGTACGCGCGCCAGCGCGGCCTCGTCGTCGACGTCGACGGGATCGCCGAGCCCGTCGCAGTCGACCTCCAGCAGCGGCACGTCGCGCAGGAGGTCGCGGGCGCCGGCGTCGCCGCGCAGCGCCAGCAGCCGCGGCGCGAGCTCGGCGCGCAGCGCGACCGGATGCCCGGGCCGCCCGTCCCAGCGCCCGCGCACGGCGAGCACCTCGGGCGGGGCGCTGCGAGCCGCCGACACGATCGCGTCGACGGCCAGCGACCCCAGCAGCGGCTGGTCGCCCAGCAGCACCACGTACCAGGCGGCGCCGCCGGCCGCGGAGACCCCGCAGCGCAGCGACGCCGCCATCCCCTCCTCCCACTCGGTGCAGTCGACGATCTCGGCGCGTCCCCGGTCCAGTCGGGACCGCACCGCGTCGGCCTGCGCTCCGAGAACCAGCACCACCCGGTCCAGGCCCTGCGCCGCCAGCGCCGCGTCGAGCGCCCACTGCACCAGCGGGCGCCCGCGCAGCTCGGCGAGCTGCTTGGCCGAGCCGAAGCGGCGGCCGGCGCCTCCGGCGAGCACGATGCCGCAGGCGCCGGCGTCCATCACACGGGCGTCGGCGCCTGCGGGACGGGCGGGGTGCCGTACGTGTGGAAGCTCTCGACCGTCTTCACGCGCCAGGCCTGGCCGAGCTTGCGCTCCTCCTCGGTCCACACGACGCACGGCTCGTCGGGGTCGAACACGAAGCGCCCGCCGGTCGTGACCTCGATGCGGTTGCCGCCGGGCTCGATCCCGTACAGGAAGAAGCCCTGCGCGATCGCGTGCTTGGACGGCGCCGCCTCGATGTGGACCTCGTTCTCCAGGAAGATGTCGGCGGCGCGCAGGCACTCCTCGCGCGTGTCGACCCAGTAGGCGAGGTGGTGCAGGCGCCCGTTCGCGCCGAACGCGTCGCGCGTGTAGATGAGCTCGTGCGCGGCGATCGACGCGCTCATCCACGCGCCCGCCTCGCTGCCGTCGTTGAGCTCGATGCGCTCGTACAGGCGGTAGCCGAGCGTCTCGACGCCGAACACGCGGTTGGCGTACACGTCGGCGGCGAGGACGTTGACGTGGTCGAGCCGCTTGATCGCGCAGCCGCGGGGCACGTACCGCTGCGGCTGGTTCTTCAGCGACGGCTTCAGGTGCGGCGGCGGCGAGTAGCGCTCGCTCTCGTAGTAGATCTCGAACACGTGGCCGTCCGGGTCGCGGAAGCGGTACGACGGGCCGCGGCCGCGGTCGCCGTCCGTCCAGCCCTCGCCCAGGCCGGTCGCCTCGATCTTGGCGACCCGCCGCTCCAGCGCCTCCTGGTCCCACGCCCGCAGGCCCAGCAGCGCCAGGCCGGAGGTGTCGGACTCGGTGAGCTTGGTGGACCACGGCTGGTAGTCGCCCCAGCCGCGCAGGTACACCGACTGCCCCTCCTGGTGCTCGATCTCCATGCCGAGCACGTCGACGAAGAACCGCAGCGACTCCTCCGCCTTCGGCGTCAGCAGCTCGACCGGTCCCAGATGCGCGATGTCGGTCACGCCGTGTCTCCTTCTTCGCTGAACTTCCCCTTCAGACCATCGATCTCCCAGGAGAGCGCCCCGCCCTGCAGGCGCTCGCGCTTGATCGCCTCGCGCTGCTCGCGCTCGCGGGAGGCCGCGAGGACCTCGTCCACGCGCTCGGCCTCGACGACCGCGACGCCGTCGGCGTCGAGGACGAGCAGGTCTCCGGGTCGGATCAACGCGCCCCCGACGGTCACGGGCACGTCGATCTCGCCCAGCGCGTCCTTCGTGGCTCCCTTGACGCGCACCCATCGCGCCCAGATCGGAAGCCCCATCTCCCGCAGCTCCTCCACGTCGCGCACCGACGCGTCGATCAGCAGCGCGGCGGCGCCGTGGACCTGCGCCTGGGTGGCCAGCAGGTCCCCGACGAGCGCGACCGGCGCCGGCTCGGGCATCGTCAGCACGAGCACGTCGCCGGGCTGCACGGCGGCCATGGCCGCGTGCACCATCAGGTTGTCGCCCTGGGCGCACCGCACGGTCCGCGCGGGTCCGGCCACGCGGGAGCCCGGGACGACCTGGATCAGATCGGCGTCGACGTAGCCGCGCCGGCCGCCGGCCTCGTAGACCGTGGCGGAGCCGAGGCGGGCCAGCTCGGCGATCGTGTCGGCGCCGGGAGTCAAAGCTCGCTCACCACCTGGGGGATCACGCGCTGGAAGGCCTCGGCCTGGCGGATCTCCTGGTTGCCCGACGCGCGGCGGGCGTGGTTGCCGCGGTGGTCGGCGCGCTCGCGGTAGTAGGTCTGCAGGTACTTCTGGGCCTGCATCTCCTCCATCGCCGCCTGCTTGCGGTCGATCACCGAGGTGATGTCGACGAACGTCGTCGGCGTGAAGTTGCACAGCTCGGGCTGGTGGGGCTCGAACAGGAACAGCGCCGGCGGCTTGATCGTCGGGAACGCGCTGCTGACCCCGGCGCCGGCGGCCAGGCCGCGGGCGCGGTCGACGGCCCGGAAGGCGACCGGGTGGTCGGGGTTGAACGGGTCGGTGTCGGTGTGGGTGACGACCGCGTCGGGCGCGAACTCGCGGATCACGTCGGCGATCAGCAGGAGCTGCTCGGCGCCGATCTCCAGCGGGTAGTCCCCGAGGTCGAGGCAGCGGAAGCTCGCGCCGAGGTGGGCGGCGGCGCGCTCGGCCTCGCCGTGGCGGATCTTCTTGACGTTCTCGACGGTCTGGCCCTCCTGCTTCCACAGCTCGCCGGACTCGCCGCGCTCGCCGTAGGACAGGGCGACCACCTCGGCGGTCCCGCCGTTGGCGGTGCAGACCGCGATCGCGCCACCGGCGCGCCAGACGAAGTCGGCGGAATGGGCGCCGATGACGAGCAGGCGCCTAGACATTCGACAGCGCCTCCAGGCCGGCGATGCGGCGCGTGTTGGTGACGGCCATGGTGCGAACCTCCTCCTCGCTGAAGCCGGCCTCCAGGAAGCGGTCGGCCATCAGGGCCATCCCGTCCTCCACCGGCGGGTTGAAGCGCTGTCCCAGATCCGTCGACCACAGCGTGTTCTCGGCGCCGACCGCGCGGGTGGCCTCGAAGAAGCGCTCCCACGGGGCCTTGCCGGTGTACGTGGTGGTGAAGCAGCGCTCCAGCAGCGCGCCCTTCTCGGCCAGCGCGACCTGGTCGGCCGGCGAGACGTTCTGGGACGGGAACTCGGGGTGCGTGACGACGATCTGGCGCACGCCGGCGGCGACCGCGCCGTCGACCAGCGTGAAGATCTCGTCGCGCGACAGGTGGCCGGTGCAGAGCACCATGTCGTGGCGGGCGATCACCTCGAGGACCTCGTGGGCCTCGGGCAGCAGCTCGCCGCGCTCGTCGACGACCGGGACCGGCTCGCAGGCCAGCCCGGCCTCGCGCAGGGACAGCTCGAAGCGCACCCAGACGGGGACCTTGCCGTTGGGGTCGGCCTGCAGGACCTCGTGCTGCTCGTTGACCGAGCTCACCGTCGGGAACCACACGACCCGCGCGCCCTCGCGCGCGGCGATCTCGACCGCGAGCGGGTTGAGCCCGCCGACCGCGCGGTTGAGCGTGATCGAGCCGAGCACGACGACGCCGGGGACCGCCTCGGCGACGACCTGGGCGCGCTCGGCGGTCGAGGTGTAGTGCGACTTCAGGCCGAAGCCGGCCTGGCCGGTCTCCAGGCAGCGGCGCGCGAGCTGGATGTCGGTGATCCGCCGCGCCACGAAGTCCGGCGCGATGTGGATGTGGTAGTCGACCGCGCCTCGAACCAGCTCGCGCGCGCGGTCGCTGGGGATCGGGTGCTCGCGCTCATCGGCCATTCTGCAGCTCCTCCAGCCAGCCGGCGGCCGCCTCGGCCACCCGCGGTCGTACTCCGAGCCCGTCCAGCATCGCGGCCACGTCCCGCATCTCGTGCATCCGCCGCTCGGCATGGCGGATGCTGCCGTGCTCCATGCGCTGCGCCAGGTCGCCGTCGGCCGCCTCGAAGAGGCTGACGATCTGGTCGCGCATCCAGTCCTCCGCGTCGGCCGCCCGGGCCGCGGCGAGCGCCTCCGTGATGACCGCCGCCATCCCCTTCCAGAGCACGCTGCGCAGCAGCTTGCGCTGGGCCGCGTCGCCCGGCTGGGGCCCGCCGTCGTCGATGGGCGTGCCCAGCGGCGCGAAGATCTCGGTGAAGGCGCCGGCGCCCGGGCCGCTGACGAGCATCGGCGTCCGCACGCCGCGGCCGGGGACCGGCGCCATCAGCGCGACGTCGACGAAGCGCGCGCCGGTGGGCGCGATCAGGTCGGCGAGCTCGCGCTTGAGCGCGGCGGACGAGGTGTTGCCGTCGGCGTAGACCTGGCCGGGCGCGAGCGCGTCGAGCACCGAGCGGGCCGCCTCCATCGCGTGGGCGGCGGTGGTCAGGCTGAGCACGACGTCGGCGCCCTCGGCGACGGATGCGGGCGCGTCGACGTCGGGCGCGGTCTCGGGCAGCGGGTCGTAGCCGCGCACCGTCACCCCCGCGGCCCGGAGGTCGTCGCGGATCGCGCCGCCCGCTTCCCCCAGACCGAGCATCCCGACCACGAGACCCGGGCGCGCATGCGCGCCGTCGCTCACGCGCCCCGGACCTCCGCCGGGAGGGTTCCGGCGACGTTGGCGAGGTGGCGGCGCATCGCGTCCTCGGCGGCGTCGGGGTCGCCGGCGGCGATCGCCTCGACGATCGCGCTGTGCTCCTCGAACGACTCGCCCGGGCGGCCGGGGACGAGGATCGTGCGGTACTGGTAGCGCACGACCTGGGACCGCAGGCCGGAGATGAGCCGCAGGGCGGTGCCGTGGCCGGACATCTCGCCGATCGTCCGGTGCAGGATCGCCTGCTCGTCGGAGGCGCCGACGAGGTCCCCGGCGTCCAGCAGCTCGCGCATCCGGCCGAGGATCTCGCGCAGGCGGGCGATGTCGTCGTCGGTGGCGTGCAGGGCGGCGTGGCGGGCGGCCAGGCCCTCGAGCACGGCGCGCGCCTCGAGGATCTCCGAGGCCTCGCGCTGGCCGACCATGCGGACCTTGGCGCCGCGGTTGCGCTCGCGCTCGACGAGCCCGTCGGCCTCCAGGCGCACGAGCGCCGTCCGGATCGCGGCGCGGCCCAGCCCGAGCCGCTCGCTGAGCTCGAGCTCGACCAGCCGCTCGTTGGGCTGGAGCTCTCCGGAGACGATCGCCGCGCGAAGCCGCCCGTAGCAATCGTCGTCAGGATTGTCGACAATCCTGGTCACGGGCCGACCGTATCACGTCCCCGCGCGCGCGGGGACCCGCGGCGGGAATATGTCAGACGATAACCGTCTCGCCCCGCTCGGGCAGGGCGAGGCGGTCGGCGACGCCGTAGCCGGCGAACGCCGCCCGCAGCTCGGCCGCGCCCTGGGTGAAGTGGCCCCAGCCCTCGAAGTGGACGGGGACCGCCGCGCGGGCGCCGAGCAGCTCCACCGCCTGCGCGGCCCGCTCGCTGGAGAGCGTCAGATAGGCGCCGCCGAAGAGACGCGGGATCGAGACCGCGCCGGCGAACAGGACGGCGACGTCGGCGGGGCCGACGCGCTCGGCGATGGTGCGCACGACGTCCAGCGAGGCGTTGTCGCCCGAGACGTAGACGCGCTCGAGCCCGTCGCCCTCGAGGACGAAGCCGATGACCGGCCCCGTGATCTCGTCGGTGCCGTCGGGACCGTGCTGGGCGGGGACCGCGGTCACCTTGACCGTGCCGCGGTCGGGCCGCGGGATCTCGACCGACGTCCACGGCTCCAGGCCGACCGCGTCGCCGCCGAGGCGCTCGGCGCCGGCCACGGTCGTGAGGACCCGTGTCGCCCTGGGCAGGAACGCCCGGCCCTCCGGGTCGAGGTTGTCGGCATGATGGTCGTGCGAGAGCAGCACGACGTCGATCGGCCCGATCGCGTCGGGGTCGATGGCCGGTCCGGTCGTCTTCACGAGCCCGCCCTCGTAGTCGCCGGGCGGCGAGAACGTCGGGTCGGTGAGCCAGCGCAGGCCGGCGTACTCGAGGACGGCGGTCGGCCCACCCACGAGCCGTGCGGTGAGAGTCGTCATGGGTGCGAGCATCTCGCACCGGACGACGGCGCGTGGGGAACTCGCGGACCCCATGGCGCGGCGCCGCTCATCCGCGCGGCGCGGCTACTCCGTCGGCCGCCCCGCCCCGCGCGCACTCCGACGTGTGGCACATGACGTCCGCATACCGGCTGCCATGTGCCACACGTCGACGCGGAGGGTGCGGTCGCGAGGGGTGAGCGACCTCGTGGTCGTATGGCGGGTTGATGACACCCTGCGGTCGGCCGTACTCGGGCCGATCTCCTCCCACCGAGCGAGGTCGACTATCAGCCGACCAGGCTGACCCGACCTTGGGAAACGGCGCTACGACGACGAGAGCCGCAACCCCGCTGCTTCAGCGGAATTGCGTCTCGTAGCGGAGGGGGAGGGATTCGAACCCTCGGTACGGGGGTTACCCGCACAACGGTTTTCGAGACCGCCCCGTTCAACCACTCCGGCACCCCTCCGGGCGATGCGGGGACACGAGGCTAGCAACGGGACGATGAGCTAGGGTGCCGGCCGTGATGCGACAGGGATGGCGCGTCCGGCTCGTGGGTCTGTGCGTCGCCCTGGCGGCGCTCCTCGCCCTCGGCGCGCCGGCGGCGTCCGCGCAGAGCGCGACGTGCCCCGAGGGGTTCGCGTGCCTGACCGTCGAGGTGCCGCTGGACCGCTCCGGCGCGGTCCCCGGGACGCTCGGGCTGCCGGTGATCGTCCAGCGCGGCGACGGGCCGGTGCTGCTCGCGCTCGGCGGCGGCCCCGGGCAGGCGATGATCGACGAGTACGCCGAGGTCAGCGCCCAGGCGCTGCAGCGCGCCAGCGGGCACCGCATCGCCATGCTCGACCAGCGCGGCACCGGCGCGACCGCGCTCGACTGCCCGGCCCTGCAGCGCGCCGCGCTCACCGACTACACGGTCCCGCCGCGCGGCGCCGTCCCGGCGTGCGGCGAGATCCTCGGCGGCACGCGCGGCTTCTACGCCACGACCGACACCGTCGCCGACCTCGAGGCCGTGCGGATCGCGCTCGGCATCGAGGCATGGGCGCTCTTCGGCGTCTCCTACGGCACCTACGTGGCCGAGCGCTACGCGCGCGCGTACCCCGACCGGGTCACGCGGCTCGTCCTCGACTCGGTCGTCCCGCAGGAGGACGTCGACCCGTTCAGCGCCGTCCCGATGCGCCACAGCGCGCGGGTGCTGCGCGAGCTGTGCGCCCGCGGCCCGGCGTGCCGGGGCGTCACGCGCACCCCGGTGCGCGACCTGCGCCGCCTGGTGCGCCGCGTGAACCGCACGCCGATCCGCGGGGAGGGCCTGCGGATCGACGGGCCCGCGCTGTTCGACCTGCTCGCGTCGCTGTCCTCGTTCGCGCAGGGCCTGTTCCCGGCGCTCCCCACCGCGGTCGACCGCGCGCTCGCCGGCGACCCCGACCTGCTCGTGCGCATGGCGGCGACGGTCCGCACGATGAACGACGACCCGAACCCGGCGCGCAACTCGTGGGGCCTGCACAGCGCGACGCTGTGCGCCGACGTGGCCTTCCCGTGGGGCTCGCCCGCGACCGACCCGGCGACGCGCGGCCCCGCGATCGCCGACGCCGCCCGCCGGCTGCCGCGGCGGCTCGGGCCGTTCGACCGCGCGACCGCCGCCGGCAACGGCGTGATGGAGACGTGCCGCCAGTGGCCGGCGACGCAGGTCGCGCCGCCGCCGCAGCCCGGACCGCTGCCCGACGTCCCGGTCCTGCTGATCGCCGGCACCTGGGACCTGTCGACCCCGGTCGCCTACGCCCGCGCGGAGGCGCGCCGCGCGCCCCGGGGGCAGCTCGTGATCCTTCCCGAGGTCGGCCACGCGGCGGTGACCACGGCGCGCTGCGCGGCGGAGGCGTTCGCCCGCTTCTTCGCCGACCAGCCGCTCGGGCGGCCCTGCGCGCGCAACCGCGCGCCCCGCGCGCTGCCCAAGGGCGTCTGAGCCCCGCGCTCAGCGGGGGCCGCGACGCGCCGCGAAGAACTCGCGCAGCAGCGCCGCGCACTCGTCGGCGTGCACGCCGCCCTCGACCAGCGGGCGGTGGTTGAGGCGCGGCTCGGCCAGCACGTCGAGCACCGACCCGGCCGCGCCCGCCTTCGGGTCGGCGCACCCGTAGACGACGCGCGGCACGCGCGCGAGCACGATCGCGCCCGCGCACATCGCGCACGGCTCGAGCGTCACGTACAGGACCGACTCGAGCACCCGCCAGGAGCCCAGTGCGGCGGCCGCCGCGCGCAGCGCGATGATCTCCGCGTGGGCCGTCGGGTCCTGGCGCAGCTCGCGCTCGTTGTGGCCGGCGCCGATGATCTCCCCGTCGTGCACGACGACCGCGCCGATCGGCACGTCGTCGTGTTCCAGCGCTCGACGCGCCTGCGCGATCGCCTCGCGCATGAAGTGCTCGTCGCCTGGAACGACCCGCTCGGCCATCATCACACCCGCATCATGCCCTGTCCCCGCCCGATCGCCGCGGCCGCCGCCGCCCTCGCCGCAGCGCTCGGCGTCCCCGCGATGGCCGAGGCGGACGGGCCGACCGCCCGCATCGCGCAGGCCGCGCCGGTGCTCCCCACGCCCGACGACCCGGGACGCGAGGTCACGCCCGGCGGCTGGCGCGAGCTGCAGTGGAACTTCCTGGCCGCCGAGTACGGCATCGACGTCGAGCCCGCGTGGGCGCGCGCGGCCGCGGCCGGGCGGCCCGGCGGGCGCGGGGTCGTCGTGGCCGTCCTCGACACCGGAGTCGCCTACGCCGACCACGGCCGCTTCCGCCGTTCCCCGGACCTGGTCGGGACGACGTTCGCCAAGGGCTACGACTTCGTCGACGACGACCCCTACCCCGACGACCACAACGGCCACGGCACGCACGTCGCGTCCACGATCGCGGAGCGCACGAACAACGGCGTCGCGGTGACCGGCATCGCCTACGAGGCGACGATCATGCCGGTGCGCGTGCTCGACTCGCGCGGCGAGGGCGACGCCAGGGTCATCGCCAAGGGCGTGCGCTTCGCCGCCCGCAACGGCGCGGACATCATCAACCTGTCGCTGGAGTTCCCCGGCAGCGTCCGCAGCAGCGAGATCCGCGGCCTCCTGAAGGCGATCCGCTACGCGCACCGCAAGGGCGCCGTGCTCGTGAGCGCGTCGGGCAACGAGGCCGGCAAGGTCGTCACGTACCCCGCGCGAGCGCCCGAGGTGATCGCGGTCGGCGCCACCACCCAGCACGGCTGCCTGTCGGACTTCTCCAACGAGGGGCGCGGCCTGGATCTCGTCGCGCCCGGCGGGGGCGCCGACGCCGACCTGCCCGACGACCCGCGCTGCCGCCTCGACCTGCCGCCGGGGCTCGACATCTACCAGATGACCTACCTCGGCCGGGACCCGTCGCGCTTCGGCCTGCCGTCGGGCTACGAGGGCACGTCGATGGCGGTGCCGCACGTGTCCGGGGTCATCGCGCTGATCCTCGCCACCGGCGTGCTCGGGCCCGACCCGACCCCGGAGCGGATCCTCGCCCACCTCAAGGCCACCGCGCGGGACCTCGGCGCGCCCGGCTACGACCGCCGCTACGGGGCGGGGCTGATCAGCGCGAACGCGGCGACGGCGAGCCCGTTCGGGGCGCTGCTCACGTCGTCCGGATGATCAGCACCGAGCACGGGGCGTGGTGGCTGACCTTGTTGGGCACCGAGCCCAGCAGGAAGCGCTTGGCGCCCGTCATGCCCTTGTTGCCGACGACGATGAGGTCGGCGTCGGTCTCCTCGGCGACGTCGAGGATCGCGTCGGCCGGGTCGCCCTGGCGCGCGTAGGTCTCGACCTCGACGCCCGCGGTGCGCACCATCTCGGCGGCGTCGCCGAGGGTCGCGTCGACGTCCTCGCGCGGGTTCACCATCCACTGCACGTCCTGGGGGACCTGCTGCTGCTCCTCGCGCAGACGGGACTCCGGCACCGGCTCGTACGCGCTGACGAGCTGGATCTTGGCGCCGATGCCGCGCGCGAGCTCGACCGCCTGGCGCACCGCCTCGGACGCCGTCTCGGAGCCATCGGTGCCCACCACGATCGACTTGAACATCCGTCTTCTCCCCGTTTCCCAGTCCCCGGAACGCGGGCGGATCATAACGACGGCCCCCGCCGCGGCGAGTCAGCGGTGACGCGACGTCACAGCAGGTTCACGGCGCCGATGACGATGCCGATCAGCACGAAGACGACGATCGCGACCTGGGTCCAGATCCAGAACGGGGACACGCGTCCACAATAGGGCCCATGGCCGAGGACCGCAGCCGACGCGACAGCGAGCGCAGCCGCCGCCTGCTGTTCGCCCCCGAGCTGGCCGCCGGGACGGTGCGGCCCTCCCAGCTCGCCCGTCTCGAGGTGCGCGAGGCGACGCGCACGCGCCGCGTCCCGTCGGCGCTGAGCCGCCGCTACCAGCGCCGCCTCATGGACCGCGGCGCGCTGCGCTTCGACCGCGAGACCGTCGAGCGGTCGATGGCGGCCCGCCGCGCCGTGCTCGGCGACGCCGCCGCCGGGCCGCCGCGCCTGCTCGTGCGCGCGGGCGCCTTCCCCCACCCGCTCGCCGACGACGACCCCGACCGCCACGGGACGGCGCGCTTCGCCGCGTTCCACGAGGCGATGGCCGAGGCCGGCCTGCGCTACCTCGTCGCGGTGACGCCGCGCGTGTCGCGCCGGCCGCACGATCCGCGCGCCGAGGGCTGGCGGCCGCTGGCCGACGACGAGCTGGAGCTCCTGGCGCGGCTGCGCCGCGACGGGGTCGCGTTCGCCGCCCACGGGCTCGACCATCGCACCCGCCACCGCCGCGCGGCGCGGCGGTCCGAGCTGGCCGGCCTGGCGCCCAAGGCGCTCGCCGAGCGGCTGGACCAGGCCGCCGAGGAGCTGGCCGCCGCCGCGATCGTCCCCGACGTCTTCGTGCCGCCGTTCGATCGCTTCGACTGGTCGCAGTGGGACGAGCTCGCGCGCCGCTTCGAGGTCGTCGCGGCCGGGCACCCGAGCGTCGACGCGCTCGGCTACCACGACGGGCCGCTGTGGCGCGGCGACGCCGTGTGGATGCCGACGTACGCGCCGCTGGACGGCCCGCCGCCGCAGGTGCTGGCGGCCGCGCGGGCGCTGGACGAGGCCGGCGCGGCCCTGTGGGTGGGCGCGGCGTTCGACTGGAGCGCGGCGGCAGGCGATCGCGACGCGGTCGAGGCGGCCCGGGACCTGGCCGCGTGGTCGACGCCCTGGGAGGACTTCCTCGACGCGGTGCGCGCGAGCGGCGCCGACGCGACCACCCACCTATCATCGCCGCCGTGAGCGAGTCGCTGTCCGCGCGCGCCCGGGCGATCCTGGACGCCGTCGAGCCCCCGCCGCGCGACGACGTCGCGCGGCTGCTGCGCCTTGCCCACGAGACGATCCTGCTCGCCGGCGAGACCCACCGCCGCGGCGAGGCGCTGACCGCCGCGCTGTACGACGTCACCGTCCGTCTCGAGGCGGCGGCGCGCGCGCTGTCGGCGCAGGTGAGCGCGGACGCGCCCGGTTCGACGGAGCCGGCGCCCCACGAGCAGGAGGCCGACGTCGCCGCCGTCCGCCTGGTCGCGATCGAGCAGGCCGTCGCGGGGGCCAACCGCGGCGAGGTGGGCCGGCGTCTGCGCGAGGAGATGGGGATCGCCGACCCGTCGGCCGTCCTCGACGACCTCTTCGGGGCCGGCACCGGGCCCACGGCGCGCCTGCGGTGGGGCCTGCCCGACGCGCCCGCGGCCTGAGCGTCACCCGCTCTGGGCGTCGAGCCGGCGCCCGATCGCCTTCAGCGTCCGGTTGACCTCGCTGTTGGCGGTCTCGGTGGCGCGCATGACGTCCTGCTGGGCGGCGACCACCCGGTCGGCGTCCTCGGTGAGCGGAGCGCGCGCGGCCTCCTCGATCGCGTCGGCGTAGACGGCGACGTCGTCGGCGAGCTGCGCGTGCAGGCGCGCGACCGCGGGCGGCGGGTCGATGGCGCGCAGTCGCTCGGCGGTGCGGTCCAGCGCGGCGGAGTACGTGCGCAGCGTCTCGACCTCGAACCCGGACGGGAGCTGCCGCGCCTCGCGGGCGAAGCGCTCGACGGCGACGTTCACCTGCTCGATGTACGCGCGATCGCGCTCGGCTTGGCCGTCGTCGTCGCCGCCGCACCCGGCGAGGAGGCACGCCGCGACCGCAACCGCCGCGAACCGTCGTCCACCTGCCGCCATCGACGCGACACCCTACCGGCCGCCCCCGTCGGCTCGTGCCGCCCGCCCGGGGGTCAGGCCGCCATCAGCGCGCCGAGCGCGCGCATGTGGCGCGCGTCGGTCCCGCAGCAGCCGCCGAGGATCCGCAGGCCGTGCGCGGTGTGCAGGCGCCACATCTCGGCGGCGAACGTCTGCGGGTCGTCGCCCTCCAGGTGGTCGAGCGCGACCAGCTCGGCGGGCGTCAGCGGCGAACCGTTGGCCTTGCACTCCAGCACGCGCCCGGGCGTCACGCCGGCCAGGGCCCGCTCGGCGACCGTCGGATGGACGCAGCTCAGCGAGTGGTACAGCGGGGCCGGGTCGCACTCCGCGTCGACGCGGGCGATCGCGTCGGCCAGCGGCGTCCCGTCGAGGACGCGCCCGTCGCGGTCCAGGACCCAGGAGATGACCGCAGGCAGCCCGGTGGCGCTCATCGCGCGGACGCAGCCGACGGCCTCGCCGACGGCCGGGAACGTGGGCGCGAACAGGAGGTCGGGCCCGGCGGCGGCCAGCGCGCCCGCCTGGATCGCGTGGTAGCGCTCGGCCTCCTCGGCGTCCGGCGCCTCGGCCGGCGTGTACGCGTCGCCCCGCGGGCCGAGGACGCCGGCGGCGAGGATCGGCGGCCCGTCGCCGGCGGCGTCGCGGATCGCCAGGTGGTGGCGCACCGCGGCCGCGTTGACCTCGCCGACGTCCGCCCCGGCGGCCTCCGCGTACCGGGCGCCCGCCCGGAAGGTCGGCGTGCCGAGGATCACCGGCAGCCCGTGGGCCCGCGCGGCCTCGACGTAGCTGACGTACAGCTCGCGCAGCGCGGCGGTCCCCACGAGCGCCGCCGACTGCAGCGGCTCGGGCAGCTCGACGCCCATCTCGTAGACGAGGCGGGTCTCGATCCCGCCGTCGGTCAGCACGAGCGCGTCGCCCGTGAGCAGCGCGGCGGCGCCCGTGTCGCCGGCCACGCTCAGTCCGCGACGGCCGCCAGCGCGGCCTCGCGGGTGGGGTGCAGCTCGATCATCCCCGGCAGCGCGACCTCGATGACCCGCGCGACCGGGCCGTCGGGCTCGCAGCAGATCTCCAGCCGGCCGCCGCGCTCGTCGGCCTCGGTGCGGGCGTCGATGATCGCGTGCAGGCCGGTGGAGTCGACGAACCCCACGGCCGAGAGGTCGAGCACGACGCGTGCGCCGTCGTCGAGCGCCTCCGACAGCGGACCCGAGAGCCCGGGCGTGCTGGCGGCGTCGAGCTCGCCGTCGACGACGACGACCGTCGCGCCGTCGGCGTGCGCGAGGGTGACCTGGAGCTCGGGGTCGTGTACGTCGTCCATCGGGAGCGGCCTCCGGGCGGAACGGTACCTTCGTACTCCACGCGGCGGTAGCCCGGAAGCGTAGACGCCCGGACGAACGGAGGACGACGGATGGCACGAAAGCGGATGGGAATGGTCGTGACGCTGCTTGCGGCCGGGGCGCTCGCGTTGCCCGCGACGGCGTCGGCGAAGACGGACACGACCACGGGCACGGAGGCCGGTTCCGCGACCGCGACGACCGCCAAGGCCCCGAAGAAGTCCCAGCGCGGCCGGCGCACGAAGTGCCGGCGCAACGCCCGCACGCGCACCCGCGTGTGCACCGTCCGCGGCCAGCGCGGCCGCCGCGGCGCCCGCGGGCCGGCGGGGCCGCAGGGCCCGCAGGGCGTCCAGGGCGAGCGCGGCGAGCAGGGCCCGGCGGGTCCGGCCGGGCCGCAGGGACCGGCGGGTCCGCAGGGACCGGCAGGTCCGGATCGGTCGAAGACCGTGGTCGGCACGCTGGCCGGGCCCGTCACCGCGACCGACGACAGCGCCTACGAGGCGCTCGGCGGGCCGACGGTCACCGTGACCGTGCCGCCCTCGGGGCTGATCCAGCTCACGGCGTCCGCGATCGCCGACGGCGACGACGCGCTGGTCGCCCTCTACCAGGACGGCGTCCAGTTCAACACCGAGGTGCCCGACGTGCTCTGCGGCCTCGACAACGTGCTGTTCGCGACGCTGTCCGGCGAGATCGGGGACGGCGGCCGCTGGGGGACGCCGCTGACAGTCAACTTCGTCGGGTGCATGGGGCTGCTGGGCATCCCGTCGCCGGTCGAGATCCGCACGACGCCGGGCCCGCACACGTTCGAGCTGCGCTACGCGGTGAACCCGTGCGGCTGCCCTGGCGGCGGCGGAGCGGCGACCTTCCGCGACGTCCGCCTGCAGATCACGCCGATCCCGTAGGCGCCCCCATCACGAGGTCGATCCCGCGCGGGTCGTTGTGGATGGGCGCGTAGTGCTCGGCGAACAGCTTGGCGACGAGCTCCCCGCGGCTGGACACGGAGACCTTGTCGAAGATCGCCTTCACGTGGTCGCGCACCGTGTGCGGTGACAGGAACAGGCGGTTGGCGATCTCGGCGGTCCCGTACCCCTGTGCGATCAGCTCGGTGATCTGCTGCTCGCGCAGGGTCAGCTCGTAGGCCTCGGTGATGATCGGCGCGATCTCCGACGCCTGCGCCGGCTCGATCACGAGCGCGGTGGTGCCCATCCCGCCGTCGGGGTCGCGCAGCGTCGAGGCGTGGCAGATCAGCCAGCGGCCGGTGGCCGAGCAGCGGATGCGCGCCCGCGCGATGCCGGGGTCCCGGCGCTCGGCGATCGCCCGCGCGCGGATCACCGCGCTGAGCACGACCATCGGCAGGCGCAGCCCGAACTCCGCGGTGTCGGCCGACCGGTCGTCGAGCTCGTCGAGCCAGGCGAGCGCGTCGTCGTTGATCGAGACGAGCCCGCCGTCGGGGCCGAACAGCATCAGCCCGGGCCCGTGGTCGGCGGTGCTCGCGCGGGCCTGGTCGCGCCAGCGCGCGTGGTCGCGGACGGCCGTCGCCAGCGGCGCGGACACCGAGGCGACGAGCTCCCCGTCGGCCTCGTCGAACGGCGGCCGTCCCTCGGCGCGGAACAGGCTGACGAGGCCCCACGCGATGCCGTCGACGCGCAGCACCGCGCGCAGCTCGTCCTCGAAGCCGTTGGGCCGCAGCAGCGCCCGGTAGCGGGCGCTGCGGCTCGGCTCGTCGCCGGTCGCCGCCCGCAGTCCCCCGGCCGGCAGCTCGGCGCGCGCCAGGTCGCGGAAGCGCAGGACGTCCTCGGCGAGGTACTCGAGCTCCCAGATGCGCGTGCAGCCCCCCGGCCCCAGGTCGATGTTCTCGATCCGCGTCGGGCTCGTCGGCAGGCCCGTCGCCGGGTCGGACGTCATCCACGCAGCGGCGTCGTACTGCACGAGCCGGCGCAGGCGCCGCGACGACTCGCGGAAGAGCTGCTGCACCGTGTCGGCATCGGCCGCCGACCCGATCAGCGCGTCGACGGCATGCCTGGTGGTTGCGGCCAGTCCCCCCACCGCAGGCCAGGGTCCCACCGGCGGGCGCCCGGTTCCACCCCGCAATCGAGGGGTTGGCGCGCGTCCGCTCAGGCCGCCGGGCGCACCTCGTAGACGCACGCGGGCGAACCGCTGACGATGTGCGCGACGCGCCGGACGTCGGCGCCGGGCAGCACCTCCCGCAGGAAGCTCAGCTCGGTGGTGCACGCGTGGTCGTGGCGGCGGGCCACGGCGATGATCGCGCAGTTGTGCTCGACGAGCCGGTAGCCGCCGTCCTCGAGCGGCTGCACGTCGGCCAGGTAGCCGGCCTCGTCGAGGATCGCGGCGAGCTCGCGCACGCGCGCCTCGAAGCCGTGCAGCCCGGCCAGCCGCGCCTGCGCCTGGGCGACCCGCGTGCGGCGCCGCGCGTCGAACGCGCGCTCCAGCAGCGCCGGATCCTCGGCCCCGACGTGGTCGAGCAGCTCGCTCGTCAGATCCCCGTAGGCCTTGGGGAACAGCGCGTCGGCGGCGGGCGCGAGCCGGTAGACCCGGCGCGGGCGGCCGGGCCCGCGGCGCTCGTCGCGGTGCTCGAGCAGGCCCGCGGCGGCGAGCGGCGCGAGCTGCTGGCGCGCCGCGCTCGCGGTCACGCCGAGCACGTGCGCGAGCTCGTCGGCGCGCGCCTCGCCGCGCTTGCGCAGCGCCACGAGGATCGCCCGGCGGGCGGGTGGGAGCTGGGGGAGCACGGAGTCCACCGTCCAAGGATAAGCAAGTGATAGCTTGCGAAAACCACTTCACCGAAGGGAGCATCGATGGCCTACTCCGTCCCGGACCTGCCGTACGCGTACGACGCGCTCGAGCCGCACATCGACGAGCAGACCATGCGCCTGCATCACGACAAGCACCATCAGGCGTACGTCGACAAGGTCAACGCGGCGCTCGAGGGCACCGAGCACGCCGACAAGCCGATCGAGGACGTGATCCGCAACCTCGACGCGATCCCCGAGGACAAGCGCACCGCCGTGCGCAACAACGGCGGCGGCCACTACAACCACTCGCTGTTCTGGGAGCACATGAGCCCCAACGGCGGCGGCGCCCCGTCCGGCGACCTGGCCGCCGCGATCGACGAGGCCTTCGGCTCGTTCGACGCGTTCAAGGAGCAGTTCGAGGCTGCCGGCGCCAACCAGTTCGGCTCCGGCTGGGCGTGGCTCGTGCTCGACGGCGGCAAGCTCGCGGTCACCAGCACCGCCAACCAGGACAACCCGCTCAGCCAGGGCAAGACGCCGCTGCTGGGCAACGACGTCTGGGAGCACGCCTACTACCTGAAGTACCAGAACCGCCGGCCTGAGTACCTGAAGGCGTGGTGGAACGTGGTGGCCTGGGACAAGGTCGCCGAGCGCTTCGCCGCCGCGAAGGGTTAGAGCCCGTCGACGAGGGCGCGCATCCCGCCGGGATGCGCGCCGCGTCAGACGCGCACGATCAGCGCGTCGCCCTGGCCGCCGGCCGAGCAGATCGCGGCGACGCCGAGGCCGCCGCCCCGCCGGCGCAGCTCCGCCACCAGCGCGCCGAGGATGCGCGCGCCGGAGGCGCCGACCGGATGGCCGAGCGCGACCGCGCCGCCGTTGACGTTGACGCGCTCGGGGTCGATCCCGAGCGCGTCGATCGAGTGGACGGCCACCGACGCGAACGCCTCGTTGATCTCCCACAGGTCGACGTCGGCGGCCGCGATCCCGGCGCGCGCGAGCGCCCGCGCCGCCGCCTCGGCGGGGGCGGTGGCGATGACGGCGGGGTCGCCGGCCGACTGCGCGTGGCCGACGACGGTCGCCAGCGGCTCGTGGCCGCGGGCGCGGGCCCAGTCCTCGCCGGCGAGCACGAGCGCGGCGGCGCCGTCGTTGACCCCGGGCGCGTTGCCGGCCGTGTGCGAGCCGCCGGGTCCGGCCAGGCCCGGCAGCGCGGCCAGCGCGTCGAGGCTCGTGTCGCGGCGCGGCGCCTCGTCCTGCTCGACGACCGCGTCGCCGCGGCGGGCGCGGACGGTGACCGGGACGATCTCCTGCGCCGTCCGGCCGGCGTCGGCGGCGGCGATCGCGCGCTCGTGGGAGCGCAGCGCCCACGCGTCGAGCCGCGCCCGCTCCAGCCCCAGGTCGTCGGCGACCGCGGTCGCCTCCTCGTACATGAGCCGCCCGCTCCACGGGCTGCGCAGCGCGTCGCGCTGGAGCGCGTCGAGCACCGCGGCGTCGCCCATGCGCAGGCCGAAGCGGCCACCGGGCAGCAGGTGCGGCGCGCGCGACATCGACTCCATCCCGGCGGCCACCACGACGTCGGCGTCGCCGCCCCGGATCGCCTGGTCGCCGATCGCGGCCGCGCGCAGGCCCGACGCGCACGCCTTGTTGACCGTCTCCGACGACACCTCGCGCGGGATGCCGGCGGCGAGCTGCGCCTGGCGCGAGGGGACCGCGCCCTGCCCGGCCTGCACGACCGTGCCGACGACGACGTGGTCGACCGCGCCGGCGGCCACGCCCGCGCGGTCCAGCGCGCCGGCGATCGCCACCGCCCCCAGCTTCGGCGCGGGCACGCTCGCAAGCCCGCCGCCGAGGCGGCCGATCGGGGTGCGCGCCGCCCCCAGGACGACCGTGCGGCGCCCGGCCCCGCTCACGCCGCCTCGCGGGCGAGGTGGCGGGCGATCACGAGCCGCTGGATCTGGTTGGTCCCCTCGAAGATCTGCATGACCTTGGCCTCGCGCATGAGCCGCTCGACCGGCAGCTCGCGCGTGTAGCCGACCCCGCCGAGCACCTGCACCGCGTCGGTGGTGACGCGCATCGCGGCGTCGGTCGCGACGAGCTTGGCGATCGAGGCCTGGCGCCCGAACGGCAGCCCGCGGTCGCGCCGCCGCGCGGCGTCGAGCAGCACGCCGCGCGCCGAGGCGACGGCGGCGGCCATGTCGGCGAGCAGGAAGCCGAGGCCCTGGTGGTCGATGATCGCCCGCCCGAACGTGCGGCGCTCGCGCGCGTAGGCGACCGCGTGGTCGAGCGCGGCCTGCGCGACGCCGACGGCGACCGCGGCGATCCCCAGCCGGCCGCTGTCGAGCGCCTCGAGCGCGATCGGCAGGCCGTCGCCCTCGGCGCCGATCCGGCGCTCCGCGGCGACGGCCACGTCGTCGAGGTCGAGCGGCGCGGTGGTCGAGGCGGTCAGCCCCATCTTGCGCTCGGGCGTCTGCGCCCGCAGGCCGGGGGCGTCGCCGGGGACCAGGAAGCAGGAGATCCCGTGCGCGCGGTCCTCGGAGGTGCGCGCGAACAGCGTGTAGAAGTCGGCCTCGCCGCCGTGGGTGACCCACGCCTTCGCGCCGCTGAGGCGGTAGCCGTCGTCGCCGTCGCGCGCCGCGCGGGCGCGCATCGCCGCCGGGTCCGAGCCGGCGTCGGCCTCCGACAGCGCGTAGGCGCCGAGCAGGTCGCCGGCCAGCATCTCCGGCAGCCAGCGCTCGCGCTGCTCCGGCGTGCCCCGGGTGGCCAGCGGATAGCACGACATCACGTGGACGCTGATGCCGATCGCGACGCTCGCCCAGCCGCCGGCGAGCTCCTCGAGCGCCTGCAGGTAGATCTCGTAGGGCTGCCCGCCTCCGCCGAGCTCCTCGGGATAGGGCATGCCCAGGAACCCGAGCCGGCCGAGCTCGCGGAAGACGTCGCGCGGGAAGGCGCCGGCCTCCTCGGCGGCGGCCGCGCGCGGGGCCAGCTCGGCGGCGGCGACGTCGCGGGCGAGGCCGACGATCGCGGCGGCCTCGTCGTCGGGCAGGAGGCGGTCGGCGGGCATGGCGCGACAGTACCAGATCGCGTACCACAGTACTGATGCTGGTTCTCGGCCTAGACTCCGCCGCGGTGCCCTCCGCCCCCGCACGCTCGCGCGACGCGCTGCTCGACGACCTCGTCGCCCTGTTCCTGGCCGAGGGCTTCCGGCGCTTCACACTCGCGCAGCTCGCCGCGCGGCTGCGCTGCTCCAAGAGCACGCTGTACGCGCTGGGTCACAGCAAGGAGCAGCTCACCGCCAACGCGCTCAAGCGCTTCTTCCGCGACGCGACCGCGGCCGTCGAGGCCCGCACGGCCGAGGTGCAGGACCCCGCCGACCGGATCGCCGCCTACCTGCGGGCGGTCGCCGACCAGCTCCGGCCCGCCTCCCCCGGGTTCATGGCCGACCTCGCCGCCCATCCGCTGGCCCGCGAGATCTACGAGCGCAACACGGCCGCGGCGGCGGCGCGGGTCTCGGAGCTGATCGCCGACGGCGTGCGCAGCGGCGACTTCCGCGACGTGCACGCGGCGTTCGTCGCCGACACGGTCGCGGCGACGATGCAGCGGATCCAGACCGGCGAGGTGCTGGCCGCCACCGGCCTGCACGACGCCGACGCCTACGACGAGCTGGCCGCGCTCGTGCTCGACGGCATCCGCCGCAGCGGGCGCTGACCGGCGACGATCGCGGCCAGCGCGAGCAGGGCGCCGACCGCGACGATGCGCATCAGCGGGTCGTCGGCGAGCACGGTCGCGAAGCCCACCAGCAGCAGCGCGTCGAACCCGATGAGGACCGCGACGGCGGCCGGCGAGCCGAACAGCGGGACCCTCGCGCCGGGCTCCAGGTCGCCGGTGCGCCGGCTCGCCGCGAGCAGCAGCATCGGCAGGGCGGCCCCGACGATGACGTTCGTCGCCACCCCGGCGACCTGGAAGACGCCGGAGAACGAGACGAGGTCGGCCCCGAGCAGGACCTCCCCGAGCGCGCACAGCGCCAGCGGCGCGGCGATCGGCAGCACGCGGCCGGGCACCCACTCCGCGACGAGGTTCATGACCGCGACCGACGTGCGCTCCATGCCGAGGCCGAGCAGGAGGACGGTGGCGACGGTCCCGAGCACCGCGGCGAGCACGCCGCCCTCGTCGGCCAGCGGGCCCAGCACCGTGCCGATCTCGCCGTGCAGCACGGACGGATGCAGCGCCGCCGACGTGGCGATGAGCCACGCGGCCGCGATCACGGTGAGGATCACGGTCCCGAGCGCGCTGCCGCGGATCAGCGCCCGCCCGTCCGGGTCCTCGTGGGGCAGCTTCTCGCGCGCGATCTCCAGCGCGTAGACGTTGGAGATGTAGAGCATGATCGTCAGGCCCAGCACCGCGCCCAGCTCGGACCCCGAGACGTCGATGTGCCCGAGATCCCCGTCGCCGGCGACGAGGATGGCGACGACCGCGATGGCGGCGAGCACGGGCAGGCACGCGAGCCCGAGCAGCGCCCCGGCCCACGCCGGGATCCGCAGGCCCCCGCGCGCGAGCAGGACCAGGACCGCGACCGCGGTGAGGACGCCCCAGAGCACGCGCGGCAGGCCGGTGAGCGCGGCCAAAGTGACGCTCAAACCGACGTAGGAGGCCAGGACCGACATCGAGGTGCGCGCCCCGGCGATCCCGGTGGGGAGCGACCCGGCCGCCGAACCGAGGTAGCGGGTGACCAGGTGCCCGAAGAACCCGCCGGTACGCATCCCCTGGTCGCGCGCGATCGCCTCGGCCTCGGCGGCGGCGGCGATCGTCATGAGCGCGCCGACGACCGCGACCACGCCCAGCGCCGGGACGGGACCGACTCCGGCCGCCGCGATCGGGAGCCCGAGCAGCGCCTGGGGAAGCGAGAGGCCGACGAAGAGCAGCGTGACCTCGGCCGTGAGCGGCATCCGGTGCCAAGCTCGCTTGAGCACTCGCCCTTTCTACCTCAGCCGGCCGCCAGCAGGGCGATCCCTCCGAAGGCGATCACCACCCCGGCCACCTGCGGGCGGACCATCCGCTCGTGCAGGACCACCCGGGCAAGCAGCACGGTCGCCACCGGGTAGACCGACGACAGCACGCTCGTGACCGACAGCAGCCCGAGCGTCGACGCGTACGCGAACAGCCCGTTGGCCGACATGTCGAGCAGCCCGACGACGACGAGCGGCGCCAGCGGGGCGATCTGGCCGGCGACCGGCGTGCCGCGGACCGCGACGACGATCGTCGCCACGACGAGCGCGACGACGGCGACGGCGCGCGAGAGCCCCAGGCCCCACAGGACGTCCTCGTCGGCGGCGTCCTCGAGGCCGACGAAGCCGAGGCCGATCAGCAGCGCCGCCACCAGCGCGTAGGCGATGCCGGCCCGCGACCCGGGCGCCGGCGCGGGCTCGTCGGAGGGCGCGCGGGCGGCCAGGAAGCAGCCGACGACGGCGGCGGCCATCCCGACCGCCTGCAGCACGCTGACGCGGTCCCCGCCGGCGACGCCGACGACCACGGGGACGACGGCGGCGAGCGCGCCCAGCGGCGCGACGACGCTCATGGGCCCGATCGCCAGCGCCCGGTACAGCGCGAGCACGCCGAGGCCGACGGAGCCCGCCAGCAGGCTGGGCAGCAGGATCGCCGTGCCCGGGAACGGGCCCGCCCAGACGACCATCACGAGCGCGATCGCGACGAGGCCGGCGGCCTGGGCGACGCCGAGGACGATCACGGCCGAGCGGCCGCGCGAGAACAGGCCGCCGAGGAAGTCGGACGTGCCCCACAGCCCGGCTGCCGCGAGCGCGGTGAGAGCCGCGATCAAGCCTGCGGCCCCGCGGTCACGCGCTGCTGGACGGTTCCCACAGGTTGATGCCGGCCTCGACGGCGTGGCGGTCGATGGCGGCCAGCTCGTCGTCGCCGAAGTCGAGGCGGGCGACCGCGCCGACGGTGTCCTCGAGCTGCTGCACGCTGCTGGCGCCGATCAGCGAGGACGTGGCGCGCGGGTCGCGCAGCGTCCAGGCGACCGCCATCTGCGCGAGCGTCTGCCCGCGCTCGCGGGCGATCTCGTTCAGCGCGCGGATGCGCTCGAGCGTCTCGGCGGCGAGCATGTCCTCCGACAGGTACGGGGACCGGCGCACGCGGGCGTCGTCGGGGATGCCGTCGAGGTACTTGTCGGTGAGCATCCCCTGCGCGAGCGGCGAGAACACGATCGCGCCGACGCCCTCCTCGCCGAGCACGTCGAGGAGGTCCTCCTCGATCCAGCGGTTGAGCATCGAGTAGGACGGCTGGTGGATGAGCAGCGGGGTGCCGAGCTCGCGCAGGATCGCGGCCGCCTCGCGCGTGCGCGCGCCCGAGTAGGAGGAGATGCCGACGTAGAGCGCCTTGCCCTGGCGGACGGCGGCGTCGAGCGCGCCGCACGTCTCCTCCAGCGGCGTGTCGGGGTCGAAGCGGTGGCTGTAGAAGATGTCGACGTAGTCGAGGCCCATCCGCTTCAGCGACTGGTCCAGCGAGGCGAGCAGGTACTTGCGCGAGCCCCACTCGCCGTACGGCCCGGGCCACATGTCGTAGCCGGCCTTCGTCGAGATGATCAGCTCGTCGCGCAGCGGGCGGAAGTCGTCGCGCAGGTGGCGGCCGAAGTTCTCCTCGGCGGCGCCGTAGGGCGGCCCGTAGTTGTTGGCGAGGTCGAAGTGGGTGATGCCGAGGTCGAACGCGCGGCGGAGGATCGCGCGCTGGTCGCCGAGCGACCGGTCGTCGCCGAAGTTGTGCCACAGCCCCAGCGAGATCGCCGGGAGCTGCAGGCCGCTGCGCCCGCAGCGGCGGTAGGGCATGCGGCCGTCGTAGCGGCCGGGGTCCGGTGCGTACGGCTCGGCGGGAGCGGCGGGGATGCGGGTCATCCAGCGGAGCGTCGCACACCGCGCACCCCAACCGAAATCAACGCACTGTCAGACACGAGCCCCGCGAGTTTCGCCGTCAAGGCGAACACTCGCTACGGGAGTCCGAGCCCCCTGGGCGAGGACTACCCGTCGTCCTGCCTGAACGCCCACCGCACCTCGTCGATCGAGAGGCCGCTCGCGACGCAGGCGAGCAGCTTCATGCGCGCGGCCTGGGGCGACAGGAAGCCGACCGGGATGATCCCCGTCTCGCGCAGGTCGCGCTCGGACCCGGCGTAGCCGTAGGTGCCGGTGAGGACGACCCCGCGCTCGGGGCGGCAGTAGGCGACGACCGGGATGCGCTCCGCGGCGTCGGCCCAGATCTGCATGACCTCGGGCGCGAGGTGGCCGGCGCCGAGCGTCCCGATGACCACGCCGTCGGGCTCGGTCTCCAGCGCGGCGCGGGCGAGCGTGCCGTCGTCGCCGGCGCCGGTCGGGACGACGAGCACGCGGCGGTCGAGGTCGGGCGGGTCGAGCGGCGGGTTGCGCGGCAGCCGCGACCACAGCGTCGGGTGGCCCTCGGTGACGCGGCCGACGGGGCCGGTCTGGGGCGACGAGAACGCCGTCAGCGAGGTCGTGTCGGTCTTGCGGGCGCAGCGCGCGTGATGGATCTCGCCGCCGAACACGACGAGGACGCCCATCCCGGCCGCCTCGGGGCTGGCCGCGACGGACACGGCGTCGAGGAGGTTGGCGGGGCCGTCGGCGCCGGGCGCGCTGGCCGGGCGGATCGCGCCGGTGAAGACGATCGGCGCCTCGGCGTCGTGGATGACGTCGCACAGCATCGCCGTCTCCTCGAGCGCGTCGGTGCCGTGCGTGACGACGACGCCGACGCCGCGGCGGGCGGCGTCGCGCGCCTCGCGGCAGATCAGCAGGATGTCGGCGAGCGTCAGGTGCGCGCTGGGCAGGTTGACGACCGTCCGCGCCTCGAGCCCGTCGCGCGAGTCGAGGCCGGGGATCGCCGCGACGAGCTGCTCGGCGTCGAGCGCCGGCGTGGCCGACGTGCCGTCGCCGCCGTTGCCCGCCATGGCGATCGTGCCGCCCGCGCCGAGGATGCGCACGCGGCGGGGACCTTGCGAGGCGGTGCGGGGCGACACGACCAGCGACAGTAGTGGATCGGCGCCGGAAACCGGTCGGTCAGCCGCGACGCTCCGGCGGCTCGGGGGCGCCGGCGCCGCGCGCCTCGTCGAGCACCGCGCACAGCTCCAGCCACCCCGCGAACGCCCGCGGCGGCGCGTCGGGCAGCTCGAGCCGGCCGCTGATGGGCCCGGGGCCGGGGTCGAGGACCACGACGACGCGACGGGGCGACGGCTCGTCCATGCGTCCAATGGTCGGCGGCGCCGGGTCGGCGCGCATCGTGGAGCCACCACGAACCTTGCGCCTCCATCTGAGACACCGGGATACTGCCAGGGCGATGGGGGCGGGACCGATGGCGGCGCTGTTGGAGCGCGACGACGAGCTCCGGGCGCTCGACGACGCGCTGGCGGCGGCGCGGGACGGACGGGGCGAGGACGCGCGCGTCCTCGTCGAGGGCCCGGCCGGGATCGGCAAGACGCAGCTCCTGCGCGAGGTCGCCGCCCGCGCGGCGGCGGGCGGGACGACCGTGCTGCGCGCGACCGGCTCGACGCTGGAGCGCGAGCTGCCGTACGGGTGCGCGGTCGCGCTGCTGGCCCGCCCGCTCGCCACCCTGCCGCCGGACGAGCGCGAGGCGGTGCCGGGCCTGGCGCGCGCGCTGCTGGCGGGCGAGCTGCCGCCGCCGGCCGCCGACCCGACGCTCCCGCTCCTGCACGGGCTGCACACGCTCGTCCTCGCGCTCGCCGCCCGCGCGCCCGTGCTCGTGCTCGTCGACGACGCCCACGACGCCGACCCGGCCAGCCTCCGCTTCCTCGCCTACCTCGCCGCGCGCCTGGACGGGGTGCCCGCGGCGCTCGTCGTCGCCGCCCGCGCCGGGGCGCAGCCGACCGACGCGGCCGCGCTGGAGGGCCTGGCCCGCGGCGCCCGGCGCGTGTCGCCGCGCGCGCTGACGCCCGCCGCGGTCGCCGCGCGCGTGCGCGCCGAGCATCCGGAGGCGACCGACGCGTTCTGCGCCGGCTGCGCCGAGGTGACCGCCGGCAACCCGCTCTACCTGACGGCGCTGCTGGACGCGATCGCCGCCGACGCTATCCCCGCCGACGACGCCGCCGCGACGCGCCTGGCGCGCCTGGGCCTGGAGAGCGTCGCGCACGCGGCGCTCGGCCGCATCGCCGCGCTGGGACCGGACGCGGCGGAGCTGGCGCGGGCGGTGGCCGTGCTCGGCGAGGGCGTGCCGCTGCACACGGTCGCGGCGCTGGCCGGCATCGACGACGACACGGCGCCCGACACCGCCGACCGGCTCGCCGCCGCGGAGCTGCTCACGCCCGGTCCCGAGCCGCGCTTCTCGCACCCGATCGTGCGCGAGGCCGTCTACGAGGACCTCGGCGCGGCCCGCCGCGCCCGCGACCACCTGCGCGCCGCCCGGCTGCTCGCCGCCACCGCGCCCGAGGTCGCCGCGATGCACCTGCTGCGGGCCGAGCGCAGCGGCGAGCCGTGGGCGATCGACGTGCTGCGCGAGGCCGCCGTCGCCGCGCGCCGCCGCGGCGCGCCCGAGCGGGCGGTCGCCTGCCTGCGCCGCGCGCTCGACGAGGGCCCGCCGCCCGGGCTGCGCCCCGCGCTGCTGCGCGACCTCGGCTCCGCGCTGGCGCTCGTGTTCGAGCCCGACGCCGTCGACGTGCTGCGCGAGGCGTGGGACCTCGAGGACGACCCGCCGCGCCGCAGCGGCGTCGCGCTCGAGCTCGGGCGCGCGCTGATCATGCAGGGCCGCCTGCCCGAGGGCGTCGACGTGTGCGACCGGGCGGCGGCCGAGCCGGGCGCCGACGCCGCCGCCATCGAGCGCCTGCAGACCGAGCTGATCTCGGCGGCGCGCCTGGACCTGTCGACGCGCGCGCTGTCGCTGGAGCGCATGCGCGTGCCGCCCGCCGACCCCGAGGACCCGCTCTGGCTGGCCAACGTCGCCTACGAGCACGCGCTCGCCGGCCGGCCGGCGCCCGAGGCGGCCGCGCTCGCCCGCCGCGCGCTCGGCGACGGCGCGCTGCTGGCCGCCGAGACGAGCGACTCGCCCACGCTCTACCTGGCGACGAACACGCTGACGCTGTGCGAGTGCTTCGCCGAGGTCGACGCGATCTTCGCCGCGGTGCTCGAGGAGGCGCACAGCCGCGGCTCGGCGCTCGGGTTCGCGATCGCGTCCTGCTTCCGCGCCGACGCCGCCAACCGCCGCGGCGACCCGGTCGCCGGCCGCGCCCACGCGCAGGCGTCGGTCGACGCGTCGGAGGCCCACGGCTGGGCGCTGGGGCTGCCGATGGCGGTCGGCGTGCTCGTGGACGCGCTCGTCGAGCAGGGCGAGCTCGACGCCGCGCAGGAGACGCTGCGCCGCGTCCCGCTGACGGCGGGCGAGCTGCCCGACAACGTGTTCTTCATCCCGGTCCTGTTCAGCCGCGGCCGCCTGCGGATCGCGCGCGGCGAGGTGCGCGAGGGCCTCGACGACGTGCTGGAGGCCGGGCGCCGCCAGGACGCCTGGCAGGCGCCCAACCCGACCGTGCTGCCGTGGCGGTCGACCGCCGCGGAGGCGCTGCTGGCGCTCGGCGAGGTGGACCGCGCGCGCGAGCTGGCGGGCCGCGAGGTGGCGCTCGCCGAGGGGTTCGGGGCGCCGCGCGCGCTCGCGGTCGCCCGGCGGGCCGCGGCGCTGGCGGCCGGCGGCGACGCGGCGATCGAGGGCCTGCGGGAGGCGGTCGCCGGCGTCACGCCCGAGCAGGCGCCGGTCGAGCGCGCCCGCTGCCTCGTCGACCTCGGCGCCGCGCTGCGGCGCGCGGGGCACCGGCGCGACGCGCGCGGGCCGCTGCGCGAGGGGCTCGACGCGGCGGTCGCCGCCGGCGCCGGCGCGCTGGCCGCGCGCGCCGACGCGGAGCTGCGCGCCACGGGCGCCCGGCCGCGCCGCACGCGCCTCAGCGGGGCCGAGGCGCTGACGCCGTCGGAGCGCCGCGTCGCCGAGCTGGCGGCGGCGGGGCGCTCCAACCCGGAGATCGCCCAGACGCTGTTCGTCACCCGCCGCACGGTGGAGACGCACCTCACCAGCGCGTACCGCAAGCTCGACGTCGGCTCGCGCGACGAGCTGGCCGCCGCGCTGGCGTTTGCGTCGCAGCCCTGACGGGCAGCCTGGCGGCGCGATGTGGGACAGCCACGACACCGAGCTCGTCCTCTACGCGGTGCTGGCGATCGGGGTCGTCGTCGGGCTCGTCGCGTGGCTGAAGGTCCACGCGTTCATCGCGCTGCTGCTGGGCGCGCTGACGATGGGGCTGCTGGCGGGCGTCGACCCGCCGAAGCTGATCGAGTCGATCACCGCGGGCGCCGGCGACACGCTCGGCAGCGTCGGGCTCGTGCTCGCGCTCGGGACGATGCTCGGCAAGCTGCTGGCCGAGTCCGGCGGCGCGGACCGCCTCGCGTCCGCGGTGCTGGACCGCACCGGCCCGCAGCGGATCCCGTGGGCGATGGCGCTGATCGCCTACATCGTCGGCATCCCGCTGTTCTTCGAGATCGGCGTCGTGCTGCTGATCCCGATCATCTTCGTCGTCGCCCGCCGCGTCCAGCAGTCGTCGGGCGGGGAGCGCAGCGGCAACGCCTACCTGCTCGTCGGCCTGCCGGCGCTGGCCGGCCTGTCGGTCCTCCACGCGCTGCTCCCACCGCATCCCGGGCCGCTGATCGGCATCGAGGCCCTCAACGCCGACCTCGGGATCACGATGCTCTACGGGTTCGCGATCGCGATCCCGACCGTGATCATCGCCGGCCCGGTGTTCGCGCGGTTCGCCACCCACTGGGCGCACGCCGACCCGCCGCAGGACCTGATCGACCAGGTCGCCAAGGACACCGAGAGCGAGAACCCGCCGTCGGTCCCGGTCGTCGTGTTCACGATCCTGCTGCCGGTCGCGATCATGCTGCTGCGCACGCTCGCCGACGTCACGCTCGACGAGGGCGACGCGCTGCGCGACTGGGCCGACTTCATCGGCGACCCGATCATCGCGCTGCTGATCGGCGTGATCGTCGCGATGTGGACGTTCGGCCTGTCGCGCGGCTTCTCGCGCTCCCAGCTCGGCTCGTTCATGGGCGAGAGCCTCGCGCCGGCCGCCGCGATCCTGCTGATCATCGGCGCCGGCGGCGCGTTCAAGCAGGTGCTGATCGACAGCGGCATCGGCGACGCGCTCGGCGAGGCGGTCGAGTCGATCGACATCTCGCTGCTGATCCTCGGCTGGCTGATCGCGGTGCTGATCCGCCTGGCGACCGGCTCGGCCACCGTCGCGATCGTGACCGCCGCGGGCATCATGGCGCCGATCGTCCAGTCGACCGGCGCGGACGTGAACCTCGAGCTGCTCGTGCTCGCGATCGGCGCCGGCTCGGTCTTCTTCTCGCACGTCAACGACGCCGGCTTCTGGCTCATCAACCAGTACTTCGGGATGAGCGTCGCGGACACGATCAAGACGTGGTCCATCATGGAGACGATCATCTCCGTGGTGGGACTCGTGCTCGTGCTCGTGGTGGATCTCCTCGTATGACGCAGGTCGTCATCGGCGTCGACGTCGGGACGACGAGCGCGAAGGCGACCGCGTTCGACGTCGACGGCGACGAGCACGGCCACGGCGAGCACGGCTACGAGCTGACCGACCCGGAGCCCGGCGCCGCCGTCCTCGACCCCGAGGCGATCGTCGACGCGACGCTGCGGGCGATCGCCGACGCCGTGGCCGAGGCGGGCCGCACGAGCTGCGAGATCGCGGGCCTGTCGATCAGCAGCGCGATGCACGGGCTGACCGCGCTCGACGCCGACGGCCGGCCGCTGATGCCGCTGATGACGTGGGCCGACACGCGCGCGGTCGAGGAGGCCGAGCGGCTGCGGTCCGAGCACTTCGAGCTGCACGAGCGCACCGGCACCCCGCTGCACCCGATGGCGCCGCTGGCCAAGCTGTGCTGGCTGCGCGAGCACGACCCCGAGACGTTCGGCGCCGCCCGCTCGTTCGCGGGGGTGAAGGCGCTCGTGCTGCAGGCGCTCACCGGCGAGCTCGTGACCGACCACTCGATGGCGTCGGGCACCGGGCTGCTGGACATCCGGCGGCTCGACTGGGATCCGGAGGCGCTGTCGCTGGCCGGGATCGAGGCCGACCGGCTGCCGCGCCTCGTCCCGTCCAAGGAGGTGCTGGAGCTGACCGCCGACGTGGGCCTGCCGCGCGGCACGCCCGTCGTCGCGGGCGCCGCCGACGGGCCGCTGGCCAACCTCGGCGTCGGCGCGGTGCGCCCGGGCGTGGCCGCGTGCTCGATCGGCACGAGCGGGGCGCTGCGCGTGATGGTCGAGGCCCCGACGACCGATCCCGCGGGCCGGGTGTTCTGCTACGCGCTGACCCCCGAGCGGTGGGCGGTCGGCGGCGCGATCAACAACGGCGGCGTCGTGCTGCAGTGGGCGGGCGAGTCGCTGGCGCCCGACCTGGGTGACCACGCCGAGGACGAGCTGATGGCGCTCGCCGGCGAGGTGCCGCCGGGCAGCGAGGGGCTGATCATGCTCCCCTACCTGCTGAGCGAGCGGGCGCCGCAGTGGAGCGCGCTGCCGCGCGGCGCGTACGTCGGGCTGACGCGCGGCCACGGGCGCGGGCACCTGATCCGCGCCGCGGTCGAGGGCGTGTGCCAGCAGCTCGCGCTCGTGCTCGCGTCGGTGCGCGAGGCCGGCAACGAGGTGCGCGAGATCCGCGCGACCGGCGGGTTCGCGCGCAGCGACCTGTGGCGCCAGATCCTCGCCGACACGCTCGGCATGGAGGTCGGCTTCCCGGCCGGGCACGAGGGCTCCGGGTTCGGCGCCGCGCTGCTGGGCATGGAGGCGCTCGGGGTGATCGAGTCGATCGAGCGGGCGGCCGACCTCATCGAGATCGAGGACCGCGTGGAGCCCGGCGCCGAGGCGGCCGAGACCTACGCGGAGCTGCGCCCGGTGTTCGACTCGCTGTTCGACGCGCTGACCCCCGCGTTCCGCCAGCTCCGCCGGCTCGACCCGGGGACATGAGGCGGCGCGCCGCGGCCGCGTGGGGCCGCGACGCGCCCGAGGGTCACGCGGCCGGCGGCCAGGCCGTGCCTGCGGGCCAGCCACCCGATGCCGCCGCCCAGCGCGTAGCCGACGACGCTCACCTGTGGCGACGAGCCGGCCAGCGCGGCCAGCCCGTGCTCGCTCGCGGGCATGACGACGTCGCGCCACTCGCAGCCGGCGCCCGCGCGGGCCCGGCGGCCGGCGGCATCGATCTCGACGTCGCGCAGCTCGGTCATGCGCAGCAGGATCGTGTCGTCCAGCGACGCGTAGGCCGACGCGTTGTGGCCGGTGACCTGCGCGGTGACGCGCAGCCCGTGGGCGCGCGCGACCCGGACGGCGGCGACGACGTCGTCGGCGCTGTGCGGGACCACGACGGCCGTGGGCTGCTGGTCGACGGCCAGGTTCCACGCCGCGCGGGCGGCGTCCCACCCCTCGTCCTCGGGGCCGAAGACGGGACCCTCGACGCGGCGTCGCAGCGCGTCGACGGAGGTGGCGGAGATGGTGGTGATGATGTCGAGAGCGGTCATGGCGGCGACTCTCTCGACGGGTGGTTGCCGGGCGCTTGCCCGCCCGTGTCGCTCGCTTGCCGCTCACTTGCCGCGCCGTGTTTGCGGCGGCTCGGGAACGGCATCACCGAGGGCGCGTGGGGCGTGCCCTCGCCGCGGGCCTACTCCGCGACCCGCTCTGGCGCCGTGTACACGTTCACGCGACCCCCGCGCGCGAACCCGCAGAGCGTGAGCCCGCGGTCGGCGGCGAGGTCGACGGCCAGGGAGGTCGGGGCGCCCACGCCGACGAGGATCGGGGCGCCGGCCACGGCCGCCTTCTGCACGAGCTCGAACGACAGGCGGCCGCTCACGCACAGGACGTGGCCGTGGAGCGGCACGAGGCCGTCCAGCAGCGCGCGGCCGATCACCTTGTCCATCGCGTTGTGGCGGCCGACGTCCTCGCGGACGATCAGCAGCTCGCCCTCGGCGTCGAACAGGCCGGTCGCGTGCATCCCGCCGGTGCGGTCGAACGTCGGCTGGCGCAGGCGCTCGGGCAGGTCGGCCAGCAGCGCGCGCGGCACCACCGGGCCGGGCCGCAGCGGTGGCGCGTGCACCGCCACCTCCTCGAGCGAGCCCTTGCCGCACACCCCGCACGACGACGTCGTGTAGAAGCGCCGCGCGCCCGGGTCGCGGGCCAGCGGCCCCTCGACCTCGATCGTGTTGTTGGCGAAGTCCTCGGTGAGGCCCGCGCGGCGGGGGCCGTCGATCAGCGCCTCGCCGTACAGGAAGCCGAGCGCCAGCTCCTCGTCGTGGCCGGGCGTGCGCATCGTGACGGTCAGCGGCTCGCCGTCGACGCGGATCTCCAGCGGCTCCTCGACGGCCACCTCGTCGCGGCCGCCGTCGTGGGCGACGACGGCGACCATCCGCTCGTCGATCACGCCCATCGCGTCGCCCCGGTCAGTCGCCGGCGGCCAGCGCGGGCGTCCGCGCCGGCTCCTCGGAGACCGGTCGCACGTCGACCGCCATCACCTTGTACTCCGGGCACGACGTGTTGACGTCGGCCGACGGCCCGATCAGCGCGTTCGTGCGCACCTCGGGGAAGTGGAAGGCGGTGAACACGTGGCCCGGCTCGATGCGGTCGGTCACCTCCGCCTCGACCTCGATGCGCCCGTACGGGCTGCGCACCGACACGAGGTCGCCGTCGGAGATCCACAGCCGCGCGGCGTCGTCGGGGTGGATCTCCAGCACCTCGTTGGGCAGCAGCTCGAGGTTCGCGGTGCGCCGCGTCATCGTGCCGGCGTTGTAGTGCTCCAGGCGCCGGCCGGTGACGAGGATCAGCGGGAACTCCTCGCTGGCCTCCGACCCCGGCGGGCGGTACGGCAGCGTCGCGAACCGGGCCTTGCCGTCGGGCTTCTCGAAGCGCTCGCGGTAGAGGATCGGCGCGTCGGTGCCGTCCGGGGCGACCGGCCACTGCAGGCCCGTGCGCCCGAGCCGCTCGTAGGTGATGCCGGCGAAGCTCGGGGTCAGGGCCGAGATCTCGGCGAGCACGTCCTCCGGGCCCGAGTAGCCCATCTCGTGCCCGAGCGCGCGCGACACCGTCGTGAGGATCTCGAAGTCGGTCTTCGCGCCGCCCGGCGGGTCGATCGCCGGCATGACGAGCTGCACGCGGCGCTCGGCGTTCGTGAACGTCCCCTGCTTCTCCAGGAACGCGGCCGCCGGCAGGATCACGTCGGCGTACTTCGTCGTCTCGGTCTCGAAGATGTCCTGGCAGACCAGGAACTCCAGCGACTCGAGCGCCTCGATCACGTGGTGGGTGTTCGGATCGGTCTGCGCCGGGTCCTCGCCGAAGATGTACATCGCCTTCAGGTCGCCGGCGACGGCCGCGTCGAACATCTGCGGGATCGTGTAGCCCTTCTCGCGCGAGAGCGGGACGCCCCAGCGCTCCTCGAACGCGCGCGCCGTCGGCTCGTCGGACACCGGGCGGTAGTCGCTGTAGGTGTCGGGCAGCGCGCCCATGTCGGACGAGCCCTGCACGTTGTTCTGGCCGCGCATCGGCAGCAGCGCGGAGCCGGGCCGGCCGACCTTGCCGGTCATCAGCGCCAGGTTGCAGATGAGCTGCACGACCTCCGAGCCGTACTTGTGCTCGGTGACGCCGAGGCCCCAGATGATGCACGCCTCGCCGGCCTCCGCGTAGATGTGCGCGGCCGCCTCGATGTCGGCGGCGGGGACGCCGGAGATGCGCTCGACGTCGGCCGGCGTGTAGTCCTCCATCAGCGCCGACGCGGACTCGAAGCCCTCGGTGCGCGCCTCGATGAACGCCCGGTCGATCAGCCCGTCGCGCTGCACGACGTGGGCGAGGCCGAGCATGACGGCGGCGTTCGTGCCCGGGCGCGGCGACAGGTGCAGCACGCCGTAGTCGGCCAGCTCGATGCGGCGCGGGTCGATCGTCACGAGCTTCATGCCGCGCAGCGCCGCCTGCTTGATGCGCGCGCCCGCGACGGGATGCGCCGCGCTCGGGTTGGAGCCGATGATGATCGCGGCGTCCGCGCGGTCGATGTCGGCGAACGAGCCGGTCGCGCCCGACAGGCCGAACGCCTTGCGCAGCGCGAACGACGTCGGCGAGTGGCAGACGCGCGAGCAGTTGTCGAGGTTGTTGGTGCCGATCGCGGCGCGCATCAGCCGCGACATCACGAAGCAGTCCTCGTTCGTCGCGCGCGACGACGCCAGGCCGGCGATCGCGTCGGGCCCGTGCTGGCCCTTGATGCGGGTCAGCTCCGTGGCGACGCGGTCGATCGCCTCCTCCCACGTCGCGATGCGGAACTCGCCGTTCTCCTTGATGAGCGGCGCGGTGAGGCGCTCGCGGTTGCGCGTGAACTGGTGGGCGAAGCGGCCCTTCACGCACGTGTGGCCCAGGTTGGCGGGGCCGTCGAGCGCCGGGCTGATCGCCGCGACCTTGCCGCCGCGGGTGTGCGCCTCCAGCCGGCAGCCGACGCCGCAGTACCCGCAGGTGGTGGTCACGGTCGAGTCGAAGCGAGCGTCGCTCATGAAGTCGTCACCTCGTGAAGGGGTTCGGGAGCGAGGTCCAGCAGGGACAGCTCGGTGATGGCGCCGGTCGGGCAGGTGTCCGCGCAGGCGCCGCACGACACGCAGGCCGAGTCCAGGAAGCCCTGGTCCATCCCGGCGGCGATGTTGGCGTCGAAGCCGCGACCGGTCGCGGTGAGCGCGAACGTGCCCTGCACCTCGTCGCAGGCGCGCACGCAGCGGCCGCACGAGATGCACAGCTCGTGGCGCAGCGCCAGGTAGGGGTGGCGGTCGTCATGGTGCCTCTCGTGGACTCTGCCCGGCCAGCGGGTGTCCGTCACGTCGAGCTGGCGCGCGACCGCTGCCAGCTCGGTGTGCGAGGCGGGCGGCTCGGGCAGCTCGGACAGCACGAGCTCGACGACCGCGCCGGCCACGCGGCGCGCGGTCGCGTCGCGCGTGTCGACGACCATGCCCTCGCGCACCTGCGTCGTGCACGCCGGCAGCGGGCCGGGCGCACCCTCGACGCCGACCATGCACACGCGGCAGGCGCCGAACGGGTCCTGGCGCTCGTCGAAGCACAGCGTCGGGATCGTCTCGCCCAGCGCGCGGGCCGCGTCGAGGATCGTCGTGCCGGGCTCGACGTCGATCGGCGTGCCGTTGATCGTCAGCGACGTCATGCGACCGCCAGCCCCAGCTCGTCGGGCCAGTGCGCCAGCAGCGAGCGGATCGGCGCCGGCATGCCGCCGCCGTGGGCGCACAGCGAGCCCAGCTCCAGCGTCTCCAGCAGCGCCTCGAGGCGCTCGCGGTCGACCGGCGCGTCGGCGACGAACATCTCGTGCGCGCGCTCCAGGCCGATCCGGCACGGGAAGCACTTGCCGCAGCTCTCGGACGCGCCGAAGTGCAGCAGGTGGCGGGCCAGCTCGCGCATGTCGGTGGTCTCGTCGAAGGCGACGATCCCGCCGTGGCCGACCATGCAGCCCTCGGCGGCGAGCTCGTCGAAGTCGAACGGCGTGTCGAGCTTGGAGGCGGGCAGGATGCCGCCCAGCGGGCCGCCGATCTGCAGCGCCTTGATCTCGTGCCCGTCGACGAGGCCGCCGGCCACGTCCTCGCACAGCTCGCGCATCGTCATGCCGAACGGCACCTCGTAGAGGCCGGGCCGCGCGAAGCGCTCGTTGAAGCTGACGAGCTTGCTGCCCGGGGTCGCGCCGGGGCTCAGGTCGCGGTACGCGTCGACGCCGCGGCTGGCGATGAACGGCACGTTGCACAGCGTCTCGATGTTGTTGACGACCGTCGGCAGGCCGTGGACGCCGCGCTCGGCGGGGAACGGCGGGCGGGCGGAGACGGTGCCGCGCAGCCCCTGCAGCGAGGCCAGCAGCGCGGTCTCCTCGCCGACGACGTAGGAGCCGGCGCCCTCGACGATCGTGACGTCGAACGAGAAGCCGCTGCCGAGGATGTCGTCGCCGAGCAGGCCCTCGGCGCGCGCCTGCGCGGCGGCGGCCTCCAGCGCGGGCTTGGACAGCGGGTACTCCGAGCGGCACAGCACGAAGCCGTGGTCGGCGCCGACGACGAAGCCGGCGATCGCCATGCCCTCGAGCAGGAGCGCGGGGTTGCGCTCCATGAGCCACTTGTCGATGTAGGAGCCCGGGTCGCCCTCGTCGCCGTTGGCCACGATGAACTTGCGCTCGGCCTTGGAGGCTCGCGCGAACTGCCACTTCATACCGGCGGGGAAGCCGGCGCCGCCGCGGCCGCGGACCTGGGCGGCCTTGACGTCCTCGAGCGTCGCCTCGGCGTCGCCGCGCCGGAGCGCGGCGCGCAGCCCCTCCCAGCGGGAGGGCACGGTGAGGACCGGCTCGGGCAGCAGGCTGACCGGGTCGGGCTCGGACGCGTCGCGCTCGGTGCCCGCGAGGACGCGCTCGACCACGCCGGGCCCCGCGTCGACGACGTCGCCGACGCGCACGGCCGGCGAGCTGTGGCAGAACCCGAGGCAGACCGTCTCGGCCAGCGAGGTCTCGCCGTCGGCGCTGCGCTCGCCGATCTCGAGGCCCAGACCCTCGCGCACCGCGTCGACGTGCGCGTCGCCGGTGGCCGCGAAGCAGGCGGTGCCGGTGCAGACGCGGACGTGGCGGCGCCCGCGCGGGTGGACGAGGTCGTCGTAGAAGGTGGAGATGCCGTAGACGGTCGCCTCGGGCAGGCCCGAGCGCTCGGCGGCGACCCGGCGATCATCGTCGGTGATCGTCCCGTGGTCGTCGATCGCCGCCTTCAGGACCTCCAGCGCCGTGGGCGCGCCCTGCTCGTGGTGGCGGCGGATCAGCTCGACGAGGTTCTTCGACATCTCTCTCCGAGCGCATGATGGCCCGCCGCACCGATCGGCGCCAACCAATCTGGTGGATGATCCGATAAACGCCGTTTATCATGCTGCCTGCGATGCAGCTCCGCCAGCTCGAGTACCTCGTGGCGCTCGATCGCGAGCGCCACTTCGGCGACGCGGCGCGCGCCTGCCACGTCTCCCAGCCGGCGCTGTCGACCGCGATCCGCGCGCTCGAGCGCGAGCTCGGCCTGCCGCTCGTCCGCCGCAGCGGCCGCTTCCAGGGCTTCACCGAGGAGGGCGAGCGCGTCCTCGTCTGGGCGCGCCGCGCGCTGACCGACGTGCAGGCGCTCTCCCAGGAGGTCGACCGGCTGCGCAGCGGCATGGCGGGCACGCTGCGCCTGGGCGCGATCCCCACCTCGCTGTCGGCGACGACGATCGTCACCGGGCGCTTCCGCCACCACCACCCGCGCATGCGCGTGGCGCTGCGCTCGATGAGCTCGCGCGAGATCGCCCAGGGCCTCGCCGCCGGCGAGCTGGACGCCGGGCTCACCTACCTCGACAACGAGCCGCTGTCCGACGTCGACTCGCTCGGCCTGTGGCGCGAGACGTACCTGCTCGTGTCCCCCGCCGCCACGCTGCCGCCCGAGACCGCCGTGATCGGCTGGCGCGAGGCGGCCGAGATGCCGCTGTGCCTGCTGACCGACGACATGCAGCACCGGCGCATCGTCGACGGCGCGTTCGCCGCCGCCGGCGCGCGGCCCGACGCGGTCGTCGTCACGAACTCGATCTCCACGCTCGTCGCGCACGCGCGCGCCGGCCTGGCCGCGGTCGTCGCCCAGTCGTGGCTGCGCGTGCACCCGCTGCCGTCCGGGCTGCGCGCCGTGCCGCTGGTCGAGCCCAGCGTCGAGCACGTCGTCGGCCTCGTGACCGCCGCCGGCGGTCAGCAGTCGCCCGTGGTGTCGGAGCTGCGCGGCCTGTTCCGCCCGCTCGAGCTCGACGCCGAGATGGGCGCGCCCGCCTACGCGCCCGCGGCCGCGCGGGCCAGCGCCGCCGCGTAGTCGTCGGGCGTGTCGATGCTCGTCACCGAGTCCAGGTGCGGGTCGGCGGCGCCGAGCTCGGGGTCGGCCAGGAGCACCGGCTCGTCGAGCCACACGACGCGGCAGCGCTCCAGCAGCCGCCCGGGGTTGAGCTGCAGCTCGGCCACCAGCTCGCGCGCGACGCCCGCGACCGCGGTGCGGTAGGCGGCGGCGAGCGTCTGGCGGCGCCCGTAGACCATCGGCATCGCGACGTCGGCGTCGCCGAGCAGGCCGACGACGCGGCGCACGAACGCCGGGTGCAGCAGCGGCATGTCGGTGGCGGTCACGAACGCGACCGGCGCGTGCGCCCGCACGGCCTCCAGCCCGGTCGCGATCCCCTGCATCGGGCCCAGGCCCTCCTGCGGGTCGTCGACGCGCCGCACGCCGTCGGGCAGCGCCGGCAGCTCCTGCCCGGGCGACGCCACGACCACGACCGGCCCGTCGACGACGGCGCCGACCGTGGCGGTCACGTGCGCGAGCAGGCTCGTGCCGTTCCACTCCAGGGACGCCTTCGGGCGCCCCATCCGGGAGGAGCGCCCGCCGGCCAGGACGACGCCGGCGACGATCGGCTGGTCGAGCGCGGCCATCGGGCGGCGAGGCTATCGCCCCCCGACGGCCGCGCGCGACGCTCAGAACAGCCCGACGATGCGGCCGTCCTCGATGTCCACGTTGTGGGCGGCCGGGGTCTTGCCCAGGCCCGGCATCTGCATGATGTCGCCGCACAGCGGCACCAGCCAGCCGGCGCCCGTGTAGGCGCGCACGTCGCGGATCGGCAGCGTGAAGCCCTCGGGGGCGTTCAGCAGGTTCGGGTCGGCCGACAGCGAGTACTGGGTCTTGGCCATGCAGATCGGCAGGTTGCCGAGCCCGTCGGCCTCGAACTGGGCGATCTTCTTCTCGGCCTCCGGGTACAGCAGCACGTCCTTGGCGCCGTACACGCGCTGGGCGACCGCCTCGATCTTGCGGACGATCGGGTCCTCGTCGCGGTAGACCATCCGGAAGTCGGCCGGCTTCTCGCAGGCCTCGACGACCGCCTGGGCGAGATCGGCGGCACCCTCGCCGCCGCGCTCGAAGCCCTCGTTGAGCTCGGCGGCGTCGGCCCCGAACTCGAGCGCCTGCTCGCGCACCCACTGCAGCTCGTCGTCGACGTCGCCGGGACGGCGGTTGACCGCCACGACGCACGGCAGGCCGAACTCGCGGACGATCTCGATGTGGCGGCGCAGGTTGTGGATGCCCCGCTCCAGCGCCGCGCGGTCCTCGCCGATGCCGTGGTGCTTCAGCGCCCGCACCGTGCAGACGAGCACGACCGCGCTGGGCACGAGCCCGCCGACGCGGCAGACGATGTCGAAGAACTTCTCCATCCCCATGTCCGACCCGAAGCCGGACTCGGTGATGACGTACTCGCCGAGGCGCATGCCGATCAGGTCGGCGACCAGCGACGAGTTGCCGTGCGCGATGTTCGCGAACGGGCCGCAGTGCATGAGGCACGGCTGGCCCTCGATCGTCTGGATCAGGTTCGGCTTGATCGCGTCCTTGAGCATCACGGTCATCGCGCCGGCGGCCTGCAGGTCCTCGGCCGTGACCGGGGTGCCGTCGTACGTGTAGCCGACGGTGATGCGCCCCAGCCGCTCGCGCAGGTCCTCGAGGTCGCGCGACACGGCGAGGATCGCCATGACCTCCGACGCGGCGGTGATGTCGAAGCCGGTCTCGCGCGGGTAGCCGTTGGCACGGCCGCCGAGGCCGATCGTGATCTGGCGCAGCGCCCGGTCGTTGATGTCCACGGCCCGCCGCCACGACACGCTCAGCGGGTCGAGCTGATGCGGGTTGCCGTGCAGGATCGACGCGTCGATCATCGCCGCCAGCAGGTTGTTGGCCGCGCTGATCGCGTGGATGTCGCCGGTGAAGTGGAGGTTGAGGTCCTCCATCGGCAGCACCTGCGTGTAGCCGCCGCCGGCGGCGCCGCCCTTCATGCCGAACACCGGGCCCAGCGAGGGCTCGCGCAGGCACAGGACCGGGCGCCGCCCGATGTGCCCGAGCCCCTGCGTGAGGCCGACGGCGGTGGTCGTCTTGCCCTCGCCGGCCTTCGTCGGGTTGATGCCCGCGACGCACACGATCTTCGCCTGCGGCCGGTCGGACAGCCGGTCCAGCGCGTCCAGCGTGATCTTGGCCTTGTAGCGACCGTACGGCTCGACCTCCTCGGGCAGCAGCCCGAGCTCCGCGGCGATGTCGTCGATCGGCTGGAGTACCGCCTCCTGGGCGATCTCCAGGTTGCTCTTCATCTGCAGCCCTCGCTCCATGTCAGGAATCCTGAAACACCAACGGGGCGGGCGGCCCCGCCCGATGGGCCGGACTTCCCTCACCCAACGGACAGGCTACGGCCGTCACCGCAGCGCCCGGAGCGCGATCGCGCCCCCGGTGGCGGCCGCGAAGATCGCGATCGCCATGGGCAGCGCGCTCTCCCCGGCGACGCCCGCGACCGGCGCCAGGAGCGCGCCCAGCCCGAACGCGGCGAGCCCCAGGAGGCCCGACGCGCTGCCCGCCATGTCGGGGTGGTCGGCCATCGCCAGCGCGGTCGCGTTGGGGACCAGCACGCCGGTCGCCGACACGACCAGGAACAGGCCCACGAGCAGCGGCGCGAGGCCGGCGTCGGCGATGACGGTCACGAGCACGAGCGCCCCGCCCGCGACCTGCATCGCCTGGCCGCCGCCCAGCAGCGCGGGCGCGCCGAGGCGGGCGACGAGCCCCCGGCCGATCCAGCTCGCGGCGATCAGGCCGGTGGCGTTGACGCCGAAGATGACGGCGAAGACCGTCGGCGAGATCCCGTGCAGGTCCTCGAGGACGAACGGCGAGCCGGCGATGTAGACCGCCATCGCGCCGAACGACAGGCCGCACGCGAGGCTCAGCCCGACGAAGCGGCGGTCGCGGGTGAGCGTGGCGATCGCGCGGCCCGTCTGGGCCAGGCCGCCGCCGTGGCGCTGCGCGGGCGGCAGCGTCTCCGGGATCCCGCGCCAGGTGCCCAGCAGCAGCACGAGGCCGAGGCCGGCGAGCACGACGAAGATCGCCCGCCAGTCGCCGACCTCGAGGATCGCGCCGCCGATGCTGGGCGCGAGGATCGGCGCGACCCCGCTGATCACGGTGAGGATCGCGAACTCGCGCGCGGCGTGGGTGGGGTCGTCGTGGCGGTCGCGCACGATCGCGCGGGCGATCGCGATCCCGGCCGCGCCGGCGAGCCCCTGCACGAGGCGCAGCACGAGCAGGATCACGATGTTCGGCGCGACCGCGCACAGCAGCGAGCTGAGGGTGAACAGCCCCACGCCGGCCAGCAGCGGGCCGCGCCGCCCGCGGGCGTCGCTGATCGGGCCGGCCACGATCTGGCCGGCGGCCAGGCCCGCCATGCAGACGCTGATCGTCGCCTGGGCCGCCCACGCGGGCGTGGACAGGTCGTCGCTCAGCTCGGGCAGCCCGGGCAGGTACATGTCCATGCACAGCGGGCCGAACGCGCTCAGCCCGCCGAGCACGGCGAAGACCAGCGGGGAGCTCACCCGCCGCCGATCGACCGACCGCACGACGGTCTGCTCGCTCACGGCGGCGGACGATAGCCGCGCCGGTCAGCGCGGCGGCACGCCGGTGACCGTGGCCCAGCCGGCGAGGAAGGCCGAGACGTCGTCGGCGGGGCGCGTCGCCGGCCGCGTGCAGTCGACCGAGCGGAAGCGCCGCACGCCGGGCGGCAGCGTGGTCGCCAGGACCGTGCGCAGCAGGCCGCGCGGGCTGCCGCGCGAGCACGACGGCGTGTTGAGGTTCGTGACGGTGCCGGGGCGCAGCGCGTCGCGGTGGGCGTCGAACCAGCGCAGGGTCATGCGCAGGGCGGCGCCGTACCGGGTGGCGCCGCGGGTGCGCCGGCCCTGGCTGGTGGCCAGGGCGGGCAGGCCGCGGCGGGCGGCGTAGCGGGCGGCGCCCACGGTGCCCGACACCTCGGTCGCGATCGGCCCCGGGTTGGCGCCGTCGTTGATGCCCGACACGACGAGGTCGGGCCGGTCGCCGCGCAGGACGCGCCGCAGCGCGTGGCGGACCGCCCGGGCGGGCGTGCCGTGCACGGCCACGGCCGGCAGGCCGCTGCGGGTGCGCGTGCGGTGCGTCCGCACGCGGCCGCGGGTCATGCGGTCGGCGGTGCCGCTCTGGTTCGTCGCCGGCGCCACGATCGTCACCCGCACGCCGGCCCGGCGCATCAGGCCGCGCGCCAGGGTGTCGATGCCCTCGGCGTGCACGCCGTCGTCGTCGGTGACGAGGACGTGCAGCGGCGCGGCGGGCGCCGCGGCCGGGGCGACGGCGGCGGCGCCGAGCGCGGCGGCTACGGTCAGGGCGCCGACGATTCCACGAGCTGATCGGGGGAAAACCGGAGTGATGTCCCGACGCGTCATACCCGTTCTGGCCGCCACGATCGCAGGGGCGGCCGCGCTCGCGCCGTCGGCCCCGGCCGCGATCTTCGGCACCAACCCGCTGGCGATCTCGGTCGATCCCGGCCTGGGCGCGCCGAACGGCCCGTCGGGCAACCCGGCGGTCTCGGGCGACAACCGCAAGACGCGCTACGCCGCGTTCGACTCGGCCGCCGACAACCTCGTGCGCGGGGACACCAACGGGCAGCCCGACGTGTTCGTGTGGAGCCGTCCGCGCGGCACGGCCGGGCTGCGGCTCAACCAGCCCGGCGCCGGCACGCTGACCCGCGTGAGCGTGTCGAGCTCGGGCGCGCAGGCCGACGGAGCGTCGACGAACCCGTCGCTCGACGGCTCCACCCGCCACCGGCCGAGCTGCGTCGCGTTCCAGTCGACGGCCACCAACCTCGCCTCCGGCGACGGCGACAGCGCGTCCGACGTCTTCGTGCGCAACCTCCGCACCGGCCGCACGCGCCTCGTCTCGCGCGGGATCGCCCCGGACGCGACCAACCCGTCGATCGACGGCGCGTGTCGCCGCGTCGTCTTCGAGGCCGGCGGCAGCATCTACCGCGCGCGCGTCGCGGGCGGCGCACCGCGCCGGATCGCGGCCGGGTCGGACCCCGATGTCGCGCTCGACGGCTCCGCGGTCGTCTGGGTCCGCGGCGGCAGCGTCTTCATCCAGCGCAAGGGGCACACGGACCGCGTCGGCCCCGGCGCGAACCCGACGGTCGGCGACAACGACTCGGGCACGTGGGCGGTCAGCTTCGACACCACCGCGCGCCTGGCCGGCAACGACCGCAGTGGCGGGCGCGACGTCTACATGCGCCTGATGCGCGGGGACGGCGGCCCGCGCGGGACCGACCTCATCTCGGCCACGCGCCGCGGCGGCCAGAGCCTGGGCGGCGACAGCTTCAACGGCGGCATCACCGCGTACGCCGGGACCCGCGGCATCGTCGTGTTCGCCAACCAGCGCGGCGGCAGCTCCGACCTCTACTACCGCAACAACCACACCGGCAACATCGACGACCTCGCCCACGCGCCGGCGTCGAGCCCGATCCAGGACGTGGTGACGAGCGCCCGCGCGAACTTCGTCGCGTTCACGTCGACCTCGCCGTTCGTCGGACCGACGGGCGGCCAGCAGGCGGTGTTCTTCAAGCACCTGATCGACGGCGAGGCCGTCTGACCACGGACGCCCCCGCGACGGCGGTCCCGCGCTCCGGTAGCGTCGCCGCGGCAACGGATTCGACGGAGGAAGCGATGCGCACGATGGGCACGGCAGGCCGGCGCGCAGCGGCGCTGGCGGCGACGGCGGCGATGGTCGCCGCGCTGGGCGCGACCACGGCGCACGGCCAGGCGGAGGACATGCCCCCGTCGCGGTCGATCGGGCCGGGCGAGCGCTCGCCGGTGACGTTCGTCAAGACGCCGCTGGGCAAGGGCCTCAAGGAGGGCCGCCGCATCCCGCGCTCGGCGCTCGTCAAGCGCCAGGTCCTGACCGGTCCGGCCGCGGCGCCCGAGTCCGAGACGTCCGTCAACGCCGTGCCGCCGAAGGGTCAGAACATCACGAGCGCGGTCGTGCAGGTCCGCAACCGCGCCGGCCGCGTGGTGCGCACGTGGAACGGCAGCATCGACGGCGGGCCGGTGATGATCAACAGCGCGATCGAGGGGTCGGCCGCCGGCATCCTCGTGACGCTGCCCAAGCGGCTTCCGCGCGGCGCGACCGTCGTGGTGTGGTCGCTGTTCCGCCGCGGCGCGGGCAACAACACCGGGTGAGCCGCGCTCACACCTTGCCGCGCATGCGCGCGACCTCGACCACGCGCTCGATGCCCAGGCCGTAGGCGGCCTGGCGCAGCGTGGTCCCCCACCGCTCCGCGCGCTCGGCGACCTCGCCGTGCGCGCGGCGCAGGGCGCGCGCGAGGCGCTCGTGCACCTCGCGCTCGTCCCAGCGGAAGTGCTGGAGGTTCTGCACCCACTCGAAGTAGGAGACGATCACGCCGCCGGCGTTGGCGAGCACGTCCGGGACCACGTGGATCCCGCGCTCCTGGAGGATCGCGTCGGCCTTCGGCGTCGTCGGGCTGTTGGCGCCCTCCAGGAGGAGCCGGCAGCGCAGGCGGTCGGCGTTGCCGGCGTGGATCATGCCGCCGAGCGCGGCCGGGACGAGCACCTCGCACTCCAGGCCCAGCAGGTCGAGCGCGTCGATCGGCTCGGCGCCCGGGAACTCGCTCAGCCGCCCGCCGGACCGCAGGTGGCCGTCCAGCGCGTCGGGGTCCAGGCCCTCCTCGGCGTGCACGGCGCCGTGCTCGTCGGCGACCCCGACGATCCGGCAGCCGTGGCGCCCGTGCGCGATCCGCGCCGCCGCCGAGCCGACGTTGCCGAACCCCTGCACGACCACCCGCGCGCCCTCGAGCTCCAGCCCGATCGCCGGCGCCGCCTCGCCGAGCACGTCGATCAGCCCGCGGCCGGTCGCCGTCTCGCGGCCGTAGGAGCCGCCGAGCGACAGCGGCTTGCCGGTGACCACGGCCGGGGCGTCGCCGTGGAGCTTGCCCCACTCGTCCATGATCCAGGCCATCACCTGCGCGTTCGTGTTGACGTCGGGCGCCGCGATGTCGCGCTGGGGCCCGATCGTCTCGTCGAGCTTGTCGACGAGCTGGCGGGTGATCCGCTCGAGCTGCCCCGCGTCGAGCTCGCCGGCCGGGCAGTCGACGCCGCCCTTGGCGCCGCCGAACGGGATGCCGACCAGCGCGGTCTTCCACGTCATCAGCGCGGCGAGCGCGCGGATCTCGTGCAGGTCGACGCGCGGGTGGTAGCGCAGCCCGCCCTTGTACGGGCCGCGGGCGCCGTTGTGCTGCACCCGGTAGCCGTGGAACACGCGGCAGGTGCCGTCCTGCATCCGCAGCGGGATCTGGACCTTCACCTCGCGGTAGGGCGTGCGGAAGACCTCGCGCAGGTCGTCGGCCAGGCCGAGACGGTCGGCCGCCGCGTCGAAGTGGTGGTTGACGATCTCGTAGTCGGAGAGATCGGCGGGCGCCGCAGCCGCGGCGGGGTGCGCGAGCTCGGTCATGACCGCCTGCCGCTACCCGCGCGGCGCGCTTCCAAGCGTTGCGCGGCGGGCAACGATGTAGGGTGCCGTCCGCCCGTGCCCGAGCTGCGTGACCTGCGATCCGTCGCCGTCCTCGCCGAGGAGCTGCACTTCGGCCGCGCCGCGAGCCGGATGGGCGTCACCGCGTCGGCGCTGAGCCGGCGCGTGCGGGCGGTGGAGGCCGAGCTGGGCGTGGCGCTGTTCGTCCGCACGAGCCGGCGCGTCGAGCTGACCGAGGCCGGGCACGAGCTCGCCACCCGCCTGCCCGCCGCGCTGCGTCAGCTCGACCGCGCCCTGGCCGCCGCCCGAGGCCCCTCGGACGGCGGCTGGCAGGTGTGACGGGCGCGTGCGCCCCGGTCAGCCGCTGCCGGCGATGTCGTAGCTGACGATCGTCGGCGGCGCCTCGGCCGCGTAGTTGACCACGTCGGCGGCGACCGCCTGGCCCTCGGGGCTGCCCATCGCGGCGCCCGCAGCGGCGGCGTCGTCGAACACGGCCTCGAACACGCAGAAGTACGGGCTGTCGCCCTGCGCCGACCCCACGTCGAACGCGTAGCTGTACGAGCGCATGCCCGGCAGCTTGCTCGCCAGCGGGATGTGCGTGTTCTCGTAGTAGTCGCGGAACTTGGCCGGGTCGGGCGGCGGCGGGTACAGGACCAGGATCTTGTGCATGGGGCGATCCTCTCAGGCCAGGGCGGCGGCGTCGCGGTCGGTGGCGTGGCGGGCGATGAACGCGGCGGCCCGCTCGGGGGTCGCCACGGCCTGCCACTGGCGGTCGGGGCGGTTGAAGTTGCGCGTGTACTCGTCGCACAGCGACTTGCTCTGCGCCATCGTCATCAGCACCTCGACCATGTGCGGCTGCGGGTTGAGGATCAGGTTCGTCCAGTCGGACACGCCGTGGACGAACGCCTCGCGCTCGCGCGCCACGCGCCGGCAGAACTGCTCGTCGAAGCCGTAGTCGTCGACGATCGCCTGCCCGATCACCCAGGCCGAGTACGACGCCGAGTTCGCGCCCTGGCCGTTGACCGGGTCCACGACGCAGTGCACGTCGCCGACGGCCAGCGCGTACGTGCCGCTGGCCAGGCGCACGTAGTCCTCGCGCACGATCGGCGTCAGCGCGCCCTGGATGAGGTCGGTCGGGCCCTGCAGGCCGAACGCGTCGACGTCGATGCGCTCGTACAGCATCGGGTAGTGGCGCTCGACGAGCTCGAGCACGGTGCGGTCGTAGCCGGCCGGATCGTCCTCGTAGCGCAGGTCGGCCAGCCGCTCGAGCTCGCCGCCGGGGATGTTCTCGAACAGCAGCGCGGTCGCGAAGCCCTGCGTCGAGAAGATCGGCAGCTCCAGCAGCTCGCCGTGGCCGAGCGACATGTGGACGCCGACGCCCTTGGGCTCGCTGTAGGCGACGCCCTGGTAGATGCCGGCCGACAGCCGCCGCTGCGGGCGGTCGTAGGGCGACTTGTCGGCGCGCTTGGGGAACATCTCGGCGATCGGGCCGCGACCGGCGGCGATCACCATCAGGTCGTGGTTGCGGCTGAGGCGCTCGATCTCGGCCACGTCGACCGGCGCGACGACCAGCTCGCCGCCGCGGTCCTGGTAGTCGGCCATCAGCCGCGGCAGGTACAGCCGGTAGTCGATGATCGACGACGGGTGGTCGAAGTCGCCGCGGAAGCGCAGCGGCGCCGGGCCGCCGACGACCGCGTGCTGGTGGCAGACGTAGCCGTACTCGTTCGCGTCCCAGTGGTGCACGCCGAGCGCGCGCTCGCGCTCCAGCGTGTGGTGATGATGGGCGACGGTGTTCAGCAGGCGTCCGCCGGCGACCTGCTCGGCCGACTTGTCGGTGTAGATCGTCACCGGGATGTCGTGCTGGCGCAGGAACAGTCCCAGGTGCAGGCCGGCGACGCCGCTGCCGACGATGCCGATGCTCGTCATGCTCTCTCGCTCCTCCCCGCCCCGTAGACCTTGGGGGCTCTCGGTCTCCGGGCGCGGAAACTACGGCGTGCGGGCATCCGGGATCAACTTCGTGCCGCGCGTCATTGCGTTGCGCGACACGCAACGATCGCCGTTTCAGCGCGACTGCGACTCCCGCACGTAGGTCAGCACGGCCTGCACGCGCCGGTGCTCGGTGGGGCTGTTGTCGAGCCCGAGCTTCTGGAAGATGTTCGTCACGTGCTTCTCGACGGCCGCCTGGGTGACGGCCAGCTCCTCGGCGATGCCGCGGTTGGACTTGCCCTCGGCCATCGCCGCGAGCACGTCGCGCTCGCGCGCGGTGAGCTGGTCGAGCGGGCCGCCGGGCCGCCGGCGCCCGAGCATCCGCCCGACGACCTCCGGGTCCAGCGCGCTGCCGCCCGCGGCGACGCGCTCGACGGCGTCGATGAACGCCGACACGTCGCCGACGCGCTCCTTGAGCAGGTAGCCGACGCCCTGGGCGCGGTCGCCGATGAGATCGAGCGCGTACTGCTGCTCGTAGAACTGCGACAGCACGAGCACCCCGATGTCCGGGTGCGTGCGGCGCAGCTCGAGCGCGGCCCGCAGCCCGTCGTCGTCGAAGTCGGGCGGCATCTGCACGTCGACGATGACCACGTCGGGATGGTGGGCGAGCGCGCGGCGCAGGAGGTCGGTCGCGTCGCCGGCCTGCGCGACCACGTCCACGCCGGCCTCGCGCAGGAGGCGGACGATCCCCTCGCGCAGCAGGACGTCGTCCTCGCCGACCACGACGCGCAGGGGTGTCATGGGCGCCAGCCTAGCCCCGGCGCGGCCGTCCTGGCGGCGGATCACCCGACGAGCATCTGTCGGAGCGCATCGCCGGCCAGCTCGTCCTTGGGCAGGAACCCGACCGCGCCCGAGCGGCTGGTGGCGCTGCCGTCGGCCGCGGCGGGGTCGGTGGACGTCAACACGACGCGCGGGACCCATTCCATCTCGCTCAGCCGGCCGGCGAGCGCGATCCCGTCGCCGTCGGGCAGGCCGACGTCGACGAGCACCGCGTCGGGACGCAGCGCCTCGGCGGCGGCGAGCGCTTCGGCGACCGTCCCCACGTCGGCGACCACGACGAGGTCCAGGTTCGTGAGCAGGCGGCGGATGAGGTCGCGGAACGCGACGTCGTCGTCGACGATCAGAACCGAGCGGGGCACGGCGCTCACCTTGCCACCATCGCAGGTTCGGCGACGTAGGGAAAACCCGACATCGAACTCGGGCGCGCGGGCATTTCCCCCGCCTGGCGCAGCATCGAGGATGCCGCCATGGCTCTCGTCGCCCTTCCCAGCACCCCGCCGGCGCCGCCGCGCGGACCCGTGCCGGCGGGCGGCGCGACGATCCTGCCCTTCCCCCGCCGGCGCCCGGTCGCCGCGCGCCCGCCGCGCCTGACGCGCGTGCTGGTCGTGGCCGACCACGCGCTCATCCGCGCCAGCCTGCGCGCCCTCCTGGAGGGTCAACGCCACCTGGAGGTCGTGGGCGAGGCCGGCTTCGACGACGACCCCGCCACCTGGGCGCGGACCCTGCGCCCCGACGTCGCGGTCGTCGTGGCGGACGCCGCCGCCGCGCCGGTGGCGTGCGCGCGCCGGGTCGCCGCCGCCGCGGCCGGAGCGCTGGCCGGCGTGCTGGTGGTGACCGACGACGGCGGCGCCGGCGGCGCCGTCGTGGCGCCCGGCGGCGGCGTCATCGGCCTGCTGTCGAAGGACGCCGGACCCCACGAGCTCGCGCGCGCGGTCCAGATGGTCGCCCGCGGACGCGGCGTGCTCGCCCCCTCCCTCCCGACCCCGACCTAGGACGCGCAACCATGGAGCTCCGACACCTGCGGTACTTCGTCGCCGTCGCCGAGGACCTGCACTTCCGACGCGCCGCCGAGCGGCTGCACGTCGCGCAACCGGCGGTCAGCGAGCAGATCCGCAAGCTCGAGACCGAGCTGGGCGTGCGGCTGTTCGACCGCACCCCGCGCAGCGTCCGCCTCACCGAGGCGGGCACGGTGATGCTCGAGGAGGCGCGGCGCGTGCTGCGCCAGGCCGAGATGGCCGCGCTGGCGGCCCGCAACGCCGACGCGCAGGCGCAGATGCCGCTGCGCATCGGCTACGTCTCCGACGCGCTGCCGGCGATCGTGCCGCGCACGCTGCGCCACCTCGTGTCCGCCGCCCCGGCGGTGCAGACGCGCCTCGAGACCGGCGCCGCGTCGCGCCTCATCGAGGAGGTGCGCGGCGGCGGGCTCGACGTCGCCGTCGTCGGGCTCCCCGCGCCGACCGCCGGCCTGCGCGTCACGCCGCTGGGCGCGGAGCCGCTCGTCGCCGTCCTGCCCGCGTCGGACCCGCGCGCCCACGCCGGCCCGCTCGACCTGCGCCTCCTGGCGCCCGAGCGCATCGTCGTGCCGCCGCGCGACGCCAACCCGGCGCTGAACAGCGCGATCGTCGCGCTGTGCCACGGGGCCGGGCTGGCGCCCGCGCTGATCGAGGCGGTCGAGCCGCGCATCGACCTCGTGCTGATGATGGTGGCCGCCGGCGCGGGCGCCGCGCTGCTGCCCGCCTCCGTGGCCCAGCACCACGTGCTGCCCGGCCTGCGGACGGTCGAGCTCGTCGACGACGGGCCCGGCTTCGCGTCGGCCGTCGTGAGCGACCTCGACAGTGAGCGCCTCGCGACCCGCACGTTCCTGCGTGCCCTCGAGCACGTCGCCCGCCGCAGCGAGCGCCCGGCGCTCGCCTCCGTCGCCTGATCGCGCGCCGCTACGCGGCGGCGCAGGCGGCCCACGCCTCGGGCGCGGCGCGCGCCGCGAGCACCGCCGCGGCGCGCTGCTCGCGGTCCAGCGCCGCGCGGTAGGCGGCGTACGCGTCGCGCTTGTCGTCCCACGCGGCCAGGCGCCACTCGCCGAGCGCCAGCGCGCTCTCCATCGCCGCCAGCAGCCACAGGTCGTACAGGTCGGCCGGGCGCAGCTCGTCGAGGGCGTCGGTCCGGCGCGTCATGGCCCCCAGTGAACGCCGCCCTTCACGCGCGCGCGACACGAACCGGGCATCGAGCGATCGCCGTTGCTTGTTGCCGATCGCGTTCCGGCCCGGAGACTGGGCGCATGACTGTGATCGAGCCAACCGAGATGGAGATGGTGGCCGGGACCCATCGGGCGCTCGGCATGCTGAGCGGCCGCTGGGCGGTCGACGTCCTGTACCTGCTGGCCGCGGGCCGCCGTCGGTACAGCGAGGTCTACTACGAGGTCGGAGAGGTCTCCAAGAAGGCCCTCACGACGACGCTGCGGCGGCTGGAGCGCGACGGCCTCGTCGCCCGGCACGTGACGTCGCACTCGCCCCTGCGGGTGGAGTACTCGCTCACGCCGCTGGGGTGGAGCCTCACCGAGCCGCTGATGACCCTGTACGAGTGGTCGGCCCAGCACCTCGAGGACGAGGCGCCGAGCCGGCCCGAGCGTCACCTGATGGCGGCCTGACATCGTCTACGCCGCCGCCCGGCGCATCCCGCGGATGCCGACCCACACGCCCACCGCGGCGACGCCGAGCGCCGCCAGCGCGCCGTACAGGACGGTCGTGTCGCCGACCGTCCCGGCGAACAGCAGGCGCTCGGCGTCGACGAGGTGCTTCAGCGGGTTGACGTCGGCCATGGCGCGCAGCCAGCCGGGGCCGTCGTCGAGCGGCAGCAGCATCCCCGACAGCAGCATCAGCGGGAACAGCAGGGTCTGCTGGACCGTCCAGAAGATCCAGTCCTGCTCCTTGACCGCCAGCGCCAGCGCGTAGGACAGCGAGCCGAGGCCGACGCCGAACGCGGCCAGCAGCGCCAGCCCGATCAGCCCCGCCGGGGACGGATCGAACCCGAACGGGACGACCGCGATCACGATCAGGCCCGCCTGCGCGAACACCGGCACGATCTCCTTCAGCGCGCGGCCCATCAGCAGCGCCGGGCGCGAGAGCGGGGTCACGAGCATCCGCTCGTGCGAGCCGGTGTGGATCTCCTGGCTGAGGTTGGCGCCGGTCGTGGACGCGCCGAACAGCGCCGACATCACGAGGATGCCGGGCACGAACCACTGCAGCGACGCGGCCTCGCCCAGGCCGCTGACGCTCACGAGCAGCGGCCCGAACAGCGCCAGGAAGAACAGCGGCTGGACGAGGCTGAACAGGACCGAGAACGGCTCGCTCAGCAGCGGGCGCAGCTCGCGCTGCAGCACGAGGCGGGTGTCGTGGACGACGGCGGCGCTCATCGGTCGGCCTCCGGGGTCGCGGGGGTGGACTCGCTCTCGCGCAGGCTGCGGCCGGTGAGCGCGAGGAACACGTCGTCGAGGGTGGGGCGGCGCACCTCGGCGCTGCGCACGATCACGCTGCCGGCGTCGAGCGCGCGCAGCAGGTCGGGCAGCAGCGCCGCGCCGTCGGCGACGCGCAGGCTGACCGAGGTCGAGCCGACGTCGGCGCCGCGCACGTCGCCGAGGTGGCGCGCGATCCGCGCGACGCGCTCGCCGTCGTGCTCGCCCAGCGTGCCGATCACGATGCGGTCGCCGGCCAGCTCGGCCTTCAGCGCGGTCGGCGTGTCGTCGGCGATGACCCGCCCGTGGTCCATCACGAGGACGCGCTCGGCCATCGTGTCGGCCTCGTCGAGGTAGTGGGTCGTGAGGAAGATCGTCATCCCGTGCTCGGCGCGCAGGCGCAGGATGTGCTCCCACAGGTTCGCCCGGCTGTGGGGGTCCAGCCCGGTCGACGGCTCGTCCAGGAACAGCAGCCGCGGCCGGTGCACGAGGCCGAGCGCCACGTCGAGGCGGCGGCGCTGGCCGCCCGACAGCGTGCTGACCTTGCGGCCGGCGAGCGCGTCGAGGTCGAGGGCGGCGAGCAGCTCGTCGGCGCGCCGGCGCGCCTCGGCGCCGCCGAGCCCGTACGCCCGGCCCTGCACCACGAGCTCGTCGCGGACGCGCTGGTTGTGGCCGGCGCCGTTGCCCTGGCCGACGTAGCCGATCGCGCGCCGCACCGCGGCGGGGTCGGCGACCACGTCGTGGCCGGCGACCGTCGCGTGGCCGGAGGTCGGCGCGAGCAGCGTGGTGAGCATCCGCAGGCTCGTGCTCTTCCCCGCGCCATTGGGCCCGAGGAACGCGACGAGCTCGCCGTCGGCGACGTCGAGGTCGAGGCCGCGGACGGCCTCGACGACGTGCGATCCCGAGGTGAAGCGGCGGGTGAGCCCGCGCGCCGAGATCGCGAGCGCCGCAGGCGCGGCGGCCGGCCGGTCGGCGACCGCGGGGGGCGCCTGGAGGAGGGCGTGGCTGGTCATGGCGGGGATCGTCTGCGACCTTTAGGACACATCCTGTCCTCAACGATCGGGACCCTGTGCGCCATGTCCGATCCGACGTCCCGCATGCTGCGGCTGCTGACGCTGCTGCAGACCCATCGCTTCTGGCCCGGCGCGGAGCTGGCCGGCCGGCTCGGCGTCAGCCAGCGCACGCTGCGGCGCGACATCGACCGCCTGCGCGAGCTCGGCTATCCGGTCGCGGCCGCGCGCGGGACGGCGGGCGGCTACCAGCTCCAGGCCGGCTCGGACCTGCCGCCGCTCGTGCTCGACGACGACGAGGCGGTGGCGATCGCGGTCGGCCTGCGCACCGCCGCCGGCGGCTCGGTGGACGGCATCGAGGAGACCTCGGTCCGCGCGCTGGCCAAGCTCGAGCAGGTGCTCCCCAAGCGGCTGCGCCGCCAGGTCAACGCGCTGCAGAGCTACACGGTGCCGCTGACGTTCGCGCGCCACCACCCGGTCGACCCCGAGGCCCTGACCGTGATCGCGCAGGCCTGCCGCGACAACGAGCGCCTGCAGTTCGAGTACCGCCGGCGCGACGGCGAGGAGGCCACCCGCGCGGTGGAGCCGCACCGGCTCGTCTCGGTCGGCCAGCGCTGGTACCTCGTCGCCTGGGACACCCACCGCCAGGACTGGCGCACGTTCCGCGTGGACCGGCTCACCGCGCCGCGGACGTCGGGCGCGCGGTTCTTCCCGCGCACGCTGCCCGCGCCCGACGCCGCCACGTTCGTGCGCCGGTCGCTGGACCAGCAGCCGCGCACCTACACGGCCGAGCTCACCGTCGCCGCGCCCGCCGACGCCGTCAACGAGCAGATCCACTGGGTCGGCGGGCGCGCCGAGGCGATCGACGACGACCGCTGCCGCGTGTCCTTCCGCGGCGACTCGCTCGCGTGGCTGTGCGCGTGCGTGGCGATGCTCGAGTGGGAGTTCGAGCTGCACGGCCCGCCCGAGCTCGCCGAGCGGCTGCACGAGGTCGCCGGCCGCATCGGCCGCGGCGCGCCCGCCGGCGCCTGACCGCCGCTACTCGCGCACCCCGGCCCCCGCGGCCAGCGGCGCCCGCGCCGCGATCGCGGCCGGCACGAGCATGCCGGCCAGGCCCAGCGCCGCGGCGGCGCCCAGGATCAGGCCGACCTCGCCGAACGGGACGACCAGGCCGCCGGCCGACCCGTCGGCGCCGACGCCCGACATCGACACCGCGACGACGGCGACGCCGCCCGCCACGCCGACGAGCGCGACCGCGAGCGCCTCGAGCGTCAGTGCGCGCAGCACCTGGCGGCGGGTCGCGCCCGCCAGCCGCGCGGGCGCGAGCTCGCGCCGGTGCTCGGCGGCGGCGAGCGCGCCGCTGTTGACCACCGACATCGCTGCCAGCAGCGCCATGAGCGCGATCACCACCCACTGGGCGCGCGCGTCGTCGGCGCCCGCGGCGCGCACGCCGGCCAGGTAGCCGTCGCGGTCGAGCGCGAGCGCGGCCGGGTCCTGGCGCGCCAGGCGCTCCACGCCCCGGGCGACGCGCCCCTCCCGGCCGGGCCGCGCGGCGACGAACACGGCGTCGTCGACGGCGGCGGTCGCGTGGGCGAGCGCGAGGTCGTGGTCGAGCACGACGTCGCCGAGGCCGTCGGCGCGGTCGTAGATCGCCACGACGCGCAGCCGCGCGGGCGTGGCGTCGGCCAGGCGCGCGTCGAGCACGTCCCCGACCTCCACGCGATCGCCGGCGAGGTCGTCGCTGACCGCCACGTCGCGGCCGCGGACGGCGTCGAGCGAGCCGGCCAGCACGCGCAGGTCGAGCGCGCCGCGCGCCTGCTCGGGATCAAGGCCGGCGGCGGTCCACGGCTCGTCGCCGTTGGTGAGCCCGCCGTCGAGCAGCGCCACCTCGGTCGTCACCACCCCGGCCGCCGCGGCGACGCCGGGCAGCGCGCGGGCCTCGCGCGCCAGCCCCGGCGGCAGCCCGGCCGGCGAGGACGGCACGAGCACCGCGGTCGCGGCGGTGCGCTGCGCGGTGACCTCGCGCGTGCGCTCCTGCGTCGTGGCGAGCGTCAGCGACTGGGTGGCGGCGATGGCGATGACGAGCGCGATCGCGGCGGCCACCGCGCCCGTGCGGCGCGCCCCGGTGGCCAGCGCCGTCCCGGCGAGGAACGACGCGCCGCCGCCGGCGCGCCGCAGCGGGACGCCGAGCAGGCCGGCCGGGCGGCCCAGCGCGACGGGCGCCAGCAGGGCGAGGCCGAGCGCGAAGGTGAACGCGAACAGGCCGGAGAACTCGACGCCCTGCGACCCGAGCACGATCAGCAGCGCGATCCCGCCGCCGACCGCGGCCAGGCCGAGCAGCAGCCGCACGATCGACGTCCGGCGCGGCGGCACGGCCGCCTCGGCGAGCGCCTCGCCCGGGCGGACCGCGAGCGCGCGGCGCACCGCGACGAGCGAGGCGAGGACGGCGACGACCGCGCCGGTGGCGATCGCGGTCGCGTCGGGGATCCAGTGGCGGTCGACGCGGAACCCGTCGGGCGCCAGGCCGACGTCGGTGAGCACGGCCGCCGCCGGGCCGGCCAGCAGGGCGGCCAGCGCGCAGCCGGCCACGCCCGCCACCAGCCCGACGAGCGCGACCTCGCCGAGCAGCAGCCGCCGCACCTGCCCGGGCGTGGCGCCGACGGCGCGCAGCAGCGCGAGCTCGCGCCGGCGACGCTCGACGACGAACGCGAGCGTGCCGGCGACGACGAACACGGCGATCGCCGCGGTCATGCCGCCGCTCGACGCGACGACGGCCACGAGCGCTTCGCGCTCGTACGCGCGCGGGTCTGCGGGGTCGGCGGCGCTCGCGTGCCGGTGGTCGAGGGTCTCGGCGTCCGGCCCGGCGGCGACGGCCACGCGCTCGCGCAGGTCGCCCGGCGCGCGGCCGTCCTCGGCGACGACGGCGATCGCGTCGAAGCCGGGGCCGCGGCCGGTCAGGGCCTGGGCCTGGTCGGCCGCGACGAACGCCGCGCTCTGGCGCGCCTGCTGATCGGCGGACGCGGCGGCGACGCCGGTCACCCGCATCGGCCGGGTCCCGGCCGGGGTGACGACGCGCACGCGATCGCCGGTCGTGAGCCCGCCGGCCCGGGCCAGGCGCGCGTCGAGGACGATGTCGTCCGGGCCGCGCGGGGGGCGCCCGGCGCGCAGCGCGTACGGGGTGAGCGCCGCGCTCTCCCAGCCGTGCGCGTGCGCGGCCGCCCCGCCGGAGGCCGGGAGCGGGCGGCCGGCCCGGTCGAGCACGGCGATCGGGACGCTCACGTCGCCGACCGCGGCGCGCACCCCGGGCACCGCCGCCACCCGCGCGACGGCGCCGGCGTCGAGCGGCGCGGCGCGCCGCACGTCGACGGTCACGCGATCCTCGCCGCGGCCGAACGCGATCTCGGGATCGGCGCGCACGACGGCGTCGGCCGCGGCGTAGCGGCCGGGGCCGGGCGCGCCCAGCCCGCTCGCCATCACCTGGCCGGCGAGCGCGACGACGGTGGCGGCCAGCGCGAGCATGACGAAGGTGCCCGCGGCCGACCCGGCGCGGGTGCGCAGCATGCGCAGGGCGAGCGCGACCACGTCAGGCCTCCAGCGCCGTCATGCGCTCGGCGACGGCCTCGGCGGTGGGCCCCGCCAGGTCGTCCGCGAGCCGGCCGTCGGCCAGGAAGACGACGCGGTCGGCGTGCGCGGCGACGACCGGGTCGTGGGTGACGACCACGAGCGTGCGGCCCTGCTCGTCGACGGCGGCGCGCAGCAGCGCCAGCACGTCGCGGGCGCTGGCGCGGTCGAGCGCGCCGGTGGGCTCGTCGGCGAAGATCACCTGTGGGTCGCCGATGAGCGCGCGGGCGATCGCGACGCGCTGCTGCTGCCCGCCGGAGAGCTGGGCGGGGCGGTGGCGGGCGCGGTCGGCGAGCCCGACGCGGTCCAGCGCGGCGCGCACGTCGCGGCGGCGCGGCCGCTCGCCGGCGAGGCGCAGCGGCAGCGCCACGTTCTGCTCGGCGGTGAGCGAGGGCAGCAGGTTGAAGGCCTGGAAGACGAAGCCGACACGCCGGCGCCGCAGGCGCGCGAGCGCCCGCTCGCCGAGGTCGGTGAGCTCGGTGTCGCCGACGCGCACGCTGCCGCGATCGGGGCGGTCGAGGCCGGCGGCGCACTGCAGCAGCGTCGTCTTGCCCGAGCCCGACGGGCCCATGATGGCCGTGGCGGCGCCGGTCTCGAAGGCGAGCGTGACGTCGTCGAGCGCGGTCACGCGCCCGTCGCCGGCGCCGTGGGTCTTGGTGACCGCGCGCAGCTCGACCGCCGGGTCGCGCCGCGTGGCCGGCGGGGCCGGGCTCGGTCGGAGGATCGTGGTCATGGGTCGAGGATCGATCGCGGGCGGGCCCGCCGCCATGGAGCCACCCGGTGAGCGCGGCTGGGGCTGCCCTCAGGCCGCGCTGCGGCGGGCGCCCGGCGGGTTGGGACGCGCCGGCTCGGGGGAACCAATCGGCATGCCCAGCGACCTCGAGCTCGCCTCGCACATCGCCGTCGCGGCCGTGCTCGGCGCCCTGCTCGGGCTCGAGCGCGAGCGCCGCGGCCAGGTGGCCGGGATGCGCACCCACGCGCTCGTCGCGGTCGGCGCGGCGATCTTCACGATCGCCGGCGCGTACGGCTTCGAGAGCCTCGACCGCGGCCCCAACGGCGACCCGATGCGCGTCGCCGCGCAGATCGCCTCCGGCATCGGGTTCATCGGCGCCGGCGCGATCCTGCGCGAGGGCGCGGCCGTGCGCGGCCTCACGACCGCGGCCGGGCTGTGGACGGCGGCCGCGATCGGGATGGCGACGGGCGCCGGGATGCTCGCCGTCGCGGCCGTCAGCACGCTGCTCATCCTCGTCCTGCTCGTGGGGCTCGGGCGGGCCCGCGTGCGGGTGCTCGACCGCTTCGGCGGCGGCATGCGGATCGTCACGATCGACTACGAGCAGGGCCACGGCACGCTCGGCCCGGTCCTCGACCGCCTGCGCGGCGCCGGCGCGCAGGTCCACGACCTCACGATCGAGGACGCCGGCGACACGCGGCGGCGCAGCGTGGCCCTGACGGTCCGCACGCCGCGCCCCGAGGAGCTGGACGCCGCGGTCGCGGAGCTCGCCGCGCTCGACGAGGTCCACGACGCGACGGTCCGCCCCGCGCCGAGCTGACCGGCCCGGATCAGGCGGCCACGGCGGCCGGCGCCGGGACCGCCCCCGGGCGCGTCCGCCACGCCTCGAACGCGACGACGAGCGCCAGCACGGCCACCACGCTGCCGATGACCTCGAACGTGGCCTCCAGCCCCAGCGGCGTCGACAGCGCGCCGGCGATCACGGCGGGCACCGACAGCGACGCGTAGGCGACGACGTAGAAGGCCGACATCACCTCGGCGCGGTGCGTGGGCGGGATGACGACCGACAGGGCCCGCAGCGCGCCGAGGAAGGCGACGCCGAACCCGCCGCCGCCGACCACCGCGCCCGCCAGCAGCAGCGGCCCGGAGTCCAGCGCGGCGGCCACGACGATCAGCGCGATCCCGGCCGACAGGGCGATCGAGCCGCCGGTCGCGCAGCGCCACGCGGCGGCGCGCCCGAACGCGAGCTGCGTCAGCGCGCCGGCCCCGCAGAGGGCGAGGACGACCGACCCCGCCACGATGTGGTCGGAGGAGTCGAACAGGGAGGCGGCGAGCTGCGGTCCGAGCGCGAGGAACAGGCCGCCGATCGACCACGAGGACAGCACGGCCAGCGACGCGAGCAGGAACGGCCGTCGCACCGCCGGAGGGACGCGGGGCACCTGCGGCGTGAGGCGCAGCCGCGAGCGGTCGGGGACCGGCTCGGGCATCGCCAGCGCGCCGGCCAGCGCCACCCCGAACAGCACGACCAGCAGGACGTACGGCAGGACGCGGGGGGCGGGCGCGAGCTCGACGAGCACGGACGCCACGAACGTGCCCAGGCCCATGCCGGCGGCGCTCACGACGCCGTTGGCGAGACCGACCCCGGCGGGATCGCGGCGCGGATGGAGGTCGAGCATCGCCGCGCTGGCCGCGCCGAGCGCGAGGCCGGTGGCCACGCCCTGGACGGCGCGGGCGGCGAACAGCCACTCGACCGACCCGGCGGACGCGAACAGCACGGAGGTGCCGATGAGCGTCGCGAGGGAGGCGATCAGGACCGGCCGGCGGCCGACGGCGTCCGACACGCCGCCGGCGAGCAGCAGCGCGCCGAGGACGCCGAACGCGTAGACGGCGAAGACGAGCGTGAGGACGGTCGGCGAGAAGCCCCACAGCTCGCGGTAGGTCGCGTAGAGCGGCGACGGCGTCGCCGAGGCGAACAGCGCGAGGCCGATCACGGCGGTGACGAGCACGTAGGCCGGCCACGGCGCCAGCGTGCGGCGGGCGGGGCGCTGCGGCGGCGGGGCGAGGGTGGTCGCGGACATGAGCTCCTTCGTTGCTTCCAAAGTCTTGGAAATAGAGGAGCAGTTGTAGCATGCCGGTCATGCCGTCCCGGTCTCCCGTACGCGACCGCATCCCCCACCCGCCCGTCGAGAGCCTCGAGCTCACGACGATCCTGCGCACGCTCGGCGACCCGCTGCGCCTGGAGATCGTGCGCGCGCTCGCCGACGGCGAACGCCCCTGCGGGGAGCTCTCCGAGGAGCTCGGCGTCCCGACGTCCACCGGCTCCTACCACCTGAGGCTGCTGCGCGAGGCCGGCGTCACGCGCACGCGCGCCAGCGGCACCGCGCGCTACATCTCGCTGCGGCGCGACGACCTCGAGGCCCGCTTCCCGGGCCTGCTCGACGTCCTGCTGTCCGGCTGAGACCGGCTACGCGGCGACGGCGTCCGCACCCGCGCCGGCGGCATCGGCCGCGCGGGCGTGCTGGGCGATCGCGCGCACGATCGTCGGGCAGGCGCCCGCCGGCAGGTCGTGGCCCATGCCGTGGATCGTCTCCAGCCGGGCGCCCGGGATCGCCTTCGCCGTGGCGCGCCCGCCCGTCGGGTGGACCATCCGGTCGCGGTCGCCGTGGATCACCAGCGTGGGCGCCCGAATCCCGCGCAGCGCCGCGGTGCGGTCGCCCGACTTCAGGATCGCGGCCATCTGCCGCGCCACGCCGGCCGGGTTGAAGCCGCGGTCGAACGCCGCGCCGGCGATCGCGCGGACCCGCTCCTCGTCGTAGGGGAAGCCGCGCGAGCCGATGTGGCGGAACATCGCCACCGCGCGCAGCACCGCCTCGTCGCGGTCGTGCGGCCGCTTGCGGAACATCAGGCGCATCGTCGACAGCGCGGGCTGCCCCACCCGGCGGGCGCCGGTCGTCGACATGATCGAGACGAGGCTGCGGACCGACTCCGGATGACGCGCCGCGAGCATCTGGCCGATCATGCCGCCCATCGAGACGCCCACGACGTGGGCCGGGGCGCGGCCCAGCGCGTCGAGCAGGCCGGCGGCGTCGTCGGCCATGTCGTCGAGCGTGTACTGGCCGGCCGGGAAGCGGCGCAGGATGATGTCGCGGGTCGACGGGGGCGGCGTCGTCGCGGACGTCGAGCGGCCGGTGTCGCGGTTGTCGTAGCGGATGACGTAGAAGCCCTCGGCGGCGAGCGCGTCGCACATCTCCGGCGGCCACATGATGAGCTGCTGACCCAGGCCGGCGACGAGCAGCAGCGGCGGGTCGTCCGGGTCGCCGAGGCCCTGCCAGCAGAGCGTGATCCCGCGCCCGACGTCGGTCAGCCGCTCCTCGTGCTCGATCGGGTCGCCCTGGGTCATCCTCACGCTCCTGTGGTGGCCGGTACGGGACCGTACCAGGGGACGAACGGCAGGCTTCCTGATACCAATCGCGCACCGGACCGCAACAAGGAGGAGAGAGCGTGGACGTCCTGGAGCAGTTCGCCCTCGACGGCAAGGTGGCGCTGGTGACCGGCGCGGCCTCCGGCCTGGGCGCGCAGTACGCGGCGGCGATGGCCGAGGCGGGCGCCGATGTCGCGTGCGTCGACATCGACGAGGCCGGCCTGGCCGAGACCGTCAACGTGGTCGAGTCGCACGGCCGCCGGGCGGTGGCGCTGCGCTGCGACGTCTCCGACGAGCGCCAGGTCGCCGACACGGTCACGGGCGCGGTCGACCGGCTCGGCCGGCTCGACATCGTCTTCAACAACGCCGGCGTGGCCGACGCCGAGCCGCTGCTCGTGCACGAGTACAACACGCCCGAGTGGCGGCGCGTGCTGGGCATCAACCTCGACGGCGTCTTCTTCGTCGCGCGCGAGACGCTGAAGGTCATGGTCCCGCAGGGCGCCGGCAAGCAGATCATCACCGCGTCGATGTGGGGGCTGACCGGCTCGTCGAGCCTGTTCCCGGCGCCCGCCTACACGGCGGCCAAGGGCGCGGTCGTCAACCTCACGCGCGAGCTCGGCCTGGAGTACGCCAAGCACGGCATCCAGGTCAACGCGATCTGCCCCGGCTTCTACCGCACGCGCCTGGGCGACTTCCACGACGAGGCGGTGCTCGCCGCGATGAGCGACTTCACGCCGATGGGCCGCATCGCCGAGGCCGAGGAGATCAAGGGCCCGGCGCTCTTCCTGGCTTCGGCGGCGTCGGACTTCATGACGGGCCAGACGCTCGTCGTGGACGGCGGCTGCATGGCGAAGTAGGCGCGCGCGCCGGCGGCGTCCTCCTGATGACAGCGTGACGCCAATCACTTGATGACATCCTGTCGCTAGGTTACGCTGCCGGCGCGCCGGGTCCTCGGCAGCGAGGACCGAACCCAGCCAAGGAGGGTCCACCCCCATGCGCACGTCGAGAACGCTCGCGGCCATCTGCGCAGCCGCAACCGCCCTGGTCGCCGTCCCCAGCGTCCAGGCCGCCACCCAGCCCGCGACGCGCCTGATCGTGCAGGCCGACCGCGCCACCGAGCGCGCCGACGTCGCCGTCGAGCGGGCCGACCGCGCGGTCCACACCGCCCACGAGATGGGGCACAACGCGAACCTCGCCGCCGCGGACCGCCTCCTCGAGGGCGCCGACCGCGAGCTGCACCGCGCCCACAAGATCCTCCACCGCCTCGTCGGGCACGCGCGGGCCGACCGCCTGAACGCGGCCAGCGACCGCGCCCTCGAGCGGGCCGACCGCCTCATCGAGTCGGCGGATCGCAAGATCGAGCGCGCCGACCGCCACGTGCACGACGCCGTCGGCGAGACGAGCGGGCGCCAGCAGCAGCTCGTCCGCGCCGCCGACCGGACCCTCGAGCGGGCCCACCGCCGCGCCGAGCGCGCGCACCGCCTGATCGAGGCCGCCCATCGCGCCATCCACCGCGCGTCCTAGCGGCGGCCGCGGTCCCGTTCACCACCCACCGGAGAAGCGCATGCCCCTGACCGACCCCTCGAACCAGCTCACCCGCCGGACGTTCCTGTCCGGCGCGGCGAAGACCGGCCTGGCCGCCGGCGCGGCGGCGACCGCGCCCGGACTGCTCACCGCAGCCGCCCGCGCGCAGTCCGCGCCCCGGCCCGGCATGAACATCCTGTTCATCATCGTCGACCAGATGCGCACCCCCTGGGTGTACCTGCCGCCGAAGCTGCAGCGGAAGGCGATGCCGACGATCACGAGGCTGGCCAGCGAGGGCGTGCGCTTCTCCAACTTCTTCACCGCCTCGAACATGTGCACGCCGTCGCGGGCGGCGCAGGCGACCGGCCTGTACACGCACCAGACGGCGATCTTCGCCACGACCCCGCCGACCGACCTCAACCCGGGGTTCCCCACGTTCGGGTCGATGCTGCGCACGCAGGGCTACGACACCGCCTGGTTCGGCAAGTGGCACCTGTCGGGCGACCAGGTCGGCAACTGCGAGCCCAACCCGTACGAGCGCTACGGGTTCACCGCCGACTGGCCCGGCTCGGGCACCTGCCCGTCGCCGAACGGCGGCGCCGGCGAGGGCCTGGCGATCGACCCGCTCATCCGCCAGCAGTTCATCAACTGGCTGAACGCGCGCCCGGCGAACGAGAAGCCGTGGGCGGCGACCGTGAGCCTCGTCAACCCGCACGACATCGCCTGGTACCCGCGCTTCACCCGGTTCGTCGAGGGCCAGAGCAAGGCGCCCAAGATCTTCCACCACCTGCCGGGCAACTACGAGACCGCGCGCGAGCGCGAGGAGCGCGACAAGCCGGAGATGCAGCGGCGCGCGCAGCAGATCGAGAACGAGCTCTTCGGGTTCATGCCCGACGATCGCACGCGACAGCGCCTGTGGACGAAGATGCTGGACACCTACCTGCTGATGCACACGCAGGTGGACATCCAGCTCAGCCTGGTCATGAAGGCGCTGGCGCAGTCGCCGTTCGCCCACAACACGGTCGTGATCTTCACGTCCGACCACGGCGAGTACGCCGGCGCCCACGGGATGCGCGGCAAGGGCTTCGGGTTCTACGAGGAGGGCGTGCGCGTGCCGCTCATCGTCAAGGACCCGAGCGGGACGTGGACGCGTGCGATCCGCCAGGACCGCAAGCAGCTCGCGTCGAGCGTGGACCTCGCCGCGCTCATGCTGACGATCGCGACGGGCGGCAACGACTGGCGCGGGAACTCCGACTTCGCGCAGATCGCCAGCCGCGCGGACATCGCGAGCATCCTGCGCGACCCGGAGGCGCCGGGCCGCGCCTACGTCGCCTACGCGACCGACGAGCCGGGCACGACGTCGCAGATCCCGACGACGCAGCAGCTCAAGCCCGCGCCGAACCACATCACCGGGGTGCGCACGCCGGAGGGCAAGTTCGCCCGCTACGCGTTCTGGAAGGACGGCGGCAACCAGATCGACGAGTCGCGCCCGGTCGAGTACGAGGCCTACGACTACGGGTCGCGCAACGGCCGCCGGGAGCTCGACAACGTGTACCGGCGGCGCGGGGTGCACCGCGCCGACCGGGCGCTGGTGCGGCGCATGGAGAGCCTCCTCGACAAGGCGATGGAGGAGGAGATCCAGGCGACGCTGCCCGCGAACCTGCAGCCCGTGCAGGACCAGGCCTACCAGGACTGGTTCTCGCAGCCGCCGGGCGAGTTCACCTGGCGCACCGACAACTGAGGAGCAGTCCTCAGCGGGACCGCGGCCGGGTGGGTGGCCCGGCCGCGGCTCCCGGCCGACGATTCGGCCACCCGGACGCCGGGCACACACTCGCCGATGCCCAGCTCCGCCTCCTCCTCCGCCCCGCTGTCCGCGCAGGAGCTCGCGCGGATGGACGCCTACTGGCGAGCCGCCAACTACCTGTCGGTCGGCCAGATCTACCTGCTCGACAACCCGCTGCTGCGCGAGCCGCTGCGCCTGGAGCACGTCAAGCCGCGACTGCTCGGCCACTGGGGCACCACGCCCGGGCTGAACTTCGTCTACGTGCACATGAACCGGGTGATCAAGCGCGACGACCTCGACGCGATCTACATCACCGGTCCCGGGCACGGCGGGCCCGGCCTGGTCGCCAACGTCTACCTCGAGGGCACCTACACCGAGGTCTATCCGCAGATCGGCCACGACGACGAGGGGCTGCGGCGGCTGTTTCGCCAGTTCTCGTTCCCGGGCGGGATCCCCAGCCACGTGGCCCCGGAGACGCCGGGCTCGATCAACGAGGGCGGCGAGCTGGGCTACTCGCTGGCGCACGCGTACGGGGCGGCGTTCGACAACCCGGACCTGCTCGTCTGCTGCGTCGTCGGCGACGGCGAGGCGGAGACCGGCCCGCTGGCGGCGAGCTGGCACTCCAACAAGTTCCTGAACCCGGCCGTCGACGGCGCCGTCCTGCCGATCCTGCACCTCAACGGCTACAAGATCGCCAACCCGACGATCCTCGCCCGCATCCCCGACGACGAGCTGCGCGCCCTGATGGAGGGCTACGGGTACGCGCCGCGGTTCGTGGCCGGCTCCGACCCCGAGGAGATGCACCAGCTCATGGCGGCCACGATGGACGAGGTCGTCGCCGAGATCCGCGAGATCCAGCGCCGCGCCCGCGAGGACGGGGACGCCTCGCGCCCGCGCTGGCCGATGATCGTGCTGCGCACGCCGAAGGGCTGGACCGGCCCCAAGGAGGTCGACGGCGTGCCGGTCGAGGACACGTTCCGCTCCCACCAGGTGCCGCTGTCGGGGCTGGCCCAGCGGCCCGACCACCTGCAGGCGCTGGAGGACTGGCTGCGCTCCTACCGGCCCGAGGAGCTGTTCGACGAGCAGGGCGCGCTGCGCGACGAGATCGCCGAGCTGGCGCCGGAGGGCGAGCGGCGGATGGGCGCCAACCCGCACGCCAACGGCGGCCTGCTCACGCGGCCGCTGGAGCTGCCCGACTTCCGCGACTACGCCGTGGAGATCCCCCACCCTGGCGGCACGATCGCCGAGTCCACGCGCGTGACGGGCGCGTTCCTGCGCGACGTGATCGCGCGCAATCCGCAGACGTTCCGCGTGATGGGGCCCGACGAGACGGCCTCCAACCGGCTCGCCGCGGTGTTCGAGCAGACGGACCGCACGTGGGTGGCCGAGACGCTGCCCGGCGACGACCACCTCGCGCCCGACGGGCGCGTGATGGAGATCCTCAGCGAGCACCTGTGCCAGGGCTGGCTGGAGGGCTACCTGCTCACCGGTCGCCACGGGATCTTCAACTGCTACGAGGCGTTCATCCACATCGTCGACGCGATGTTCAACCAGCACGCGAAGTGGATGGAGATGACGAACCGGATCCCGTGGCGGGCGCCGGTGCCGTCGCTGACGTACCTCCTGTCGTCGCACGTGTGGCGCCAGGACCACAACGGGTTCTCCCACCAGGACCCGGGCTTCATCGACCACGTGGTCAACAAGAAGGCGAGCGTCATCCGCGTGTACCTGCCGCCGGACGCCAACACGCTGCTGTCGGTGACCGACCACTGCCTGCGCAGCCGCCAGTACGTGAACGTGATCGTCGCGGGCAAGCAGCCGGCGCTGCAGTACCTGACGATGGACGAGGCGATCCTGCACTGCACGCGCGGGCTGGGGATCTGGGACTGGGCCAGCAACGACGACGGCGACCCCGACGTCGTCCTCGCGTGCGCGGGCGACATCCCGACGCTCGAGACGCTGGCCGCGGCGTGGCTGCTGCGCCAGCACCTGCCCGACCTGCGCGTGCGGGTCATCAACGTCGTCGACCTGATGCGCCTGCAGGACGAGCGCGAGCACCCGCACGGGCTGTCGCGCCGCGAGTTCGACGCGCTGTTCACGGCCGACAAGCCGATCGTGTTCGCCTACCACGGCTACCCGTGGCTGATCCACCGGCTCACCTACCGGGCGACGAACCACGACAACCTGCACGTGCGCGGCTACAAGGAGGAGGGCACGACCACGACGCCGTTCGACATGGTCATGCTCAACGACCTCGACCGCTTCCACCTGGTCATGGACGTGATCGACCGGGTGCCGGGGCTCGCGCAGCGGGCGGCGTCGCTGCGCCAGCACATGATCGACGAGCGGCTGCGCCACCGCGCCTACACGCGCGAGGTCGGCGACGACCCGCCGGAGCTGCGCGACTGGGTGTGGCCGGGCACGGCGCCGCCGCCGGAGGCGTCGCTGGGGGCCCCCCGCGGCCAGCCTGCGTGAGCCTTACTTTGCATCGCAAAGTCATTTGCGGTAGATTCAGCTTGTCCTCGCAAACCCACCGTGAGGGGCATGCGCGATGCGGGCCGGAACCGCCAACGAGATCCTCAGCGACATCGACGCCGTCCGCGGCCGCACGCGCCGCGCGCTGCATCCGATCTGGTTCGCCAACCTCGTCACCGGCGTGTTCTTCGTCGGCGCGACGATCGTGTCGGCGGTGGCGAGCGGGCCGACGGCGCCGATCGTCTACCTCGCCGTCGGCATCCCCGTCGGGCTGGGGCTGATCGTCGCGCACGCGGTCCGCGTCGAGCGGGAGCTCGGCGCCGAGGCGCGGGCGCTCGACCCGTCGCTCGGTGTCGTCGCCGCGATCTTCGGCGGGATCGCGGTGGTGAACGCGCTCACCAGCGGGGACCTGCGGCGGGTCGCCTGGATGTACCCCGTGGCGATCGGCTGGACGATCATGGCCTGGCTGTACCGCCACCCGCCGCTGGCGGTCATCGCCGTCGCGCTCGCCGTCGTCGCCGCCGCGCTGGCGATCGCCGCGCCGGCCGACGCGGGCCTGTGGGGCCAGCTCGCGCTCGGCGTGCTGCTCGTCGCGGCGGGGCTGTACGGCCGGTGGCGAGCGCGCTCGTGACGCATCCGGCGCTGCGCCTCGACGACACGGTCCACCAGCGCGTGCGGCTGGGGATCCTCGCCGTGCTCGCCGAGGCCCGGCGGGCGGACTTCGCCTACCTGCGCGAGGCGCTGTCGCTCACCGACGGCAACCTGTCGCGCCACCTCGGCGTGCTGGAGGACGCGGGGCTGGTCGAGATCGAGAAGCGCTTCGAGGGCCGCCGGCCGCGGACGTGGGTGCAGGCGACGAAGGCCGGCCGCGCCGCGTTCGCCGAGGAGGTCGCCGCGCTGCGCGAGCTGGTCGCCCGGGCCGACGACGCGGCGCGCACCGCACCGCCGCGTCCCGGCCGGGCGACCTGAGCCCGCTCAGCCCCGCGCGGGCCGCGGCGCGGGACAGGCGACGTCCCGCGCCGGCAGCCGGCGCTTGATCAGGTAGGTGCTCGTCACGCGCGCGGAGCAGCGCGACGGGCGGACCGTGATGACGTGCTGGGCGCCCGGGTAGGTCAGCATCCGCGACGCCGGGAACGCGCGCGCCATCTGGACCGCCCACGCGTACGGGGTCCGCGCGTCGCGGGTGGCGCTGGCCACCAGGATCGGCGCCGGCGACGCCGACGGCGTGGCGAGCGGCACCGGCTTGGGCGTGAGGTCCAGGCCCTCGCACCCGGTGATGTAGCTGGTGGCCAGCGACGCGCCGTAGACCGGCGCGCGCCGCCCGACGTCGAGGACGATGTCCTGCATCTCGGCGAGCGTCGGGCGCTGCGGGTAGTCGAGGCAGTTCACGATCGAGAACGGCCCGCCGCTGTCGGTGTTGGGCCCCTGGGAGCGGGTCACCCGCCGCAGGAGCTCCTTCGCCTCCTCCTGCCGCTGGCCGGAGCCCTCGAGGGCGACGCGGACCGCGTCGGCGACGCGCCCGATCGCGACGTGGTTGTCCTCGAAGCCCATCATCAGCAGCGTCTGGTCGACGAAGTGCCAGCGGGTGTAGACCTCCCCGCCGCCGAGGTCGATGGGCCGCTCCTGCAGCAGGCGCAGCGCGGTCTCGAAGCGGGCCCGGGCGCGCGGACCGCGCTGGAAGTAGTAGCCCAGGGCCTCGTCGTTGCCGAGCGCGCCGACGCGCGTCAGCCCGTCGGTCGACTCGATCGGGTTGACCGTGCCGTCTAGCACGAACCGGCCCACTCGGTCGGGGTGGCGCATCGCGTACACGTAGCCGATGCGCGTGCCGTAGCTCATGCCGACGTAGTTGAGCCGCTCGTCGCCGACCGCGGCGCGCAGGGCGTCGAGGTCGTCGACGACGTCGACGGTGCCGATGTGGTCGATGAACGCGGCGTTGCGCTCGCGGCAGGCGCGGTTGACCTCGGCGATCGCGGCCGCGTGGCGGGCGACGACGTCGCGCCAGTCGACGGGGCCGGTCGCCGGCCGGTCGACCCACGGGCCGTCGCAGCCCTCGAGCGCGGGGCGAGTGTCGCCGATGCCGCGCGGGTCCCAGGAGACGATGTCGAAGCGCGCGCGCACGTCGGCGGGCAGGACCTCGGCCATCGTCGGCATGAAGTCGCGCCCGCTGCCGCCGGGGCCGCCCGGGTTGAAGAACAGCGTCCCGATGCGGGCGCGGCGCGGTCCGGTCGCGCGGGCGCGCACGAGCGCGAGCTCGAACGTGCCCGCGGCGGGCGCCGAGCGGTCCATCGGCACCGGGAAGGTCGCGCACTCCAGGCCCTTGAGGTCGGCGCGCGCGCACGGCGCCCAGTCGATCGCCGAGCCCGGGCCGCCGGCGCCCGCGAGCGCCGCGCCGGGCGCGGCCGCCACGCCAAGGATCGTCATCACCCCGATCAGCGCGAGCCTCCGCGCCCGCCGTCCCGACGACCCGATCCTCGACATCCCGCGCAGCATCCGTGCAACCCCTTCCCTCGTACGACAGGTGCTGGCGGGGCGCGATGATATGCGGGCGTCCCGGTTTTCGGCCGCTCCCCGTCCGCGTCAGCGGCCGAACCAGCGGGCGCGCCGCGCCGCGCCGAACTGCGCCTTCTCGGCCGCGTAGGCGGCCGACGGCTCGTGACGCTCGGCGTGCGGGGCGTCGCCGCGCAGGAAGTTGACCTGCACCTTGCCGACGAGCCCGCCGCCGAACTCGGCGTAGCAGACGCCGGTGCCCTCGTAGGGGTCCGGCGGCGGCGCGCCGGCGACCTGCGCGGCGATGTCGTCGGCGACCACGAGCGCGGCCGACTCGGCGAAGATGCCGGCCTTCGGCACCGTCCGCGGACCCGTGCAGACGTCGCCGATCGCGTACACGCCGGGGAACTCGGTGCGCAGGTTCGCCTGGTCGACCGGCACCCAGCCGTTCGGCGCCAGGCCGCTGGCGGGCAGCGGGTCGGGCGCGCGATGGACGGGGATCCCGACGAACAGGTCGTAGGCGATCGTGCCGCCGTCGGCCAGATGCGCCTCCCTGGCGGACGGGTCGATGCTCGTGACGAGCGTCTGCGTGCGCACGTCGATGCCGCGGGCATCGAGGGCGTCGATGAACATCTGCGACACCTCGCCGGTGACCGGGACCGGGCGCTGCATCGGGAACGTGTTCGTGAACGTGACGGCGTCGCGGATCCCGCGCTCGCGGAAGAGCTCGTCGATCATGAACACGCCCTCGAACGGCGCGGGCGGGCACTTGAACGGGTGGCCGAGCACCGAGAGCAGGACGCGGCCGCCGTCGAAGCGGTCGAGCTCGTCGCGCAGGCGCGCGGCGCCGGCGAGCGTGTAGTACTCGTGGCCGCCCTCGAGGAAGCCGGGCGTGGCGGCCATGTCGTAGTCCGCGCCCATCGCGACGACGAGGACGTCGGCGTCATACGTGGCCGCGTCGGTCTGCACGCGCCGGGCGGCGGGGTCGATGCCGACGACGGTCTCCTGCCGGAACGTGACGCCGTCCTTGGCGATGTCGGCGTACGGGAGGCGCACCTCGTCGGGCGTCTCGCGCCCGAGCATCACCTCGAGCTTGGAGAAGCCGAAGTAGAAGGCGTCGTTGCGGTCGATCAGCGTGACGTCGACCGCGTCGGAGAGCGTCTCGGACAGACGTGTCGCGAGTTCGAGCCCGCCGAAGCCCGCGCCGAGGATCACGACGTGTCGCTTCATGGCGCGACGCTACGCCTCCGCGGGAAGCGCGCGCTGGGGGAATTCCTCAGGGCGCGCCGGGCACGCCGAGCGGCATCGGGTGGTCGGGCGTGATCGCCTCCGCGATCCGCCGCAGGATGACCTCGCTGGTGTTGGAGCCGTCGAAGGTCGCGCCGATCGCCCGCGTGGAGACGATCGCCACGCTGAGCTTCTCCGCCGGCAGGTAGGCCATGACGCCGGCGTAGTTGTTGACGTAGGGGTTCTGGACCCGCCACTCGCCGGCCATGACGAGACCGAGCCCGTAGCCGACGCCGGGGATCGGCGCCCTCGCGACGGGCGGGAGCTCGACGAGCTCGCGCTCGCTGGCCCGGTTGATGAGCTCCGCGCCGAGGATGCCGCGAGCGGACCTGGTGACGTCGTCGATCGTGCTCACCATGAGCTGGCCGTTGCCGAGGCCCCACGACGGGCTCCAGAAGCTGGTGTCCTCGTAGGGTCCTCGGTCGGTGCCGAAGGCGTGCAGGACCGGCGCCGTCATCTTCGCGGTGCGCGTGATCGTCGTGTGGCGCAGCCGCAGCGGCGTGAAGATCCGCTCGCGCACGAGCGTCGCGAACGACGTGCCCGTCACCGCGCTGAGGACGCGCCCGAGCAGCACGAAGTTCGTGTGCGCGTAGTGGAAGCAGGCGCCCGGCTCGCAGATCAGCGGCTGCGCGAAGGCGTGGTCGAGCAGCTCCTGCTCGCTCCACAGCCGGAACGGGTTGGCGAGCAGCAGATCGACGAACGCCTGGTTGCCCTGGATCCAGTCCGGATAGCCGGAGATCGCGTGGCCGAGCATCCGCAGCGTGACGCGGTCGGCGTTGGGCGCGCCGCTGTTCGGCAGGTGCTTGGACAGCGGGTCGTCGAGGCTGAGCTTCCCCTCCTGCTGGAGCTGCAGCAGGATCGTCGTGATGTACGGGATGGTCTCCGACCCCATCCGGAACGACATGTCCGTCGTCGCGGGGACCCCGGTCATCGTCTCCCCGAGCGCCGCCTTCACGACGGTGCGCCGCCCGCGGTCGACGCGCACGATCGCGCCCTGGAGATGCTGCTCCTGCATGACCGCGCGCGTGGCCGCGATGACCTTCTGCGCCTCGGCGCTGCGCGGCGCGGCGGTGGCGGGAGCCGCGGCTGCGGCGAGGACGGCGAGGAGGCAGGCCGCCACGACCGCCGCGACTCGGACCGGCGTGTGGCGGCGGTTCGTCGAGGCGAAGCCGGTCACGGCGCGGTATCCAACCATGCGGCGCAGCGCCCGTGTCGGGTGGTTTTCTGCCCGACGGCGCGTCACTGCGGTCCCCCACGGCGGGTTGGTGCAAGACTCCGACGCCTCGACACGGAGGGAGATCGATCGTGCTCGGATGGACGAAGGGGCTGGCGGCGCTCGCGTCGCTCGCGCTCGCGCTGACCGTCGCCGCGGGGACCGCTCACGGGCAGCGAGGCAAGCTGCCACCGCCGGTCAGGGACACGTTCACGCCGGTGACCGTCTCGACCGTGGGCCCGAGCACGATGCCCGTCCAGGGCACCGACGGCCGCTGGCACGTCGTGTACGAGCTCGAGCTCGCCAACGGCAAGGGCCTGCCGGCGACCCTCCAGGAGGTGAGCGTGCTCGACGCCGCGCGCCCGTCGCGCGTGATCGCGCGATTCACGGGCGACGACGTCGTGGCGCGCCTGCGGACCCTCTTCCCCCTGCCTGCCGACGACGCGGTCATCCCGCCCAACGAGATGCGGTTCTTCTACGTCGAGCTGGCGTTCGACCGCCGCCGGGACGTGCCGCGCCACGTCGTGCATCGCCTCCACCTGCTCGCGGCCGACAACCCGGGCGCGACCGAGCCGACCGAGATGACGTACGTCGCGGGCCGGTTCGGCATCCGCGACGGCCGCCCGATCGTGCTCGACCCGCCGCTGCGCGGGCCCAACTGGGTCGCCGCGAACGGCTGCTGCAACCCGGGGATCGTGCACCGCGGCTCGATCCAGGATCTCAACGGCGGGTTCTTCGACTCGCAGCGCTTCGCGATCGACTGGATGCGCCTCGACGCCGAGGGGCGCTTCTTCACCGGCGACGGGTCCGACGTGCGCCAGTACGCCAACTACGACGCGCCCGTGTACGCGGTCGCCGACGGCGTGGTCGTGTCCACGCTGAACACGCTCGAGGACCAGGTGCCCGGCACGCTGCCGCCGCCGACGTCGATCACGCTGGAGAACGTCGACGGCAACCACGTCGTCATGGCCCTCGGCCACGGCCTGTACGCGTTCTACGCACACCTGCGCGAGGGCAGCGTCCGCGTGCGCCGCGGCCAGCGGGTGCGCCGCGGCCAGGTCATCGGGAACCTCGGCAACACCGGCAACACGTCGGCGCCGCACCTGCACTTCCACGTGATGCGCGGCCCGTCGCCGCTGGGCTCCGACGGCGTCCCGTACGTCCTGCGCCGCTTCGACCTGACCGGCCAGGTGCCGATCGACGAGTTCAACGCCGCGCCGGACATCAGCGGCGTGTGGGGCGGCAACCGGTTCGCGCCGCGGCCCCAGCGCCACCGCTTCCCGCTGGACCTGAACATCGTGACGCTGCCGGGGCGGGGCTGAACGCGCGAAGCCCCGGCGCGAGCCGGGGCTTCGATGGACGCGCCCGAGAGGATTCGAACCTCTGACCTTCGGTTCCGTAGACCGACGCTCTATCCAGCTGAGCTACGGGCGCAGGCGACGCAGTCTAGCCACCGCGAAGCGGAGGCCGACGTGCGGCTCGACAGCGGAGAGGGCGGGATTCGAACCCGCGATGGAGCATTCAACCCCATACTCGCTTAGCAGGCGAGTGCCTTCAGCCACTCGGCCACCTCTCCGGGGGAGAGCCAGTCAGTCTAGAGGCTCGCCGGTCGACCCGGCGGACCGGCGGGCCGTCGGCGCGCGGCCTCGTGTATACGTCTCCCTGACACTGAGGAGGCGCCGCGCAGGCGGCGCAGCCCCGAGGAGAGGACCCTCACCGCATGGCGCTCACCGACGACGACGTTCGCGAGATCCTGCGCATCATCGACGAGACCCAGCTCGACGAGCTGCGGCTCGACACCGACGGCTTCTCGCTGCACGTGCGCCGCGGCGGGGCTCCCGGGTCCGCGCCCGCATCCGTGCCCGCGCCGGCCGCCGCCCCGAGCCCGCCGGCCGCGTCGGCGCCTGCCGCCGCCGAGCCGGCCGCGACCCCGGCGCCAGCGACGGCCGCCGCCGACAGCGACCACCACGAGGTCGTCTCGCCGATGCTCGGGACCTTCTACCGTGCCGAGGCTCCCGGGCGTCCGCCGTTCGTCGAGGTCGGCGACCAGGTCGAGCCCGACACCGTCGTGTGCCTCATCGAGGTGATGAAGATGATGAACTCGATCCAGGCCGGCGTGGCCGGCACGATCGTCGAGGTCTGCGCCGAGAACGCCGAGCTGGTCGAGCCCGGCGCGGTGCTGTTCCGCGTGGAGCCGGCGTCGTGAGCGCGCCGATCCGCCGGGTGTTCGTCGCCAACCGCGGCGAGATCGCGGTGCGCATCGTGCGCACCTGCCGCGAGCTGGGCATCGAGACCGTCGTCGCCGTGTCGGCCGCCGACCGCGACTCGGCCGCGGCGCGCATGGCCGACCGCGCCGTGTGCATCGGGCCGCCGCCGCCCGGCGAGAGCTACCTGCGGCCCGAGACGATCGTCCACGCCGCCATCGCCACCGACTGCGACGCGATCCATCCCGGCTACGGCTTCCTGTCGGAGAACCCGCGCCTGGCCGCGCTCGCGCGCGAGAACGAGGTCCGCTTCGTCGGCCCGCCCGCGGAGGTGATCGAGCTGGCCGGGGACAAGCTGCGCGCCCGCGAGCTGGCCGAGCGCGCCGGCCTGCCGCTCGTGCCGGGCCGCGAGGTGGCCGCGCTGGCCGACGCGCAGGCGTTCGCCGAGCGGGCCGGCTACCCGGTGCTGCTGAAGGCGGCCGCGGGCGGCGGCGGGCGCGGGATCAAGCTCGCGCACACGCCGCTGGAGCTCGAGCGGCTGTTCGGCCTGGCCGGCGCCGAGGCCGGCGCCGCGTTCGGCGACGACCGCCTGTACGTCGAGCGCTTCATCGCCGCCGCGCGCCACGTCGAGGTGCAGGTCGCCGCCGACGAGCACGGCAACGTCGTCCACCTCGGCGAGCGCGACTGCTCGGTGCAGCGCCGCTACCAGAAGCTCGTCGAGGAGGCGCCCGCGCCGTTCCTCCCCGAGGCGGTCCGCGACGGGCTGCGCGCCGCCGCGGTCGCGTTCACGCGCGAGATCGGCTACCGCAACCTCGGCACGGTCGAGTTCGTCGTCGACGCCGCGACCGGCGAGTTCTTCTTCCTGGAGATGAACTGCCGCATCCAGGTGGAGCATCCGGTCACCGAGGCGGTCACCGGCCTGGACCTGATCGCCGAGCAGCTCTCGATCGCCGCCGGCGAGCCGCTGCGCTTCGCCCAGGAGGACGTGCGCCTGGACGGCCACGCGGTCGAGTGCCGCCTGACCGCCGAGGACCCGCAGCGCGACTTCGCGCCCAGCCCGGGGCGGATCGAGCGCTTCGCCGTCCCCGACCTCGACGATCTGCGGGTCGACACCCACTGCGCCGACGGGACGGTCGTCCCGCCCTACTACGACTCGCTGCTGGCGAAGGTGATCGGCCACGGGCCGGACCGCGAGGCGGCGCTGGCCGTGGTCGCGCAGGCGCTGGAGGGGCTGGAGGTCACCGGCGTGCACACCAACCGCGACCTCCTGGCCCGGGTCGTCACCGACGCCGCCTTCACCGGCGGCGCCGTGACGACCAGGTGGCTCGAGGAGTCGATGCCCTGAGCCGCAGGGGGCGAGCTCAGCGCTCGCCGAAGGCCTCGCGCCCCGACCACAGCGCGGCGAGCACGAGGAGGTTGAACATGAGGCTGATCAGCCCGCTGAAGCCGATCCCGTCGAGGCCGACGGCGATCAGGAACCCGAGGTCGTACGCCGCGCGGAAGGCGACGACGAACAGGCCGATCAAGTACGCGAGCCGGTTGAGCTTCAGCAGCCCACGACCGACCCACAGGTAGATCGCGCCTGCGATCAGGAACACGATGCCAGCGACGACCGCCTCCGTCGAGCTGTACCCGTCGACATCGCCGTTGAAGATCAGCAGCAGGATGCCGGCGATCAGCTGGAGGATGCCGACGATGATGGCGAGGATCGCGACGACCGCGACCCCGCCCGGGGGCGACGACGGGCGCTCCGATGCAGCAGCCATGGACTCTCCTTCTCCGTGGACAGCGTGGATGGACGGCTTTCCGTTCGCCACGCCCCGACGATGCCCTCCCCGGCGTCGTACGCTGCGGGCCCCCGGAGGGGTGGCAGAGCGGTCGAATGCACCGGTCTTGAAAACCGGAGTCGGTTCACGCCGACCGCGGGTTCGAATCCCGCCCCCTCCGCTGCTGCTGCTCCGACCTTCAGCCGCTGGTGGCCGCGCGGTAGCCCGCCTCGTCGAGCACCAGCCTCCACTCGCCACGGACCGGCGCCGTCGCCCGGAAGTGGGCGAAGTCGAACGTGAGCACCGGCGCGTCGTGGCGCTCCGCGTAGGCCATGACGAGCGCGTCGCAGTAGCCGAGCTCCAGGTCGCGGTAGGTCTGGTCGAGCTCCACGGCGCGGCGCAGGAGCGCGGGCGTGGCGAAGCCGACCTCGTGCTCGCCGGCGGCGAGCGCCTCGAGCAGGAGCCGCGCGGAGCGGCGCCCGACGCGTGCGCGCAGCAGGTGATCGGCCTCGACGATGACCGGCTCCGGGACGACCAGCCGCCGCCCCAGCCGCGCGATCAGCTCGGCCGCGATCCCGTGCGCACGATCGCGGACGTTCGCGGCCGCCAGGAGCGGACCGGTGTCGGCGACCACGATCACTCGAGCCCGAGCTCGCGGAGGTAGCGCTCGGCCTGCGCGCCGAGGTCCTCCGGTCCCTCGCCGCTCCCCACCCACCGTGGACGCGGCGCGCCGGTGACGCGGACGCCGGCCTCGGCGAGCCGGACGACCGCCGCCGAGAACGACTCGCCCTCGCGCGCGTGCGCGCGAATGAGATCGTCGGTCGATTCGGGCAGCGTGATCGTGCGGCGGACCATGGTGGCGTTCGGTATGAGCACACTCATCATACCGCTACTCGATGCGTGCGCCCCGCGTCACGGCGGCCTTGATGGCCTCGACGTCCTCGGGCTCCCAACCGCGCAGCAGCCACCACGTGCACAGCGCCCGCTGGATCGCGAAGTCCAGCCGCAGCGGGACGAAGCGCCCGCATGCGGCGCGCTCGAACGCGCGGGGGCCGTCGGTCAGGTACAGGTAGCGGCGCGTGTGCCGGTGCTTGTAGGCCTGGACGTCGCGGCCGTCCTCGAGCGTCTCCTCCTGCATCCACATGAACCCGCTGGTGAGCCGCTCCCCGACGGCGGCCAGGAGGGGATCCCAGTGGGGATGGTCGATCTGGAACGCGTCGGCTTCGAAGCCGCGACAGGTGATCTCGCACATGCCCCGACCCTGGCGCGGGACATGTGACGGAACAAGACGCGGTCGTTACGCGTCCGTCGCGGAATCGTGGCGAGACGCCGCGACGGCCTCGGCCTCGGCCTCCCGGAGCCGCTCGCCGAGCGCGACCAGCGCGTCCTCCGGGAGCGTCTCCTCGATCAGCGGGAAGAGCCGGCGCTCTTCGAGCTCGACGTGGGCCGACAGGCGCGCGCCGAGGTCGTGGAGCAGTTCGAGCGGCGCCTCGGAGGCGAGGCGGTCGGCGTCGCGGCGGATCGCGACGTGCTCGAGGAGGACCTGCACGACGACCGGGTGGTCGGGGTCGGCGTGGGCGGCGAACGCGGGCAGCAGCACCTCCTCCTCGATGCGGAAGTGCAGGCGCTCGCCGGTCTCCCAGTGCTCGCGGAACGCGCGCGCGGCGTCGGCGGCGGTCTCGGCGGTCGCGCGGCGCAGCTTCAGGGCGGACACGAGCGCCTGATGGTGGTCCTGCGACAGCGGGACGAGCGCGGGATGACGCTTCACGGTTCCCGCACCGTACCCGGCCCGCCGCCCGCGGGCCCCGGGCGAACTACGGATTCGCGATCGGGCTGGGGACGGATCGCGCGACACCCCGCGCATGGTGTGATGAGGGGATGCCGCTCCCTGCCCGCGACCAGGCGCCCGCCGCGGACGACGCGACGCGGATCGCCGAGACGCTCGCCTCGCTGCCCGGGCGCCGCTGGGTCGAGCGCCGCCGGGTCGTCCTGTTCGCCGCCGCGCTGCTGTTCGCCGCCGTCTTCGCGCTGCGCATGTCCGGCGGCGACGCCACCGACGGGATCGGGCTGCTGTACGTCATCCCGATCTCGCTCGTCGCGCTCGAGCTCGGCCTCGCCGGCGGCGCCGCCGCCGCGGTCGTCGCGCTCGCGCTGCTGGCCGTGTGGGCGCTCGCCACCGACGCCGATCTGAACGGCACCGGCGTGTTCACGCGCGCGGTCGCCTACGCCGCCGTGGGCCTGATCGCCGGGCGCTTCAGCGACCGCATGCGCCAGGGCCAGGCGCGCCACCGCCAGCTCCTCGACACGGGCCTGGCGCTCTCGCACCTCACGCGCGACGGGGACCTCCCGGCGACCGTCGCCAGCGACATCCGCACGCTGCTCGGCGCCCGCGGCGTGCGGATCGAGCTCGACGACGGCCCGCCCGTCCAGGACGGCGCGCTCGGCGAGGACGCCGAGCATGTGGCGATCACCGCGCGCAAGGGCCGCGTCGGGACCTTGACGGTCGACGCCGGCCGCCGCCTCTCCGACGAGGACCGCGCCGTGCTGGGGATCGTCGCGGTGCAGGTCGCGATCGCGGCCGACAACCGGCAGGTGCTGGAGCTCGAGCGCGAGCGCGCCGCGATCCGCGCCGAGCTGGGCGAGACGCGCCGCCGCCTCGACGAGCGCGCCGAGCAGATCCGCCGGCTGATGGTGCGCCACGAGGAGGAGCGCCACGAGGTCGCCGACCAGCTCCACGAGGACGCCGCGCAGATGCTCACCGCGGTGCTGCTGGGGCTGCGCGCGATCGAGCGCGAGCTGGGCGCCGACCCCGCGCCCGCGACGCTGGGCGCGGTGCGCTCCGACGTCGACCAGACGCTGCGCTCGCTGCGCGACCTGGCCGTGAGCCTGCGGCCGCCCAGCCTCTCGCTCGGCCTGCGCGCCGCCCTCGAGGGGCTGGCCGACGGCGCCCGCGAGCGCGGTGTCGGCGAGGTGACGATCGCCGTCGACGACGCGGCCGGTCTCGCGCCGGACGACGAGGCGATGGTCTACCGCGTGGTCGAGGACGCGATCGGCGCCATCGGCGCCGCCCGCGCGGTGCGCGTCGCGACCGAGGACGGCGGCGAGCGCCTCACGATCGCCGTCGACGACGCGCGCGAGGTCGACCCCGATCGCCTCGCCGTGCTGCACGCGCGCCTGGAGCTGGCCGGCGGCACGCTCGTGCGCGGCGACGCGACGCTGCGCGCGGTCCTCCCGCTGCGCTCGACGGCGTCCGTCTAGATCTCCCGCTCGGGCTCGGTCATCTCGCCGCCGGCGTCGCCGGTGTTGACCGTGCCCCGCGGCTCGATCAGCAGCACGTGGGTCTCCTCGTCGGCCTTCGGGCAGTGCTCGACGCCGCGGGGGACGACGAACAGCTCGCCGGGACCGAGCACGACGTCGCGGTCGCGAAGCTGGATCGTCAGCCGCCCGGAGAGCACGAGGAAGAAGTCGTCGGTGTCCTCGTGACGGTGCCACACGAACTCGCCGAGCACCTTCACGACGGCCAGCTTGTAGTCGTTGAGATAGCCGACGATGCCCGGCTGGTAGGGCCCGTCGAGCAGCGCGAGCTTCTGCGCGAGGTTGACCTTGTCGTCCATGCGTCCAAGCCTCGCATCACGCGCGTGCGCGCGCGGACCTGGACCGAACCGCGTTTGGAGGACGCCCGCGGCGGGAACGGTCGGGCCCAGATGCCCTCGTTCCGATGCACGACCTGCGGCGCGCCCAGCGGCCACGCCGCCGACCGCTGCCGTGAGTGCGGCTCGCGCACCTTCACGCTGAGCCGCGCCGCACGCGACCCCGTCCTGCGCATGGAGGAGCCGGCCGGGCGCGTCGTGTCGATCGCCGACGCGCCGAGCCTGCGCCACGACCCGCGCGAAGGGGTAGCGTTGTCACGGCGGACATGACCGAGTTCCCCAAGCCAAAGTTCTCCGTCGTCGACGAGGACCTCGACGACGAGACCCGGATCCTCACCGCATCCGGCGAGATCCACGTGTCGACCGCGCCGGAGCTGGCCGCGCACCTGAACGCGGCGCTGGCCGCCGGGCGCACCCGCCTGGTGCTCGACTTCGGCGACGTCGCGTTCATCGACTCCACCGGGCTCAGCGTCCTGCTCAACGCGCTGCGGCGCCTCACCCGCCGCGGCGGGTCGATGGTGCTGGCCTGCTCGAACCCGACCGTCCTGCGCCTGTTCGAGATCACGCGGCTGGACGCGACGTTCGACATCGTCCCGACGCGCGACATCGCGCTCGGGCAGCTCACCGCCAGCTGACTACGCGCGCTCGGCCGCCAGCTCCGGCGGCGCCCCGTAGGGCACGAGCACCGACGGCAGCTCCACGGAGCCGTCCTCGCGCTGCCCGTTCTCCAGCAGCGCGATGATCGTGCGGCCCACCGCGACCGCGGTGCCGTTCAGCGTGTGCGCGACCACCGGGCGCCCGCCGCCCTCGGGCCGGACGCGGATCTCCAGCCGCCGCGCCTGGAAGTCCGTCGTGTTCGAGCACGACGTCAGCTCCCGGTAGGCGCCCTGGCCGGGCAGCCACGCCTCGCAGTCGAACTTGCGCACCGCGCTGGAGCCGAGGTCGTCGACGGCGATGTCGACCACCCGGTAGGGGATGCCGAGCGCGCCCAGCAGCTCCTCCTCAATGCTCAGCAGCCGCTCGTGCTCGGCCGCGCTGTCCTCGGGCGCGACGAACGCGAACATCTCGACCTTGTCGAACTGGTGCACGCGGAAGATGCCGCGCGTGTCGCGCCCCGCGGCGCCCGCCTCGCGGCGGAAGCAGGACGAGAAGCCCGCGTAGCGGCGCGGCAGGTCGCCGGCCTCGAAGATCTCGCCGGCGTGCAGCGACGCGAGCGGCACCTCGCTCGTGCCGGTCAGGAACAGCGGGTCGTCGGCCAGGCGGTAGATCTGCTGCTCGGTGTCGGGCAGGAAGCCGGTGCCGAACAGCGCCTCCTCGCGCACGAGCACGGGTGGGATGACCGGCTCGTGCCCGTGGCCGCGCAGCACCTCCATCGCCCAGCGCACGAGCGCCAGCTCGAGCATCACGAGGTCGCCCTTGAGGTAGGCGAAGCGCGAGCCGGCGACGCGCGCGCCCGCCTCCATGTCGATCAGCCCGCCGGCCAGCTCCAGGTGGTCGCGCGGGTTCGCCGGCGTCCACGCCTCGCCGACCTCGCGCAGCACCGTGTCCTGCGCGGGCGCCTCGTCGACCGGCGGGTTGGGCAGCGCCGCCATCGCCGCGCGCAGCTTCTCGTCGACGTCGGCGAGCTCGCCCTGCAGCGTCTTCTCGCGCGCGCTGACCTCGCGCATCGCCGCGATCGCCTCGGCGGCGTCGTCGCCGGCGCGCTTGGCGGCCGCGATCGCGTCGGACGCCTCGTTCTTGCGCGCGCGCAGCTCCTCGAGCTCGGGCAGCACCTGGCGGCGGCGCGCGTCGAGCCTCAGGACCTGGTCGACCTGCTGGTCGGAGCCGTCGCCGCGGCGGGCGAGCGCCGCGCGGACCGCTTCGGGCTCGGCGCGCAGCCTGCGCAGGTCGAGCACGAGGCGCCCTTCCCCCTACTGCGACAGGGAGGGGTCGTCCTGGCTGTCCTGCGAGGCGGGGCCGGCGTCGCGCCCGGAGTACTTGGCGACGAACTCGGCGACCGCCTGCGCGTCCTCGCCGACCACGATGTTCTGCGGCATGATCGCGCCCGAGAAGCCGCCGTTGCGGATCGCGAACAGCACCTGGTCGACCGTCTCGCGGCGCTGGTTGAAGTTCGGGCCGTCGGTGCGCTCGAGATCGTGGATCTGGGTGTTGGAGCCCTCGGCGGCGGCGGCCGCGAGCGTGTGGCAGCCCGAGCAGCGGTCGTGGAAGAGCTGGGCGCCGCGGTTGACGAGCTCGGAGTTGGCGGGGTTGTCCTCGACCTTCGCCTCGCCGCACGCGCCGACGGCGCCGGCCACGGCGAGCGCGCCGACGACGGTCGCGATCCTCAGGTGCTTGACGGTCATGCGGGGCCGGATCATAGGGAACCGGGTAGGAGCGCGACCCGCGGTGGCGAAGACCGTGACGTCCCCGGCGCCGGCCGACCCGTGACCGCGGCCTGCGAGCGACGCCTGCGGCCCACGGACGGCGGCAACCGCGGCCGGCGCCGGGACCGCTTCCGACCGGGCGGACGCGGCTGCCACACTCTCCGCATGGTCGGCTCCGCCATCGACGTCAGGCGCGACTACCGCGCCTCGATCGGGCACTTCGCGACCGGCGTCACCGTCGTCACCGCCTCCGGCCCCGACGGCCACGCGGGCATGACGACCAACGCGATCACCTCGCTGTCGCTCGATCCGATCCTCCTGCTCGTGTGCTTCGACAACACCAGCCGCACGCTGCCGGTCGTGCGCGAGACGCGCCGGTTCGCCGTCAACGTGCTGCGCGCCGGCGACGAGGAGCTGGCCGCTTTGTTCGCGTCCAAGCGGGTACCCGAGGAGAAGTTCGAGGCGGTGACCCACAACGTCGACCACGGCGTCCCCGTGCTCGACGACGCGCTGGCCTGGTTCGTGTGCGACGTCCACGAGCTGCTGCCCGGCGGCGACCACACGATCGCGGTCGGCCGCGTGACCCGTTTCGACCACGATCCGACCGGGGAGCCGCTGCTGTGGTTCCGCGGGAGCTACGCCCACATCGACCCCAACGATCTGGCCTAGAAACCAGCGGCGGTCAACGCGGCGCGGGTCAGCAGGAACGCGTTCGCCGCCCCCGCGAGCGCCATCACGCCGGTCTCGCGCCGGCGCACGAGCGTGCGGATCCACTCCTGCTCCTCGACCGGCAGCGCGGCGACCGCCTGCGCGTCGGGCAGCTCGCGCGCGTCGAGCACCGTCCGGGCGCTGACGATGCGGAACTGCTCGGCGACGAACGACAGGCCGAGCGGCACGAGCACGTAGACCCAGAAGAGCCCCTCGTCCGGCCGGTGCCCGGCGATGGCCAGCACGCCGCACACCAGCGCGAACACCACGATCCCCGCCTGGCCGAGCCGCGCGAGCACCCAGAACGCCGGGCTGTGCAGGAATCGCGCCCAGCACACCGCCCCCCACGCGGCGGCCGCGGCGTTCAGTCCGGCGGCCGTCCAAGCGGCGGCGATCACGACTCCGTTCATCTCGTGGCTCCTGGCACTAAGTAACAACCTCGCACAAGCCCCTGCTATAACCCGACACGCAGTGCTCCGCTCCTACCTTCCCGCGATCGTCTTCCTGGTCATCGGCGGCGTCATCGGCCTGGTGTTCACGTACGCGAACACGCTCCTGGGCCCCAAGCCGCGCAAGGCCATCAAGGCGACCTACGAGCCGTACGAGTCGGGCATGCCGAGCGAGGTCAAGCGGACCTTCCGCTTCGGCATCAGCTTCTACATGATCGCGATGCTGTTCATCCTGTTCGACATCGAGGTCATCTTCCTGTTCCCGATCGCCGTGCAGCTGCGCGAGTTCGGGACCTTCGCGATGTACGAGGCGATCACGTTCATCGGCCTCCTCGCGATCGCGTTCGTGTACGTCTGGCGACGGGGGGCCCTGTCATGGAGGTGATCCGCCAGGACCCCGCGGACTTCCGGGCCCGCGGCATCCGGGCGCGCGACGCGCTGCGCGGCGACCTCGAGGGCGCCGACCTGGAGAAGTACGTCGAGGAGCGGGTCCTCACGACCACGCTCGACAAGGCGCTCAACTGGGCCCGCGGCAACGCGATCTTCCCGGCCACGTTCGGCCTGGCCTGCTGCGCCATCGAGATGATGACCCTGGTGGCCGGCCACGTGGACATCGCGCGCTTCGGCGCCGAGGCGTTCCGCGGCTCGCCGCGCCAGTCGGACCTGATGATCATCTCGGGGCGGATCAGCATCAAGATGGCCCCGATCGTGCGCCGCATCTACGACCAGATGCTCGAGCCCAAGTGGGCGATCGCGATGGGCGCCTGCTCGTCGTCGATGGGCGTCTTCAACAACTACGCGATCGTCCCGGCCGACAAGTTCATGCCGGTCGACGTGCACGTGCCGGGCTGCCCGCCGCGGCCCGAGGCCGTCATGCACGGGATCCTCAAGCTGCGCCAGATGATCCAGGACGACCCCGCCATGGGCTGGCGCGACCGCTACGCGGCCCGCGGCACCGAGGAGGTCGTCGGCGACCCGGCGGCCTTCCCCACCGCCGTCAACGTCCTGCGCCCGGAGGAAGCCGACGGTGCCTGACGCGACCGGGCTCGAGCTGCTGGCCGGCGAGCTGCGCGACGCCGACCCCGACTGCGTCCTCGACACCCTGTACTTCCGCGACAAGGCGCGCATCGCCATCGCGCCCGACCGCGCGCGCGACGTGCTGCAGTTCCTGCGCGGCAAGGGCTTCACGTTCCTGGCGTCCGTGCACGGCCTCGACTACTACCCCGAGGAGCCGCGCCTCGGCGTGCAGTACGAGCTGCTCAACATGCGGGACGTCGACCGCATCACGGTCACGCTGCGCGTCCCGACCGACGCTCCGGAGGTCCCCTCGGTCACGCCCGACTGGCCGACCGCCAACCACCAGGAGCGCGAGATCTTCGACATGTTCGGCGTGGTCTTCACCGGCCACCCGGACCTGCGCCGCATCCTGATGCCCGAGGACTATGAGGGCCACCCGCAGCGCCGCGACTTCCCGGTCGGCGGCGAGCCGGTCCTCTTCACCCACCAGCAGGCGCACGGCGTCGACTACACGGTCGGCGTGGATCGGATCCATCCGGGGAGTGGGACGCCGTCATGAGCAGCGTCAGCGAGTACCGCCGGGCCGAGCAGGCCGTCGACGTCGCCGAGGGCGGCGGCATCGTCGCCCAGGCGCTCACCGAGTGGGGCGGCGACGAGGAGCTGCTGACGATCAACCTCGGGCCGCACCACCCCGCCACCCACGGCGTGCTGCGACTGCTGACCACGCTCGAGGGCGAGGTCATCCGCGACATCAAGCCGATCATCGGCTACGTCCACACCGGCATCGAGAAGACCGCCGAGCAGAAGAGCTACTGGAAGGTCATCCCCGTCATCGAGCGGATGGACTACCTCGCGTACTACTTCAACGCGATGGCCTACTGCGGGGCGGTCGAGACGCTGCTGGAGCTCGAGGTCCCCAAGCGCGCCCAGTACCTGCGCGTGATCCACCTGGAGCTGTGCCGGATCATGAGCCACATGGTGTGGCTGGGCACCTCCGCGCTCGACGTCGGCGCGATGTCGCTGCTCTTCTACTGCTTCCGCGAGCGCGACAACATCCTCGACCTGTTCGAGATGTCCTCCGGCCAGCGCATGCACACGCGCTACATCCAGGTCGGCGGCGTGATGGAGGACATCCCCAAGGGCTTCGAGGAGAAGTGCCGGGCGTTCTGCAAGCGGATGCCGAAGGCGGCCGACGACTTCAACGCGCTGCTGACGCGCAACGAGATCTTCCTCAACCGCATGCGCAACGTCACGCCGCTCGACGAGCAGACGCTGCTCGAGCTGGGCGTGACCGGGCCGCTGCTGCGCGCCGCCGGCAACCCATGGGACCTGCGCAAGGCGCAGCCGTACTCCAGCTACGACGACTTCGACTTCAAGATCCCCGTCGGCACCACGGGCGACAACTGGGATCGCTACGCGGTGCGCTGGGCCGAGATCTACGAGTCGGTGAAGATCATCGAGCAGGCGCTCGACGGCCTGCCCGAGGGCCCGCACATCGCCGACGACCGCAAGGTCGTGCTGCCGCCGCGCCACGAGCTGGCGACCTCGATGGAGGCGCTCATCCACCACTTCAAGCTCGTGACCGAGGGCTTCCGGGTGCCGCCGGGCGAGGTCTACTACCCGATCGAGGGCCCGCGCGGCGAGTACGGCTGCTTCGTGCGCAGCGACGGCTCCAGCAAGCCCGCGCGCGTGCACATGCGCGACCCCTCGTTCGTCAACCTGCAGGCGCTGGCGCCGATGGTCCGCGACTCCTACCTCGCGGACCTGATCGCGACGCTGGCGATGCTGGATCCGATCCTGGGCGGCATCGACCGATGAGCTTCGAGGTCCGGCGGTTCTCGCATGGCTCCCGCGTGCCCGGCTGGGACGACGCGGTCGACCTCACCAAGGATCCGGCGTCGGTCCCCGACCCGGCGCTCACGCCCGTCCCCGACGAGCTGCGCGCCGAGATCGAGGCGGCGATGGCCAAGTACCCCGACCGCCGCAGCGCCGCGCTCCCCGCGCTGGCCGCCGCGCAGCGCCACCACGGCTGGTGCTCGCCCGAGGCGATCGAGCAGGTCGCGTGCGTCATGCGGCTCACCCCCGCCTACCTGACCGCGGTCGCGACGTTCTACGACATGTTCGACACGCAGCCCGTCGGGCGCCATCGCGTGTACGTGTGCACGAACATCTCGTGCTCGCTGCGCGGCGCCGACGAGCTGTGCGAGCGCATCGAGCAGGCGGCCGCCGGCGACCCGGACATCAACGTGCGCCACTTCGAGTGCCTCGGCGCGTGCGACATCGCGCCGATGGCGTCCGTCGACGGCGTGTACGTCGGCCCCATCGAGCTCGACGAGGTCGACGAGCTGATCGACGACATCCGCAACGACCGACCGCCGCTGCCGCGCAAGCAGCTGCGCCTGCGGCCCTCGGCGGACACGCTGCCGCTCGACGGGAAGGACCCGAGCTGATGGACAAGCTGCTCTTCAAGGACATCGACGAGCCCGGGCTCAACACGATCGACGTCTACCGCCGTCGCGGCGGCTACGAGAGCCTGCGCAAGGCGCTGGCGATGCCGCGCGAGGCGGTGCTCAACGAGCTGCTCGCCTCCGGCCTGCGCGGCCGCGGCGGCGCGGGCTTCGCGATGGGCAAGAAGGTGTCGTTCCTGCCCAAGGGCGCGATGGACGTCTACCTCTGCTGCAACGCGGACGAGTCCGAGCCGGGCACGTTCAAGGACCGCGAGATCATGCAGAAGAACCCGCATCTGCTGATCGAGGGGATCATCATCGCCGCCTATGCGGCGGGCGCGAACAAGGCGTTCATCTACATCCGCGGCGAGTACGTGCTGCAGGCCGACATACTCGACGCCGCGCTGAAGGAGGCCGAGGCGGCCGGATTCCTGGGCGACAGCATCCTCGGGTCCGAGCACTCGCTGTCGCTCGTCGTGCACCGCGGCGCCGGCGCGTACATCTGCGGCGAGGAGACGGCGCTGCTGGACTCGCTGGAGGGCAAGCGCGGCAACCCGCGCCTGAAGCCGCCGTTCCCGGCCAACCAGGGCCTGTACCAGGGGCCGACGCTGATCAACAACGTCGAGACGCTCTCGACCGTGCCGTTCATCATCCAGATGGGCGGCGAGGAGTACGCCAAGCTCGGCGTCGAGAACTCGACCGGCACCAAGCTCGTCTCGGTCTCCGGCCACGTCAAGCGGCCCGGCAACTACGAGATCGAGCTGGGCATGCGCTCCCGCGACATCATCTACGGGCTGGCCGGCGGGCCGCCCGACGGGCGCAAGGTCAAGCTGTGGTTCCCGGGCGGCTCCTCGTCGCCGGTGCTCACCGGCAGCGACGAGGACCTCGACCTGCCCTACGACTTCGACACGATGGCGAAGGCCGGCACGATGCTCGGCTCCGGCGCGATCATCGTCGTCGACGACTCCACGTCCGTCGTCGACGTCGCCTACAAGACCGCCTACTTCTACCGCCACGAGTCGTGCGGCAAGTGCACGCCGTGCCGCGAGGGCACGAACTGGACCGTGAAGATGCTCGAGCGCATCAAGGCGGGCGAGGCCACGCCGATGGACCTCGACATCATCGCCTCCGTCTGCACGAACATCATCGGCCACTGCCTGTGCGTCCTCGGCGACGCGATGGCGATGCCGATCGGCTCGATGGTGCAGAAGTTCCGCGCCGAGTTCGAGGAGGAGATCGAGCGCCGCCGCGAGGAGGCCTGGGCCACGACCGTGGCGCCCGAGCCGGAGCTGCCGCTGATCCAGGGAGCCGTGGCGTAGTGCCCCGCCCCGAGGTCAAGATGATCACCTTCTCGATCGACGGTCGAGAGGTCCAGGCGCCCGAGAACATGATGCTCGTCGACGCCGCCAAGTACGGCGACGTCGAGATCCCGGTCTTCTGCTACGAGCCCAAGCTCGGCCAGCCGGTCGGCGCGTGCCGCATGTGCCTCGTCGAGATCGAGGGCATCCCGAAGCTGCAGACCGGCTGCTCCACGCCGGTCAAGGACGGCATGGTCGTGCACACGCAGACCCAGCGCGTGCACGAGGCCCAGGAGGCCGTCGTCGAGTTCCTGCTGCTCAACCACCCGCTCGACTGCCCGGTCTGCGACAAGGGCGGCGAGTGCCCGCTGCAGGACATCTCGTTCGGCTGGGGCGGCGGCCGCTCGCGCTTCATCGAGCCCAAGCGCCACTTCCAGAAGCCGCTGGAGCTCAGCCCGCTGATCGCGATCGACCGCGAGCGCTGCATCCTCTGCTACCGCTGCGTGCGCTACTCGCAGGAGGTCGCCGAGGACTACCAGCTCGTCCTGCAGGAGCGCGGCGCCGCCTCGTACGTGGCCACGTTCGACGGCCACCCGTACGTCGCCCCGTTCAGCGGCAACATCATCGAGCTGTGCCCGGTGGGCGCGCTGACCAGCACGCCCTACCGCTTCCGCGCGCGCCCGTGGGACATCGAGGGCTCGGGCACGGTCTGCACGATGTGCCCCGGCCAGTGCAACGTGACGATGACCGTGCGCGACGACCGCGTCCTGCGCGTGCTCGCGCGCGACAACCACGAGGTCGACGACGGCTGGCTGTGCGACCGCGGCCGCTTCGCCTACCAGTCCTTCCACGTCGACGAGCGCATCACGAGCCCGATGGTCCGCGACGGCGGCGTGCTGCGCCCCGTCTCCTGGGACCGCGCGCTCGACGAGGCCGCGGCCGCGCTCAAGCGCGCCGGCGGCGCGGTCGCCGCGATCGCCGGCGGCGGCACGACGAACGAGGAGGGCTACCTCCTGCAGCGGATCGTGCGCGAGGCGCTGGGCTCGCCGCACCTGGACTCCCAGCGCGCCCCCGTCGACCGGCGCTCGCTGATCGCGATCGGCGACCCCGGCCTGCAGGCGACCGTCCCCGACATCGAGTACGCCCACGCCGTCCTCGTGCTCGACACCGAGCCCGTCGACGAGATGGCGATCCTCGACCTGCGCATCCGCAAGGGCGTGCGCCGCAACCGCGTGAAGCTGGCGATCGCCGGCGCGCGGCCGAGCGCGCTGGACCCCAACGCCGCGCTGTCGGTGCGCTTCGCCCCCGGCGGCGGCCCCGCGTTCGCGGCCGAGCTCGTCGCCGCCGCGCGCGGCGAGCAGGCCGGCGACGACGCCCGCGCCGTGGTGGACCTGCTGCGCGGCGCCGGCGAGGACATCGTGATCGTCGCGTCCGAGCGGGTGGGCGGCGCCCTCGCCGCGCTCGCCGACGCGCTGGGGCTGCGCGACCGCGACGGCGCCGGCCTGATCGTCGTGCCGTCCAGCGCCAACGGCCGCGGCCTGCGCGAGGTCGGCGTGCTGCCCGACGCCGGCCCGGGCCTGAGCCCGGTCGCGCAGGCCGGCATGCACGCGGCCGAGATCGCCCGCGCCGGCGCGCAGGGCCGGCTCGCGGCCCTGTGGCTCGTGAACGTCGACCCGCTGCGCGACCTGCCCTACCGCGACCGCTGGGAGCAGGCGCTCGACCGCGCCTCCACGGTCATCGCGCACTCCGCCTTCCTCACCGAGAGCGTCCGCGAGCACGCGACCGTCGTCTTCCCCACCGAGGCCTACGCCGAGAAGGACGGCACGCTCACGCACCCCGACGGGCGCCTGCAGCGCGTGCGGCCCGGCATCGGCCTCCAGGGCGACAACCGCTACGGCTGGCGGGTGCTGACCGACCTGGGCACGCGCCTGGGGCTCGAGCTGCGCATCCTCACCGCGGGCATGGCGCTGGCCGAGCTCGCCGACGCCGTCCCGTTCTACGCCGGGATCACCCAGGACGAGATCGGCGGCCGCGGCGTGCGCTGGCAGCAGCGCGAGGCCGCCGGCGCCTACCCGCGTCCCGAGGGCCTGCCGCCCGCCGAGCCCCCGGCGATCCGCGACGCCGACGGCGGCCTGCGCCTCGGCACGTTCCGCTCGATCTGGGCCTCGCCCGAGGTGGAGCACTCGCCGGCGCTGAAGTTCCTCGTGCCGCGCCAGCGCGTGGAGATGTCGCCCGCCGACGCGCAGCGCCTCGGCGTCGGCGACGGCCAGCACGTCGTCGTGTCGGCGAACGGCTCGCGCGTGGAGGCGACGGTCGCCCTGCGCCACACGGTGCCGGCCGGCTCGGTCTTCCTGCAGGACGGCCTGGAGCAGGATGCCGCCAACGTGCTGACCGGCTCGGTCGTCGAGGTCCGCCCGGCCGTGACGAGCGAGGTCGCTGGCTGATGTTCGCCGACGTCTTCTACGTCGAGCCGTGGTGGATGCAGCTCGCGAAGTCGCTGATCATCTTCCTCGTCGTCTTCAACATGGTGCCGATCACGCTGCTGGTCGAGCGCAAGCTGCTGGGCCGCTTCCAGGGCCGCTACGGCCCCAACCGCGTCGGCCTCTACGGCTCGATGCAGCCGCTGGCCGACATCGGCAAGCTGCTGGGCAAGCAGCAGTTCGCGCCGCGCCACGCCCAGCACTTCCTGTACGTGATCGCCCCGTGTCTGTCGGTGATCGCGGCAGCCGGCGTCATCGCGATCATCCCGTTCGGCCCGACCGTCGACATCTTCGGCACCGAGACCGGCCTCTACGGCATCGACGTGTCGGTCGGGATCCTGTTCGTCTTCGCGCTCGGCGCGATCAGCTTCTACGGGCTGATGCTCGGCGGCTGGGCGTCGACGAACAAGTACTCGTTCCTGGGCTCGATGCGCGCGGCGGCGCAGCTGATCTCCTACGAGGCGGCCCAGGGCCTGGCGCTCGTCGGCGTGATCATCACCGCCGGCTCGCTGTCGCTCGTCGACATCGTCGAGGCGCAGGCGGGCATGTGGTACTTCATCCCGCAGTTCGTCGGCTTCGTCATCTTCATGATCGCCGGCTTCGCGGAGTCCAACCGCGCGCCGTTCGCGCTGCCGGAGGGCGAGGCCGAGATCATCGGCGGCTACGGCACCGAGTACGGCGGCGGGCGCTTCGCCAACTACTACATGGCGGAGTACCTCGAGGTCGTCGTGATCTCGTTCCTGACCGCGACGCTCTTCTTCGGCGGCTGGCACCTGCCGTTCGGGATCGACCCGCCGGCGTGGGTCTATCCGATCGTGGTCATCGTCAAGGCGACGTTCTTCATCTTCTTCTTCATCTGGATCCGCGCGACGCTGCCGGCGCTGCGCTACGACCAGCTCATGAGCTTCGGCTGGAAGGTGCTGCTGCCGCTGGCGATGCTCAACACCCTCGTGACCGCAGTCCTGGTGGTGACCGTCTTTTGACCCCTCCCTACGATCCCGGCGACGTCGTCGAGGTCCTGCGCGCGCCCGAGCCGGGCGGCGCGGGCGGCGCGTACCGCGCGTTCGGCGAGACGCTGCGCGGCCTGAAGACGACGTTCAAGCGGATGACCGAGAAGCCGGTCACCGTCGAGTACCCGGAGGAGAAGTACCCGGTCTACCCGCGCTTCCGCGGACGCCACAAGCTGCACCGCTTCGAGGACACCGGGCTGGAGAAGTGCGTCGGCTGCTCGCTGTGCGCGGCGGCCTGCCCGGTCGACTGCATCCGCGTCGTCGCGGCCGAGAACGACCCCGACCACCGGGTGTCGGCCGGCGAGCGCTACGCGGCCGTCTACGAGATCAACATGGCGCGCTGCATCTTCTGCGGCTACTGCGAGGTCGCGTGCCCGTTCGACGCCATCACGATGGGCCACGACTACGAGCTGTCGGACTACGACCGCTCGGACCTGATCTTCACCAAGGAGATGCTGCTCTCCGAGCCGCTCGAGCGCACGCCGCTGCGACGGGAAGGCGAGTAGGTTCCAGGCGCCGATGTCGGAGTTCTTCTACTTCCTGTGCGCGATCGTGGCGATCGCGGGAGCCATCGGGGTCGTCGCCCTGCGCAACCCGTTCTACGCGGTGCTCTCGCTGGTCTGCCACCTGTTCGCGCTCGCGGGCCTGTTCCTGCTGCTGCGGGCCGAGTTCGTGGCGTTCGCACAGGTCGTGGTCTACGCCGGCGCGGTCATGGTGCTGTACGTGTTCGTCGTCGGCTACATCGGCGGCGACGACGAGTCGGTGCGCCCGTGGGACGGCCCCGCGCAGAAGGGCGTCGCGCTGGTCTTCGCGGGCATGCTGTTCGTGGAGCTGTGCCTGGCGATCCTCGGCTCGGGCCTGAAGGCGCTCGACGGCGAGGGCGCCCCGTACCAGGCCGGCTTCGGCTCGCCCGGCCAGATCGGCGAGCTGTTCCTGACGACCTTCCTGTTCGCGTTCGAGGCGGCCTCGATCCTGCTGCTGATCGCCGCCGTCGGCGCCGTCGTGCTGGCCCGCCGCCGCGGCGCGGGCCGCGTCGAGGCCGACCGCATGACGTTCACCGAGTTCATGCGGCCGATCGGCACCGGCACCACCGCCGAGGCCGTCGGCACGCGCGACGGCGGGATCAACCTGCCGGCGCCGACCACCGACGTCGTGTCCGAGCGCGGGCGCGAGCAGCTCGAGGCCGGGCGAGGTGAGCGCCAGTGAGCATCGAGTGGTACCTCGTCGTCTCCGCGATGATCTTCTGCATCGGCGCCGGCGGCGTCCTCACGCGCCGCAGCCCGCTGGTGACGCTGCTGTGCCTGGAGCTCATGCTCAACGCCGGCAACCTCGCGCTGATCGCCTTCAGCCGCATGTGGGGCAACGCCGAGGGCCAGGTCTTCGCGATCATCGTGATGGTCGTGGCCGCCTGTGAGGTCTGCGTCGGCCTCGGCGTCATCGTCGCGATGTACCGCCGCCGCCTGCCGATCGACGTCGACGACATGAGGGAGCTGCACGGGTGACGACCGCTGCCTGGCTCGTCCTGGCGTTTCCGCTCGCCGGGACGGTGATCATCGGCCTGGGCTTCAAGCTCTGGCCCGGGCGCACGGCCGGCTGGATCGGGACGCTGGCGATCCTCGCCTCGTTCGTCTGCGCCGTCATCACCTTCCTCGAGCTGCAGGACCGCGACGAGCACCACAAGCAGGCGACGTCGACGCTGTTCGACTACGCCGACACCGTCGGGGTCGACGCGAAGCTGACGATCCTCGTCGACCCGCTGTCGGTCCTGATGATGCTCGTGGTGACCGGCGTCTCGACGCTGATCCACCTCTACTCGGTCACCTACATGACGGGCGACCGCGGGTTCAGCCGCTACTTCGCGTACCTGAACTTCTTCGTCTTCTCGATGCTGCTGCTGGTGCTCAGCGGCAACTTCGTGCCGCTGATCATCGGCTGGGCGTTCGTCGGCGCCGCGTCGTACCTGCTGATCTCGTTCTGGTACCGCCGCCGCACCGCGACCACCGCGGGCGTGAAGGCGTTCGTCATCAACGTCGTCGGCGACATCGGCCTGATGCTCGGCGCGTACTTCGTGCTGCGCGAGTTCGGGACGCTCGACTTCCTGGGCGTCTTCGAGCAGGCGGGCGCCGCGCCGGTGAACACGGCCAACCTCGTCGCCGGGATGATCCTCATCCTCGTCGGCGCGTTCGCGAAGTCCGCGCAGATGCCGTTCCACACCTGGCTCGCGGACGCGATGGAGGGCCCGACGCCGGTCTCCTCGCTGATCCACGCCGCGACGATGGTGACCGCGGGCGTCTACCTGATCGCGCGCATGTGGCCGCTGTTCGAGGTCACCCCGGCCGCCGCGAACGTGGCGGCGATCGTCGGCGCCGTGACGCTGTTCGTCGCCGCGACGATCGCGCTGACCCAGACCGACATCAAGCGCGTCATCGCCTACTCGACGATGTCGCAGATCGGCTACATGATCATGGCCGTCGGCGCGGGCGCCTACGCGGCCGGCATGTTCCACTTCATGACGCACGCCTTCTTCAAGGCGCTGCTGTTCATGGCCGCCGGCTCCGTCATCGGCGCGATGGCCGGCATCCAGGACATGGACCGCATGGGCGGCTTCCGCAAGGCGATGCCGTTCACGTTCATCACGATGCTCGTCGGCGGCCTGGCGCTGTCGGGGATCCCGCCGTTCTCGGGCTTCTTCTCCAAGGACGAGATCCTCGCCTACACCGCCCAGCGCGGCGGCTGGTTCTGGATCCTCGTCGTCGCCGGCTACGCGGCCGCGTTCCTGACGGCGGTCTACACGTTCCGCATGATCTTCCGCGTGTTCGGCGGCGAGCCGGTGCCGGAGGCGCGCGAGCTCGAGCAGGGCCACCTGCACCACGCCGAGGTGCACGTCAACCCGACCGACGGCGAGGTCGAGGACACCGACGTCGGCTTCCCGGGCCCCGAGCACTTCATCGCCGAGCGCGCGTTCCCGATGAAGATCGCGATGGGCACGCTGGCGCTGCTGGCCACGATCGCCGGCGCGCTGCAGATCCCCGAGGTCACCCACGCGATCGACTCGTTCCTGCACCCGACGTTCGAGGGCAGCAAGTACTACGAGTCGCTGGCGCCGAGCGAGTCCTTCACGTTCATCGGCATGGCCGTCGGCGCGGTCATCGGCCTGAGCGGCATCTTCCTCGCCTGGCAGCTCTGGTCGCGGCACCGCGGCGTGACGGCCGGGCTCATCACGCGCCTGAAGCCGCTGTACGCGCTGTCGCACAACAAGTGGTACTTCGACGAGATCATCGACGCGCTGTTCGTGCGCCCCGCCGCGTGGGTGGGCCGTTTCGCCCAGCAGACGTTCGAGCGGCTCGTCGTCAACGGCGCCCTGGTCGGCGGCGCGTCGCTCATCGTGCGCGCCGGCTCGGCCGCGGTGCGCGCCGCCCAGTCCGGCCTCCTGCGCTCCTACGCCGCGCTGCTGCTGCTCGGCGTCGGCGGCGTCGCCCTCTACTTCCTCCTGCAGAGCTGACCGTCACCTGATGCCCCTGTCCATCCTCATCTGGCTGCCCGCCGCCATCGGCCTCGTCGCCGCGCTGCTGCCGCGGTCGATCGGTCCCCGCCTCGCCGCGCTCGGCACGCTCGGCGCGCTCGGCATCGCGATCGGCCTGATCGCCGACTACGACCCGTCCAGCGGCCTGCAGCACGTCACCGACGAGACGTGGATCGCCGACCTCGGCATCCACTACAAGCTCGGGCTCGACGGCCTGAACCTGTTCCTGGTCGCGCTGACGACGCTCGGCTTCGCGGCCGCCGCGGTCGCCGCGAACTTCCGCACGTGGGAGCGCTCGCGCCTCTTCTACTTCCACCTGCTGCTCGGCGAGACCGCCGTCCTCGGCGCGTTCCTGGCCCAGGACCTGGCGCTGTTCGTCGCGTTCTTCGACCTGATGCTGATCCCGTTCTACTTCCTCGCCGGCCAGTGGGGCGAGGGCGAGAACCGGGTCGCGGCGGTCACCAAGCTCGTCGTCTACACGTTCGTCGGCTCGCTGCTGATGCTCGCGGCCGCGATCGCCACCGGCGTGATGTCGGCGACCGACGGCCAGGAGGTCTCGTTCGCGCTGAGCGACCTGCGCGAGCGGACGCTGGGCGAGGGCACGCAGCAGTGGCTGTTCCTGCTGTTCGCCGCCGCGTTCCTCGTGAAGATGCCGGCGTTCCCGCTGCACGGCTGGATGCCCGACGGCTACCGGGCCATGCCGATCGAGGTGCTCGCGGTGTTCTCCGGCGTGCTGTCGAAGGTCGGCGCCTATGGCTTCCTGCGCATCGTGCTGCCGACGTTCCCGGACGCGAGCGCGCACTTCCAGGAGCTGATGCTGATCCTGGCGGTCGTCTCGATCCTGTACGGGTCGGCGATGGCGTTCACGACGACGAACGCCCGCCTGGTCGTCGGCTACTCGTCGGTCGCCCAGCTCGGCTTCATCACGCTCGGGATCTTCGCCCTCAACGACCAGGGCGCCCAGGGCGCGCTGCTGCAGATGATCAACCACGGCCTCGTGGTCATCCCGCTGTTCCTGATCATCGGGCTGCTCGCGCGCCGCGCCGGGTCCGAGGACCTGCGCGACATGGGCGGCATCGCGTTCCGCGCGCCCGTGCTGGCGACGCTGTTCCTGATCGTCGCGCTGGCGACGCTGGCGATGCCCGGCTCCTCGAACTTCGTCGGCGAGTTCCTGATCCTGCTCGGCGTGTTCGAGTCGAAGATGGCGATCGCGTTCGTCGCGTCGATCGGCATCGCGCTCGCCGCCGTGTACGGGCTGCGGCTCTTCATCCGGGCGATGCACAACCGCAAGGGCGCCGCCGTCGAGTCGCGCGAGATCGCGCTGAGCGACGCCGTCGTCCTCGTGCCTCTCGTCGCCGTGATCCTGTTCTTCGCGGTGTACCCGCAGCTCGCGCTGTCGCGCGGTGAGGACAGCGTCGTGAGCACGATCGCCCCGGCCGTGGAGGTGACGCGATGATCGCCGCGACCGGCCCGCACATCGACGTCGAGGCGCTGTCGCCGCTCCTGGCCCTCACGGGCGGCGGCCTGATCGTCCTGCTGATCGGCCTGCTGCGCCCGCGCGTGGTGCGCGAGGTGCTCGTGCCGCTGCTGTCCCTGGTGGCGCTCGGCGCCGCCCTGGGCCTGTCGATCTGGCAGTGGGACACCGACACCGAGATCATCGCCGGCGCGCTGCGCGTCGACACGCTCGCGCTCGCGCTCACCGGCCTCGTGATCGTCTCGGCGATGGTCACGGTGCTGCTGTCGTGGCGCGCGGTTGCGCCGCGCGAGGCGGCCCACGGCGAGTACTACGCGATGCTGCTCGTGTCGGCCGCCGGCATGTCGGTGCTGGTGCAGGCGCAGAACCTCGTCTCGCTGTTCATCGGCTTCGAGCTGCTGTCGATCCCGCTGTACGTGCTGTGCGCGACCGAGATGCGGCGCGCCAGCTCGCTCGAGGCGGGCCTGAAGTACCTGATCATCGGCTCGGTCGGCTCGGCGACGCTGCTGTACGGCCTCGCGCTCATCTACGGCGCGACCGGCAGCACGGACTTCGCGACGATCGGCGAGTCGCTGAACGCGGCCGGCGGCCCGGTGCGCGACCCGCTGTTCCTGACCGGCCTGGCGCTGGCCGTCGTCGGCCTGGCGTTCAAGGCGTCGGTGGCGCCGTTCCACCAGTGGACCCCCGACGCCTACGAGGGCGCGCCGACGCCGGTCACCGCGTTCATGGCGACCGCGACGAAGGTCGCCGCGTTCGGCGTGCTGATCCGCTTCTTCGACGTCGCGCTGATCAACGCCCAGCCCGACTGGGCGCCCGCCCTGGCGGCGCTGGCGACGATCACGATCGTCGTCGGCAACGTCGGCGCGATCGGGCAGACGTCGCTGAAGCGCCTGCTCGCGTGGTCGAGCGTGGCGCAGGCCGGCTACATCATGGCCGGCATCGTCGTCGGCACCCAGCACGGCATCGAGGCGACCGCCTTCTACCTGGCCGCCTACCTCGTGATGAACATGGCCGCGTTCGCGGTGATCGTCGCGCGGGCGCGCGAGACCGGCCTGGGCGACGCGATCCAGTCGGTCGAGGGCATCGGCGCGACCAAGCCGCTGCTGGCCTGGCCGATGACGATCGCGATGCTGGGCCTGGCCGGCATCCCCGGCACGGCCGGCTTCGTCGGCAAGTTCTTCCTGATCGACGCCGCCGTCGACGGCGACTACGCGTGGCTGGGCATCGTGATCGTGCTCGGCTCGGCCGTGTCGCTCGTCTACTACCTGAAGGTGATCGCCGCGATGTGGATGCGCCCGCAGCCGCGCAGCGTCCCGGCGCTGGCCGGCGGCGCGCTCGACGAGCCGCCCGCCGACGCGCCGGTCGGCCCGCGCGCGGCCGGCTGGGAGGTCACCGCGGTCGCGGTCGTGTGCGGCCTGGCGACGATCGTCCTGGGCATCGTGCCCGGGCCGGTGTTCGACCTCGCGGGCGACGCGGCGTCGGCGATGAGCCACCTCTTCTAGGCGTCCCTCTTCAGGTGGAGCGCCCGGCGGCCGATGTCCGTCGGGAGTGGCCCCGCTCCTGCGTCTCATCCTGCTCGTCGCCGCGTCGCCGGCCCTGCTGTCGCCCGCGGCCGCGAGCGCGTCCATCGCGCCGCTGCCCGGCGAGGTGACGGTGGAGCGCGACGTGCGCTACGGCCCGTGGCCGGCGCAGCGGCTGGACGTGTACCGGCCGGCCGCGCGGCCGCCGGGCCGCCAGCCGCTGGTGGTGTGGGTGCACGGCGGCGGCTTCCGGGTCGGCACGAAGGACGCGCCGCGGACGGCGAGCATGGCGCTGGCGCTCGCGCGCCGCGGGTACGCGGTCGCGGCGATCGACTATCGGCTGCTGGCGTCGGCGACGTGCGCCGGGCCGCCGCTGGGGTCGCCGCGCTGCCAGGCGGCGGCGCGCGCGGCCGCCGCCGACGCGCAGCTCGCGCTGCGGTTCCTGCGCGCCGACGCGGCGCGGTGGGGCATCGCCCGGCATCGCGTGGCGATCGGCGGCAGCTCGGCCGGCGCGATCGCGTCGCTGCTGGTGGGGACGCGGCCGCGGCCGGGCGCCGAGGTGCAGGCGATCGTGTCGGTCGCGGGCGCGCTGCCCGAGCCGCAGGGGCTGACGCCGGGCGACCCGCCGACGCTGTTCTTCAACGGCAGCGCCGACCGGATGGTGCCGTTCGCGTGGTCGCAGCGCACCGCCGAGGTGCTCGACGACTGCGGGGTGCCGGTGCGCCGGCACGTGTTCGCGGGCGCCGGGCACGACCTGTGGGCGCACCGCGCGGCGATCGCGCGCGAGGCGTCGGCGTTCCTGGCCGCGCACCTGGCACCCGGGCGCCGCAGGGTCTGACCGGCGCGGTAGGGTCCCGCCCATGGGCACGACCTTCGCCGTCACCGGGTACGAGATCTCGCTCTGGATCCACATCACCGCCGCGGTGGTGGGCCTCGGGGCGACGTTCGGCGAGTCGCTGTTCTTCCCGGTCGCGATGCGCCTGGACCCGCGCCACCTGCCGTACGTGCACGCGATCCAGCTCGCGATCAACCGATGGCTGGCCAACCCGGCGCTGCTGGTGCTGATCGCCACCGGCGTCTACCAGACCGCCGACGGCAACTGGGAGTTCGGCTCGTTCTGGATCAGCGCGACCTTCGCGATCGTGATCGTGCTGGGGGCGCTGGTGGGCGGCTACTTCGTCCCGGCCGACAAGCGCCTGGGCGCGATGGTCACCGCCGAGATCGAGGCGGCCGGGCCCGGTGAGTTCACGCCGTCGGAGGAGTACATGCGCAAGGCGCGGGCCGAGGGCATCGTCGGCGCGGTCGCCGGCGTGCTGACGGTGATTGCGATCTTCCTGATGGTGGTCAAGCCGGGCGCGTAGCGGGTAACCGTCGGCGCGTGAGCACCGACGACCCCCAGCCCGACCACACCGATCCCGGCCGCGACCGCGACGTCGGCTCCGGCTATCCCGAGGAGCAGCCGCCGGGCGCCCAGCCGGGCACCCCGAACCGCGAGGGCTCCGGCGAGGGCGGCCGCGACGCGCCCGACACCGACGGCGGCCGCGACAGCGACCCGCAGACGTCCACGGGCAACCCGGGCGCCGCGGGCTGACGCCCGCCCCGGCTGCTCGCGCTCAGCGCGCCCTGGCGGCCTTGGGCGGCAGCGCGCCGACGAACGCGAGGCTGCGCTCGACCCACGCGCCCAGCTCGGCGTCGGTGGCGACGCCGCCGGGCCGCACGAGGATCCAGCCCTCGACCGGGCGTCCGCGCATGACGAACGGCTCGGCGTGCGGCTGGTCGAGCGCCTCGTCGGCGTTCTCGGGCGCGACGCGGACGAGCAGCCCGCCCTGCCCGGACGCGGCGCACGCCAGGTGCCCGCCGACGAGGAACGCCTGCGACCCGAACATGCGCTTCTCGGTGACGTCGTCGCGATCGGAGAGCTGCGCGCGCAGCCGCTCCGCGAGGACCTCGTCGAACGCCATGCGCCGAGGATCGCGGATCGCCGCGGCGCCGGCAACCCGCCCCGTCCGGCCGCCCCACCCCTCGTGCCGTTGTCAGATTCAGCTCGCTATGCGATCGCAAACCGACAACGGTCCGCCCGGCGGGTCGCAACAGCATCATCGAAGGGACGCGGGCGGCCGAGCCGCCCGCACGCCCGCGCCCCGTCCGGCCGCCCGTCCCCGGGACGTGTGGCACATTGCAGCCGCATAGCGGACACCATGTGCCACACGTGCCCGTGGGGGCGGCGGTGCGAGGGGCCCGCGGCGCCGGCTCAGCCGCCGTGGCGCGTGATCACCAGCGGGGCGGGGCCGCCCTCGGGCGGCTCGTCGGGCAGGCCGGCCAGGCGGCGGCTGAACGCGCGCGCCACCCGGCGCGCGTGCGCCTTGGCGAGCTCGGCGCGCGGGCCGGCGAAGAGCTCGTCGACGGTCTCGGTCCACAGCACGACCCAGCGGTCGAAGTGGCCGGGCGACATCGGGGACATCGCGTGCAGGCGGGCGTGCGGGGCGAACGCGCCGCCGCCGTAGCTGCGGGCCCCGAGCAGGATCGTCTCCCAGAACGACGTGATGACCGGGACGTGCTCGTCGAGGTCGAGGTGGGCGACGTCGGTGAACAGGTAGCCGATGTGCGGGTCGGTCATCGCGCGCCCGTAGAACGCGCGCACCAGGCGCTCGCAGTCCTCGCGGGTCTCGATGTCGCGCATGTCGCTCACCCCCGACAGGCTAGGGGGACGACGGTCCGCATACCGCGAGCGCGGTAGGCGCGGCTACCGCGCCGGCACGGCGAAATCGCCGCAATCGCGCGCTACGGTGCGGCCGTGGTCCTGAGACGCGTCCACGTCCCCGCGCCGGTCGTCGACGCCGGGCTGGCGGCCGCGGTCGCCGGCGCCAACGTCATCGCGATCGTCGCGGGCGACGAGCCCAACGCGACCGCGCCCGACGCCCTCGCCTACCTGCTCGGCGTCGCGGCCGCCCTCCCCCTGCTGGCCCGGCGCCGCTGGCCGCTGGGCACGCTGCTGGCGTCGGCGATCATCATCCTCGCCTACCACGCGATCGACTACCCGGCCGTGGGCCTGGCCGTCCCGCTCGCGGCCGGCCTCTACACCGCCGCGCGCGCCGGGCGCGTCTGGGCCGCGGCGGCCGTCGCGCTCGGGCTCCAGCTCGTCGGGCTCGGCGCCCGCGCGCTGGAGGAGGGCGAGTCGCTCGTGTCGGTCATCGGCACGGGAACGGTCGGCGACGTCGCGCTGATGGCGGTCGTGCTGCTGCTCGGCGAGACCCTGCGCACCCGCCGCGCCTGGATGGACGAGGTGCGCGAGCGGATGCGGCGCTCCGCCGAGGAGCAGGAGCGCGAGGCGCAGCGGCGCGTCGACCAGGAGCGGCTGCGCATCGCCCGCGAGGTGCACGACGTCCTCGCGCACACGATCGCCGCGATCGGCGTCCAGGCGGGCGTCGCCGCCGATGCGCTCCCCGACGCCCCGCGCGAGGCGCAGGCGCCGGTCGAGGCCATCCGCGAGCGCACCCGCGAGGCGCTCCGGGAGCTGCGCGCCGCCGTCGGCGTCCTGCGCGAGGGCAGCGCCGGCCCCGGCGGCGACCAGCCGGCGCCGCGCGCCCCCGCGCCGGGCCTCGCGCGCCTCGACGACCTCGTGGCGACCACGACCGCCGCCGGCGTGCGCGTCGACGTCGCGATCGAGGGCGACGCCCGGGAGCTGCCGCCGGTCGTCGACCTCGCCGCCTACCGGATCGTGCAGGAGTCGCTGACGAACGTCGTCCGCCACGCCCGCGCCGCCCACGCGACGCTCACGATCGCCTACGAGCGCGACGGCGTGCGCGTCGAGGTCGGCGACGACGGCCGCGGCCCGGACGGCGACGCCGCCGGCCACGGCCTGGTCGGGATGCGCGAGCGCGCCGCGGCGATCGGCGGCCGCGTCGAGGCCGGCGCGGCGGCGCCCGACCGCGGCTTCCGCGTCCGCGCCTGGTTGCCCACGGAGGGCGTCGCGGCGTGATCCGCGTCGCGCTGGCCGACGACCAGACGCTCGTGCGCTCCGGCTTCCGGGCGCTGCTGGAGCGCGCCGACGACATCGAGGTCGTCGGCGAGGCCGCCGACGGCGCGGAGGCGGTCGCGCTCGCCCGCGCCGAGCGCCCCGACGTGGTCCTCATGGACATCCGCATGCCCGGCGTCGACGGCCTCGAGGCCACCCGCCGCATCGCCGGCGACGACGATCTCGCCGGCGTCCACGTGATCATGCTCACGACCTTCGAGCTCGACGAGTACGTCTTCGAGGCGCTGCACGCGGGCGCGAGCGGCTTCCTGCTCAAGGAGCTCGAGCCCGACGAGCTGCGCGACGCCGTGCGCGTCGTCGCCCGCGGCGACGCGCTCCTGTCGCCGAGCGTCACCCGCCGCCTGATCCGCGAGTTCGTCTCCCGCCCCGGCCGGCGCCGCCACGCGCCCGACCGGCTCGAGGAGCTGACCGCGCGCGAGCGCGAGGTCGTCGGCCTCGTGGCCGAGGGCCTGTCCAACGACGAGCTCGCCGAGCGCCTCGTGATCAGCCCGACGACCGCCAAGACGCACGTCAACCGCGCGATGAGCAAGCTCGGCGTGCACGACCGCGCCCAGCTCGTCGTGATCGCCTACGAGACCGGCCTCGTACGGCCGCCGCAGTAGGCGCCCGCCCCGCCCTCCCGCGCTCGCGGCAGCGCAAGACACCGCGCCGCGCCGATGTGGGCGAGGCCGTCGGTCCGGAGCATTCCCGGCGCACCGATCCACCGAGAACGAGGAGCGCAAGGACATGCTCACCATCGCAGCGCAGAACGGCGGCGACTGGCCGGAGGCGGCGATCGTCATCGCCGGCATCGCGCTGGTCGGCAGCGTGCTGATCGTCGCCGTCTGGCAGGCGCTGGCCACCGCCCGCGCGCGGATCGCCAGCACCCACGAGACCGAGCTGCGCGAGCTCGCCGACGAGGTGCGCGCCGCCCAGGCGCGGACCGCCGCGGCGCTCGAGGCGCTGCGCGACGAGCTCCGCGCGCGCCGAGAGGAGGACCGATGAGAACGCTGACCGACGTCGTCCTGCGCCACCGGCGCCTGGTGGCCCTGTTCTGGCTCGTCGCCGCGCTGTTCGGCTTCGTGTTCAGCGGCCAGGCGTCCAACGCGCTCGAGGACGACTTCGCCATGCCCGACAGCCCCGCGTTCGCCGCCAACGAGGAGATGGAGCGGCGCTTCGGGACGGGCGGGTCGACGTCGCCGCTCGTGGCCGTGGTCGAGCTCGACGACGGCGCGACCGCCGCCAGCCCGGCCGTGCGCGCCGACCTGCGCGCGCTCGAGGACCGCTTTCGCGAGGCGGTGCCGGGCGCCCGCACCGCGTCCGCCGGCTCGACCGGCGACCCGGCCTTCACGTCCGACGACGGGCGCACGACGTTCGTGATCGTCCACCCGCCGGTCGAGGCGGCCGGCGAGCAGGACGAGTTCGACGCCGCCACGCTCGCGGCGGCCGAGCGCGTCGCCGCCGACGCCCGCGTCGACGGCAGCCCCGTGCAGCTCACCGGCACGCCGCTGCTCGACCGCGCCGCCAGCGAGGAGAGCGGCGGCACCGGCGTGCTCGTCGAGACGCTGATCGCGGGCGTCGCCGCCCTGGCCGTGCTCGCGTTCGTGTTCGCCTCGCCGCTGGCGTTCGTGCCGCTGCTGATGGCCGTCGTCGCGATCCCGACGACGCTCCTGGCCGTGTGGGGGGTGACCGCCATCACCGACATCTCGTCGATCGTGCTGTTCCTCGTCGCGCTGATCGGCCTGGGCATCGCGATCGACTACGCGCTGCTCGTCGTCAGCCGCTGGCGCGAGGAGCGCGACGCGGGCGCCGCCAACGAGGCGGCGATCCGCACCGCGATGGCGACCGCCGGGCGCGCCGTCGCGTTCAGCGGCACCACGGTCGCGATCGGGCTGCTGGCCGCGGTCGCGCTGCCGGTGCCGTTCCTGCGCTCGCTGGGCTACGGCGGGCTGCTGATCCCGCTCGTGTCGGTGGCCGTGGCGCTGACGCTGCTGCCGGTCGTCCTGGCGACCGTCGGGCCGCGCGCCGATCGCGGCCGCCTGCGCCGCACCGAGCGGGCCGAGCGCCACTGGGCCGCCTGGGCGCGGTTCGTCCTGCGCCGCCGCTGGCCCGCGGCGATCGGCGGCGTCGCGCTGCTGTGCGCGCTCGCGGCCGTCGCGAGCGGCATGGTGATGGGCCAGCCGCCGGCGCAGTCGCTCGCCGACTCGGGCCCCGCCCGCGCGGCGCTCGACACGCTGGAGCGCGGCGGCATCGGCGCCGGGCCGCTGACGCCGATCGAGGTCGTCGCCCCCGCCGACGACCGCGACGCCGCGGCCACCGCGCTGGCGGCCGTCGACGGCGTGCGCGGCGCGGCTGCGCCCGGTGCGCCCGGGTGGCTCGCCGACGGGCGCGCGATCGTCGACGTCTACCCGGCGATGGACACGAACTCCAACGCCGGCCGCGACGTGGTCGCCGCGGTGCGCGAGCGCGCGGCTGACCTGCCGGGCACGGCGGTCGGCGGCGCGACGGCGGTGATCGAGGACTTCGTCGACGACGTCTACGGCTCGTTCCCGCTGATGCTCGCGCTGATCGCCGCCATCACGTTCGTGCTGCTCGCGCGCGCGTTCCGGTCGCTGCTGCTGCCGCTGAAGGCGATCGCCCTGAACGTCCTGTCGGTGTTCGCGGCGTGGGGCATCATGACGCTGGTCTGGCAGCACGGCGTCGGCGCCGAGGCGGTCTTCGGCGTCGCGGCGCCGGGCTCGATCGAGTTCTGGGCGCCGGTGATGGTGTTCGCGTTCCTGTACGGGTTGTCGATGGACTACGAGGTGTTCATCCTGGCCCGCATGCGCGAGGAGTACGACGCGACCGGGTCGACGGACGCCGCGGTCGTCGGCGGCCTGGCCCGCACCGGGCGCCTCGTGACCAGCGCGGCGCTGATCGTGTTCTTCGCGTTCGCGTCGATGGCGACCGCCGGGCCGCTCGACGTGAAGGTGCTGGCGACCGGCCTGGCCGCCGGCATCCTGCTGGACGCGCTCGTCGTGCGCACGCTCGTGCTGCCGGCGCTGGTGGGCGTCCTCGGCCGCTGGAACTGGTGGCTGCCGAGCCCGGCGCGCCGGGTCCTGCGCCTGCCGGCCGAGCTCAGCCCGAGCGCATCCGCGCGAGCGCCAGGCGGGCGGTCTGGATGACGTAGCGCAGCGCGAGCACGAAGAAGATCGCGCCGACGATCGCGCGGACCTGCTCCTCGCTGAGGGGGCTGCGACCGGCGACGGGGCCGGCGACCGTGTCGCCGACCTTCTGCCGCCAGCCCTGCAGGCCGGCGGTCGCGGCGTGGGTGACCTGTGGCATGGGCGCGGGCTTCCCGCTGCGCGCCCATGCCAACCGGCGCGGTCAGCGCCGGGACGTCACACGACCTCGCGCAGACGGCCGGTCTCGACCTCGTAGACGAACCCGCGCACCGACTCCTTGTGCGGGATGAACGGGCTGGCGTTCACGCGCGCGAGCGACTGGCGCACGTCCTCCTCGACGTCGGGGAACGACTCGGCCGCCCACTCCGGCTTGATCCCGGTCTCGTCCTGGATCGAACGGCGGAACTCGTCGTCGGTGAACGTGAGCATGCCGCAGTCGGTGTGGTGGATGAGGACGATCTCGCGCGTCCCCAGCAGCCGCTGGGAGATCGCCAGCGAGCGGATCTCGTCGTCGGTGATCACCCCGCCCGCGTTGCGGATGACGTGGGCGTCGCCCTCCTCGAGCCCCAGCAGCCCGTACGGGTTCAGCCGGGCGTCCATGCAGGCGACGATCGCGATCCGCTTGCCGGGCGGCATCGGCAGGTGCCCCTTGTCGAACCCCGCCGCGTACTTCTCCGCGTTGGCCACGAGCTGGTCGGTGACGGACATCTGACCCCTATTTAGGTAGAAGTTGACCGGATTTCAGGAATTTACCAGGCGGCCGTCGACGAGGGCGCCGCTCGGCCGCAGCTCCTCGTCCTCGGCCAGCAGGCGGCGGCGCAGCACGCCGGTGATCGGCTCGACCTCGTAGGCGCCCATCGCCCGCAGCGGCGGCGAGTAGGCGTGGATGGTCACCGCCGGCCCCGCGCCGGCGTGGCGGACGCGGTGGATGTCGCCGGGGCCGAACTCGAAGACGTCTCCCGCGCCGAGCACCCGCCCGACGGGGACGCCGCCGACCGTGAAGCGGTCCTCGCGCACGACGCCCTCGACGACCGCCACCGCCCCGGCGGACCCGTCGTGGTCGTGGAAGCCCGTGTCGTGGCCGGGCGACCAGCACAGCAGCCACACGGTCGCCTCGTCGCCGTGGTGGAGCAGGTGGAACGTGCGCTGCTCGGGGTCGTGCTCGACGTAGGGGCGCCACCGGTCCGGGTCGGCGGCGATCTCGCGCGCCAGCGCGAGCAGCTCGTCGCGGTCCAGGGCGCTCATGCCAGCACCAGGGCCCGGCCCAGCAGCCGGGCCGGGTTGTCGACGGCGAACGCCTCCAGCCGCGCCCCGAGCCCGGCGGCGCCCGGCGCCGCCGCGTACGGTCGGTCGGAGCCGTACACGAGCTGCGCGGGCCCGACCACCGCCGACATCGCGGCGATCGCGACGCGCCCGTAGCTCGACGTGTCGAAGAACGTGCGCGGGTCGGTCACCGCGTCCGCGGGACCGCCGCGCGCCCGCAGCCGCTCGACGTGCAGCGGCGCGAGCCCGGCCAGGCCGGCGAACACGACGCGCAGCTGGGGGTGCGCGGCGCGTCCGCGGGCGGCGAACGCCAGCCACGCGGCGGCCTGCTCGGCCACGTACGTCGCCGACGCCGGCCACCACTCGGGGAGCTCGCCGCCCGGCCCCCGGGGCGCCCAGGGCGCCGGCCCCGGGTGCACGAGCAGCGGCGCCCCGCGCGCCTCCAGCCGCTCCAGGAGCGGGCGCACGCGCCGCAGCGCGTCGGGCGTGGCCAGCGCGCCGGCGGGCAGGGCGATCCCGATCGCGCCGCGGTCGAGCGGCTCGTCGACGTCGTCGGGCCCGGCGCCGTCCAGCGCGACCGCGCCCCACACGTCGAACGGCTCGCCGAGCGCGAGCGCGCCGACGTGGTAGGCCTCCACGAGGGGCCACGCCTCGTCGCGCGGGAGCGCCTCGATCCCGAGCGGGCTCGACGGGGCGACGATCGCGCGGTCGACCCCGTCGTCGCGGACCTGCCGCGCCCGCGCGGCGACGTCGTCGAGCGCGATCTCGGCCTCCGGCTCCCCCAGCAGCTCGAGCAGCAGGCGGCCGCCGCGGGCGCGCACGCGGGGCGGGCGGGCACGCCGGGACAGCGCGGCGACGAGCGGCTCGGTCCAGACGTGCTGATGGACATCGGTGACGGTCACGGGCGCCCTCCAGGGCGGAAAAGGATGGAAGCCGATCGGGTTTGAAGGACTTTATCATCTTCCCCACCGATTTTGTGTAGTATTGGATCGACCGTCGCCTGACCCACGACGGAAGACCTGCCGGCGGACGCTTCTCTCCTCCCCCCGGCGGGCCACGTCGCCCCGGCGCCGGGAGGCCACGGCCTCCCGGCGCCGGCGGCACGACGGCGCCGGCGCGGCTCAGGAGGCCCGCGCGGCCGGGCCCAGGCGCAGCCGCTGGCGCAGCGCCGTGCGCCGCGCCCGCGTGGCGTCGGTGTCGGCGCGCGCGAGCGCGAGGACCTCGGTCGCCAGGTCGGCCAGCTCGTCGTGCGCCCGGCGCGCGAGCTGCGCCGACGCCGCCGCGGCCTCGGGCCGCTGCGCCTGCGCGACCGCCCGCGCGATCGCGTCGTCGAGGTCGGCGAGGCCGACGTCGTAGGGCATGTCGGGGTCCCAGTCGGCCGCGTAGGCGGACACCTTCGGGCGCGCCAGCGACACCCGCGCGACCCCGTAGGCGCTCGCGATCACCCGCACGTGCAGCGACGTGCCGACCACCACGCGGGCGCGCGCCAGCAGCTCGACCAGCTCCAGCGGGCGCCGCTCCGAGACCACCTGCGCATCGAGCTCCGGCGCGACGCGGCGCACCCGCCGGGCGATCCGCTCGAACTCGACGAGCGAGTCGTGCCCGGTCGCCGTGCCCGCGGCGACGAAGCGCAGCCGCAGGCCCCGCAGCGACGCGCACGCGGCGAGCGCGTCGGCCACCTCGCGCCGGCCCAGGGCGTTGACGATCGACCGCGACGCCTGGAACACCGCGACGTCGCCGGGCCCGTCGCGACGGACCGGGTAGATCGCGCCGAGCGCGTGCACGGCGTCCGGCGCCAGCCGGTGGTCGACCCCCGCCGCGGCCAGCAGCTCGCTCGACGCGCGGTCGCGCACGCGCACGACCGTCTGCCCGCGCAGCACTGCCAGGCGCCGCTCGCGCTCGTCGGGCTCCAGCCGCCGCAGGCTCCCCAGGCCGGCGGAGTTGACCACCCCGATCGCGCCGGCGTTGGGCGCGTAGTCGAGCGGGTCGGGCACGTACGGCCACGGCGGCGGCGGGCCGCCGGCCGCGCGCCGCAGCGCCGGGTCGCCCGCGCCGCTGCGCACGGCGATGCGGTAGGCGCGGTAGGCGCCGCGCGAGGCCGACATGCGGTACGCGCGCCCAACGGTCACCCCGCCGAGCTGCCCGCCCACCGACCAGATCGCGTCGAAGCGCTCGCTCGCCAGCAGCGGCGCGAAGGCCGGGACCTCGCGACCCAGCAGCGGGCGCATGTCCGAGGCGAACGGCGCCGCCGCGACGACGTCGGCGTCGGTCAGGTAGCGCTCGGTGACGAGCAGGAACAGCAGGTCGCCGACGTTGTCGCGCTCATAGGGCCCGACGAGCAGGACCCGCGGCCGGGGGGCGCGCTCAGACGACACGCGGCAGCGCCAGGCCGGCGAGCGCGCGCCGGCGGTCGCGGTGGCGGGCGGCGGGATGGTCGTCGCGCACGTGCGGCGTCGGCGTCCCGACGAGGTTCTCGCGCAGCGTCCGCCCGGGCCCGTAGCCGGTGGGGACGCGCCCGCGGCGCTGCAGCTCGGGCACCACGAGCTCGACGAAGTCGGCGAAGGTGCCGGGCGCGACCGCGTAGGCGAGGTTGAAGCCGTCGATGCCGGTCTCGTCGACCCACGCCTCGAGCTCGTCGGCGACGGTCGCCGGCGACCCCGCGACGACCGGGCCGATGCCGCCGATCGTCAGGTAGCGCGCGACCTCGCGCGGCGTCCACGTCCGCGTCGGGTCCGCGCGCGTGAAGATCTCCAGCGCCGAGCGGGCCGCGTCGGTGTCGATGTAGGCCAGCGGCGTGTCGGGGTCGTGGCCGGACAGGTCCAGGCCGCTCCACCCGCCGTACAGCGCGAGCGCGCCGTCGACGCTCGCGTACGAGCGGTACTCCTCGGCCTTCGCCTGCGCGGCCGCGTCGGTCTCGGCCGCGATCGCGGTCAGCAGGATGAAGATGCGCACGGCGTCGGGGTCGCGGCCCTCGTCGCCGATGCGCGAGCGGATGTCGTCGACGAGCCGGCGCGTGGCGGCGATGTCGACGGCGTTGATGAAGATCGCCTCGCCGTGGCGCGCCGCGAACGTGCGCCCGCGCGGCGACGCGCCCGCCTGGAAGATCACCGGCGTGCGCTGCGGCGACGGCTCGGCCAGGAACAGGCCGGGGACGTCGTAGTAGCGGCCGTGGTGCTCGATCGGACGCACCTTGGCGGGGTCGGTGAACAGGCCGCGCTCGGGGTCGCGCACGACCGCGTCGTCGTCCCACGAGTACTCCCAGAGCTGGTAGCAGACGTCGAGGAACTCGTCGCCGACGTCGTAGCGGTCGTCGTGCGCACGCTGGGTGTCGAAGCCGAGGTTGCGCGCCGCGCTCTCCAGGTAGCCGGTGACGACGTTCCAGGCGACGCGGCCCTCGGTGAGGTGGTCCAGCGTGCTCAGCCGCCGCGCCAGCGCGTACGGCTGCTCGTAGGTGAGCGAGACGGTGACGCCGAACCCGAGGTGCCGCGTGACCGCGGCCATCGCCGTGACGGTCGGCACCGGGTCGAGCATCGGCACCTGCGTCGCCTCGCGCAGCGCGGCGTTCGGCGAGCCCTCGTACACGTCGTACACGCCGAGGACGTCGGCGAGGAAGATCGCGTCGAAGCGCCCGCGCTCCAGCAGGCGCGCGAGGTCGGTCCAGTAGGACAGGTCCTTGTAGCGCCAGGCCTGGTCGTCGGGGTGGCGCCACAGGCCGGGCGCCTGGTGGCCGACACAGGCCATCTCGAAGGCGTTGAGGTAGATCCGCTTGGCGGCCATCGGGGACTCCTGGGTCACTTCACGGCGCCCGCGACGAGCCCGGCGACGAGCCGGCGCTGCGCGAGCACGGCGAGGAGGTAGACGGGGGCGATGCCGATCAGCGACGCGACGGCCTGCTGGCCGAACTCGATGTTGCGGTCGCCCTGGAACAGCGACAGCGCGACCGGCAGGGTCTGGACGCTGGTCTGCTGCTGGAAGCTGATCGCGAACAGCAGCTCGTTGTAGGAGAGGAAGAAGCAGATGAGGCCGGCGGCGACGATGCCCGGCGATGCCAGCGGGATCACGATGCGCCGCAGCGTGGCCCAGTGGCCGAGCCCGTCGAGCCAGGCCGCCTCCTCGATCTCGCGCGGCACGCGCCGCACGAAGCCGTCGAGCAGCCACACCGCCACCGGCAGGTTGGCCAGGCCGACGACGAGCGCCAGGCCGGGCAGCGTGTTGTTGAGGCCGGCCGAGCGCAGGAGGAAGAACAGCGGCAGCACGGCGACGACCGGCGGAGCGCAGTAGCTGGCCATCACGACGGCCGACAGGCGCTCGCCGGCGCGGCCCGCGCGCGCCGTGTAGTAGGCGCCGGGCAGCGCGACCGCGAGCGTCACCGCGACCGCCAGCAGCGCGACCACCCACGAGTTCAGCAGGAAGCGGCCGAGGTCCAGCGAGCGGAACGTGTCGGGCCAGTTGTCCCAGAACAGCCGCGACGGCAGCAGGCTGCCCGAGAGCACGTCGTCGCGCGAGCGCAGCGAGAGCGACACGAGGTACAGCAGCGGGATGCTGCACAGCGCCGTGACGAGCGCGAGGACGGCCGCCGGCCACCGGCGGGGGCGCGTCGCGATCATCCGGCCGCCCCCGCGACGCGCCGGTGCAGGCGCGAGACGACGGTCACGAACACCCCGACGAGCAGCGAGAAGACGATCGTCGCCGCGGCCGCCTCGCCGACCTGGAACTGCTGCAGCCCGGTGCGGTAGATGTCGAAGGACGACAGCGTCGTCGCGAAGCCGGGCCCGCCCGACGTGACGACGTAGACGATGTCGAACAGCTTGAAGGCGATGATCATGCGCAGCAGCGCGACCGCGACGAGCGTGCCGGCGACCAGCGGCAGCACGATGTGGCGGACGGTCTGCCACGAGCTGGCGCCGTCGATCCGGGCCGCGTCCAGGAGGTCGCGCGGGACGCCGAGCAGCGCCGCGTAGACGAGCAGCGTCACGAACGGCGTCCACTGCCAGGTGTCGATCACGAGCAGCGTGACCATCGCGCCGGTGGGGCTGCCGAGCGGGTTGGGGTCGCCGAGGCCGAGCGTGCCGGCGATGCTGGGCAGCGCGCCGCCGACCGGCGCCAGCAGCAGCTTCCAGGCGACGCCGACCATCACGGGCGGGGTGACGAGCGGCAGCAGCAGCGCGACGCCCGTCCACCCCAGGCGCCGGCCGCGCACGGCCAGCAGCAGCGCCAGCGCGGTCCCGAGCACGAGCTGGACGGCGCTGGCGGTCAGCGCGAACAGCGTCGAGCGCCACAGCGAGCCCTTGAACGCGGTCGACGACAGCGCCTCGGTGAGGTTGTCCAGGCCGGTGAACGCGCCGAGCGGGCGCGCGAGCGTCGACTCGGTCAGCGCCAGCCCGATCAGGTAGGCGAACGGGAACGCGCTGAAGACGAGCAGCGCGGCGATCAGCGGCCAGCTCAGGCTGGACGGCGTGCGCGCGACGACCGCGCTCACGCGCGTTCCCAGACCGCCTGTGCCTTCTCGAGCGCCTGCTGCGCACTCTGCTGGCCCTGGATGCCGAGCGCGAGCTCGTCGACGAGCGTCTGCAGCCGGTCGACCGCGCCAGCCGTGTTCGGCCACACCAGCGGCGAGCCCTCCAGGCCCGCCGCGACGTCGGGCGCCGCCTGGCCGAACGTCTCCTTGAAGGCGGCCGACTGCAGCGTGGACGTGCGGATCGGGTCCCCGCCGGTGCCGAACTCGCCGATGATCTTCTCCTGGACCGCCGGCGAGGACTGGAACTTCACCAGCGCGGCGGCGGCCTCCTTGCGCTTGGAGATCGCCGACACGCCGGCGCCGAACCCGGCGTTCAGGGCGGTGCCGTGGACGGTGTTCGACCCGCCGACCGGGAGCTTCACCGCGGCCCAGTCGTCGACGATCTTCGACTGCTCCGGGTTGGACGCCATGACCGACATGTCCGTCCAGAACTCGATCATCGCCCCCTGCCCGTTGAGGAACGCGGGGATCGCCTGGTCGAAGCCGGTCTGCAGCGGGGTCGGCAGCGCGTCGGGGCCGACGGCGAACAGCGCCTCGGCGGCCGCGATCGCCTCCGGGGAGGTGAGCTGCGGCGTGCCCGACTCGTCGACGAAGCGCCCGCCGAACCCGACGAGCCGGTCGGCGTAGGAGCAGCCGAGGATGATCGGCACCTGCTGGCCCATGACGATGGCGCCGTACACGTCGCCGCCGCCCTCCTGGGTGATCGTCCTGGCGACCTGCGCGTACTCGTCCCACGTGGTGGGCGGCTGCACGCCGAACCGATCGAAGAGCCGGCGGTTGTAGAAGAGCAGGAACGTGTCGCCGTCGAACGGCAGGCCCCAGCGGCGGCCGTCCATGAGCGTGTACGGGTCGTAGATCGAGGCCAGGTAGTCGTCCGGCTTGATCTCGTCCTCGTGCTCGTCGATGTAGTCGGTGAGGTCCTCGAGCGCCCCGCCCTCGACGAGGTCGCCGAGGCCGACGTACCAGTACTGGAACACGTCGAACTCGCCGGCGCCGGACTGCACGTCGCGGATCGCCTGGGAGGTGAGCTTGTCGTAGGGGATCGGCGAGAGCTCGACCTTGGCGCCGGTCTCCTTCTCGAACTCGGCGGCGACGATCTTCCAGGCGCCGAGGTTCGGCTGGTTGACCAGCACCTTGATCGTCTCGCCCTCGAGCTCCGGCGTGGCGGCGACGTCCAGCGCCCCGCTCGAGTCGCTGCCGCCGCAGGCCGCCAGCAGCGCGGAGAGGCCGGTGACGGAGGCGCCGAGGACGATGCCGTTGCGCAGGAAGACGCGACGGGAGGTGGGGTTCACGGTGCTTGTTGCCCTTTCGTGGGGTCAGGTGTAGAGGGTGAACGGGGGGTACTCGCCGGTGAGGAAGTGGGCGCCGACCTCGCGCTGCTTGTAGGCGACGGGGTCGTGGAGCGTGTGGGTGCGGACGTTGCGCCAGAAGCGGTCGAGGCCGACGGCGTTGGCGGTGGCGCGGGCGCCCGCCACCTCGAAGATGCGCGACGTGACCTCGAGCGAGACCTGCGTGGCGACGACCTTGGCGGCGGCGACGTGCTCGGCGATCTCGCCGCGGCCGTCCCAGTCCAGCGCGTCGGGGCCCGCCTCGACGATCGTCACGAGCGCGTCGATCGCCTCGTCGGCCAGCGCGCGGGCCGCGCGGGTGCGCGCGACGAGGTCGCCGTAGGTCTGCAGGATGTAGGGGTCCTCGGTCGCGTGCTCGACGTCGCTGACCACCCACGGGCGGGTGCGCGTGCGCGTGTACTCGCGCGCGGTGGCGAGCGCGCCCTCGGCGATCCCGAGGTAGAACTGGATGAAGACGAGCTGGATCGCCGGGGTGACGAGCGTGCCGAACGGGGTCAGCGCGTCGGGCGCCAGCGAGGCGACGATCCCGTCGCCGTCGACGCGGGCGCCGTCGAAGGCGATGCTCCCGCTGGCGGTCAGCCGCTGGCCGAGGTTGTCCCAGTCGTCGGCGAACGCGACGCCGGGCTGGCGCGGATCGAGCACGATGAACACGGGCTCGCCGGTGTCGGCGCGGATCGCCGAGGCGCCGATGCGGTCGGCGACGCGGGCGCCGGTCGAGAAGCTCTTGCGGCCGTCCAGGCGGAAGCCGTCGCCGTCGCGGGTGAGGGTCAGGTCGGCGTCGCGGGGGTTGAAGGCGCCGCCCCAGAACCAGCCCTCGGCGGCGCCGCGGCGCCCGAGCTCGTCGAGCATCTCCCAGTTGGCGAAGAAGCCGGCGTTCCAGGAGATCTGGAAGTGGTAGCCGACGAGCTGGCCGATCGAGCCGTCGGCGACGGCGATCTCGCGGATGACCTGGTACGCGGTGCGCCAGTCGCCTCCGCCGCCGCCCAGCTCGGCTGGGACCAGGAGCGACAGCAGGCCCGCCTGGCGGAGCTTGTCGATCTCGGCGTGCGGCAGCGCGTTCGCGCGGTCGCGCTCGAGCGCGTCCCGGGCGAGGTCGGCGGCGACGGCGCGCGCCGTCTCGAGCCACTGCTGGTGGGTGCGCGGCGTGGGGCCGCTCGTGATCGTCGAGGTCACTGTGCTGCTCCGGTGGTGTCGGGTGGGCGTCAGACGATCCCGTTGCGGGGCGGGGCCACCCCGTTGAGCTCGTAGTCGCCGACGTGCTGGACCTTCCAGCGGCGGGGGTCGTGCAGGGTGTGCGTGCGCGCGTCGCGCCAGAAGCGGTCGAGGCCGCGACGGGCGCTGGCCCCGCGGGCGCCCCCGAGCTCGAGGAAGTCGCTGGCGACGGAGACCGCGGCGGTGTCGGCCTGGGCGCGGGCGGCGGCGACCGCGACCGACGCCTCGGCGGCCAGCGCCTCGGCGTCGTCCGCGGCGTCCGCCAGCGCGGCGCGCGCGGCGTCCAGCGCGCGGGCGGCGTCGTCGAGGAGCGCGCGGGCGGCGCGCACGCGCAGCGCGAGCTCCCCGAAACGGTGGATGACCAGCGGTTCCTGGTCGGCGCGCTCGACGCCCGCCTCCCCCCACGGCCGGGCGTGGTTGCGCACGTAGTCCTGGGCGGCGGCCAGCGCGCCGTCGGCCAGGCCGACGTCGATCGCCGCGTGCAGGAACTGGCCGTAGGCGCCGAACACCTCGGGCCCGTCGAACACGCGGTGGTGGGCGACGACGTTCTCGGCGGGGACGCGCACGCCGTCGAGGCGGACGGTGCCGCTGGCGGTCGTGCGCTGGCCGATGCCGTCCCAGTCGTCGACGATCTCCAGGCCGGGCGCGCCGGCCGGGACGTAGGCGGCCTGCAGGCGCTCCTGCTCGTCGACGGCGTAGACGGGGATCCAGTCGGCGAAGAGCGCGCCGGTCGAGTAGTACTTGGCGCCGTCGAGGCGGAAGCCGTCGCCGTCGCGCCGGATCGTCGTGCGGAACTCGAGCGCGTGGCGGGCGCCCGGCTCGGCGAGCGCGTTGCCGAAGCGGCGGCCGTCGAGGACCTCGGCGAAGAAGCGCCGGCGCTGGGCCTCGGTGCCGCTGGCGCGCAGCACCTCGACGAAGAAGAAGTGGTTCTGCGGGATCTGGCCGATGCTGCCGTCCGCGGCCGCCAGCAGGCGGATCACGCGGCCGAGCGCGAGCGTCGGGACGTCGGCGCCGCCGTGCTCGCGCGGCACGGTGATCGCCAGCAGGCCGGAGCGCGACAGCTCGTCGAGCTCCGGGCGGGGCAGCCGGCGCTCGCGGTCGCGCTCGCCGGCGTCCTGGGCGAAGCGCTCGGCGAGGGCGCCGGCGGCCGCGATCGCCTCCTCGGCGGAGGCGATGCGGTGCGCGGCGGGGGCCTGGTCCAGCGTCTGCGTCATGGCGGGCTGGGTTTATAGCACAGAATCTCGACCGACTTTGTTGGTAATCTCGCCGCCGATGTCCTATCCCATGCCGTGTCCGCGCCCTCGACCCGCCGCACCGGAGGTGAGAGCATGAGCGCCGTGGCCTCCGGCGTGCCGGTGCTGCGCAGCCCCGAGGCGGCCGTGCAGGCCGCCCGCGCCTACGCGGCCGCGATCGCCCCGGGCGCGGCCGCGCGCGACCGCGCCGCCACGGTGCCGCGCGACGAGCTGGCCGCGTTCGACGCGACCGGCCTGCTCGGGATCACCGTCCCCCGCGAGGACGGCGGGCCCGGGCTCGGCCCGCCGGTGCTCGCCGACGTCGTGCGCACGATCGCCGCCGCCGACCCGGCCATCGCCCAGATCCCCCAGGCGCACTGGCTGTTCGTCGACGTGCTCGCCGTGTGGGGCACGGAGGCGCAGCGGCGGCGGCTGTTCGCCGACGTCCTCGCCGGCGCGCGCATCGGCAACGCGCTGGCCGAGCGCGGCGGCCTGCACGCCCAGGACCTGCGCACCCGCCTGCTGCCCGGCCCGGTCCTCGACGGGCGCAAGTACTACTGCACCGGCTCGCTCACCTCACGCTGGATCGCCGTCAGCGCGCTCGACCCCGAGGACCGGCTGCGGCTCGCGTTCGTCCGGCGCGACGCGCCCGGCGTGACCGTCGACGACGACTGGGACGCGATGGGCCAGCGCGCGACGGTCTCGGGCACGACCACGTTCGAGCAGGTCGCCGTCGACCCCGACCTCGTCCTCCCCTACGACCAGGCGTACGCGGTGCCCCAGCAGCTCGGCGCCCGCGCCCAGCTCGTGCACGCGGCGATCGAGGCCGGCATCGCGCGGGGCGCGCTGGACGACGCGGCCGCCTACCTGCGCGAGCGGGCCCGCCCCTCGTCGGAGGCGGTCCGGGCCGGGGCCGGGGCGGCGATCGAGGACCCCCACGTCCTGCACGGCTACGGGCGCCTGAGCGCGCGCGTGGCCGCCGCCGAGGCGCTGCTCGCGCAGGCGGCGACCACGCTCGAGCGGATCGGCCTCGTCCCGGCCGACGCGCAGGCCGCGGCACGCGGCTCGCTCGCCGTCGCCGCCGCGAAGGCCTTCGCCAGCGAGGTCGCCGTCGAGGTGGCCAGCGAGCTGTTCCGCCTGTGCGGCACGAGCGCGACCGCGGGCAAGCACGACCTCGACCGCCACTGGCGCAACGCCCGCACCCACAGCGTCCACGACCCGATGGACTGGAAGTACCACCACATCGCGGCGTTCGAGCTGGGCGGCGTCCTGCCGCCCAACCACGGACAGCTCTGACGTCAGCCGCGGCTGCGGTACAGCCGCACCGTGAGCGGCGCGAAGATCAGCGTCAGCGCGGCCGCCTCGCCGAGCACCAGCAGGATCCGGTCGGCGCCGACCCCGCCGTCGATGAGCTCGCGCGACGCCGTCACCAGATGCGAGATCGGGTTGACGTCGACGAACGCCTCCAGCCACCCGGGCAGCGTGCTCGGGTCGACGAAGATGTTGCTCAGGAAGACGAGCGGGAACAGCAGCATGAACCCGGCGTTCATCACCGCGCTCGGCGTGCGCATCACGAGCCCGAGCGTGGTGAACGCCCACGACAGGCTGAACGCGAACACGACGATCAGCGCCATCGCGGCCAGCACGCCGAGCGGCCCCTCGTCGGGGCTGAAGCCCATGATCAGGCCGACGACCACGACGACGATCGCCGCGAGCAGGTACCGCGCGGTGTCGCCGAGCACGGCGCCGACGAGCGGCGCCGGGCGCCAGATCGGCAGCGAGCGGAAGCGGTCGATCGCGCCCTTCGTGACGTCGGTGTTCAGCGCGACGCCCGAGTAGACGCTGACGAACAGCACCGACTGGACCAGGATGCCGGGCAGCACGTACTCGAGGTACTCGCCGGTCGAGCCGGCGACCGCGCCGCCGAACAGGTAGACGAACATCAGCAGGAACAGGACGGGCGTGATCGTCACGTCCAGGAGCTGCTCGGGGACGTGCTTGATCTTCAGCAGGCCGCGCCAGCCGAACGTCAGCGCGGTCGACAGCGGCCCGGGCCGCGGCGGGCGGGCGCTGGAGGAGACCGCGGCGCTGAGCGCGCGGGCGGTGGCGAGGTCCTGCTCGGCCGGGCGGGAGGTCGGGGCGGTGCTCATGACGGCTCCTCCTCGTCGGTGGCGGCGTGGCCGGTGAGGGCGAGGAACACCTCGTCGAGGCTGGGCTGCGAGAGCGCGAAGCTGGCCAGGCCCACGTCGGCGCGAGCGAGCTCGGCGATCGCCTCCGACGCCGCGTCGGCGTGGTCGACGCGGACCGACAGCGCGGCCGGGTCGGCCTCGAGCTCGACGTCGCGCCCCACGACGCGCGACAGGAGGTCGGCGGCCTCGGCGCGCGACTCCGGGTCGAGCAGGCGCACGTGCAGCGCGCCCTCGCCGACGGACGCCTTGAGCTGGGCGGGCGTCCCCTCGGCGATGACGCGGCCGCGGTCGATCACCGCGATGCGCCCCGCGAGCTGGTCGGCCTCGTCGAGGTACTGGGTGCACAGCAGCACGGTCGTGCCCTGCGCGGCGAGCGCGCGCACGATGTCCCACACCTGGTTGCGCGAGCGCGGGTCCAGGCCGGTCGTGGGCTCGTCGAGGAACATCAGCTCGGGCGTGACCACGATGCTCGCGGCGATGTCCAGGCGCCGGCGCATGCCGCCCGAGTAGTTCTTCACGAGGCGCGCGGCGGCGTCCTCGAGCCCGAAGGCCTCGAGCAGCTCGTCGGCGCGCTCGCGGGCGGCGCGGCCGCGGAAGCCCAGCAGCCGCGCGAGCAGGATCAGGTTCTCGCGGCCGGTCAGCTCGTCGTCGACGGACGCCATCTGGCCGGTGAGCGACACGAGGCCGCGCACCGCGTCGGCGTCGCCGACCACGTCGTGGCCGAGCACGCGGGCGGTGCCGCCGTCGGGCGGCAGGAGCGTGGCGAGCATCCGGATCGTCGTCGTCTTGCCGGCGCCGTTGGGCCCGAGAACCCCGTACACGGCGCCGCGGGGCACGGCCAGGTCCACGCCGGCCACGGCGTGGGTGCGGCCGAACCGCTTCTCGAGTCCCGTCGCTTCGACGGCCAGTGTCGCGCTCATGTCAGGTCCGACTCCCGCCCCCCGCGAATCTCATCGGTCGGCGATTGTCACAAACGCCTGAGCGATGGTGAAGGGGGCTACCCGTACCATCGCGGCGCCTGCGGGCGCCCCGCCGGTAGGCTGCCGCGCGTGCGCATCACCGCCAAGGCCGACTACGCCGTCCGGGCCGCCGCCGAGCTGGCCGCCGAGGCCGGCTCCGAGCGCCCGCTGAAGGGCGAGACGATCGCCACCAACCAGGGCATCCCGCAGAAGTTCCTCGAGAACATCCTCGCCGACATGCGCCAGGCCGGGCTGGTCAAGAGCCAGCGCGGCGTCGACGGCGGCTACCGGCTGGCCAAGGCGCCGGAGGACGTGAGCGTCGCCGACGTCATCCGCGCGGTCGAGGGCCCGCTGGCGTCCGTGCGCGGCGAGGCGCCCGAGGACGTCGCCTACGACGGGGCCGCCCAGCCCCTGCAGGACGTGTGGATCGCCGTGCGCGCCGCGCTGCGCGGCGTGGTCGAGCACGTCACGCTGGCCGACCTGGCCGCGGGCCGCGTGCCGAAGGAGGTCGCCCGGCTCGCGGGCGACCCCGACGCCCGCCACCGGCGCTGAGCCCCACCCGCCGCTGAGCCCCCGCCGTCACGGGAGCGCACCGCGGACGCCGCAATCCGAACTATCTTTGTCGGCATGATCGGAATGACTCCCCGCCAGACCGGCGAGCACCCGGCCGCCCGGCTGCGCGCGACCCCGCTGCACCGCCTCCGCGCCGGCGGCCGGATCGGCCACTTCGTGCGCGACCACTTCGGCGCGCCGCGGGTCGCCCCCGACCCGCGGCTCGTGGTCGACGGGGCGGTCGAGCGCCCGGCCGAGCTGGATCGTGCCGCGCTCGACGCGCTCCCGCGATGTGAGCGCACGGTCGTGATCGAGTGCGCCGGCCACCGGCGCGCCGAGTACGACCCGCCGCGGCGCGGCGTCCAGTGGGAGGCCGGCGCCGTCGGCGAGGCGCGCTGGGGCGGCGCGCGCCTGGCCGACGTGCTCGCCGGCTGCGGCCCGGCGGCCGGGGCCGTCGAGGTCGTCCTGCACGGCGCCGACGGCTTCGCGCGCTCGCTGCCGCTCGCCAAGGCCCGCGACCCCGAGACGCTGCTCGCCTGGACGCTCGACGGGGAGCCGCTGCCCGAGGAGCACGGCGCGCCGCTGCGCGCGGTCGTCCCCGGCTGGTACGGGACCGACGCGGTGAAGTGGCTGACGCGGGTCGAGGTGGTCACCGAGCCGTTCACCGGCCGCTGGCAGGCCGAGGAGTACCGCTGGATCGAACCGGGCGAGGAGGGGCTGGGCCGGCGCATGGGGCCGATGCCCGTCCACGCGCTGATCACCGCCCACGACGCGCGGGAGATCGCGGGCGTCGCCTGGAGCGACGGGACGCCGATCGCGCGCGTCGACGTGCGGGTCGACGGCGGCCCGTGGCAGCCCGCCGCGCTCCAGCCGCCCGCCGACCGCTGGGCGTTCACCCGCTGGAGCCTGGCCTGGCGCCCCAGCCCCGGCGCGCACCGCATCGAGGCCCGCGCGACCGACGCCGAGGGCCGCAGGCAGCCCGACGCGCCGCCGCCCAACGTGCGCGGGTTCGGCAACCACAGCGTCCATCGCGTGGACGCCGTGGTGTCCTAGTCAGCTCAGCGTCAGCTCCCGGTCCTCCGCCAGCAGGCCGCGGCGGCGGAGGGCCGGGCGCACGCCCTCGCCGACGTGGTAGGCCTCCTCCAGGTGCGGATAGCCGGAGAGGACGAACTCGGTGAGGCCGAGCTCGTGGTAGTCGGCGATGCGCTCGGCGACCTCCTCGTAGCTGCCCACGAGCGCGGTGCCGGCGCCGCCGCGGACGAGGCCGACGCCCGCCCACAGGTTCGGCGAGACCTCGAGCGCGTCGGTGCGCCCGTTGTGCAGGGCGACCATGCGCTGCTGGCCCTCGGACTGCGACGCGCGCATGACCGCCTGGGCGCGCTCGATCGCCTCGGGGTCCAGGCCCGCCAGGAGCCGGTCGGCCTGCGCCCACGCCTCGTCGGCGGTCTCGCGCGCGATGACGTGCAGGCGGATGCCGAAGCGCAGCTCGCGGCCGTGGCGGTCGGCGACGGCGCGCACGCGGTCGAGCTTCTCGGCGACCGCGTCGGGCGGCTCGCCCCAGGTCAGGTACACGTCGCAGTGCCGCGCGGCGACCTCCATTGCGGCGGCCGACGACCCGCCGAGGTACAGCAGCGGCGTGACCGCCGGCGGCTCGGCGAGGCGGGCGCCCCGGGCGCGGGCGTGCACGCCGTCGACGTCGACCTCCTCGCCCGCCCACAGCGCGCGCACGAGCGCGAGCTCCTCGCCGGCGCGGGCATAGCGCTCGTCCTTGGTGAGGAAGTCGCCGTAGCGGCGCTGCTCGGCGTCGTCGCCGCCGGTGACGACGTTCAGCAGCAGCCGGTTGCCGGACACGCGCTGGAACGTCGCCGCCATCTGCGCGGCCACGAACGGCGACACGAGGCCGGGCCGGAACGCGACGAGGTAGCGCAGCCGCTTCGTCACCTGCGTCAGCGCCGACGCCATGACCCACGCGTCCTCGCACCAGCTGCTCGTGGGCGTGAGCGCGGCGTCGAACCCGAGCTGCTCGGCCGAGCGGGCGATCTGCCCGATGTAGTCGATCGTGGGCGGGCGGCCGCCCTCGTCGAGCTCGCGGTGGCGCTCGGCGCCGACCGCGTTGCCCTGCGACAGGTCGGTGCGGGAGTCGCCCGTCGTGGGGAGGAACCAGTGCAGCGTGACGGTCATCGCCGCAAACTCTATCTGATTTGTGGACTATGCCGGCTCGGAGGCCTCGACCGGCGCGCTCGTCGCCCGCAGCCACACGATGTCGCCCTCGCTGACCTCGAGCTGCTGGGCCTCGTCGCGCGTGAGCTGCGCGAACACGCCGTCGCGCCCGGGCAGCGCCAGCTCGACGCGCACCTCGAAGCCGAGGTGCACGATGCGGGTGATCTGCGCCTCGTGCGCGCCGGGCGTCGGCTCCAGGTCCAGCACGATGTCATGCGGGCGCACGAGCTGGCCGCCGAGCTCGCTGATCGGGCCCAGGAAGCCCATGACGAACCGGTTGGCGGGCCGGTCGTAGAGCTCGCGCGGGGCGCCGACCTGCTCGATGCGACCGTGGTCCATGACCGCGATGAAGTCGGCGATCGACATCGCCTCCTCCTGGTCGTGGGTGACCAGGATCGTCGTCACGTGGACCTCGTCGTGCAGCCGGCGCAGCCACTCGCGCAGGTCGGCGCGGACCTTGGCGTCCAGCGCGCCGAACGGCTCGTCGAGCAGCAGCACGCGCGGCTCGACCGCCAGCGCGCGGGCGAGCGCCATGCGCTGGCGCTGGCCGCCCGAGAGCTGGTTGGGGTAGCGCTTCTGGTAGCCGGCGAGCCCGACGATCTCCAGCAGCTCGTCGACGCGCTCGTCGATGCGCTCCTTGGGCTGCTTGCGGATCTTCAGCCCGAACGCGACGTTGTCGCGCACGGTCATGTGCTTGAACGCGGCGTAGTGCTGGAACACGAACCCGATCTCGCGCCGCTGCGGCGGCACGCTCGTCTGGTCGGAGCCGTGGATCTCGACGGCGCCGCTGTCGGGCATCTCGAGCCCGGCGATGATCCGCAGCAGCGTCGACTTCCCCGACCCCGACGGGCCCAGCAGCGCCGTCAGGGAGCCGTCGGGGATCTCGATCGTCACGTCCTCGAGCGCGACGAAGTCGCCGAACCTCTTGGTGATCCCGCGCGCGGCGATCATGCCTCTTCCCTTCTGCGGTTGAACGTCGTCATGACCAGCAGCGTCAGCAGCGCGATCGCTGCCAGCAGCGCGGACGCGGCGTAGGCGCCCGCGAGGTCGAAGTTGGCGAAGCGCTTCTCGACCAGCAGCGTCAGCGTCTCGGTCTCGCCCGAGACCTTGCCCGACACCACGCTGACGGCGCCGAACTCGCCGATCGCCCTGGCCGTCGTGAGCACGACGCCGTAGGCGATGCCCCAGCGGATCGACGGCAGCGTGATGCGCCAGAACGTCTGCCAGCCGCTCGCGCCAAGCGTGGCGGCCGCCTGCTCCTGGTCGTCGCCGACCTCGCGCAGGACCGGGGTGACCTCGCGCACGACGAACGGCAGCGTGACGAACACGGTCGCCAGGACGATCCCGGGGGTCGAGAAGATCACCTGGATGCCGGCGTCGGCGAGGTCGCGGCCGAACCAGCCGGTGGTGCCGTACACGAGGATCAGCGACAGGCCGACGACGACCGGCGAGATCGCGAACGGCAGGTCGATGAGCGTGTCCATCAGCCACTTCCCGCGCCAGCGGCCGCGCGCGAGGGCGAGCGCCATCACGACGCCGAGCACGGTGTTGACGGCGACCGCGATCGCGGAGACCTCGATCGTCAACCAGAACGCGGAGATCGCGGCGGGCGTCGTGATCGAGTCCCACACCGCGCCGATCCCCGGCTCGAACGTCCGGTAGAAGATCAGCGCCACGGGGACGAGCAGGAGCGCGAGCAGCCAGGCGAGCGCGAGCACGCGCATCGTGAGCTGCCACGGGCGGCTAACGGTCATGGCGCGCCCCCCAGCGGCCGAGCAGGCGGATCCCGGCCAGCACCAGCACCGACACGAGCAGCAGCACGACCGACACGGCCGCGGCGCCGATCGGCGCGTCGCTCTCGATGAGCTTGAAGATGTAGACCGACGACACCTGGGTGTCAAACGGGACGTTGCCCGAGATCAGCACGATCGAGCCGAACTCGCCGACCGCGCGGGCGAACGCCAGGCCGGCGCCCGACAGGATCGCCGGCAGCAGGTTGGGCAGGATGATCCGCAGGAACACCGTCCGGTTGGAGGCGCCCAGCGAGATCGCCGCCTCCTCCATCTCGCGGTCGACCTCGATGAGCACCGGCTGCACCGAGCGCACCACGAACGGCTGCGTCACGAACAGCAGCGCGAGCAGGACCGCGAACTGCGTGAACGCGACGTCGATGCCCAGCGGGCTGTTGGGCCCGTAGAGCGCCAGCAGCGTGAGGCCCGCGACGATCGTCGGCAGCGCGAACGGCAGGTCGATCAGCGCGTTGACGACCTTCTTGCCGGGGAAGCGGTCGCGCACGAGCACCCAGGCCAGCAGCGTGCCCGTGACCGCGTTGATCGCCGCGGTCGCCAGCGAGACGAGGATCGTGAAGCGCAGCGCGGCGACCGCCTGGCGCGACGACACCGCGTCCCAGAAGTCGCCGACGCCGCCGTCGAGCGAGCGCACGACGACGGCGGCGAGCGGGAGGAGGACGATGACGCTGAGCCACAGCGTCGAGATTCCGAGCGCGAGCGCGCCCGACCGTGCGGCCGGGCGCCTGCGCGGCAGGGCGATGGCGCTCATTCGGAGGTCGCCACTCCCGCCTCCTCCTCGATCTTGGCGATCGAGCCGCTCTCGATGTCGAAGAGCTCCTCGTTCACCTTCGCCCAGCCGCCGAGGTCATCGATCGTGAACAGCCCGCGCGGGGTGGGGAACTGGTCGGCGTGGGCCTCGAGGACCTCCTCGTTGACCGGCCGGTAGCCCCAGGAGGCGAACAGCTCCTGCGCCGGCGGCGACAGGACGTAGTCGAGGAACGTCTTGGCCTGCTCGGGCGCGTCGACGGTCGTCGCGATGTCGATGTCGATCCGGATCGAGTCGTCGGGGACGACGTAGTCGACGTCCTCGCCCTTCTTCTGCGCGGTGACGGCCTCGTACTCGTAGGAGAGCAGCACGTCGCCCTGGCCGCCGACGAACGTCTGCAGCGCCTCGCGGCCGGACTTGTCCTGGACCTTCACGTGGTCCTTGATCAGCTCCTCGACGTAGGCGAGGCCCGCCTCCGGGTTCTTGCCGCCGTCGGAGGCCTGGCCGTAGGCGGCCAGCAGGTTCCACTTCGCGGCGCCCGAGGTGAACGGGTTCGGGGTCAGCACCTCGACGCCGGGCTTGAGCAGGTCGTCCCAGGTGCGGATGTTCTTGGGGTTGCCGGGCCGCACGACGAAGGCCACGATCGAGGTCGTGACGAGGCCGTCGTGCGGCGTGTCCTTCCAGTCCGGGGCGACGATGCCGGCGTCGACGAGCCGCGTCATGTCGGGCTCGACCGAGAAGCTGACGACGTCGGCCTTCAGCCCCGCCTCGACCGCGCGGCTCTGGTCGCCGGACGCGCCGAACGAGGTCTTGAACTCGACGCCCTCGCCCTCCGGGGTCTTCTGGAACTCGGGGATGATCTCGTCGTAGACGACCTGGGGCGTGGAGTACGCCACGAGCGAGAGCGTGGTCCCGCCGCCGCCGGACGACGCGGAGCCGGTGCTGCCGCCGCCCTTCTCGTCCGAGCTGCCGCCGCAGGCGGCGACCACGAGGATCGTGGCGAGCGCCGACAGGGCGGCGAAGAGCGTGCGTGCCTTCATCTGGGGGCTAACTCCATGAATCTCGTCGGGATTGCGGGAATCGACCCTAGCAGCTTCTTCACCGAGTTGGTGGACGCGGTCGGACAGGTCGATTCTGTGGGCGTTCCGCGCCGCCGCCGGGCGCGGTAGCGTCCCTGCCCTCGATGGAGTCCTTCACCGCAGCCGAGCGGGCACGGCTGGCCCCCCACTTCACGAGCGTCGACGAGCCGGTCTTCGCGCTCGTCAACCTGCCGGAGACGGTGAAGGGCGCGCTGTTCGCGCGCTACTCGCGCTACCCGGGCACGCTGCGGCGGCTGTTCCTCGACGAGTTCGCCGACTCCCTGGGTGGGCGGGATGGCATCCCCGGAGCGTGGGACGCCGGCGAGGGCGAGCGCGCGGCGCGGCTGTACGAGACGATCTTCCTCGGCTACGGCGACGACTCGGTCGCCCAGCTCGGCGGCGCGCACGTCGCCTGCGAGTGGGTCTCCAACGTGCTGACCAAGGTGCTGCAGCGCCCGCGGCTGGCCGCCTACCTGGAGCAGTCCACCCGCTACATCGCCTACGACCAGCCGATGCCGGGCGGCGGGTACCGCTACCACCGCGACCCGTCGCTGGGGCCCGAGTACGCCGCGGCGATGGACGCGCTGTTCGACGCCTACTCGGCGGCGCTGCCGCAGGTGGCGGCCTGGGTCGACGAGACGTTCCCGGGCGACCCGTCCCCCGCGCGCACGCGCGCCGTGCAGGCCAAGGCGCTGGACCTCCTGCGCGGGCTGCTGCCGGCGTCGTCGCTGTCGCACATGGGCATCTACGCGACCGGCCAGACCTACGAGCAGCTCATCCTGCACCTGCTCGCCCACCCGCTCCCGGAGGCGCGCCGCTGCGGCGAGGGCGTGCTGGCCGCGGTCAAGGCGGTGATGCCGAGCTTCGTCTCGCGGGTCGAGCGGCCCGACCGGGGCGGCGAGTGGATCGGGTACCTGCAGGCCCGCGACGCCGCGGCCGAGCGCTGGACGGCGCGGCTGGGGCTCGACGACGCGACCGCCGGCGCCCGCGAGAGCGGCCCGTCGGTGCGCCTGCTGCACGTCGACGGCGATGAGGAGGCGCTGCTGGCCGCGCTCCTGTTCGAGGCCGCCGGCGTCTCGGAGGAGGAGACGCGCCTGCGGCTGTCGGCGGTGGGCGCCGACGAGCGCGCGCGGATGCTGGCCGACCTCGTCGGCGAGCGGCGCAACCGCCGCCACCGCCCGGGCCGCGGCTTCGAGGCCCTGCGCTACCGCTTCGAGATCGTCTCCGACTACGGCGCGTTCCGCGACCTCCAGCGCCACCGCATGCTCACCGTCCAGTGGCAGCGGCTCAGCCCGCACCTGGGCGCCGAGGTGCCCGAGGAGGTCGAGGCCGCCGGCTGCGGCGACGCCTACCGCCGCGCGCTCGACGTCTCGCGCGCGGAGTGGGAGCGGCTGGTCGCCGCCGGGCGGGAGCGCGAGGCGCTGTACGCGCTGTGCCTCGGCTACCGCATCCGCTACGTCCTGGACTGCAATGCGCGCGAGGCGATGCAGCTCATCGAGCTGCGCTCGGGGCGCGAGGGCCATCCCAGCTACCGGGCCGTCGCCCACGAGATGCACCGCCAGATCGCGGCCGTGCACCCGGCCGTGGCGGGCGCGATGACGCACGTGGACACGGAGACCGAGCCCCGGCTGGAGCGGATCCTGGCCGAGATGCGCACCGAGTCCAAGCGCGCCGCCGTGTAGGTACGGCACCATGGAGGGGATGGAGGCGCCCCTGCTCGACGACTGGCTCGCCCGCCGCACCTACGACGCGGCGGACTTCCCGCTCGACCGGCTGCTGGAGGCCAAGCGGGACACGATCAGCGTGATCCTGCCGGCCAAGGAGTGCGCGGCGACGCTGCCGCCGCTGCTCGACCACCTCGGCGAGCTGCGCGAGGCCGGGCTCGTCGACGAGGTCCTCGTCGTCGACGCCGCCTCGCGCGACGGCACCGCCGACGTCGCCGCCCGCCACGGCGCGCGGGTCGAGCAGGAGGACGAGCTGCTGCCCGAGTACGGGCCCGCGCTCGGCAAGGGCGACGCGATGTGGCGTGGCCTGTCGGCCACCAGCGGCCAGATCGTGGCGTTCCTGGACGCCGACTCGACCGGCGTCGAGCGGGAGTTCGTCGTCGGCGTGCTGGGCCCGATCGTCTGCCATCGCGAGCTCGCGCTGGTCAAGGGCGCGTTCGCGCGGCCGTTCGCGCCGGCCGGCGGCGGGCCGCCGATCCCCGACGGCGGCGGGCGCGTGACCGAGCTGATGGCGCGCCCGCTCATCAACCTGCACGTCCCGGAGCTGGCCGGCTTCGCGCAGCCGCTCGCCGGCGAGATCGCCGCGCGGCGGTCGCTGCTGGAGCGCCTGCCGTTCCCGGCCGGCTATGGCGTGGAGATCGGGATGATGATCGACGCGCTGCGCGCGGTCGGCCTCGACGCGCTCGCCCAGGTGCACCTCGGCGCCCGCCAGAACCGCCACCAGCCGCTGCGCGCGCTCGGCGCGATGGCCTACGCGGTCCTCGTGGCCGCCGAGCGGCGCCTCGGGCGCGACCCGCGGCCGGGCCCGTACGTGCTCCCGTTCGCCGACGAGCCGCCGCGCCGGGTGGCCGTCGAGGAGCGCCCGCCGCTGCGGACGATTGGACGGACCGCCGGGCGGGGAGATGGGCACGCATGGCCCGGATCACCGCCTACCGCGACGGACCGTTCCTCGTTCGCGGGCCGTTCACGCTGACCGACCAGGACGGCAACGAGATCGAGATCGGACGCGAGACCGTCGCGCTGTGCCGGTGCGGCAAGTCGCGGATCCGGCCGTTCTGCGACGGCACCCACAAGCTCGTGCGCTTCAAGGCCCCCAGCGGGCTGGAGCGCCGCGGGCGCGCCGCCGCGGACTGACCCGCTAGCGCGGCTGCAGCGCGACGCGGACGCCGAGCGCGATCAGCACCGCGCCGGTCGTGCGCTCGAGCCACCGGGCCGCGCGCGAGCGCATGAACGTCTCCTTGGCGCGGCTGACGGCGATCGCGAGCGTCCCGAACCACAGCACGTCGCAGGCGACGATGATGAGCGCCATCGCGACGCTCGCCGCCAGGACGCTCGACCCCGGCGCGACGAACTGCGGGAACAGCGCGATGAAGAACACCGACAGCTTCGGGTTGGAGACCGCCGAGACGAAGCCGTCGCGCAGCGCGTGCCGGGCCCGGATCGGCTTCGGCGCCGGCGCGTCCTGGCCGCGGCGCGTGCGCAGGATCGTCTGCACCCCGAGCACGACGAGGACGCCGGCGCCGACGACCTTCAGGACCGTGTAGGCGATCTCGGAGGCCGCGATCAGCGCCGAGATGCCCAGCACCGACAGCAGCGCCCACACCAGCACGCCGGCCGAGTTGCCGGCGATCGTCATCAGGGCGGCGCGCACGCCGCCGGTCATCGCGCTGCGGATGACCATGGCGGTCGCCGGGCCGGGCGTGAGCGTCACGAGCACCGCGACGGGGATGAACGTCCAGAGCACGCGGGGAAGCCTACGCGGTGAGCGCGCCGTCGGAGAACCCGGCGGCGAAGATCGACGGCGCGCCGCCCGTGTGCCACAGCACGACCGGTCCGTCGAGCTCCCCCGCGCGGGCGCGGGCGACGACGCCGGCCAGCGCCTTGCCCGAGTAGACGGGATCGAAGACGACGCCCTCCAGCCGGGCGGCGGCGGCGATCGCCGCGCCCGCCGCCTCGGTGAACGCGCCGTAACCGGCGCCGATCTGGTCGTCGGGGAGCAGGAGATCGCCGGGGGCGAGGCGGACGTCTGCGCCCAGCAGCCCGGCGGCCGCGTTGGCGAGGCCGGCCACGAACGCGGGGACGTCGTCGTAGAGGCGGCCCACCTCGAGGCCGACGGGCCGCGGGCCGCGCCCGTGCAGGGCGTGGCCGAGCGCCAGGCCGGCGTGGGTGCCGCCCGACGTCGACGCGTGGAGCAGGTGCGCGACCGGCAGGCCGGCGGCGTCGAGCTGGTCCAGCAGCTCGCCGTAGGCGATCGCGAACCCCAGCGCCCCGAGCGGGGTCGAGCCGCCCGCGGGGAGGACGACCGGCCGGCGCCCCTCGTCGCGCAGCCGGGCGGCGAGCGCGTCGAGCGCCTCGGCCAGGCCCGCCCAGTCCTCCACGCCGGCGAAGTGGACGTGGGCGCCGAACAGGCGGTCCAGCAGCAGGTTGCCGGTCGGCGGCCCGGCGGGCGCGTCGCCGCGCAGGAGCAGGTGCGCCTCCAGCCCCAGCCCGGCCGCCGCCGCCGCGGTGGCCCGGCAGTGGTTGGACTGTGCGGCGCCGACCGTGACGACGCAGTCGGCGCCCTCGGCCAGCGCCGCGCCGAGCGTCAGCTCGAGCTTGCGCGCCTTGTTGCCGGCGAGGCCGATCGAGCCGACGTCGTCGCGCTTGAGCCACAGGTCGATGCCCAGCTCGGCGCTGAGCCGGGGCGCGCGGTGCAGCGGGCTGGGCCAGCTCCCCAGCGGCGCGCGCGGCCGGTCGGCCAGCGCCCGCGCCCACTCCATCAGGCCGGCACCGCCGTGTCGGCGAGCGGGACCCGCAGCGACGACGAGCCGCGCTCCCAGGCGTCGAGCACCGCCTCGCCCCAGTCGGCCTCGACGCGCGCCAGGCAGCGCGCGCCCCACAGCACGTCGGTGGCCAGCGCCGGGTCCTGGCGCACGAGGCCGCCGGCGAGGTCGACGGCGGCGACCGCCTCGTGGACGGCGTCGGCCTCCACGTGCTCGTCGAAGAACTCGGTCGCGTCCGCGCCCTGGCCGAGGCGGCGCAGCCCGTCGCCGTAGCGGCGGTTGGGGATCGACGAGGTCATCTCGAACAGCGCGAGGTGGCCGACGATCGCGCCGCGCAGGCGGCGGTGCAGGCCGCACAGCGACATGAGGTTCACGGTGCGCAGCGTGACCGCGGGCAGGTGGTCGAGGTAGGCGCCGTACTCGCGGTCGAGGCCCAGCGCGGCCATCGAGCGGGCGAACAGCTCCGCGTGGATGCGCTCGGGCCGCCCGCCGCCGTACTCGTCGCCCTGGATCTCGACGAGCGCCGCCTTGGGCGGGCCCCACAGGCGCGGGAGCGCCCACGAGTGCGGGTCGGCCTCCTTGAGCTGGTAGGCGGAGCGGTGCACGAGGAACTCGCGGAACTGCTCCAGCGTGCCGTGGCGCTCGAGGTGGCGCGAGAGCGACGGGCCGTCGTCGGCGTCCTCGACGTCGCGCAGGGCGAGGTCCATCTCCTCGGGGGCGACGTCCTCGCGCACGCGCGGGACGGCCTCGAGCAGCTCGGCCTCGAAGCGCTCCTCGAGGCGGGCGCGGACCTCGAGCAGGGTGGGCTGCCACTCCCAGCGGTCGTCGACGCCGGGCAGGCCGCGGTAGTGCAGCTCGTAGCAGAGGTACAGGGAGAGGTGAAGGTCCTCGGCGTCGCCGGGCTCGGGCGCGGCGAAGAGCCGGCCGGGCGCGGTGGCGAGGCGATCGAGGAGCAGCTCGCTGAGCGGGCCGCGTGGCGAAGGCATCCGTGACACGTGGGTCTCCCTACCCCTCCGCCGAGCCGCAGAAGCGCAGGGCGGCGAGCGCGTACAGCTTCGCGCAGTCCACCAGATCCTGGACCGCCACGGACTCGTCGACGGTGTGGGCGCGGTCGATCGACGGCGGCCCGACGGCGATCGCGGGCGTGGCGCCGAAGCGGGTGAACGTGGCGCCGTCGTGCCACGAGTCCAGCCCGGCGCGGGCGCCCGCGCGCCCCACGTCGGCGCCGGCGCCGAGCGCGACGTCGACGATCGGGGCGTCGGGCGCGACCTCGGCGGCGGGGATGTCGACGAGCCAGCGCACCTGCGGCGGGTGGTCGGCCAGCCACGCGTCGTGGACGGCGGCCTCGCGGATCGCCGCCTCGACCTCGGCCTCGACCGCGGTCCCCCACCCGCCGGCGTCGGCGTGGGCGGGCAGGTAGGCGACGTGGTAGGTGATCGTGCAGTCGTCGGGGACGTTCACCGGCCAGTCGCCGCCGCGGATGCGGGTCGGGATCACGTGGCCGGGCGACAGGTACGGGTGGCGGTGGTCGGGCCGCGCGCGGCGCTCGTCGTGCAGCCGCTGCAGCGCGGTCATGACGACGTGCGCCTTGTCGATCGCGTTGACGGCGTCGCCGGGCGGGTGCTCGATGCCGGCGTGACCGAGGCGGCCGTGGACGGTGACCTCGGCGATGACGTCGCCGCGGCAGGCCACCCATGCGTCGAAGCTCGTCGGCTCCGGGATCATGCCGGCGTCGGCGCGCACGCCGCGGGCGACGGCGGCGATGCCGCCCGCGCCGGTCTCCTCCTCGTCGGTGACCGTGCAGACGACGAGGTCGCCGGCGAGCGCGGCGTGCTCGGCGAGGACCTCGGCCGCGACGACCATCGCCGCGACGCCGCCCTTCATGTCGCAGGCGCCGCGGCCGTACAGGCGCCCGTCGCGGACGTCGGGCACGAACGGCGGCGTGGTCCAGGCGCCGGGGTCGCCGGCCGGGACGACGTCGACGTGGCCGTTGAACAGCAGGCTGGGCCCGCCGCCCCGGCCGGGCAGGCGGGCGGCGAGCTGCGGGCGGCCGGCGAACGTGAAACCGGCGGGGACCTGGCGGCTGCCGGCGACGACGTCGTCGCCGGGGACCCACAGATCGGTGACGAGCCCGGCATCGCGCAGGCGCGCGGCGAGGTGCTCCTGGAGCGCGGCCTCCTGGCCGGTGCCGGCGCCGGCCGTGGTGTCGAAGGCGACCAGCCGGGCGGCGAGCGCCACGAGGTCGTCGCGACGGCGCTCGACGGCGTCGAGGACGGCCTGCTCGGCGGCGGTCATGCGGCGTAGCGTTCCACGAGCACGCGCGCCGCGGCGTGTGGATCGCCGGCGGCGGCCTCGCGCAGCCGCAGGGCGCCGTTGCGCTCGACGAGCGCGCGGGCGTCCTCGAGCTCGCGCGCGCAGCCGAGCCGGTCGGCGACGGGCGCGAGGTCGTCGAGCAGCGCGCGCAGCCGGTCGCGGGTGGGGACGCGCGCGCCGTCGCCGTCGAGGTCGCGCAGGTCGCCCTCGACGCCCCAGCGGCAGGCGCTCCAGCGGTTCTCCTCGATGCGCCAGGTCTCGTGGACCGGCAGGGTCTCGCCGGCGTCGTGGCGCTCGGCCAGCCAGACCGCGAGCGCCTGGGCGACCGCCGCGACGGCGGCGGCCTCGGCGACGGTGGCCTGCGCGTCGGGGACGCGCAGCTCGAGTGTGCCGTGCTCGGGGTGCGGGCGCAGCTCCCACCACCAGCGCCCGCCGCCGCCGGCGACGAACGCCAGCGCGTCGGCGTAGGCCTCCCACGACGCGAGCGCCGGGGGCACGCCCTGGCGCGGGAGCTGCTGGGAGATGAGCGGGCGCATCGTGGCCATGCCGGTGTCGCGGCCGTCGTGGAACGGGGCGTTGGCGGCCAGCGCCGCCAGCTCGGGCAGGTGGGAGCGCAGCGCGTTGTGGACGGCGAGCGCGCGGTCGGCGCCGCGGATCGCGACGTGCACCTGGAGCGCGAAGACGAGCTGACGACTCGCGACCCGTCCGTACTCGCGCGCGGTCGTGTCGTAGTGGGTGCCCGGGTTGAGCGGGCCCTCGGCGGCGGCGAACGGGTGCAGGCCGGCGGCGGCGGGCCGCAGGCCGAGCTCGGCCGCGGCGGCGGCCAGGTCGGCGCGCGCGGTGCGCAGGGCGGCGGCGGCCTCGGGGACGCTGGCGGCGGGCGGCAGGACGATCTCGAGCTGTGCGGCGGGCAGCTCGAGCTTGAAGCGCGGGTCGCCGCCGAGGCGCTCGACGAGCTCGGGCGCGCGCGGCGCGAGGTCGAGCGTGCGGGCGTCGAGGAGCATCAGCTCCTCCTCCAGGCCGATCGTCGGCGGGGCCGGCGCGGCGAACGCGGCGCGCAGCGCGTCGGCGTTTGGAGCGTCCGCCAGTGGGATATCCGGGCTGCGCACGGTGCGCATTCTCACCCTTCCCGGCGTCTTCCAACCCCACAGCGACACGTGGCTGCTCGCGGACCAGCTCCGCGCGCAGACGCTGCCGCCGCGGGCGTCCGTCCTGGACCTCTGCACCGGCAGCGGCGCGCTGGCGATCTGCGCGGCCCGGCGGGGCGCGCGCGAGGTGACCGCGGTGGACCTCTCGCGCCGCGCAGTGTGGACGGCGCGCATGAACGCCCGGCTGGCCGGCGTGCGGGTCCGCGCGGTGCGGGGCGACCTGTTCGACGCGGTCGGCGACCAGCGCTTCGACGCGATCGTCTCCAACCCGCCCTACGTGCCGGCGCCCGAGGCGGAGCTGCCGACGCGCGGCGCCCGGCGCGCGTGGGACGCCGGCCTCGACGGGCGCGTGCTGCTGGACCGCATCTGCGCGCAGGCGCCGGCGCACCTGCGCCCCGGCGGCTTCGTGCTGCTCGTGCACTCGTCGGTCTGCGGGCCCGACCAGACGCTCGCCCAGCTCCGCGAGGGCGGCCTGGAGGCCGAGGTGGTCGCCCGCCACCGCGGCGCGCTGGGCCCGCTGCTGCGGCGCCGGGTCGACGCGCTCGAGGAGCGCGGCCTGCTGGAGCGCGGCCGCCGCGAGGAGGAGATGCTCGTGGTCCGCGGGCGCCGCCCCGCCCGCTCGGACCGGTTCGTCGCGCGCGCCGCGCACGACCGCGCGACCCCCTCCCGCTAGCCGTCCCGCGGGGCACGTGTGGCACATGGCAGCCGGATAGCGGACGCCAAGTGCCACACGTCCAGTGCGGCGAGCGAAACCGGGCAGCGAGACCGCCCGTTCCCGTCGATGAGCCGTTCTGCGCGGCGCCGGCAGCCGCGCCCCTGCGCACCGGGCGCGGAGCGGCACACGAAGCGCGCGGAGCCGCGCCGTCAGCGCTTGCGCCGGCGCTTCTTGCGGCTCGTCGCCGGGTGCGGCGCGGGCCGGGGCTCCGCGGCGTCGTCGGTGAGGTCGGCCACGCCGTTGCCCGACGGCGTGTCGGGCTCGGGCTGCTTGGCGCCGCGGCCCCCGCGGGCCGGCGGCGTCATGCCCTGCTCGCGCATGCGCTGCTCGCGCAGCTCGGCGGCGGTCGGCCACGGCTCGGCCTGCCCGGACGCCCAGGCCGGCGGGTTCCCGCGCGGCCAGCGCCCGAGGAACAGCGGCGCCAGCGCGATCAGCCAGAACGCCTGCACGATCGGGAACTGGCCGATCAACGAGCCGAGCACGTAGAGGGCGCCGGCGATGATGCCGAGGATGCCCATGAAGCGGGTCAGCAGGCCGGCGCGCATCGCGTTCAGCGCGACGAGGATCGTCGACAGGCAGACCGCCAGCGTGCCGATCAGGCCGAGGATGCCGAACGTCGCCACCGACGCCGACCCGAGGGCGTCGTTGATCGCCTCGCGGGTGAAGACCCCGGCGTCGAGGTAGTCCTGGGCCGAGATGCGGCGCACGATGGGCAGACCGAGGGACGCGAGCGCGGTGAACGCGGCGCCGAACGTGATCAGGCCGCGCACGTAGCGCGGCAGCGCCGGCAGGCGGAAGCGCGTGGCGCGGAAGAGGTAGAGCAGCGCGACGCCGACGGCGATCGCGCCGATCGCCGACAGGACGCCCGAGATGATCAGCGGCGTCGAGTGGTCGACGAGGAACTGGGCGACCGCGGTGCGCGGGTTGACCTCGGCGTCCTGCTGGCCCTCGAGCGCGGGCGTCAGCGCCTGCAGCACGCCGATGACCGGGCGGTCGTCGCGCGTGGCCAGGTCGGCGTAGAGCAGCGGCGCGAGCACGAGCACGCCGCCGAGCGCGGCCGCGACCGCCGCGACGACGCTGCGCGAGCGCTCCCAGGAGAGCTGCTCCTGGATCTCGTCGGGTCCGGGGCTGCTCACCGGCGCGGAAGGCCCCGGCCGCTGCCGGGATAGCGGATCGCGGGCAGCGGTTCGTCGCCGGAGCGATCGACCACGCGCGACAGGCGGTCGCCGGCCAGGAGCACGAGGTCGAGCGCGGGGCCGACCACGCGCAGCGCCTGCTCGAGGCGGTGGCGCAGGACGAGCTGTCGCGGGCTGGGCGGAGCCATGGGCGCGCAGTCTAGTTGGGGGATACGCGGCGCGCGCCCACGTCGGTCCAACCGCCGGTCGAACCCCCGCCGCGCGAATGTGGACCGTTCTTCCGTGGCGCGCGTCCCCCGCCCGCGGCGAGGCTCCCCGCACCGACCCCGAGGAGAGCGCCCCGTGAACCCGACCGACGCCCCCGCCGCCCCCGCC
>Ga0180220_1000089_pt1 | contig 173245 bp, 162 predicted proteins | sample eDN5th37CBELigBY_FD_151335 | JGI IMG/M metagenome (GOLD analysis project Ga0180220, IMG submission 151335) | Enriched backyard soil microbial communities from Emeryville, California, USA - eDNA 5th pass 37_C BE-Lig BY (version 2) (version 2) | ecosystem: Environmental > Terrestrial > Soil >... | reverse complement strand
ACTACATCGAGATGTTCTACAACCCCAAGCGTCGGCACGGGTCTGCCGGAGATGTTTCTCCGGTAGAGTTCGAGAGGCGTGCGGGACTCTCAGGCTCGTAGGTGTCCATGAAACCCGGGGCGATTCAATGGGCGATTTCATCATGTACGCCACGGTTTCATCCGAGGAGAATGACGCATTGCGACATCACGATTGCGCGTCGTCGTCCGACTAGTCCCCATCGTGCCCCGTCGACTCACGGTCGCGCTCGCGGCGGTGTGCGAGCGGAAACGGCGGCAGCCACGCTTCGCGGCGGATCGTCCAGAGTTCGTAGGTCGGCGTGAAGCGGTCGGTGGCGTCGAGGCTGCCGAGGTTCACTCCGACCTCATCGTCGCTGCGGCCGAAAACGGACGAGCCGCAGCGTGGACAGAAGTGCCGCCCGGCATAGTCCCGCGTTTCGCCTTCGATCGTGACCGCGTCGAGCGGGAAGATCGCGGAGGCATGAAACAGCGCGCCGTGGTGCTTGCGGCAATCCAGGCAATGGCAGATGCCGACGCGATAGGGTCGGCCGGTCGCGACGAGGCGCACGTCGCCGCAGAGGCAGCCGCCGGTGTGACGGTCCATGCGTGGTCTCCTCTCCGATGGGCTGGCGGCCATGGTGGCACGCGGTGCCGCGAGCAGGTTGCGGTTCGGGTTGGGCGGCCGTCATCGCCGGCGCCGCTGCCCGCGCTCGCGGGCCCAGGGTGCGGCGATGCGCGATCAGCGCGGCCGCGCCTGCACCGCCATGTGGATCGCGAGCCCGCCGAGCACGCCGCCCATGAACCAGCGTTGCAGCCGCAGCCAGCCCGGGCGGCGGGCGAGGAAGCCGGCGATCGAGCCCGCGAGCAGCACGACGCTGCCGTTGACGAGCAGGCTGATCGTGATCTGGATCGCGCACAGCAGCAGCGACTGCGCCAGCACGTGGCCGGCCTGCGGGTCGACGAACTGCGGCAGCAGCGAGAGGTAGAGCAGGGCCGCCTTCGGGTTCAGCAGGTTGGTCATGAAACCCATCGTGACGAGTTTCCTGCGCGAATCCTGCTGCAGCTCGCGCGGCGCGAACGGCGAATGGCCGTTCGGCTCGAGCGCCTGCCAGGCGAGCCAGCCGAGGTAGAGCGCGCCGCCGAAGCGCAGCACGTCGTAGGCGACCGGCACCGTGAACAGCAACGCGGTGAGCCCGAACGCGGCGAGCAACGAGTAGACGACGAAGCCGAGTGCGGTGCCGGCGAGCGAGGTGAGTCCGGCGGCGGCGCCCTGGCTGATCGAGCGCGACGTGAGGTAGATCATGTTCGGACCCGGCGTGAGCGCCATGCCGAGGCAGAGCAGGCTGAAACCGAGCGTCGCGTGGGGCAGCGTCATGGACCGCTCCGGGCAGGAGGCGCGCATTCTGCCGCCGCGCCGCGACGCGCGACAGGTCCACTTCGGCGGTGCCACCGGCCCGGTTTGCGCGAGAATCGGTTCCTCTTTTCGTGGAACCGTCGTCGATGCACACGCCGCCCCTGGTCGCGATCACGCGCGACGTCAGTCCGAGCCTCGCCCATTGCGAACTCTCGTTCGTCGAGCGGGCGCCGATCGACCTCGCGCGCGCCGTCGAGCAGCACCTCGCGTACCGCGAAGCGCTCGCGGCACTCGGTTGCGAGGTGCATGCGCTGCCGGCGCTTCCGGCGCATCCCGACGCGGTGTTCGTCGAGGACGTCGCCGTCGTCGTCGACGAGGTCGCCGTGATGACGCGGCCGGGCGCCGCTTCGCGCCGCGGCGAAGGCGCGACGGTCGCGTCGGCCCTCGCGCGCTGGCGTCCGTTGCATGCGATCGAGGCGCCCGGCACGCTCGACGGCGGCGACGTGCTGCGCATCGGTCGGCAGGTCTACGTCGGCGAATCCGCGCGCAGCAACGCGCACGGCATCGCGCAGCTGCGCGCGCTGCTCGCGCCGCATGGCTACACCGTGCAGGGCGTGCCGATCCGTGGCTGCCTGCACCTCAAGTCCGCGGTGACCGCGCTCGCCGACGACACGGTGCTGCTGCAGCCGGCCTGGGTCGCGCGCGAGGCGTTCGCCGGCCATCGCATCGTCGAGGTCGACGCGGCCGAGCCGCATGCGGCGAACGTGCTGCGCATCGGCCGGCGCGTCCTGTCGCCCGCATGTTTCCCGCGCACGCACGCGCGCATCCGCGCGGCGGGGATCGAGGTCGTGCCGGTCGGCGTGTCCGAGCTGCAGAAGGCCGAAGGCGCGGTCACCTGCTGCAGCCTCGTCTTCGCCGCGGATCGCGGCGCGCGCGCGTGACCGCCGCGGAGCGCACGCGGGCGCGGCAACGGCGATCGTTTCCCCACGGCAACGACGCGTCGCGGCGACAGCCCCTACTGCGGCACGGCGCCGCGCCGCATGTTGCCGGCTGGAGAAGGCCGCCCGTTCGGGCAGGCCGAAGGAGATCGTCATGAAGAAGGTACTCGGCGTGCAGGGCGCGCCCCGCGGTCATTGGGTCGGCGACGGATTTCCGGTGCGTTCGCTGTTTTCGTACCAGACGCACGGTGAGGCGCTGAGCCCGTTCCTGCTGCTCGACCATGCCGGCCCGGCGCGGTTCGAGCCGGCGACGCACCGCCGCGGCGTCGGCGAGCACCCGCACCGCGGCTTCGAGACCGTCACGATCGTCTACGAGGGCGAGGTCGAGCATCGCGATTCGACCGGCGCAGGCGGCCGCATCGGCCCCGGCGACGTGCAGTGGATGACCGCGGCGTCCGGAATCCTGCACGAGGAGTTCCACTCCGATGCGTTCGCGCGCACTGGCGGCATGCTCGAGATGGTGCAGCTGTGGGTGAACCTGCCGGCGAAGGACAAGATGTCCACGCCCGGTTACCAGACCCTGCTGGACGCGCAGATCCCCAGCATCGAGCTTGCCGGCGGCGCCGGCCGGGTGCGCGTCATCGCCGGCTCGTTCGACGGCCAGCGCGGTCCGGCGCGGACGTTCACCCCCGTCGAGGTGTGGGACCTGCGCCTCGCCGCGGGCAAGCGCACCGCGTTCGACCTGCCCGAAGGGCACACGGCCGCGCTCGTCGTGCTGCACGGCACCGTGCTCGTCAACGACGGTCCGGTCGCGCGCGAGGCGCAGCTGGTCGTGCTCGAGCGCGCCGGGCACACGGTTGCGCTGGAAGCGAACACGGATGCGACCGCGCTGGTGCTCGCCGGCGAGCCGATCGCCGAGCCGATCGCGGGCTACGGTCCGTTCGTGATGAACACGCCGGCCGAGATCGAGCAGGCGATCGCGGACTTCAACAGCGGTCGCTTCGGCCGCATCGCGGCCGCCGGCTGAGGCGCCGCGAACTGCGCGTCACGCTCCGCGGCGCGGCGCCGCGGTGCGCTGGCGCAGGCGTGCGGCGTCGAGCGCGGCGTAGTGCGGCTGGATCCGCGCCGCGGCGGCGCGCAGTGCGTCGGTCGCGGCGGTACGCTTCGCGCCGCGATCGTCGGCATAGGGTTCGTTCGGGCGCTTCGCGTGCGTCGCGAACGCCTCGGCGAGCCGCTGCGGATCGGCGGCCGCCGGATCGAGCCCGAACCACGGTGCGACCTGCGTCGCGACGAACGCCGCACCGTCACCGCCTGCGAGTTCGCGGTGATCGACGAGCAGCCCGGCCGACGCATGCGGAACGACCGCGGCGCAGATCGCGGCGAGCACGCGCGCGGCGTGCTCGATCGGCGCCGTCGCCGCCGGATCGGCCGCGCCGAGCCACGCGTCCGGCAGCATGCCCGGCACGGTGTGCCGTCCGGGTTCGCGCGCGTGCGACACCAGGACCTCGAGCGGATCGCGGCAGGCGAACGCCCACGGCACCCGCGGCAGGCGCTCGCGCAGCGGGCCGAGCGCGAGTGCGTGCCAGGCGTCGAGTTTGACGATCACGCGCGTGGCGTCGCCGCCGGGTTGCGACAGCGCCGCGAGCGCGCCGCGGAACGCGAGCCAGTCCGGATCGGCGCCGCCGAGTGCGACCAGCAACGCGCTGTCGAGCAGCGCGGCTTCGCTGACCACGCGCGTGCCGGGCCAGGCCTTCAGCGCCTGGCCGAGCAGGGTCGAGCCGCAGCGCGACAGATGGTGGACGAGGCCCGCGAGCGGCAGCGCCTCGGCCTGGAGCGAGGCGACGAAGTCCGGCGTCAGCGGCGTGTGCAGCGCGAACCAGCGGTTGAACGGCCGGTAGCGCACGCGACTGACGATCATTTCGTGGAACGGCAGCGTGTCCGGCACCTGGCCGGCGCACCAGACGAGACCGGCGCCGCGGGGCCCCCACTCGAGCGCGACCGGTTCCCAGCCGCGACGGTGTTCCGGCCGCCAGTCGTCGACCACCCACGGCGGCAGCGCGCGCGTGTGCGCGAGCGCACCGGCGATCGCCGCGGCATCGGCGTCGTCGCCGCGCGCCGCGACCGCGGCGGCGAGCGCCGGCACGAAGTCGTCGGGCGATTCGAGCGCCGCGAGCTGCGCGACCAGCGCCGGGTCCTGCCGCAGCCACGCCGCGCAGCGCGCGAAGGCGGGGTCGGCCGCGGCCGCGTTCATCGCATGCATGCGTGGCGCGCTCGGGCGGGCAGGGCGTGCGCCGGCATCAGCGCTTCGCGTAGGAGTCGCGCAGCGTCACCGTGCGGTTGAACACCGGGCGCTGCGCGGCGTGGTCGTGGCGGTCGGCGACGAAATAGCCGAGCCGCTCGAACTGCACCGCGTCTTCGGCCGCGGTCGCGGCTGCGGCGGGTTCGATCCAGCCGCGCACGACGCGCTTGGATTCGCGGTTGATGTGGTCGGCGTAGGTCTTGCCGTCGCTGGTGTCGTCCGGATCGGCGCAGGTGAACAGGCGCTCGTACAGGCGTACTTCCGCCGCGACCGCGTGCTTCGCGCTGACCCAGTGGATCGTGCCCTTGACCTTGCGGTCGGCACCGGGCATGCCGGCGCGCGTGTCGGCGTCGAGCGTGCCGTGCAGCGCCTCGATCGAACCGTCGGCGGCCTTCACGACTTCGGTGCAGCGCACGATGCCGACACCGCGCAGGCGCACTTCCCCGCCGGGGACGAGCCGGTGGAAGCCCTTCGGCGGCACCTCGGCGAAGTCGTCGCGCTCGATCCACAGTTCGCGCGAGAACGGTACCTCGCGCGTGCCGAAGTCGCCGTTCTTCGGATGGTTGGCGAACGCGATGCGTTCCTGGTGCGAGGGATCGAGGTTGGTCAGCACCAGGCGGACCGGGTCGAGTACGGCCATGCGGCGCGGCGCGGATGCGTCGAGCACCTCGCGCACGCAGCCTTCGAGCACGCTGAATTCGATCACCGAGTTCTGCTTGGTCACGCCGGCGCGCTCCCAGAACGCGCGGATCGCCGCCGGCGGGAAGCCGCGGCGACGCACCCCGGCCAGCGTCGGCATGCGCGGGTCGTCCCAGCCGTCGACGAGCCGCTCGGAGACCAGCGCCATCAGCTTGCGCTTGCTCATCACGGTGTAGTCGAGGTTGCCGCGCGCGAACTCGATCTGCTGCGGGCGGCTCGCCTGGCCGGACAGGCCGGCGCGGCGCATCGGCTCGACCAGCTCGGGCATGTTCGGGATGTCGAGCTGGTCCAGGCACCAGTCGTACAGTGGCCGGTGGTCCTCGAACTCGAGCGTGCAGAGCGAATGCGTGATGCCCTCGACCGCGTCGGACACGCAGTGCGCGTAGTCGTACATCGGGTAGATCGGCCACGCGTCGCCGGTGTTCTGGTGGCTGACCTTGCGGATGCGGTACAGCGCCGGGTCGCGCAGGTTGATGTTGCCCGACGCCATGTCGATCTTCGCGCGCAGCGTGCGCGAGCCGTCGGCGAACTCACCCGCGCGCATGCGCCGGAACAGGTCGAGGTTCTCCTCCACGCTGCGCTCGCGCCAGGGTGAGTTGCGGCCCGGTTCGGTCAGCGTGCCGCGGTACTCGCGCACCTCGTCGGCGCTGAGGTCGCAGACGAACGCCTTGCCGTCGCGGATCAGCTTTTCGGCGCAGAGGTAGAGGATCTCGAAGTAGTCCGAGGCGTGGTGCAGCGAATCCCAGCGGAAGCCGAGCCAGCCGAGGTCGGCCTGGATCGCGTCGACGTATTCGACGTCTTCCCTGGTCGGGTTGGTGTCGTCGAAGCGCAGGTTGCAGGTGCCGCCGAATTCCGCCGCGATGCCGAAGTTGAGGCAGATCGACTTGGCGTGGCCGAGGTGCAGGTAGCCGTTCGGCTCCGGCGGGAAGCGCGTCTTGACGCGGCCGCCGTGCTTGCCGGCGGCGCGGTCGGCGACGACGATCTGGCGAATGAAGTGGCCCGCGCTCGGCGCGGTCGTGGCGGAGTCGGTCATGCGCAGGCCGCGCGAGGCGGCGTCCGGACGGGGAAAACACCGAGTCTATCGCGGGCGTCGCCGAAAGCGAATCGGGTTCAGGCGCCGCCGGGTGGCGGCGGGCGAACGCCGGGCAGGGTGCGCAGGCGCAGGCGGATCGGCCCGCGCACCTCGCGGATGTCGACCACCGATTCGTGCTGGATCGCCTCGACCTGGCCGAGCTCGACCAGCACCGCGGCGACCGTGCGCACCGGCCGCATCAGGTCCTGCCAGCGCCAGCCGATGCGGGCGGCGAGCAGGTGCGCGGCTTCGCTCGGGCAGATGCTTCGTCCCGGCCCGCGCTGGGCCAGCAGCTCGACCAGGCACTCGCGGATGCGCTCGGCGAGCGCGTCGTCGTGGAACGGCAGGGTCATCCGGTTTCCCGTCGCCCGTGGCGCGCCGCCGGGAAGGCGGTCGCGAGAGGGGCGCGCTCGACCGCATAATAGCGACAGCGCGGCCACGCCGGGGGGCGCGCGGTCGCGCGGCAACGTCACCGGAATCGCGGTCGCAGCCGCCACACGCAGGGCCAGCCCCCCATGAAGATCGTCTACCGTGCCGAGAACCTCATCGATGCGAACCTGGTCAAGGGCGCGCTCGAAGCCGAGGGCGTCACCGCCTTCGTCAGCGGCGAGTATCTGACCGGAGCGGTCGGCGAATTGCCCTATTGGAACCTCGTTTCGGTCATGGTCGCCGAGCAGGATGTCGAGCGGGCCGAGCCGGTGGTGCGCGGCGTCGACGCCGCGCTGCGGGAACGCCGCGCGCGCGCCGACGACGGCGCCGCCGACGGCGTGCCCGCCTAGTCCATCCGCCTCCGAGGTCCCATCGTGCCCTTGCCCCTGCTCGTCATCGGCAACAAGAACTATTCGTCCTGGTCGCTGCGCCCGTGGCTGCTGCTGCGCCACCACGGCATCGCATTCGCCGAACACCGCCTGCTGCTCGACACGCCCGGGTTCGCGCGCGAGATCGAAACCTGGTCGCCGAGCCGCACCGTGCCGGCGCTGCACCACGATGGCATCGTCGTGTGGGATTCGCTCGCGATCTGCGAGTACGCCAACGAAACCTTCCTCGCCGGCGACGGCTGGCCGGCCGACGCGACCGGGCGTGCGGTCGCGCGCGCCGTGTCCGCCGAAATGCATTCGGGTTTCCGCGCGCTGCGCACCGCGCTGCCGATGAACTGCCGGCGGCGCACCGAAGGCACGCGGCTCGATGCCGCGGTGCGCGCCGACGTCGCGCGCATCCAGGCGATCTGGCGCGACTGTCGCGCGCGCTTCGGTGGCGACGGGCGCTTCCTGTTCGGCGACTTCTCGATCGCCGACGCGATGTTCGCGCCGGTCGCGATGCGCTTCGTCGGCTACGGCGTCGCCCTCGACGACGACGCGCGCGACTACGTGCGCACGCTGTCCGCGCTGCCGGCGCTGCAGGACTGGCTGCGCGACGCCGAGGCGGAGACCGAGACGCTGGCCGCGACGGACGCGGTTCCGTGACCGCAGCGCCCGCGGCCGATGCGCGGCGTCGCGCGCTCGTGCAGATGGTCGTCGGCGCGACCCTGATCAGCACGACCAGCCTGTTCGTCAAGCTCGCGCACGTCGGGCCGACCCTGTCCGGCTTCTACCGCATGGCGTTCGGCGGCGCGATGCTGCTGGTCCTGCTGCTCGCGACGCGCCAGTGGCGGCGCGTGCCACCGTCCGCGATCGCCTGGCTGCTGGTGCCGGGCGCCGCATTCGCGGTCGACCTCGCCATGTGGCACCGGAGCATCCTCTACGTGGGGCCGGGCGTCGCGACGCTGCTCGGCAACTTCCAGGTATTCCTGATGGCGCTCGCAGGCTGGCTGTTCTACCGCGAGCGGCTCGGAGGCTGGTTCATCGCCGGGCTCGTGCTCGCGTTCGTCGGCCTGTACCTGCTGGTCGGGCTCGACTGGTCCGCGCTCGGCGGGGACTACCGGCTCGGCGTCGTGCTCGGCATCACGACCGGCATCGCATACGCCGTCTACATGCTGTCGACGCGGCATGCGCAGCGTGCAGGCCACGTGCGGCTCGCGCCGGCGCAGCTCCTGTGCGTGAGTTCGCTGGTCAGCGCCGTCGTGCTCGCCGGCGTCGCGACGGTGGAGGGCGAGTCGTTCGCGATTCCCGACGCCCAGAGCTGGTCCGCATTGCTCGGACTCGCCTTCTTCGGACAGGTGCTCGGCTGGGTGCTGCTGACGCGCGCGATGCCGCTGCTGCCGGCCTCGATGATCGGCCTGCTGCTCCTGCTGCAACCGGCGCTGAGCTTCGTCCTCGACGTCATCCTGTTCGCGCGGCCGACGCGCGCGCTGGACTGGATCGGCGTCGCGCTGTCGCTGCTCGGTATCTTCATCGGCTCGTACCGGCCCGGCGCGCGCACGCCGCCGGCCGCCGCGGCGGAGCCGTAGGCACCCGCCGACGCGTGCGCGCAGGTGTCGGGCCGGGGGTGTTCAGGCGGGCCAGAGCCCGGCGAATGCGCCGGCGGTGGCGAGTGCGAACAGGATGCCGTCGAGCACGTCCTTGGCGACCGCGCCCCATGGCTGGCCCCACCAGATGCCCTGGATGAAGGCGCCGAAGGCGTAGGCCATGAAGGCCGCGGTGCCGATGACGCGGAATACCGGCATGGCGGCGCTGCCGGCCGGCAGGGCGAGCGTGCCGAGATAGGCGCAGAACACCGACACCAGCAGGCAGAACACGAACCACTGCAGCAGCGGCTTGCCCATGCCCGGGTCCGCGCCCGCGCGCAGGACGATCTTGGCGGTCGGACCCTCGCGGAACTTCGCCAGCACCTCGGGTCGCGCGAGGTCCTTCATGTCCTTGCAGAACGGCAGCATGTGGATGCCCGGCGACGGGTTGCCCTTGCGGATCGCGGCGAGGACCTCGTCCTCGTTGCTGAAGCCGTGGTAGTCGGGCACGTGCCATTTCAGCACCATGTGCACGAGGCTGCTGACGACGAAGACGGCGACGGCGGCGACGAGGATCGGAAGCCAGAGCTGTACGAGCGTGGGCGACATCGGGGTTCCCCCTGGATGGTTTGCGGCGGAGGCGCCGCGCGATTGGCGCGGCGCCGGTGCGGAACGCGGTTCGCGCGTGCTCAATCCTCCTCGGGGCGTGGCCTGTAGGCTTCGGTCAGCTGCTTCTGCACCTGCGCCGGCACGGCCTCGTAGTGGCTGAAGTCGATCGCGTAGCGCCCCTGGCCGCCGGTCATCGCCTTCAGCTCGGTCTGGTAGTCGGTCACTTCGGCGAGCGGTACCTGCGCCTTGATCACGATTTCGCCGCCGCGCAGCGAATCGGTGCCGTTGATGCGCGCGCGCTTGCCGGCGAGCCCGCCGGTGACGTCGCCCATGTGCGCGTTGGGCACGGTCACGTCGAGGTTGACGATCGGCTCCAGTACCTGCGGCTTCGCCTTCGCGATCGCGTCGAGAAAGGCCTTCTTGCCGGCCGCGATGAAGGCGACCTCCTTCGAGTCGACGGCGTGGTACTTGCCGTCGTAGACGGTCACCTTGACGTCCTGCAGCGGGTACCCGGCGACCGCGCCGTGCTCGAGCACCTGGCGCACGCCCTTCTCGATCGCCGGCAGGAACTGGCCCGGGATCGTGCCGCCCTTGATCTCGTCGACGAACTCGAAGCCGCCGCCGCGCGGCAGCGGCTCGACGCGCAGGAACACCTCGCCGAACTGGCCGGCACCACCGGTCTGCTTCTTGTGGCGGTGGTGGCCCTCGGCCCTGGCGCCGATCGTCTCGCGGTAGGCGATGCGCGGCGGGCGCGTCGTGACCTCGACGCCGTAACGCTCCTTCATCCGCTCCAGCATCAGCTTGAGGTGCAGGTCGGACAGGCCGCGGATGATCGTCTCGTTGAGCTCCTTGTTGTGCTCGACGCGGAAGCAGGGATCCTCCTCGCCGAGCCGTGCCAGCGCGGCGCTGAGCTTCTGCTCCTGGCCCTTGTGCGCCGGTTCCACCGCGAGGCCGAACATCGGCAGCGGGAAGTCGAGCGGCTTGAGGTGGATCTGGTCCTCGTCGTGCGAGTCGTGCAGCACGGCGTCGAAGTGGATCTCCTCGACCTTGGCGACCGCGGCGATGTCGCCCGGTATCGCCTGGTCGATCTCGACGTGGTCCTTGCCCTTGAGCTTGAACAGGTGGCCGACCTTGAACGGCTTCTTGCCGTCGTCGATGAACAGCTGCGTGTCCTTGCGTACCGTGCCCTGGTAGACGCGGAACACGCTGAGCTTGCCGACGAACGGGTCGTTGACGATCTTGAACACGTCGGCGATCACGTGCCGGGCCGGGTCCGGCTCGGCGACGATCGGCTGCGCATCGGCGCCGGTGCCCTTCACGAACGGCGGCGGGTTGGCCTCGCGCGGGTTCGGCAGCAGCTTCGCGGCGAACTGCAGGAACTCCTGCACGCCCGCACCGCTGCGCGCGGAGACGAAGCAGATCGGCACGAGGTGCCCTTCGCGCAGGCACTGCTCGAAGGCATCGTGCAGCTCCTGGCCGGACAGGCCCGCCTCGCCGTCGTCGAGGTAGTGGCCCATGACGGTTTCGTTGACCTCGACCACCTGGTCGATGATGTGCTGGTGCGCGCTGGAGACCGAGGAGAAGTCCGCCTCGCCCTCCGGCTGGAAGATGCAGTCGACGACCGTGCTCGCGCTCCGTGCGGGCAGGTTGACCGGCAGGCATTCGCTGCCGAACTCGTCGCGCAGCATCTCGAGCATCCCCTCGAGGTCGATGCCGTCGTGGTCGATCTTGTTGACGACGAGGATGCGGCACAGCCCGCGCGACTTCGCGCGTTCCATCAGGCGGCGCGTGGTGTGGGTGACGCCGGCGACCGCGTCGACGACGATCGCGCAGGTCTCCACCGCGGCGAGCGCCGACAGGGTCGCGCCACGGAATTCGGGGAAGCCGGGGGTGTCGATCAGGTTGAAGTGGATGTCGCCCATGTCGATCGAGGCGATGGACGCATTCATCGAGTGCTTGCGCTCGCGTTCCATCGGATCGTGGTCGGACACGGTGGTCCCCCGCTCGATGGAGCCTGCCGTCTGGATCGCGCCGCCGGCATGCAGCAGGGCTTCGAACAGCGTGGTTTTGCCGGCGCCCGCTTGGCCTGCGAGCGCGATGTTTCGGATACCATCGGTCGTGTACGACATGACTGGAGCCTCCCTTCACACAATGGGCAGGCCGTCATGGTCGTCCCGCACGGCGTCGGAGCCGGACGGGCACTGCGCCACGGGGACGGTCATGGCGGAAAACGGTGCGCAGCGCGCGACCGTGCGCATAGACTTGACCGTTCGCCGGACAGGGTCAAGACGCAATGCGTGATGGTGGGCGCGACGGCGCGACCGTCGTCTGCGTGCACGGCGCGGGCGGCGGCGGCTGGGAATGGAGCATCTGGGCGCGCGCGCTGGTGCTGGCCGGCTTCGACGTGCTCGCGCCCGACCTCGTGCCCGCCGCCGGCGGACTCGCGGCAACGCGACTGGCCGACTATCGGCGGCAGGTCGCGGACTGGTGCCGGATACCGGCGCCGCGCGGCCTGCACCTGGTGGGCGCGAGCCTCGGCGGCCTGCTCGCGCTCGCGACCGCGCGCGCCGCGCACGCGCGCAGCCTCGTGCTGGTCAACCCCTTGCCACCCGCGGGCCTGCCGCCGCGTGATGCGCCGACCCCGGCGGTGATCCCGTGGCGCAGCGCCGCCACGCTGCGCGGCACGCGCGAGGCGATGCCGGATGCCGACGCGGCGGCCTGCCTGCATGCGTTCCGGCGCTGGCGCGACGAATCCGGCGCGGTCGTCGACGAGGCGCGCGGTGGACTCGCGATCGATCCGCCGACGTGCCCGGTGCTCGTCATCGCGAGCGAACGCGACGAGGACGTGCCGTTCGCGAGCAGCCACGCGCTGGCCTGCGCGCTCGGCGCCGACTTCGAGTGCGTGCGCGCGGCCAGCCACGTCGGCCCGCTGCTCGGCGGGAGCGCGGCGTCGGTCGCCGCGCGCGTCGCGCACTGGCTCGGCCGGCTGCCGCCACGCGACGAACCACCCGGCACGGGCATTTAACCGCACTTTAGCGCGCCGTCATTATCCTGCCGCGACTCTCGCGAACTCCGACCGCCTTGACCGAGCGTGCTCCTTCCTCGCCGATGCCGCGGCATCGCGCGCCGACCCTCGCGGAACCGGGACGCCTGCACTTCGCGAGCGATCGCGGGCCATGGCAGCGTTCGCTGCGCTGGGAGCTGCACCCACGCCGGGATCGCCGCCTGCTCTGGGTCGGCGGCGCACTCGCCTTCGTCGTGACCCTGCTCGAAGTCGTCGGCTTCGGCCTCGGCATGCACAACTGGCGCGTGAAGCCGGGCAAGCCGCAGGTGATCGTGGTCGAGCTGATCGAACCGGCGAGCGAGCTGCCGCCACCACCGCCGGACCCCGAACCGCCGATCGTCGTGCGCCCGAGCCGGGTCGAGGTCGAGTTGCCGGAGGTGAAGCACACGCCGCCCCCGCTCAACACCGCCGTCGACCAGGACGCGATGCACGCGCGCATGGGCGAGGGCGGTACCGCGAAGCCGCGGCTGTTCAATCCGGACGGCTCGGTCCGCCTCGGCGACGCGCCGCTCGCACCGCCGCCGAAGCCGAAGACCCAGCGCGAGGCGGCGGCCGAACGCTGGGCGCGGATCGAGGCGCCGATCAATCCGCTCGACTGCAAGAAGACGCGCTTCGCCGGCGCCTTCGCGCCAGACATGGACGCCGGCGATCGCATCGCCAGCAAGTACCTCAAGTGGGTCGGGCTCGCCGACCCGCAGGCGATCCGCCACCGCGCCGAGAAGCGCGCCGAATCGGGCGGCTGCGAGCCCGCGGACTAGGCGCATCGCCCGCGTCGCGTGCCCCGTGGTCGCGCCGCCGCGTGCGCACGGTATCCTTGCGGACGACCGCGCGGACTCCCGCTGGCGGTGCACGGAACGACGGGAGCCGATGCGCGACGACATTCCATTGTGCGTGGACCTCGACGGCACGCTGCTGCACACCGACCTGCTGCACGAGTCCGTGCTCGCGCTGCTGCGGCGCAATCCGCTCTACCTGTTCCTGCTGCCGTTGTGGCTGCTGCGCGGCAAGGCGAACCTGAAGCGCCAGGTCGCGCTGCGCGTGCGGCCCGACGTCGCATCGTTGCCGTACGACGCGCGCGTGCTCGAGCTGCTGCGCGACGCCGGAGAACGTCCGCGCGTGCTGTGCAGCGCGTCGGACCAGTCGCTGGTCGACGCGGTCGCCGCGCACGTCGGCGGTTTCGCGCTCGCGCTCGGCAGCGACGGCCGCACCAACCTCGACCGGCGCCGCAAGGCCGAAGCGCTCGTCCAGCGCTTCGGCGAGCGCGGCTTCGATTACGTCGGCGACTCGGCCGCCGACCTCGACGTGTGGCCGCACGCGCGGTTGGCGATCGCGGCGAACGCGCCGCCGCGGGTGCTCGCGCGCCTGCGCCGCCTGCGCACGGCCGATCGCGTGATCGCGCCGCGGGCCGGGCGCTGGCGAGCGGTGGTACGCGCGCTGCGCCCGCACCAGTGGTCGAAGAACCTGCTCGTCTTCGTCGCCGCGATCGCCGCGCAGCGCATCCTCGACCCGGCCGCACTGGCGGCGGCGCTGGTCGCCTTCGTCGCGTTCTCGCTGTGCGCCTCCGGCGCCTACGTGCTGAACGACCTGTTCGACCTCGATGCGGACCGCCGCCATCCGCGCAAGCGCGCGCGCCCGTTCGCGGCGGGGCGGCTGCCGGTCTGGTTCGGTCTCGTCGCCGCGCCGCTGCTGACGCTCGCCGCATTCGCGCTCTCGATGCGGCTGCCGCCGCGCTTCGCGCTCGTGCTCGGGCTCTACGCCGCGACGACGCTCGGGTATTCGCTGCTGTTCAAGCGCATCGCCGTGCTCGACGTGCTCGTGCTCGCCGCGCTCTACACGCTGCGCATCGTCGCTGGCGCAGTCGCGATCCCGGTCGATGCGTCGGGCTGGTTCCTGTCGTTCGCGATGTGCCTGTTCCTCGGCCTCGCCCTGCTCAAGCGCTACGCCGAAGTGCACCGCGTCGCAGCCGACGGAGATGCACGCGTCGCCGGTCGCGGCTATCGCGCCGCGCACCTCGCGGTGATCGGCTGCACCGGCCTCGTGTGTTCCGCGCTCGCGGTCGGCGTGCTCGGCTTCTACGTCGAGAGCACGCGCAGCGCCGCCCTGTACGCACACCCGCACCGCCTCTGGCTGCTGCTGCCGCTGCTCGCCGCGTGGCTGTGGCGCGTGTGGGCGCTCGCCTGGCGCGGTCGCATGCACGACGACCCGGTCGTCTTCGCCCTGACCGACCTCCCCAGCCTCGCGGTGTTCGCCGGCTTCGTCGCCACCGTCATCGTCGCGGCGTGACCGCGGCGCGCGACGCCGCGCGCCCCTGCGGGGGCGCTGCAGCGCGTGGGATGCGCGGCTCCGCGGCGTTTCCTTCGTGCCCTGCGTGTTCCAGGATCTGGCTCTGGCCTGGCCTCGGGCCTACAGCATGCGCATCAGTTCCGGCATCAGCGGCAGCTTGCGCACGCGCACGGTGGTCGCGGCGTAGACCGCATTGGCGAGGGCGGGCGCGACGCTCGGGATGCCCATCTCGCCGGCGCCGACCGGCTCCGCGGTCGACTCGACGATCTCGACCTCGACGTGGTGCGGCGCGTGCGCCATGCGCAGCAGCGGGTAGTCGGGGAAGTTGTGCTGCTGGACCTGGCCGTCCTTGACCGTGATGGCGAGGTGCAGCGCGGTGGAGATGCCGTCGATGGTGCCGCCCATCATCTGCGCCTCGACGCCGAGCGGGTTGACCACGCGGCCGACGTCGACGACGCAGACCGCGCGGTGGATGCGCAGCTCGCCGCCCTCGACGGAGACTTCGAATGCGTGCGCGGCGTAGCCGCCGAAGGTGAAGTGGCAGGCGATGCCGAGGCCGTGGCCGTCGTCGCGCGGCTTGCCCCAGCCGATGCGCGCGGCGCAGCGCCGGAGCACCTCGGCCATGCGGCCGGTGTCGAAGTGCGGGCCGCCGTGGCCGGAGTACGGGATCTGGCGCGGTTCGCCCAGCATCGCGAGGCGCACCCGGACCGCGTCCTGGCGGCTCGCGATCGCGATCTCGTCGATGAAGCTCTGCACCGCGAACGCGTGGAACGTGTGCAGCGGCGCGCGCCACCAGCCGCGCGGCATGCCCGATTCGAGCGCGAAGAAGGTCTTCTCCAGGTTCGGCACGAGCCCGGCCGGGAAATCGTCCGCCTCGAGGCAGCCGGTGTGGATCGGGCGCGGCGTCTCGCGCGCCTCGCGGTAGGCGCGCGGCGTGGCCGCGCAGCGGTGGCTCCACGCGATCACCTGCTTCCTGCGATCGAGGATCGCCGACAGCGCGTGCACGCCGAACGGGCGGTAGAAGTCGTGCTGCAGGTCGTCGTCGCGCGTCCACAGGAGCTTCACCGGGCGCCCGGCCGCCTTCGCGAGCAGCACCGCCTCGGCGACGAAGTCGTTCTCGAGGCGCCGTCCGAAGCCACCGCCGGCGCGCGTCATGCGCACTTCGATCGCGCTGCGCGGCAGGCCGGTCATGCGCGCGATCATGCGCGAGGCGCCGTCGGGGCTCTGTAGCGAACCGACCAGGCGCGCGCGGTCCTGGCGGATCTCGACCAGCGCGCCGGGTGGTTCCATCGTCGCGTGGGCGAGGAACGGCACCTCGTAGCGCGCCTCGATGCGCTGGCGTGCCTGCCGGCCCGCACGCGCGAGGTCGCCGTCGCGGCGCACTTCGGTGCCGCCTTGGTTGGCATCGAGCAGGGCATGCGCGCGCGCGGCGAGCGCGGCGCTGGATTCCCCGCTCCACGGACCCGGCTTCCACTTCACCTGCAGCAGGTCGCGGCCGCGAATCGCGCCCCAGCTGTGCTCGGCGAGCACCGCCACGCCGTGCGCGAGCGGACCGTCGAACGGCGCGCCGGGCTTGGGTCCGGGCAGGGGGATCACGTCGACCACGCCGGCGACCTTGCGCGTCTCGGTGTCGTCGAACGAGTCGAGCGTGCCGTCGAGGTGCGGGCAGCGCGCGACGACCGCGACCAGCGACGCGGGCGCGTACTCGTCGATGCCGAAGCGGCTGCGGCCGGTGACGATGTCGCGCGCGTCGACGGTGCGCGTCGGCTTGCCGATGATGCGGAACTGCTCCGGCGTCTTCAGCGGGGGCGGCGTGTCCGGCAGCGCGATCGTCGATGCGGCGCGCGCGAGCGCGCCGTAGGTCAGGCGCCGCCCATCGGGCGCGACGACTTCGCCGGACTCGGTGCGCAACTGCCCGGCCGGCAGGTTCCATTCCTTCGCCGCGGCCTGCAGCAGCAGCCAGCGCGCGGTCGCGCCCGCGACGCGCAGGTCCTTCCAGCCGTCCGGCACGCTGGTGCTGCCGCCGGCGCCCTGCGCGCCGTAGCGGTTCGTCGGTCCGCGTTCGGTCTCGGTGTAGCCGTAGGGCAGCTGCAACACGCGCACCTGCGCCCAGTCGACGTCGAGTTCTTCCGCGATCAGCATCGGCAGCGAGGTCATCACGCCCTGGCCGATCTCGCAGCCGCGCGCGCCGATGACGATGCGGTTGTCGCGCTCGATCTTCACGAACGGGCCGACGTCGACGAACTGGTCGCCGAGCAGTTCGGGCGGCACGCCCGGCATCGGCGCGGCGAACGCGCGCGGCAGGCCGACCAGCAGCGCGCCGCCGGCGGTCAGCGAGACGGTGAGGAAACGGCGGCGGCCGGGATCGGGCGCGCTCATTTCTTTTCTCCGTGCAGCGCCTCGGCCGCGCGCAGGATCGCCTTGCGGATGCGTGGATACGTGCCGCAGCGGCACAGGTTCGTGATCGACGCGATGTCGTCGTCGGTCGGCCTCGGCCTGCGCCGCAGCAGGTCGACCGCAGCCATGATCTGGCCGGCCTGGCAGTAGCCGCACTGCGCGACGTCCTCGTCGATCCAGGCCTGCTGTACCGGATGCAGTGCATCGCCTTCGAGGCCTTCGATCGTCGTGACCTCGCGCCCCTCGAGCGCGGTCATCGGCATCACGCACGAGCGTGCCGCCTTGCCGTCGATCAGCACGGTGCAGGCGCCGCAGGCACCGATACCGCAGCCGAACTTGGAGCCGGTCAGTCGCAGCGTGTCGCGCAGGAACCACAGCAGCGGCATCGCCGGGTCGCCGGCGTGGAAGTACGGCTTGCCGTTGATGTTGACCGGGATCGACCGCTGCACCTTCGGCGCCGGACGCTTCGCGGCTGCAGTGGCGGGGTCGGTCCCGTGGGGCGGGGCGGTCTTGTCGGGCATGCGGGTCCTCGCAGGCCGCACGCGTGGCGATCGCATGCGGATCGCGGCCATTGTCGCATGCGCCCGCCGGGCTGCCGAGGCGCGCGTTCGCTCCGGCGCACGAGTCGGTGGGCCGTCCCAGGGTGGCTTGCGGCCGCCGTGTCGGCCACGACCGGGTATCGGGCGGCGTGACGGGCCACGAACAGGCTGTCGCGTCGCGCAGGCCGCGGGAGGCGAAGGCGAGTTCCCATCGACCGCCTTCGAAAGCAGCGCCGGTCTCTTCTCCCTCCCGCGGCGGGAGAGGGGAATGGCGGGTTGCGCTTGCGGCGGACGGAAGGCCCCTCAGGCCTCCGGCTTGCCCAGCAGGCGCCGCCAGATGAAGTAGACGGGCAGGCCCGCGAGCGTGATCAGGGCGCCCCAGCCGGCGTCGCCGGGGCTCCGCCAGATGGTCGCGCCGACGATGCCGGCAACGACCAGCAGGAACACGATCGGCAGCAGCGGGTACCACGGCGTGCGGAACGTCGCGGCGTCGAGCGGCTGGCGGCGGCGGTACCAGAACAGCGTCGCGACCACGGCCGCCATGCCGAGCCAGTCGCCGACGGTGGAGTAGTTCAGCAGCTGGTCGAAGGTGCCGGTCAGGGCGAGCGCGCTGGCCGCGAACGCGAGCAGCAGCAGGGCGACGTTCGGCGAGCGCCAGCGCGGGTGCAGGCGCGCGGCGGAGCGGAAGAACACGCCGTCCGCGCCCATGACCTGGAACACGCGCGCGGCGCCGATCAGCGAGATGTTGACGAAGCCGAGGGTCGAGATCGCGATGCCGGCCGCGATCGCGCGCGCGCCGGCGTCGCCGAACGCGCGGCGCATGAGGTCGGCCGCCGGCGCCTTGCTCGCGGCGAGGCCGTCGTGGCCGAGCACGGCGAGGTAGGCGAGGTTCGCGAGCAGGTAGCACGCGACCACCAGCAGCATGCCGAACACCAGCGCACGCGGGATGGTGCGCTGCGGCTCGCGCACCTCGCCGGCGATGTCGTTGACGTAGTACCAGCCGCCGTACGAGAACAGCACCGGCAGCAGCGCACCGGCGAACGCGAACGGGCGGATCGCGGCGGGCTCGGCGGCCGGCGGCGGCGCGCCGCGCAGCGTCAGGCCGACCGCGATCAGCAGCGCGAGCGCGGCGAGCTTGAGCACGGTCAGCGTGTTCTGCGCGAGCGACCCGGCGCGGATGCCGAACCAGTTGATGCCGGCGAGGAAGACGATCGTCGCGACCGCCCACGGGCGCGGGTCGACGAGCGTGACGCCGAGCGCCGCCGCGGCGTACTCGACGAACACGGTCGCCACGGCGGCGATGCTGCCGGAATGGTTGACCACCAGCAGGTTCCAGCCGTAGACGAAGGCGACGACGAGGCCGAATGCGTCGCGCAGGTTGACGTAGCCGCCGCCCGCATTCGGCCGGCGCGTGCCGAGTTCGGCGTAGCAGAGCGCGCCGATCAGCGCGACCGCGCCGCCGAGCGCCCACGCGAGCAGCTGCTCGTGGCCGGAACCGGTCGCGCGCGCGACCGCGGCCGGGGTCAGGAAGATGCCCGAACCGATGATGCCGCCGACGACGACCATCGCCGCGTCCCACGCGTTGAGCCTGCGCGCGTAGCCGACCCGTGTCGTCTCCATCCGCCGTTCCCGTGATCCGAGGGGCGCAGGATCGCCGTTCGCCCGCCGCGTGTCGAGGCGGCCGCGCCGCTAGAAGCGGATCGTGCCGGTGATGCAGGTGACGCAGTCGCCGCCGATCGCGATGCTGCCCGCGTCTTCGTCGACGACCACCTCGACATAGCCGTTGCGGCCGAGTTCGCGACCCTGGCTCGCGCGGTAGCGGCTGCCGATCGTTCCGAGGCGGCCGGTGTCGCGCAGGAACGCGGCGATCGCGGCGTTCGCGCTGCCGGTGACCGGGTCTTCCGGGATGCCGTCGCCGGGGCAGAACGCGCGCACGGCGATCGCGGCGTCCGGTGCGTCCTCGCGCGCGAACACGCACAGGCCGACGACGCCGCGTTCGCGGGCGACCCGTTCGGCGATGCGCGCGGGGTCGGGCTGCATCGTGCGCACCGCCGCCGCGTCGGCGTACTCGGCGACCAGCCAGCGTGCGCCGACGTCGACCACGCGCGGCGCGACCTGGGCCAGCGGCGCGCCGTCGACGACGAGGTCGACCGCGAGCGACGGGTGCGCCGGCTCGAGCGTCGCATCGGGTGCCTGCACGAAGATGCGGCAGGCGCCGTCGGCGTGGTCGAGTCGCACCGGCAGCAGGCCAGCGCCGCATTCGAGCACCAGGCGCTGGCGCCCACGCAGTTCGGGGCGCGCCTCGAGCACGGCATGCGTCGCGCCGACCGCCGGGTGGCCGGCGAACGGCAGTTCCTGGCGCGGGGTGAAGATGCGCAGGCGGAAGTCCGCGCGGCCGCCGCGCGCGGCGAGCACGAATGCGGTCTCGGACAGGTTGGTCCAGTTCGCGATGCGCTGCATGGTCGCGCCGTCGAGCGAGTCGGCATCGAACACGACCGCGACCGGGTTGCCGTCGCCGGCGCGCGTGCTGAAGACGTCGACCTGGGCGTAGCGGCGTTCGCGGGCGGGCAGGTGGGCGTCGTTCATGGGTGGTCCGGTTCCTCCCTGGGTGGCGGTGAAAGCGTAGTACGGCGCGACGACGGATCATCGCCCGCGAACGGCCATCGCGCGGACAGGCCGGCGCCCCGTTGTTGCGTTCTGCTGCGCTGCACGAAAGAATGCCCGCCCTACGCCCGCAAGGAAACCGCTTGAGTTCCGTCGTCGCGCCTGCCGCAGACCCGGCCTGGGTCGTCGCCAAGTTCGGTGGCACGAGCGTGTCGACGCGCGCGCGCTGGGAGACGATCGCGCGCGTCGCGGCCGCGCACCGCGAGCGCGGCCGTGCGGTGCTGGTCGTGGTCTCGGCGCTGTCCGGCGTCACCGACATGCTCAAGCGCATCGCCGAGGCGCGCGCCGACCTCGCCGCGTGCCGCGAGGCGCAGGTCGGCATCGTCGAACGCCACGAAGCGCTGCTGCGTGAACTCGAGCTGCCCTCGCGCAATGCGCTCGACGGCTGGCTGGCGCGACTGGACCAGCTCATCGTCGATCCGCGTCGCGCCGACGGCGCGCTCGACTGGCAGGCCGAGGTATTCGCGCTCGGCGAGCTGATGTCGAGCACGCTCGGCGTCGCCTTCCTCGGCGCGCGCGGGCTCGAGGCGCGCTGGCTCGACGCGCGCGAACACCTGCTGGCGCAGCCGCTGGCGAACCAGGGCGCGTGGGCGCGCACGCTGTCGGCGAGCGTGCCGGCGGCGCCGGATCCGGCCTTCGCCGCGGCGCTCGCCGCGCGGGGCGGCGTGTTCATCACGCAGGGCTTCATCGCGCGCGACGCCGACGGCCGCACCGTGCTGCTCGGGCGCGGCGGATCGGACACCTCGGCCGGTTGCTTCGGCGCGATGCTGCGCGCCGAGTGCGTCGAGATCTGGACCGACGTGCCGGGCATGTTCAGCGCGAATCCGCGCGCCGTGCCCGATGCGCGCCTGCTCGCGCGGCTCGACTACGAGGAAGCGCAGGAGATCGCGACGACCGGCGCCAAGGTGCTGCACCCGCGCTCGCTCGGGCCGCTGCGCCGCGCGGGCGTGCCGCTGCTGATCAAGGACACCCATCGTCCCGAGCTCGCCGGCACCGAGATCCGTGCCGTCGCCGCGGACGCCGCGCCGTGCGTGAAGGCGATCAGTGCGCGCAAGGGCGTGACCCTCGTGTCGATGGAGACGGTCGGCATGTGGCAGCAGGTCGGCTTCCTCGCCGACGTGTTCGCCGAGTTCAAGCGCCATGGACTGTCGGTCGACCTCATCGGCTCGGCCGAGACCAACGTGACCGTGTCGCTCGACCCGAGCGAGAACCTGGTCGACTCCGACGTGCTGTCCGCGCTCGCCGCGGACCTCGCGAAGATCTGCCGGGTCAAGGTGATCGCGCCGTGCGCGGCAGTGACCCTGGTCGGGCGCGGCATGCGCTCGATGCTGCACCGGCTGTCCGGCGTGCTGGCGGAGTTCGGCGCGCTCGACGTGCACCTGATCTCGCAGTCGTCGAACAACCTCAACCTGACCTTCGTCGTCGACGAGTCGCTGGTCGACGAGCTGGTGCCGCGCCTGCACGCCCTGCTGATCCGCGCCGACGCGCTGCGGGTCGAGGATGGCGCCGTGTTCGGACCGAGCTGGCGCGAGATCGACGCCGCCGGCGCCGCGCCGGCGCGCGTGCCGTGGTGGCGGCGCGAGCGCGAAAGGCTGCTCGAGCTGGCCGCGACGGGCACGCCGCGCTACGCCTATTCGCTCGACGAAGTGCGCGAGCGGGCGCACGTGCTGCGCGCGATCGGCGCCGTCGACCGCTGGCACTACGCGCTGAAGGCGAACCCGCACCCGGCCGTCCTGCGGGCGCTCGAGGCGGAAGGCTTCGCGTTCGAATGCGTGTCGCCGGGCGAGATCGCCGCCGTGCGCGACGCGCTGCCGTCGCTGCCGCCGGCGCGCATCCTGTTCACGCCGAACTTCGCCCCGCGCGAGGAGTACGCCGCGGCGCTCGCGCTCGGCGTGCGCGTGACGCTGGACGCACTGCACCCGCTCGAGCACTGGGGCGAACTGTTCGCCGGGCGCGAGATCATGCTGCGGATCGATCTCGGCAGCGGCCACGGCCACCACGACAAGGTGCGCACCGGTGGCGACGCCTCGAAGTTCGGACTCGCGCTCGACCAGCTCGACGCGTTCCGCGCGCTCGCGCGCCAACGCGGCGCGCGCATCACCGCGCTGCACGCGCACCTCGGCTCCGGCATCCTCGATCCGGGCCACTGGCGCTCGGTCCACGCGCAGCTGGCGAGCCTCGCCGAAGGCTTCGCGCGCATCGAGGCACTCGACATCGGTGGCGGCCTCGGCGTGCCGTCGCGGCCGGACGAGGCGCCGCTCGACCTCGCCGCGCTCGGCGCCTCGCTGGCCGAGGTCAAGCGCGCCTATCCGCAGTTCCAGCTGTGGATGGAGCCGGGGCGCTTCCTCGTCGCCGACGCCGGCGTGCTGCTCGCGCGCGTGACGCAGCTCAAGCGCAAGGGACGCGTCCACTACGTCGGCATCGACGCCGGCATGAACTCGCTGATCCGCCCCGCGCTGTACGAAGCCTGGCATCCGATCGCGAACCTGTCGCGGCTGGACGAGCCGGGCTCGACCCTGGTGCAGGTCGTCGGCCCGGTCTGCGAGAGCGGCGACGTGCTCGGCGCGAACCGGCGCCTGCCCGAATGCCGCGAAGGCGACGTGGTCCTGATCGCGCAGGCCGGCGCCTACGGCGCCACGATGGCTTCGCGCTACAACCTGCGCGAACCCGCGCCGGAGGTCGTGCTGTGACGAGGGTCGATCCACGCGAGGCGCGCGCGTTCCGCTTCGTCCGCCATGACTACGCCGACGGCGTCGCCTCGCTGGTGTACGCGTTCGACGACGGCGAGGAGCTGGTCGAGCGCGTGACGTTCCCGGACGCGCCCGCGCCGGCCGCCGCGCGGCGCGACGCGCTGGAGGGCGCGCTCGAACTGCTGCACCTCGTCGCCGGCGTCAGCTACTACAAGGCCGGCGTGCCCGCGACGATCGAGGTCGAGGGCCGGCCGATCGACGCCCCGACCGCGGCCTTCCTCGACGAGCTGTACCTGCACGGCCTCGGCGAGTTCGCGTACCACAACAAGCTCGACCTGCGCGGGCGCATCCACTTCCCGGCGGGCACAGGTACCAACGGCGATCGCGCGCCGCTCGCGGCGCAGGCCGACACGCGCGCGCGCCGCACGCTGGTTCCGATCGGCGGCGGCAAGGATTCGCTCGTCAGCGTGGAGCTGCTGAAGCAGGCCGGCGAGGACGCGACCGCGGTCTGGGTCGGCAACTCGCCGCTGATCGCGGCCTGCGCCGCGCGCACCGGGCTGCCGATGCTCAACATCGGCCGCGAGCTGTCGCCGCGCCTGTTCGAGTACAACCGCGCCGGCGCCTACAACGGCCACATCCCGGTCACCGCGATCAATTCGGCGATCCTCGTCGTCGCCGCGGTGCTCTACCGCCATGACGCGATCGCGTTCTCGAACGAGCGCTCGGCCTCGAGCGCGACGCTCGAGTACGACGGCCAGGCGGTCAACCACCAGTGGAGCAAGGGCTGGGCGTTCGAGCGCGCGTTCCGCGAGCGCGTGCACGCGCGCGTGTCGCCGGCGATCGACTATTACTCGCTGCTGCGCCCGCTGTCCGAGCTCGCGGTCGCGCAGCGCTTCGCGCGCACCGCGCGCTACGACGAGGCGTTCTCGAGCTGCAACCGCAACTTCCGCATCCTCGGCCCCAAGCCTGCCGACCGCTGGTGCGGGCAGTGCCCGAAATGCCATTTCGTGTTCCTCGCACTCGGGCCGTTCATGCCCAAGCCGCGCCTGCTCGCGATCTTCGGCCGCAACCTGCTCGACGACGCATCGCTCGCCGGCGCGTTCGACGCGCTGATGGAGTACCGCGACCACAAGCCGTTCGAATGCGTCGGCGAGGGCGGCGAGGCGCGCGCCGCGATGGCCGCGCTGGCCGCACGCGCGGAATGGCGCGAGGACGCGCTGGTCGCGCGGTTCGCGGAGACGATCCGGCCGCAGCTCGACGCCGGCGAACTGGCGCTCGAGCGCTGGCTCGGCGTGCACGGCGAACACCATGTACCGGCACGCCTCGCGCGCCTGCTCGATGCGCCGCGCTGACGCCGGCGCGGCGCCGTTCCCGCTGCGCGGTCGTCGCGCGGCGGCGCCGGGCAGCGACCACGCCCGGGAGTCGACGTGATGCGCCTGGCCGACCTCGCCGACCGCCGCGTCGCGGTCTGGGGCTACGGCCGCGAGGGCCGCGCCGCGCTCGCCGCGCTGCACGCGTTCGCGCCGTCGCTGCGGCCGACGCTGTTCTGCAACGCCGCCGAAGCGGCCGAGGCCGCGACCGACGCGCGCGTGCGCGTGGTCGTGCAGGCGCCCGACGCGGCGGCGCTGTCGGCGTTCGACGTCGTCATCAAGTCACCCGGCATCGGCGCGTACCGGCCGGAGATCCTCGAGGCGCGCCACAACGGCACGCAGTTCACTTCCGGTACCGCGCTGTGGTTCGCCGAGCACCCGGAAGCGCACGTGATCGCGGTGACCGGCACCAAGGGCAAGAGCACGGTGACCGCGCTCGTCGCGCACCTGCTGCGCGCACTCGGCCGGCGCGTCGCGCTCGCCGGCAACATCGGCATGCCGCTGCTCGAACTCGTCGATCCGCCGCAGCCGCCGGACTGGTGGGCGATCGAGCTGTCGAGCTTCCAGACGCGCGAGGCGCCGTCGGTCGCGGTCGGCGTGATCAACAACCTCCATGAGGAACACCTCGACTGGCACGGCTCGCGCGAGCGCTACGTCGAGGACAAGCTCGCGCTCGCCGCGGCGGCGCGCCAGCTCCTCGTCAGCGCGCAGCAGCCGGAACTGCTCGCGCGCACGGCGACGCATCCGCGCCGTCGCCTGTTCGGCGCCATCGACGGCTGGCACGTCGCCGACGGCGCGATCCATCGCGGGCCGTTGCGCGTGTTCGAGCTCGAACGCTCGCCGCTGCCGGGCGCGCACAATGCTTCGAACCTGTGTGCCGCGCTCGCGGCGCTCGAGGCCGCCGGCAAGGACGCGATCGCCGCGGCGCCGGCGATCGCGTCGTTCCGCCCGTTGCCGCACCGGCTGCAGCCGCTCGGCCACGCCGCGGGTCTCGACTGGATCGACGACAGCATCGCGACGACGCCGGCGGCGACGCTCGAGGCGCTCGTGACCCTCGCCGGGCGCGAGGTCTGCGTGCTGGTCGGCGGCCACGACCGCGGCCTCGACTGGCATGCGTTCGCCGAAGCGGTGTCGCGCCATCCGCCCTGCGCGATCGTCGCGATGGGCGCGAACGGCGCGCGCATCGCGAACGTGCTGCGCGAGAGCGGCGGCGCGTACCGGCTCGCGCAGGCATCGACGCTCGCCGACGCGGTCGCGCGCGCACGCGAGGCGACGCCGCCGGGCGGCGTCGTGCTGCTCTCGCCCGGCGCACCGAGCTTCGACCAGTTCAGGGACTACGTCGAGCGCGGCCGCGTGTTCGCGCGCCTGGCCGGATTCGATCCGCAGGCGATCGGCATGGAAGGCCTCGGCATCGCCTAGGTGCCTCGGCGCCCGCAGCCTTGTCCCGCGCCCGCAGCCCGGGCTCCCGTCGCATCCGGCGTTCGTGCGAAGATCGCGCCCATGGATCGCCATCCCGTGCTCGTCATGCGCAACCCCGCATCCGACACCTCGCTGGTGGCGGCGCGGCACACCAGCCGCTCGTGCCCGCCGCGTGCGCTACCGACCGACGGCGCAGCCGCGATCGCGTTGCGCGATCTGCGGCACCTCGGCGGCGCGTCGACGCGGAGGGTGCGCGAAGGGATCACGGCGTGAGCGAAGCGCCCGTCGACGTGCGCGTGTGGGACCTGCCCACCCGCGTCTTCCACTGGCTGCTGGTGGCGCTGGTCGGCCTGCAGTGGGCGAGCGGCGAGTTCCGCCTGTTGCCGATGCAGTGGCACTACCGGCTCGGTTACGCCACGCTCGCCCTGGTCGTGTTCCGCGTGGCATGGGGGTTCGCAGGCTCGGACACGAGCCGATTCGCGCAGTTCGTGCGCGGGCCGGGTGCGGTGCTGCGCCATCTCGCCTCGGTGTTCCGTGGCGAACGGGTGCGGCACGCCGGGCACAATCCGCTCGGCGGCTGGTCGGTCCTGCTCATGCTCGCGAGCATCGCGCTGCAGGCGGTGAGCGGCCTGTTCACCAGCGACGACATCAGCGAGGAAGGCCCGCTCGTCGCCCATGTAGCAACCGCGACCGTCCATGGGATGACGCGCATCCACCACCTGTGCCCCACCGTGCTGCTGGTGCTGATCGTCCTGCACGTCGCGGCGGTGCTGGGGCATCGGGTATTCGGTGGCGACGACCTCATCACGCCGATGCTGCATGGTCGTGCCCGGCTGGAGCATCCGCCGCGGCTGCGGTTCGCTCCGACATGGCTCGCCCTGCTGCTCCTGGCGGCGAGCGCGGCCGCTGTCTGGACGTTGCTCGCCGTCTTCTAGGGTGGCGCGGTCGACGCCGCGCGGGTTGCGCGCCGCCGCCGCGCCACGCCCGTGCGGCGGTGCCTACGGGGCCTCCACGGCCTCGAAGCCGTCCGCGAAGAGGCTGTCGCGCGAATAGAAATAGGCCGACCCCCCGAACGTGGCGACGCTGCTGTCGGCGTCGGCACCGACCAGGATGGTGTCGCCGTCGACCGCGACGTGCCAGCCGAACGAATCGTCCTGGTCGGACGCCGCGTCGCTGCCGGAGAGCGTCGACAGCGGCGTCCAGGCCGGGCCGGTGGCAGCGTAGACGTGGACGGTTCCCGCCTTCGGCGCCGGCTGCGTCCCGCCGGGTTCGTCGTTGTGGCGCCACATGCCGATGGCCGCCAGGCCGCCTTCGACAGCGACCGCCTGGCCGAACTGGTCGAAGGCTTCGCCCGCCTCGTCGAACAGCTTCTGCACTTCGCTGAACGAACCCGCGTTCCTCTCGAAGACGTAGGCCGCGCCCTGGCCGGCATTGCTGCCGATCGTGCTGCCCGGCGCGCCGACCAGGAGCCGGTCGCCGTCGATCGCGACCGAGAATCCGAACTGGTTGCCGGGCACCGAATCGCTCGCCTGCAGCAGCCCGGTTTCGGCCAGCGTGCCGCCGGTGTTGGAGAAGATGTAGACCGTGCCTTCCGGATAATCCGCCGAGGACCAGTCGGGCCCGGGCGAGCCGATGGCGACGACGCTGCCGTCGGCCGACGCCGCGATCGCGCCGCCGAAGTTGCGCCCGTCGAACTGCGCGCCATCGCTGGCCTCGACCGTCTGCGTCAGGGTCCATGTGCCGCCGATCTCGTTGAACACGTGGGTGGCACCGCGACTCGCCGGGCCGTTGCGGTCGTAGATCGGTTCGCCGACGAGGATCGTGTCGTCCGCGAACGCCACGGCCTGGCCGAACCAGTCGAGCGTCCCGGGGATCGGGGACATGAACGTCGCGGCCTGCGTCCATTCGCCGTTGCTTTCGCGCGTGAACAGGAACGCGCCCCCGACGGGACCGTACATCGGATGGAACACCTGCGGCGCGCCGACCAGCAGCCGGTCGCCGGACACCGCGAGCGACCAGCCGAAGAAATCCGACCAGTTGGGCGGCGTGCCATCCGCAGGCGTGGCGCTGATCCTCTGCCGTTCCTCCCAGCCCTTCGATCCGCGCTCGTAGACATACACCGAGCCCGGCGCCGGCCCGGGCGCAGGCGCGCTGATGAACGCGAGGTCGCCGACCACGAGCGTGCGGAAGCCGAACAGGTCGTTCGGCTGGCCGTTGGCCGCCATGACCTTCTGTTCCACCCAGCCGATCGGGTTGCCGAGTGCGGCCAGCACGTTGCCCGCATCCAGCGGGTTCGCGCCGGCGCCGCGCGCGGCGGACCAGGCGGCTGGCTCCGCCCCGCTCCAGGCGAGGGGGATGCGGGCCGACGCTTCGCGGCTCGCCGCGGGGCCGGGCACGGCGATGGCGATGAGGCAGGGCAGGGCGCTGGCGAGCAGGCGCAGGACGCGTGGGTTGGACATGTGATCCCTCGGGTGCGGAATGCGCCGCGGCGGCGGCGAGGCGTCCGAATATCCGCGAGGGGCGCAGGCACGACAATGGCCGACGCTGACCGATTTATGCCATTGCACGAAATCCGTCAGCGGCGGGTGCGGTGGAACGCGGTACGCGATCGCTCAGGGTTCCTTCGGCGCGGTCCGTCCGCTGCGGCGGACGCGGCCACGCTCGCCGCCGCGGGTCGTGCTGGCGCTGTCGAGCGCGGCGCGCCAGCCCATCTGGAAGCGCGTGCGCGTGTCGAGCGCCTTCATCAGCTGCGACAGGCGGCGATTCAGGGTCGAAGCCGAGATGCCGAGTTCGTGCGCGATGTGCTTGTCGTTGAGTCCCGCCGACAGCAGCGGGATGAGTTCCGCCGCGTCGCGCGGCAGTCGTGCCGCCGGCACCGGGCCGCGGACCTCGCCGCCCGGCGTGAATGCGACCGGCGTCGAGCGTTCCCACAGGCTTTCGAACAGCGCATACAGCGCATCGAGCAGCGCCGAGGAGCGCACCAGCAACGACGGGCTGTCCGGCTGGTCCAGTTCCAGCGGAATCAGCGCGATGCGGCGGTCGGCCAGCACGAGCTTCAAGGGTAGCGACGGGAACACGCGCACGTCCTCGCCGGCTTCGACGTCCTGGCGAACGCGAACGCCGGCGCCCTCGAGCGCGAGGTAGCCGGCGTCGACGATGCTGCGGTAGTGCACGCCGCGCTGGCGCGCCGTGAGCTGGTGGCGCTGGTCTTCGTCGAACGGCACGTCCAGGCGCGTGATGCGCATCGGCGGCCGCATCAGGGTGACGATCTCGTGCTGCGCCAGGTGATGCATCTGTTCGAACAGCTGGCGCTCCGCGTCGCGGCTGGTGATGAGCTCGACGATCTGGCTGCGATCGCCGGCGGCCGGGGCGCGCGCCGCCTGTCGCTTGAGTGCAGGGATCAGCGCGCGTGCGCGCTCGAGGTGCGCCTGGCGCTGCCGGATCATCGCCTCGATCGCGTAGTCGGGCGACGCGGCGAGGTAGCGCCGGGGACGTTCCGGCGAGTGCGTGGCGAGGCCCTTGGCCTCGATCGCATCGAGCAGTCGCTGGGCGCGGCGCGCGGGGAGCTGCAAGGCGCTCGCGACGTCATCGACGATGGCGGCGCCGTGTCCCAGCAGGAAGCGGTAGAGCCGGGCCTCCTCGGCGTTGATGCCGAGCGCCGCGAGCGGGCCATCCGAACCGGCCGACGCCGCGGGTTCCGTCGCACGGGGCAGGGCCTGTCGCCGTCGCGCCGTCTTTCGCGACCCGGTCATGCGGATGCGACCTATTCGCTGCGGTATCGGTCGTGGCAGGCCTTGCACGCGCCGGCGGTCTGCTTGAACTGCTCCTTCATCTTCGCCTCGTCGCCACTGCGCGCGATCTCGGCCAGCAGCTTCGATTGCCTGGCGAGTTCGTCCATCTTCGCCCTGAAGTCGTCCATGTTCTTCCAGATCTCCGGCCGCGCATCGGTGGTCGCGCCGGTGTCGGAACCTTGCGCGAATCCCTCCAGCAGCTGCGGCGCGAGGAGCGCGACGCGTTCGGCGCGGCGTGCGAACTCGGCCGCGTCCCACGGCGACTTGCCGCGCACCATCTGCGCCATCGGGCCGAAGTTCCAGCCCAGCATCGTGAAGCCGGCCTGGCGGTAGCGGATCGTGGCCTCGGGCGGCGGTGCGGCCAGCGCGGGCAGGGCGACGGCACAGGCGGCGGCGAACAGGATGGTGCGCATGGACGACTCCTCGATGAGCGCAACCAGTGTAGCAGCCGCGTTCAGGCATTCCTTCTATGATGCGGCGATCGTCCACACGGAGTCCGTCCATGTTCCGCCTCGCCGCCGCCGCCCTGCTGGTCCTGTCCTCGCTGCCGCTGCATGCGGCGATGGTGTCCCGCCCGATCGACTACGAGGTCGGCGGCAAGAAGATGCAGAGCGTGCTCGTCTACGACGACGCCTCCAGCGCGCCGCGCCCGGGCCTGGTCATGGCGCCGGACTGGCTCGGCATCACGCCCGACAACCTCGCGCTCGCGCAGCGCATCGCCGGCAAGGAGTACGTCGTGCTGGTTGCCGACGTCTTCGGTCGTGACGCGCGACCGAAGAACGCCGAGGAGGCCGGTGCCGCGACCAAGGCGCTGTACGCCGACCGCGCGAGCCTGCGCGCGCGCATCAACGCCGCGCTGGACCAGTTGAAGGCACAGGCCGGCAAGGCGCCGCTCGACGGCCGCCACTGGGCTGCGTTCGGCTTCTGCTTCGGTGGCGCGACGGCGCTCGACCTCGCGCGCAGCGGCGCCGACATCGCCGGCGCGGTGTCGTTCCACGGCAACCTCGCTGGTGATGCCGCGGCGAAGGATGCGATCAAGGCGAAGATCCTCGTGCTGCACGGGGCCGACGACAAGTTCGTGCCGCCGGAGCAGATCACCGCGTTCGAACAGGAGATGCGCGACGCCGGCGCCGACTGGCAGTTCCTGAGTTACGGCGGCGCCGTGCACTGCTTCGCGATCCCGACCGCGGGCGGCGCGATCCCGGGCTGCCGCTACGACGAACGCACCGCGCGCCGCGCCTATGCCCAGATGCGCGCTTTCCTCGACGAAGCCTTCGCGGGCGCCGGCCGGTGAAGCCCGGCAGCTGGTTCACGAAGTTCGCCAGCGCGGCCTCGCATGCATCGGGCCGCGCCGGCACCTTCGTGCTGGCTGCCCTGGTGGTGCTCGCCTGGGCCGTGACCGGCCCGATGTTCGACTACAGCGACACCTGGCAGCTCGTCATCAACACCGGCACGACCATCGTGACGTTCCTCATGGTGTTCCTGATCCAGAACACGCAGAACCGCGACTCGCAGGCGATGCACCTCAAGATGGACGAGCTCATCCGCGCCATGGAAGGCGCGCACAACCGCTTCATCAACCTCGAGGACGCCGACGAGGACGTGCTGCAGAAGCTCGCCCGCAGTTATCGTGCGCTGGCCGAGGATGCCGAGCGGCGCATGCGCAACGGCGGCAGCGACATCGGCTGCGACGAGATCGAGGACATCGACGCGGCCGCAAGCGAGGTCGAGCGCGCCGCCGCGGCGAAGTCGCGCGGCTAGCCGGGCTTCGAGCGCCGCCCGGGGCCGCGCCGCGCTCAGCGCGTGCGGTCGACGGCGTAGTCGGCCAGCACCGCGAGCGCGTCGCGCGCGTCCGACGGTGGCAACGCAGCGAGCGCGGCGCGCGCCGAATCGGCATAGCCGTGCGCGCGCTCGCGCGAGGCGGCGAGCGCGCCGGTGGCGTGGATCGCGGCGAGCACGTCGTCGAGGTGGTCGAGGCCGCCTTCGAGCAGCGCGTCCTTGAGCATGCGTGCCTGCGCCGGTCCGCTGCGCTCGATGGCGACGATGAGCGGCAGCGTCGGCTTGCCTTCGGCGAGGTCGTCGCCGATGTTCTTGCCGAGCGTGCCCGAGTCGGACGCGTAGTCGAGCACGTCGTCGGCGATCTGGAACGCGTGGCCGAGGTCGAGGCCGTAGCGCGCGAGCGCGTCCTCCTGTTCCGCCGGCAGGCCGGCGAGCACGGCGCCGAGGCGCGTCGCTGCGGCGAACAGCACCGCGGTCTTGCGCTCGATGACCGCGAGGTAGGCTTCCTCGCGCGTGTCCGGGTTGCCGATGTTGAGCAGCTGCAGCACCTCGCCTTCGGCGATGCGGTTGGTCGTGTCGGCGAGGATGCGCATGACGCGCATGCTGTCGAGCTCGACCATCATCTGGAACGAGCGCGAATAGAGGAAATCGCCGACCAGCACGCTCGCGGCGTTGCCCCACACCGCGTTCGCGGTGCGCCGGCCGCGGCGCAGGTCCGATTCGTCGACGACGTCGTCGTGCAGCAGGGTCGAGGTATGGATGAATTCGATCAGCGCGGCCAGCGGCACGTGACGGTCGCCCGCGTAGCCGGCCGCGCGCGCCGCGATCAGGTGCAGCATCGGCCGCAGGCGCTTGCCACCGCCGCCGATGATGTACTCGGCGATCTGGTTGATCAGCACCACGTCGGAAGCGAGCCGCTTGCGGATCAGCGTGTCGACCGCGGCCATGTCGGCGGCGGCGAAGGCCTGCACGTCGGCGAGGCGCGCGACGCGCGGCGCCGCGGACGGTTGGGCGAGGGAACTCAAGGCGGATTCCGGCTGAACGGGACGCGCAGTATAGCGGTGCCGGCCCGGGGCGCGCCGCGGGCGGGCGCCACTCGGCGCGGTCCGGCGCGCGCCTACACGCGCGTGCGCCGGCGTCGTACGCGTGGCGGCGGCATCCTGCTGCGGTCGTGGCGAGCCGGCGTGATACGCTGATGGGACGCTAGAGGCACACGCACAAGGACACAACCCATGGCACGCGGCATCAACAAGGTCATCCTGGTCGGCAATCTCGGCGCGGATCCCGAGACGCGCTACACCGCGAACGGCGGCGCGATCACCACCATCCGCGTCGCGACCTCCGAAAGCTGGAAGGACAAGCAGACGGGCGAGCAGCAGGAACGGACCGAATGGCACCGCGTGAAGTTCTTCGGCCGCCTCGCGGAGATCGCCGGCGAGTACCTCAAGAAGGGCCGCCAGGTCTACATCGAGGGTTCGCTGCGCACCGACAAGTACACCGACAAGGAAGGCATCGAGCGCTTCTCGACCGACATCGTCGCCAATGAGATGCAGATGCTCGGCGGCCCGGGCGGGGGCGGCGAGGGTGGTGGCTACGGTGGCGGTGGCGGCGGCGGTGGTGGTGGCTACGGCCGCGATCGAGGTGGTGAACGCACCGCGCCGTCGCGGGGCGCGTCGCCGTCATCGCAGCGCCCGTCGACGCCGCCGCCGGCCGATGCCGGCTTCGAGGACGACGACATCCCGTTCTGAGGCGCGCCCGGCGCCGCACTCCGCGCGTGGCGCCGGTCTGGTGCGCATCCGCTCAAAAAAAATCCCCGCAGTGTCCGGCGTCTCGCGACGAGCGGCTGCGGGGGCAGTGGTTGCCTGCGGGAAGGGGCCCGACAGGCATCCGGGATCTTCGCCACGCGCTGTCTCGCGGGGCGAGACGACAGGCGATGGGAGTCGAGTGCACACGCAGGCGATCCATGCAGCGATCGCGCGGTGCATGCGCGGACGTTCGCAGCATGCGGGCGTCGCCCCCGACCGCGGATGAATGCCGGCGCGTCGACGCGGATGCGTTCAGGTACCGGCCAACGTCCGGACTGCGAACGCGCGGCGAGGTCCTCGTTCAGCGCATCTCCAGCATCCCAGGCATAGCGTTCGCCGCGGAGGAGTTCGCCATGTCGATGACGTTGCTTTCACCCGTGTTCAAGCTCGTGCGCTCGCGCCCGCTGCCGTACGTGCCGGTCCGCCCGCTGCCCGGCCACGCCGGCAACAGCGACCGGACGCAGGCGCAGATGCCGGCCAGCGCGCCGCCGCTTGCCCAGCGCCCGGACACCCGGCGCCGCTGACGAGGCGGAGTGCCGCCGTCGCGTGCGCGGCGGCCAGCGGCTACCATAGGCGGACGCCACGTATCCGGCGCGACGGCCTTCCGCCCATGAAAACCCTACTCGTCACCGGCGGAGCCGGCTTCATCGGCGGCAACTTCGTGCTCGGCGCGCTCGCGCAGGGCGGTGTCCGCATCGTCAACCTCGACGCGCTGACCTACGCCGGCAACCTCGACACGCTCGCCGGCATCGCCGATCGTGACGATTACGCGTTCGTCCACGGCGACATCGGCGATCGTTCCGCGGTCGAGCGCGTGCTGGCCGATCACCGGCCGGATGCGATCATCAACTTCGCCGCTGAATCACACGTCGACCGTTCCATCGACGGTCCTGCCGCGTTCGTGCAGACCAATGTCGTCGGCACGCTGAACCTGCTCGAATGCGCCCTGGCGTACTGGCGCGTCCTGCCGCTCGAGCGCCAGGATGGCTTCCGCTTCCTGCACGTATCGACCGACGAGGTCTACGGCTCGCTCGGCCCGGTCGGCCGCTTCCACGAGGAGTCGCCGTACCAGCCGAATTCACCGTACTCGGCGTCCAAGGCGGCATCCGACCACCTCGTGCGCGCATTCCACCACACCTACGGCCTGCCGGTGCTGACGACGAACTGCTCGAACAATTACGGGCCGTTCCAGTTCCCGGAGAAGCTGATCCCGCTGATGATCCAGAAGGCGCTCGCGGGCGAGGCGCTGCCGGTCTACGGCGACGGCCGCAACATCCGCGACTGGCTCTACGTCGGCGACCACTGCGCGGCGATCCGGCGCGTGCTCGAGATCGGCCGCGTCGGCGAGGTCTACAACGTCGGCGGCGACGCCGAGCGGGAGAACATCCACGTCGTGCACACGATCTGCGCGCTGCTCGACGAGCGTCGCCCGCTGCCCGACGGCCGCCGCCGCGAATCGCTGATCCGCTACGTCAGGGACCGCCCCGGCCACGACCGCCGCTACGCCATCGACGCGACGAAGATCCGCCGCGACCTCGGCTGGCGCCCGACCGAATCGTTCGAGAGCGGCATCGCGCGCACCGTCGACTGGTACCTCGCCAACCAGGACTGGGTCCGGCGCGTCCTCGACGGCAGCTACCGCATGGAACGTCTCGGCGCGTGATCGCTGACCGGAGAGCCAGAAGGACCGGGAGCCGGAGCCGGGACACGGCGCACAGGGAACGGAGGTACGGCCAGGAGCCTGGGACACGGAGCACGCATGGAGCACGAGGAAGCTTCCTGTCGCCGAGCGTGAGCCACACGGTCCACATCCAGGGCATCGAGCGGTTGTTTCCCTGGCGTGTCCGGTGCCAATCTTCCGGCTCGGAACCAGGGCTCCCGCTTGCTGTCTCCGTGGACTCGGTGGGCTCCGTGTTTCCCTCTTCAATCGTTCCGGCTTTCCTTCATGTTTCCATCCTGGGCGTTGGCTTCGGCTTCGGCCATGCAATCGGAGTGAGCAGATGACGACGAGGCGCGGGATCATCCTCGCGGGCGGGTCGGGGACGCGGCTCTACCCGGTCACGCAGGCGGTCAGCAAGCAACTGCTGCCGGTGTACGACAAGCCGATGATCTACTACCCGCTGTCGACGCTGATGCTCGCCGGCATCCGCGACGTGCTGGTCATCAACACGCCGCACGAACAGGCGCTGTTCCAGCGCCTGCTCGGCGACGGCTCGCAGTGGGGCATCTCGATCCGCTATGCCGTGCAGCCGTCGCCGGATGGGCTCGCGCAGGCGTTCCTGATCGGGCGCGACTTCGTCGGCGGCCATCCGAGCTGCCTCGTGCTCGGCGACAACATCTTCTACGGCCACGGGTTCACCGAGCAGCTCGCGCGCGCCGCCTCGCGTGACCGCGGCGCGACGGTGTTCGGCTACTGGGTGCGCGACCCGGAGCGCTACGGCGTGGCCGAGTTCGACGAGGACGGGCGCGTCGTCGGGCTCGAGGAGAAGCCGCCGCAGCCGCGTTCCAACTGGGCGGTCACCGGCCTGTACTTCTACGACGGCGAGGTCTGCGACCACGCCGCCGCGCTACGGCCATCGCCGCGCGGCGAGCTCGAGATCACCGACCTCAACCGCCGCTACCTCGACGCCGGCACGCTGATGCTGGAGAAGCTCGGTCGCGGGTACGCCTGGCTCGATACCGGCACGCACGAATCGCTGGCCGAGGCGGCCGACTACGTGCAGACGATCGAGAACCGCCAGGGCCTCAAGATCTGCTGCCCGGAGGAAATCGCGTTCCAGCAGGGCTGGATCGACGCCGAGCAGGTGCTCGCGCTCGCCACGCCGCTGGCGAAGAACGGCTACGGCCAGTACCTGCAGCGCATGGTCACGCTGGGGCGCATCGCATGAAGCTGATCCGTACGCGCCTCGCCGACTGCGTGGTGATCGAGCCGGTGGTGCACGGCGACGCGCGCGGCTACTTCTACGAGAGCTTCAACCGCCAGCGCTACGCCGAAGCCGGGCTCGACCTCTCGTTCGTGCAGTCGAACGTGTCGCGCTCGGCCTGCGGCGTGCTGCGCGGCCTGCACTACCAGTGGCCGAATCCGCAGGGCAAGCTCGTCAGCGTGCTCGACGGCGAGGTCTACGACGTGGCGGTCGACCTGCGCGTCGGTTCGCCGACCTTCGGCCAGTGGGCCGCGGCGGTGCTGACGGCGGAGAACAAGCGCCACTTCTGGATTCCCGAGGGTTTCGCCCACGGCTTCGCGGTGCTGTCGGAGCACGCGACCTTCGCCTACCAGTGCACCGCGTTGTACGAGCGCGAGCACGACCGCGCGATCCGCTGGAACGACGCCGCGCTCGCGATCGACTGGCCGGTCGCCGAGCCGTCACTGTCGGAAAAGGATGCGAACGCGCCGCTGCTGGCCGACGTCCCGCGCGAACACCTGCCGGTGCCGGGCGATGCGCGCTAGCCGCCGTTCGCGCGCGGCCGGCGGTGCGGCGCGGCCGGCGCGCCGATGAGGATCCTCGTGCTCGGCGCCGGCGGCCAGCTCGGCCACGAGCTGCGGCGCGCACTGGCACCGCTCGGCGAGCTCGCCGTGGCGACGCGGGACGGCGCGCTCGGCGACGGGTCGCAGGGGCTCGCCGCGGATCTCGCCGATGCCGCGTCGCTCGCGCGCGCGCTCGACCGGGCGCAGGCCGACCTCGTGGTCAATGCCGCCGCGTACACCGCGGTCGACCGTGCCGAGGACGAACCCGCGCTGGCCGACCGCATCAACGGCCGCGCGCCCGGCGAGATCGGCGACTGGGCCGCGGCGCACGGTGCGCGCGTGATCCACTATTCGACCGACTACGTGTTCGACGGCCGCGCCACGCGGCCGTACCGCGAGGACGACGCGACCGCGCCGCTCGGCGTCTACGGCGACAGCAAGCTCGGCGGCGAGCGTGCACTGGCGGCGAGCGGCGCGCGCCACCTGGTGCTGCGCACGGCCTGGGTCTACGCCGCGCGCGGGCACAACTTCCTGCGCACGATGCTGCGCCTCGCGCGCGAGCGCGACGAGCTGCGCGTCGTCGCGGACCAGGTCGGTGCGCCGACGCCGGCACACTGGCTCGCCGACGCGACCGCACGCATCGCCTCGCGCTGGAGCGCGCGCGGCGAGGACGGCGTCTACCACCTCGCGGCCGCGGGCCAGTGCAGCTGGCATGGATTCGCCGAGGCGATCGTCGACGGCGCCGCGCGCAGCGGCCTGCTCGAACGCGCGCCGCGCGTGGTCGCGATCGCCACCGCCGACTTCCCGACGCGCGCGCGCCGGCCGGCGTACTCGGTGCTCGACGGCGGGCGCGTCGAGCGCGCGTTCGGCATCGAACGCCCCGATTGGCGCGCCGGCCTCGACGAAGTGCTCGCGCAGCTCGCGCGCTAGCGGCGTGCGGCCGGCACCGGCGCGACGCCCGCCGCCGCCCGCCGAGGCGTCCCGCAATCGGGCATGCATCGGCCGCGCGGAGCGTCCGTCCATCGCGCGAGGCGGCGGTTTTCCGGGCCGCGGGACGCGTTCGGCTACACTAGGCGATGGTGCGTCCGCGCGCCGGCTGTCCGAAGGAGAACCCGATGCTCGTCCCCGTGATCCTGTCCGGCGGTGCCGGTACCCGCCTCTGGCCGGTGTCGCGCAGTGCCTATCCGAAGCCGTTCATGCGCATGGGCGACGGCGAATCCCTGCTGAAGAAGACGCTGGATCGCGCGCTGCGTTGCGCCGGCGACGGCACGGTGCTGACGGTGACCGGGCGCGACTACTACTTCCTGACGCGCGACGAGTACGCCCAGCATGCGGGCGCCGATCTCGACCGGCTGCCCTTCCTGCTCGAGCCCGCGGGTCGCAACACCGCGCCGGCCGTCGTCCTCGCCGCGCTGCACGCGCGCGACCGCGTCGGGCCGGACGCGGTCCTGCTGGTGCTGCCGGCCGACCACCTGATCCGCGACCTCGATGCCTTCGCCGCGGACGTGCATCGCGCGGCCTCGCTGGCCGGCGACGGCTGGCTCGTCACCTTCGGCATCCGGCCCACGCATCCGGAGACCGGCTTCGGCTACATCCGCATGGGCCAGCCGATCGCCGCGCGCGATGGCCGCGCGGTCGCCGCGTTCGTCGAGAAGCCGAATGCGCAGACGGCCGAGTCCTACGCCGCCAGCGGCGACTACGTGTGGAACTCGGGCATGTTCTGCTTCCGCGCCGACGCGCTGCTCGCGGTCGCGGCCGAGGTCTGCCCGGACGTTCTGAAGGCGGCCCAGGCGTGCCACGCGCGCGCGATCAACCACGCCAGCCCGATCGAGTTCGAACGCGAGACCTTCCTCGCGCAGCCGGACATCTCGCTCGACTATGCGATCATGGAGCGCGCGCCGAAGGTCGCCGTGGTGCCGGCGACGTTCGACTGGAGCGACATCGGCTCGTGGAAGGCGATGAGCGACCTCGAGGCCGACGCCGACGACCACGGCAACCGCGTGCGCGGCCAGGCGATCGTGGTCGAGAGCGCCAACTGCTACATCCAGTCCGACGCGCGCATGGTCGCCGCGGTCGGCGTCAGCGACCTCGTCATCGTCGACACCGGCGACGCGGTGCTCGTCTCGCACCGCGAGCGTGCGCAGCAGGTCAAGCTGGTGGTCGAGCGCCTCCGCGCGAGCAACCACGCCGCGGCGAGCGTGCACCAGACCGTGCATCGCCCGTGGGGCAGCTACACCGTGCTCGAGGACGCCGACGACTGCAAGGTCAAGCGCCTGACCGTGAAGCCCGGGCACGTGCTGTCGCTGCAGCTGCACCACCGCCGCAGCGAGCACTGGACCGTGGTCGAGGGCACCGCACGCGTGCGCGTCGGCGAGGAGGAGTTCCTGCTCGAGCGCAACCAGTCGACCTACATCCCGATGAACACCGTGCACCGCCTGGAGAACCCGACCGATCGCGACATCCACCTGATCGAGGTGCAGTGCGGCGACTACTTCGGCGAGGACGACATCGTGCGCCTCGAGGACCGCTACGGCCGCGCGCCGGCGGCGACCCGCTAGCAACGCGGCAGCGGGTGCGTCGCCGCCGCGGGTGAGGGGGAAACGGAGCGCGGCGCGGAACCAGGCGCCGCGAACATCGGCGCGGGCGTTGCCTCGGCCAAGGGGCGCAGCGCTCCGACGCCCTGACCACCGTATCCTCTCGCGCAAGCGGGAGAGGGGAACGCGCGCTCCGCAAGCTCGACCGGCTCGGTGGCGAGCGCGAATCCGTCGCGGGCCTGCGCCGCGAGGCCGGTGGATCGCGCGGGCGGACTAGCCGGTGCGCGCGTCTTCGCCGGCGCGTGGCGCGGCGACGGTGGCCGAGCACATGCGCGCGTGGCCGAGAACGAGGCCGAGGCGCGCGTCGCGTTCGGCCAGCACCGCGAGGATCAGCAGCCCGCCGCTGCCGGTGACGCTCGACAGCACGAGCTTGCCTTCGCTGCCGTCCACGAGCACGTGGCCGAGCTCGCCGGCGTCGAGTTCGCGCAGCATCGTGCGCCCGAGCGCGACCAGCGAACTGCTCATCGCGGCGAGCTTGCCGGCGTCGACCTTCGAGCGCGAACGCTCGGCCCAGGGCCGGCCGTCGCGCAGGGCGAACATCGCCGCCTTGACGCCGTCGCAGCCGTGGATGAGGCGATCCAGCGCCGCGATGCAGCGCGTGCGGTCCGCGCCGATCATGCCCACGGCCTCTCGCTCTCGGCGGCGGCCTGGCGCACGTAGCCGCCGGTCTCGAGCAGCGTGAACAGGAGGTCGAAGATGCGACCGAAGTCGTCGCGCCGGCGCGCATCGACGACCAGCAGCGGCGCGACCAGGCCGTGGCGACGCAGCGCGGCCTGGCAGGCCTCGCGCAGCACGAGCGGCGGGTCCGCATGCCGGTTGAGGCAGAGCACGCACGGCAGCGCGCGCAGTTCGTCGGCGTACATGGCGAGGGTGCCGTCGAGGCGCGTGGCCGCGTCCGGCGCGCTGGCATCGACGAGCACGATCACGCCGAGCAAGCCCTCGCGCACGACGTCGAACATGAAACGGAAGCGCGACTGGCCAGGCAGGCCGTACAGGCGCAGGCGGCCCTCGTCGCCGAGGTCGAGTTCGCCGTAGTCCATCGCGACCGTCGTCGTCGCCTTCTCGAGCGCGAGCTCGTCGGTGCAGGCCACGTCGGTGGTCACCGGCGCGATGTCGCTCAGTGCGGCGATGCAGGTGGTCTTGCCGGCGCCGGGCTCGCCGACGAAAACGAGCTTGTAGGTCGCGCTCATCGGGCCACCCCGAACAGCTGGCCCACGCGGGATGCGAGGCTGCGCCAGCCTGCGCGCAGCGGGCCGTGCGGGCGCCGCACCGCGTGGCGCTCGACCACGGTGTCGACCAGGCCCAGCGCACACAGCGCATCGAGCGTGCGACGGACCTCGGCGGCGTCGACGCCGGTGCGCGCGGTGATCTCGTCGAGGCCGAGGTGCTCGCGCGTCATCGCGCCGAGCACGCGCCAGGCGTCGCGCGACCAGCTGGTGAAGTCGAGCGGCCACGCGCTCAGGCGGTAGCGGCGGGCCGCGTGGACCGGTTCGGATTCGGCGGTGCCGCGCGGCGCCGACGCCGCGACCGGTTCGCTCAGCAGGGCGAGGATCTCGGCCGCGCGCAGCGGCCGGTGGATGCAGCCGGCCGGCTTCAGCCGCGGCTTGACTGCGCAGCCGACGAGGCGCCCCGGCGCCAGCACCGGCGTCGGCTCGGGATGGTCGAGGTTGACCAGCACGATCGCCGCGGCCGTCGCGTCGACGCCGACTTCCCAGGGGTGCCTCAGGTAGGTCGCGAGCAGGCCGAGCAGGGAACGCAGCGCCTCGACCTCGGCCTGCGAGAACTGGTGGCAGGCGATGCGCAGGGGCGGATGGCGCAGTGAAGCCATGTGCGGATGCTCCGTGGGCGCGCGCCGCGCGCGGCGCGCGCGGGCGCTCAGAGGGTCGCTTCGGCGTTGGCCATCGCGGCCCTCGCCTTGACCAGCACCATGCCGATGTTCGCCGACGCACGCGTCACGAACACGCCGGCCTGGTCGGGGTGCTTGCGCGAGCGGATGAAGACGTGGATCAGGTTCGTGCTGAACACGACGATCTCCTTGAAGTAGTGCTGGCTGCGGTCGGTGATGCCGCGCGACTTGTCGAACAGGCGCTCGATCTCCACCACGTTGCGGCCCTGGAAGAGGTCGCCGGTCGCGGCGGCAACCAGGTCGATCACCTCGCTCGGGTGCGAGTCCACGGTCCGAATGCCGAGCAGCATCCCGCTCACCATGTCGACGTAGCCGGCGGCCACGCATTCGGGGATTTCGGCCTGGGCGGCATTCAGGGCCTTGTCGAGGGACATGCAGTGTTCTCCTGGTGGGGTCGCGGTCGATGCCAACCACGGATGCGGTCGGCGAAATCCTGCAGGAAGCGGATCTGCGCCATGCTCTGGATCGCCAGCGGCTGGCAGGCGCGGATGCGCTCGATCGCCTGATGCGCGCTGTCGCCGAACCAGACGAGGATCGCGGCGAGTCCGGTGCCGGTGCGGCCGAGCCCGCCGCGGCAATGCACGGCGATGCCCTTGTTGTCGCTGATGAGCGGTTCGGCGAGGCGGCACAGGTCCAGCGCCTGGTCGAAGCTCGGCGGCGCCATGTCGGGCACGGCGAACAGGTGCGCCGAGAGGCCGGCGTCGTGCACCACCTCGAGCGGGTATTCGCAGCGTTGTTCGAGGCAGGCGAGCGCACGCACGCCGGCGCTCGCCAGTCGCCGGCACTGCGTGCCGGCATCGGACATCAGCCCCGGGCGGCTCATGCCGCAGAGCAGGCCCGGCACGACCCACCAGATGCCGTCGCCGCTGCGCGCGCTCTGGCGCGCGGCGGACAGGTTGCAGTTGCCGGTCTGGACATAGGTGCGTCCGGCGGCGGTCGCCGGGCTGACGAAGAAGCGCGCGGTGTCGGCGCATTCCTGGATCGTGCCGCCGGCGAGCAGCGCGACGCGGCCGCCGAGGGCGAGGCAGTCCTGCCGGTTGTGCGTCGCCATGACCACGGCGGCCGCGGCGCGCGCGCTCGGCGACGCGTGCACGCATCCAGCACGCGTGCTCGTCCTCGAGTCCCGCGGTCGGTTCGTCGAGCAGGTACAGCGGTGCCTCGCGTTCGAGCACGGCCATCCGCGCGAGCAGGCGGCGCACGCTCGGCGCCAGCGTCGCCGCATCGGCCTCGGCGACCGCCGCGCCACCGACGCCGGCGTGCGCGAGCCGTTCGCGGGTGCGGGAAGGCGCGATGCCGTGGTCGTCCTCGAGCTGGTCCGCGATCGCCGCGCCCGCGCGCAGTTCGGCGTGCTGCCGCAGCCAGGCGGCCTCGATCGGCTCGCGTGCGAGGTCGCGGCCGTCGAGCTCGACCATGCCGTCGACGCGAAGCGCCGATCGCGGCTCCCGTCGGGCGAGTGCCGCGAGCAGGGTCGACTTGCCGGCGCCACCGGCGCCGACGAGCGAGAGCAGGCCGGGGCTGTTCGTGTGCAGCGACGCGTGGCGGACGACGATGTCGTCGTGGCGACGGACTTGAACCCTGTGCAGGACCAGCAAGTCGTTCCCCCATGCGCGCCGGGTCGAACAGGGGATCGACGACCGGCACGCGCGTACCCAGCGGCTGCGTGCGCTGCGACCATATGCTGCAGCGATACCGGCGCGGAATCGGGGACGTCCCTATCGACGGGCGGCGTCGTTCGTTCTCCACGACGTGCGCCGGCCGCCTAGGTGAATCCCCGATGCGACCCCGTCGGTGGCCCGGTAAGCTACCGGACCTATCGACCCTCGGGCACGGACGCCGCCCGCGCAGAACCAGCGACCTGCTCATGCTCGAGTCCGACCAGCGGCCCGTCTCGGTGGCGATCGCAATCGAAAATCCGCTGGTCGAGGTCGGCTTCAAGGGCCTGCTCGCGGAGTGGCCGGAACTCGACGTCGTCGGCGTCGCGCGCGATGCCACCGCGGCGTCCGAACTCGTCACCGGCGCGCAGCCCGAAGTGGTCGTCGCGGAAACGCACCTGCTGCAGCGCCTCGGCCAGCTGATCGATCGTGCGGTGCGCCGGCCGCGCGTACTCGCGCTCTCCGATCGCCGCTACGCCGCGGTCGACGATGGCTGCCGCGACGAAGGCGTGTGCGGAGCGGCCTACCGCAGCACGCCGCTGAAGCAGGTGCTGGCGCTGGTGCGCACGGTGCTCGACTGCAAGCAGTCCTCGCCCGATCCGCGCCGCTGCATGGATTGCCCGGCGACGAAGTCGCTCGACCGCCCGGCGCTGCCGCTGTCGGCGCGCGAGCGCGAGGTGTTCGAGCGCATCGGCAACGGCGAGGGCAACCTGAAGATCGCCGCGGATCTCGGCGTCAGCGTCAAGACGGTCGAGGCGCACCGCGAGAACGTGAAGGCGAAGCTCGGCCTCGGCTCCGCCTACGCGCTGCGCAAGGCCGCGTTCGCTTGGCGGCGCGGCGAGCTCGACCTCGCCGCGGTGTTGCCGGCCGGCGGCGCCGCGCGCGCGCGCAGCGCCACCACGCCCTGATCCGCCGCGCAGCGCGACAGCCCTCGTCGCGGCGCCGCCGCCGCCGTGGCATGCCTGCGCGCGAAAGGGCGTTACCCGTCACATCCCCCCGGACGAGGATGGTGACGCATGCACGGGATTCCCGAACTGGACTGGCCGGACATGGATCGACTGCCGCGCGGCGCGGTGCCCTCGCATCCGCTCGCACTGTTCAGCCCGGGCGAATGCGGTGCATGGGTCGATACCCTGCGTGCATTGCGCGCCTTGCCGGACCAGCGCGGGCGTACGCGCGCTCCGCCGCGCGACGCCGAAGCGGAATAGGCGCGACGCCGGCGGCCGAGGCCCGCCGCACGACGCCCACGGGCAGCCGGCTGCGGCGCGCCCCCGGCGCCTCAGCGGACGCCGTGCATCCAGCGCCGGATCAGCGGCGACAGCGCGAGCACGAGGAGGCCGCTGCCGATGCCGATCTTCGCGCAGAACAGGAACAGCGCGTCGTAGCGGGCGAGCGCGTCGGCGACGTCGAGCACCTCGTTCTCGCCGATCTCCATCGATGAGAGCTTGCCGAGCGCGGCGGCGAGCACTTCGGAGTACGACGTGCCGAGGAACCAGCCACCCATCATCAGGCCGACCACGCGCGGCACGCTCAGCTCGGTCACTGCCGACAGGCCGATCGGCGACAGCAGCATCTCGCCGACCTCGAGCACGAAGTAGGCGAGCACGAACCAGCCGATCGCGGTGAGCCCGTTCGCCTCGGGATGGCGCGCGCTCCAGACCAGTACGAGGAACGCGACGCCGGCGACGACGAGGCCGAGCGCGGACTTCACGACCTTGTCCGGGTTCCAGCCGCGGCGGTCGAGGCGTGGCCAGAGCCAGGCGAAGAACGGCGCCTGCAGCAGGATGAAGAGCGAGCCGAGCGAGGTCAGCTGGCTCGCGCTCCATTCGATGCCGAGCGCGCGCTGGTTCATGACGCGATCGGAGAACAGCACCCACGAACCGTAGGTCTGTTCGTACAGGGTGAAGAACACGAGGCAGATCGCGATGAAGCCGAGCACGACCGTCATCTGCTCGCGCTCGACCCGCGTGCAGCGCATGAACAGGAACCAGAGGATGCCGGTCAGCAGGCAGGCGCTGATCGCGTGCATCGCGAGCACGACCGGATTGGGCTCGAACCAGCCAGGCACGATCGCGAGGAACAGAGAGTGCGACTGGATCAGCAGCCAGATCGCGACGAGCAGGCCGAGCGAACCGAGGTAGATCAGGTGCTCGCGCGTCAGCGGGCCGAGCACGCGTTCGCGCAGCCGTTCCGGCTGCGGCGGTTCGGCATGGCCCATGAGGTACTTCTGCCCGGCGAGGAAGTTCGCGAGGCCGGCGAGCATGCCGACGCCGGCCGCGCCGAAGCCCCAGCCCCAGCCGTAGGTCTCGCCGAGCCAGCCGCACAGCAGGCCGGAGAAGGTGCCGCCGAGGTTGATGCCGGCGTAGAACAACGTGAAGCCGGAATCGCGGCGTGGGTCGTGGTCCGGATACAGCCGGCCGACGATGGTCGAGATGTTCGGCTTGAGGAAGCCGATGCCGAGGATGATCAGGGCGAGCGAGAAATAGAACACCTGCAGCGCCTGCGTGTCGCGCGTGACGACGCCGTTCGCGCTCGTCGCCGGATGGCCTTCGATCGCCATTCCGAGGTGGCCGAGCACGAGCAGGATGCCGCCGAACACGACCGCCTTGCGCATGCCGAGCCAGCGGTCCGCGACCAGCCCGCCGATGACGGGCACGGCGTACGCGAGGCCGCCGTACGCACCGATGAGGTTGTAGCCGTGGTCGTCGGTGAACAGGTGGTACTTGATCAGGTACAGCAGCAGCAGCGCTTTCATCCCGTAGAACGAGAAGCGCTCCCACATCTCGGTCAGGAAGCAGACGTAGAGGCCTTTCGGGTGGCCGAGGAACTCGGCGGGGCGATCGGCAACCCTGGGCGGCATGCGGTCTTTCCGGTATCGGCGCGCGCCGCAGTATAGCGATGCGCGCCCGCAGGGCAGGGCCCGTGCGGCGGGTCCGGGGCCCGGCACGCCCGTCGCGGCGCGTCGGTTTCAAACGAAATGTCGGCTCCGCGCCCGGAAACGCGGCCACAACGCCGCGCGGCCAGTCTGCGCCTGCCGGGCATCCTGCCCTGATTCGCGGACGCGAACCGATGAGACCGTGCGCACCGATCGACCCGCCCGCCGCCCGCCGCCGTGGAGCGGGCATCCCGTGGACGCGCGTTCGCGCGGCATCCGGCGCCCTCGCGGCCGTGCTGCTCGGCGCGTGTTCGGGCAAGCCCGCGCCGCCGGCGCCGGAGCCACCGCAGGTCACGGTCGTCACCGTCCATCGCAGCCGCGTACCGGTGTCGGTCGAACTGCCGGGGCGTACCTCGGCCTATCGCGTCGCCGAGGTGCGCGCGCGCGTCGACGGCATCGTGCAGAAGCGCGAGTTCGGCGAAGGCGACCCGGTCGGGCAGGGCCAGCGCCTGTACCGCATCGATCCCGCGCCGTACCTCGCCGCGCTCGGCGGCGCCAATGCGGCGCTGCAGAAGGCGCTGGCGAACCTTGCCGCGACGAAGGCGCAGTCCGAACGCTACCGCGCGCTGGTCGCGCAGAACCTGATCAGCCGGCAGGACTACGACAACGCGGTGTCGACGCTCGGCCAGGCCGAAGCCGACGTCGCCGCCGCGAGGGCCGCGGTCGCGCTCGCGCGGATCAACCTCGGCTACACCGACGTCGTGTCGCCGATCTCCGGCCGCACCGGCGTCTCGGCGGTGACCGAGGGCGCCTACGTGCAGGCGAGCGCCGCGACGCTGATGGACACCGTGCAGCAGATCGACCCGATCTACGTCGACCTGACCCAATCGAGCACCGAGGGCCTGCAGCTGCGTCGCGACCTCGCCGACGGCACCCTCGAGATCGATGGCGGCGCACGCGCGAAGGCCTCGCTGGTGCTCGAGGACGGGACGCGCTATCCGCATGACGGAACCGTGCAGTTCAGCGACATCACCGTCGATCCCGGTACCGGCTCGGTCACGGTGCGCGCGATCTTCCCGAATCCGGACCACGTACTGCTGCCGGGGATGTTCGTGCGCGCGACCCTCGACGAGGGCAGCGAGGATGCGCTGCGCGTCCCCGAAGCCGGCGTCACGCACGACCCGAACGGCCGCGCGACGGCACTCGTCGTCGAGCCGGACGGCACGGTCTCTCTGCGCGTGCTCGACGTCCGCGGCACGCAGGGTAGCGACTGGATCGTCGACGGCGGCCTGGCCGACGGCGAGCGCGTGGTCGTCGCGGGCGTGCAGAAGGTGCAGCCCGGCATGCGCGTCCGCGTCGTGGGGGCGCCGTCCCCGGCCGCAGCCGCTGCGGCGACCGCCGCGGCGCCGTCGCCGGATGCCACCGGGCCGGCCGCAGTCGCGCCGGGCCCCTGAGGAGCAGACGGCCATGGCACGCTTCTTCATCGGCCGCCCGATCTTCGCGATCGTCATCGCGATCCTGGTCCTGCTGGCGGGCACCGGCGCGATCCTGTCGCTGCCGATCGAGCAGTACCCGGCGATCGCGCCGCCCTCGATCCAGATCACCGCGAACTACCCCGGCGCCTCCGCCGAAACCGTCGCCGACACCGTCGTGCAGGTGATCGAGCAGCAGATGAACGGCATCAACAACCTGCTGTACATCGCGTCGAACGCGGACGATTCGGGCACGGCGACGATCACCCTGACCTTCGCACCGGGTACCAACCCGGACATCGCGCAGGTGCAGGCGCAGAACAAGCTGCAGCTGGCGACGCCGCAACTGCCCCCGCAGGTGCAACAGGCCGGCATCCGCGTGACGCAGTCGAGCAACGGCTACCTGCTGATCGCCGCATTCGTGTCCCGCGACGGCAGCCTGTCGAAGTTCGACATCGCGAACTACCTCGCCTCGCACCTGCAGGACCCGCTCGCGCGCATCGACGGCGTCGGCAACTTCAACGTGTTCGGCACGCAGTACGCGATGCGCGTCTGGCTCGACCTGAAGAAGCTCTACGGCTTCCAGTTGACCCCGGTCGACGTCACCGCGGCGATCCAGGCGCAGAACGTGCAGGTCGCCGGCGGCCAGCTCGGCGGCACCCCGGCGACCCCGGGCCAGCGCCTGACCGCGACGATCACCGAGGCGACCCTGCTGCGCACGCCGGAGCAGTTCGGCGACATCCTGCTCAAGGTCGACACCGACGGTTCGCGCGTGCGGCTGCGCGACGTCGCGCGGATCGGCCTCGGCGCAGAGACGTATTTCGTCGATACGAAGTACGACGGCCGCCCGGCCGCGGGCATCGGCATCCAGCTCGCGCCCGGCGCCAACGCGCTCGCGACGGCCGACGCCGTGCGCGCGCGCATCACCGGGCTTTCGCGCTACTTCCCGCCGGGCCTCGAGGTCGTCTATCCGTACGACACCACGCCGTTCGTCAGGATCTCGATCACCGAGGTCGTGAAGACCCTGCTCGAGGGCATCGTGCTGGTCTTCCTCGTGATGTACCTGTTCCTGCAGAACCTGCGCGCGACGCTGATCCCGACCATCGCCGTGCCGGTCGTGCTGCTCGGCACCTTCGGCGTCATGGCCGCATCCGGCTTCACGATCAACACCCTGACGATGTTCGGCATGGTGCTCGCGATCGGCCTGCTCGTCGACGACGCGATCGTCGTCGTGGAGAACGTCGAGCGGCTCATGTCGGAGGAAGGACTCCCGGCGGTCGAGGCCACGCGCAAGGCGATGGGCCAGATCACCGGCGCGCTCGTCGGCGTCGCCACCGTCCTCTGCGCGGTGTTCGTGCCGATGGCCTTCTCGGGCGGCTCGGCCGGCGCGATCTACCGGCAGTTCTCGCTGACGATCGTCTCGGCGATGCTGCTGTCGGTATTCGTCGCGCTCTCACTGACGCCGGCGCTGTGCGCGACCCTGCTGAAGCCGTCCCTGCGCGGCGAGGGCGGCGCGAAGCGCGGTTTCTTCGGTGCGTTCAACCGCGCGTTCGAACGTGGCCGCGAGCGCTACGTCGGTGGCGTACGCCGCGTGATCCACCGCTTCGGCCGCGCGCTGGCGATCTACGCCGTGCTGGTCGCCGCGGTCGGCCTGCTGTTCGCGCGCCTGCCGACCGGATTCCTGCCGAGCGAGGACCAGGGCATCGCGTACATCCAGGTGCAGACGCCGCCGGGCACGACGCAGGGCCAGACCTGGAAGGCGCTCGACGACGTGTCCGACTACCTGCGGCATTCGGAAGCCGCGGCGGTCGAGGGCACGTTCGAGGTCAATGGCAACAACTTCGCCGGGCGCGGGCAGTCGCAAGGCCTCGTCTTCGTGCGCCTCAAGGACTGGTCCGTGCGCAAGCGCGCCGACCTCAAGGTGCAGGCGGTGCTCGCGCGCACGGCCGCGCATTTCGCCGACTACCCCGGCGCGGTCGTCGTGCCGATCAATCCACCGGCGATCCCGGCCCTCGGGACGGCGTCCGGATTCGATCTCGAGCTGCAGGACCGTGGCGGCATCGGCCACGAGAAGCTCGCGCAGGCGCGCGACCAGCTCGTCGCGCTGGCGCGGAAGAGCCCGCTGCTCTCCTCGGTCCGGCCGAACGGGCTTGCCGACAATCCGACCTACGGCATCGTCGTCGACCGCGAGAAGGCGAGTGCACTCGGCGTCGCGCCGAGCGACGTCGACCAGGCCTTCTCGATCGCGTGGGGATCGCGCTACGTCAACAACTTCCTCGACACCGACGGTCGCATCAAGAAGGTCTACGTACAGGCGGACGCGCCGTTCCGGATGGACCCGGCCGACCTCGACGCGCTCTACGTGCGCAACGGCAGCGGCGCGATGGTGCCGTTCACGGCGCTCGCGCGCGGTTCCTGGGGCTACGGATCACCCAAGCTCGAACGCTACGACGGCGTGCCGTCGATGGAGATCCAGGGCACGGCGGCGCCCGGGTACAGCACCGGCCAGGCGATGGCCGCGATGGAAGCGCTGATCGCGCAGCTGCCACCCCGGCGTCGGGTACGAGTGGACCGGCATCTCCCTGCAGGAACAGGCATCGGGTTCGCAGGCGCCGGTGCTGTACGGCATCGCGATCCTGGTCGTGTTCCTGGCCCTCGCCGCGCTCTACGAAAGCTGGACCATCCCGATCTCGGTCATCCTGGTCGTGCCACTGGGCCTGCTCGGCGCGCTGCTCGCGGCGACGCTCCTCGGCCTCGAGAACGACGTCTACTTCCAGGTCGGGCTGCTGACCACGATCGGGCTGTCGTCGAAGAACGCGATCCTCATCGTCGAGTTCGCGCGCGAGCTGGAGGCGTCCGGGCGGTCGGCGATCGATGCCGCGGCCGAGGCGGCCCGCTCGCGACTGCGGCCGATCCTGATGACCTCGCTCGCGTTCATCCTCGGCGTGTTGCCGCTGGCGCTCGCCAACGGCGCCGGCTCCGGCAGCGAGAACTCGGTCGGCCGCGGCGTCATCGGCGGCATGCTCACGGCGACGTTCATCACGCCGCTGCTGGTGCCGATGTTCTTCTTCGTCGTCACCGGGAAACGCGGCCGCCGCAAGGCGGCGGCGTCCGCCGGCCCGGCGCCGGCGCCCGTGCTGGCGCTGCCGCCGCCACGGCCCTGAGCCGCCGCGCCGGCCCCCGGGCTGCGCAGGCGCGATCCGTCGCGCCCGCGCGGCTCGCGATCGCCCTACTTGCGCTGCGACGGGATGAACTGCTCGCGCACGGCCTTGGCGAGCTGGTCCGGCGGCAGCATGCCCTGGTCGAGCAGGAAGTTGTTGAAGGCCATGCGGTCGAAGCGGGAACCGAGCGCGAGTTCGGTCTCCATGCGCAGTTCCATGATGCGGCTGTAGCCGTAGAAATACGCGCCCGCCTGGCCCGGCGCATTGAAGGTGTAGCGGTCGAGCTCCTGCCGCGCCATCGGCTCGGACAGGCAGACGTCGTTCATCAGCACCTCGTTGGCGCGTTCGCGGTCGATCAGGCCGAGGTTGAGCATCGGGTCGAGCATCGCGCGCGCGGCACGCATCAGGCGCAGCTGCAGCGCGACGAGCTGGCCGTCGAGCGGCTCGTACGGAACCATCTCGGCCTCGGCGTAGAGCGCCCAGCCCTCGACGTTGACGCTGTTGAAGGCGAACAGCGAACGCGCGAGGGAGACGCCGCGCTCGACCATCGCGGTGAACTGCAGCTCGTGGCCGGGGCGGCCTTCGTGGGCGGTCAGGGTCCAGGCGCCGGCCTCGTAGGTGAAGTCGTCGTAGGCCGCGGCCTTGCCGTCGCCCGATGCCGAGGCGGGGTTGCCGAGCGGCAGCACGAACTGGCCCTGCTGGCCGGTGTTGCCGATCAGCGGCGCGGGCAGGAAGTGCGGCGCCGGCTGCGCGGCGGATTCGGCGTCGGACGCCAGGCGCATCACCATCGGCCGGTGCGGCAGGTCGACGACGCGGTGCGCCGCGATCTGCTTCTCGAGCTCGGGCAGCACCGTGTTGCGGAAGTACGGCTCGACCGAGGTCTTGTCGAGCTGCTTCTTCTTCAACTCGCGGATGACGTCGCGGTAGTCGTCCGCCTGGATGCCCTTCGCCCTGGCGACCAGCGGCGCGAGCTGCTGCATCGCGTTGCGCGTCTCCATGAATTCGAGCTGCGCGCGCTGGATCAGCGCCTCGGGCGTGATGTCGATGCCGACCTGCTTGAGCTGGAACGCGTACAGCTCCGGCGGCAGGCGCGTGTCGCTGCGCGCCGTCGGCAGCACGCTCGTCTTCACCCACTCGGCATACGCCTTCATCTGCTGGTCCAGCGCGGCCAGCGCCTCGTCCGCGCCCTGGATGTCGTACTTGGCGTACAGCTGGCGCACGCCGGCGGTGAAGGTCTCCGCGTTGCGCAGCGCCTGTTCCACCTCGTCCTTCGTCGGCTTCAGCAGGGACGGGTTGGACAGCTTCTCCTCGTAGCGCTGGCGCGCGAGCGTGGCGAGCGGCGTCGTGCCGGGCGCGAGGCCGACGTAGGCCTTCAGGCGGTCGAGCGCCTTCGCGCGCCGCGCCGGGTCGACCTGGTCCTGCAGCAGCGACTGCTCGCCCTGGAAGACGACCTGGCCGACGTCGGTGAACGGCATCAGCAGGCGCTCGTTGAGCTCGCTGCCTTCGATCTGCCGATCCGCCGCCGACATCATGATGCCGATGTCCTGGCGCACGTTCGGGTTCTCCTCGCTCCGAAGCGCGGTCTCGAGCGTGCCGCGCGCGGCGCGGATGGCCGCGCGCTGGCGCGCGTCGACGTCGGGGCCGAGGTCGAGGATGCGGTCGTCGTAGCCGGGCACGCCGAAGAACGACGCGAACTCGGGTGCGAACTCGGCCTGCACCTTCAGCAGTGGCTGCGCGACCTCGTTGCTGCGGCGCACCCAGTCGGGCGTCGCCTTCAGAGGGCTCGCGGTGCCCTGCTTGGGCGCGTTCGCCGCCTTGGTGTCGGCCGTGGCGGCGACGGGAGCGGACAGTGCGACGCAGGCGACGGCGATGGCACTGGACAGGATCAGGCGACGCATCGGGATTCTCCTTCGGGACGGGGCGCGGCGTGGCGCCGATGCCGGCGTACGGGCGCGGAAATGGAACTGTGCACCAGCGCGGCCGCGCGCGCACGCGGCGGCGCGCCGGCCATGCGCGACGGCAGCAACGCTAGCGCGCGCACCGGTCCGGGCCATGTGCCCAACGTCACTGCCGCGCAGTGGCCGCGGCGCGGCGCAACGCTTACCATCGGCGGCCTGTCCAAGCACCGGAGATCCCGATGAAATCCGTCCTCGCCGCCGCGCTCGCGCTGGCCGTGCTGTCGCCCGTCGCGGCGACCGCCGCGCCGCACCCGTTCGACGTGCACGACCTCGTCATGATGAACCGCCTCGGCGATCCGGTGCTGTCGCCCGACGGTCGCACGATCGCCTACGGCCTGCGCGAGACCGACTACGAGGCGAACAAGGGCAGGAACAGCGTGTGGACGGTGCCGTATGCGGGCGGCACGCCGCGCCGGCTCACCGACGCCGCGCTCAATGCCACCAGCGCGCGCTGGTCGCACGACGGCAAGGCGCTGTACTTCCTCGCGCCGAAGGATGGCACCAGCCAGCTCTGGCGCGTCGACGCCAACGGCGGCGCGGCGGTGCAGGCGACGTCGTTGCCGCTGGACGTCAACAACTTCCGCCTGTCGCCGGACGGCCAGCACGTGCTGCTGTCGATCGACGTGTTCGCCGCGTGCGCCGACGATGCCGACGTGGTCGCCTGCACGGCGAGGAAACTCGACGAGCGCAAGGCGGACAAGGCCAGCGGCACGGTCTACGACCGCATCTTCGTGCGCCATTGGGACACCTGGAGCGACGGGCGCCGCTCGCAGCTGTTCATCGCCGACCTCGGCGACGACGGCAGGCCGGGCAAGCTCGTGCTGCTGAGCCGGGGCATCGACGGCGATGTGCCGTCCAAGCCGTTCGGCGACGACAGCGAGTACGCGTTCTCGCCGGACGGCAAGACCGTCTACTTCAATGCGCGCATCGCCGGCGACAACGAGCCGTGGTCGACCAACTTCGACATCTACTCGGTGCCCGCGCACGGCCCGTACGAGCCGAAGAACCTGACCGCCGACAACCCCGCCTGGGACGGCTACCCACTGCCGTCCGCGGACGGCCGCACCCTGTACTGGCTCGCGATGAAGCGCGCCGGCTTCGAGGCGGACCGCTTCGGCATCTGGGCCCTCGACCTCGCCAGCGGCGCGAAGCGTGAAGTCGACCCGCAGTGGGACCGCTCCGCGTCCGGCCTGAAGGAGTCGCGCGACGGCCGCACGCTCTACACCGCGAGCGATGACTGGGGCGACCACGCGCTGTTCGCGATCGACGTGAAGAGCGGCAAGGCGAGGAAACTCGTCGCCGACGGCAGCGTCGCCGGCTTCGACGTCGGCGCGAAGGGCCTCGTGCTCGCGCGCAACGACTTCAAGCGACCGAACGACCTCTACACCGCGAATGCGAACGGCGGCGGCCTGAAGCAGATCACCCGGGTCAATGCCGAGCGCCTGAAGGACATCCGCTTCGGCGAGAGCGAGTTCTTCACCTTCGAGGGCCACGGCGGCGACACCGTGCAGGGGTACGTCACGCGCCCGGCCGACTACCAGGCGGGCCAGCGCTATCCGGTCGCCTTCATCGTCCACGGCGGCCCGCAGGGCTCGATGACCAACGACTTCCACTACCGCTGGAACCCGCAGACCTACGCCGGCCAGGGCTTCGCGGTGGTGACGATCAACTTCCACGGCTCGACCGGCTACGGCCAGGCCTTCACCGACCGCATCTCGGGCGACTGGGGCGGCGCGCCGCTCGATGACCTCAAGGCCGGCTGGGCTGCCGCGCTGCAGAAGTACCCGTTCCTCGACGGCGACCGCGCCTGCGCGCTCGGCGCCTCGTACGGCGGCTACATGATGTTCTGGATGGCCGGCGTGTGGAACGAGCCGTGGAAGTGCATCGTCGCGCACGACGGCGTCTTCGACAGCCGCATGATGAGCTACTCGACCGAGGAGCTGTGGTTCGACGAGTGGGAGCACGCCGGCAAGACGCAGTACGAGGATCCGGCCGCGTACGAGAAGTACAACCCGGTCAACCACGTCAAGGACTGGCGCGTGCCGATGCTGGTCGTGCACAGCGACCTCGATTTCCGCATTCCGCTCGAACAGGGCCTGGCCGCGTTCACCGCACTGCAGCGGCGCGGCATCCCGAGCCAGTTCCTGCGCTTCCCGGACGAGAACCACTGGGTGCTGAAGCCGCACAACAGCGTGCTGTGGCACGACACGGTCAACGCCTGGCTGAAGCAGTGGACCGCGACCGGCGCACCGGCCGCGACGAAGTGATCGACGCGGGGTGCGTGCCACGGCGCGCGCACCCCGCCGCATCCGGGCGCGCGGCGCGCCGGACTTGAAGCCGATTCGCGACAGGGTCGACGGCGTCGACGGGGAGGGGGAGATGGCCAGTTCCACGATGCTTGGCGCGGTGCTCGCGCTCGCGATGCTCGCGGTGCCGTGCGCGCAGGCGGCGAATTTCGCCGTCAGCGGCACGATTTCGGTCAACGGCAACCCGGGCGCGCTGCCATCCGGCGGCACGTTCGGCGATTCGACCTACGACGGCGCCACCGGCGCGTTGTCGGCGGGCAAGTTCACCTTCCCGCAATCGACCGCCACGTTCCACTCCGAGGCGCTCGGCGCGGACGTGACGGTGACGTACCAGATCAGCCAGACCAACACCTCGACCGGCCTGGTCGCGCAAGACGGTGTCGCCGCGCTGACGCAGGCGCACCTGAAGCTGCAGGCGATCTCGGCGTTCATCGGCTTCATCCCGATCAGCTTCGACGACACCTGCGTGTTCGACCCGATCGACGTCGATCTCGCCGGCACCGGCAGCGCCTCCGGGCTCGACCTCAACGCCGACGGCTTCGAGATCCCCACCGTCGCGCCGAGCGCTTGCAACAACCTCGGCAGCCAGGTCAACGAAGGCCTGACCGGCAGCAACAACTCCCTGACCATCCACATCGCCGGCGACTTCACGCCGCCGACGCCGGACGACGACACGATCTTCGCCGACGGTTTCGAGGCGTCCGCGGGATTCGACGGGTGAGCCTGCTGCTGCTGCGCAACGCGCGCGTCCATGCGCCCGAACCGCTCGGCCTGCAACACCTGCTGCTCGGCGGCGGGCGCATCCTCTGGATCGGCCACGACGCGCCGGAGCTGCCGGCCGCGCTCGGCGCGCAGGCGATCGACCTCGAAGGCCGGCGCCTGATACCCGGTCTCGTCGACGGCCACGTGCACGTGACCGGTGGCGGCGGCGAAGCGGGCTTTTGCACGCGCGTGCCGCCGCTCGCGCTGTCGCGCTTCACGCGCGCCGGCGTCACCACCGTGGTCGGCCTGCTCGGCACCGACGACGTCGCGCGCGGACCGCGCGAGCTGCTCGCGGCGCTGTATGCGCTGCGCGAGCAAGGCCTGTCCGCGTACGGCTACACCGGCGGCTACCACCTGCCGCCGGCGACCCTGACCGGCAGCGTGCGCGGCGACCTCGTCTTCGTCGACGCGCTGGTCGGCGTCGGCGAGGTCGCGCTGAGCGACCATCGTTCGAGCCAGCCGACGCTCGACGAACTGCTGCGGCTCGCTTCCGAGGCGCACGTGGCCGGGCTGATGACCGGCAAGGCCGGCATCGTGCACCTGCATCTCGGCGACGGCGCGCGCGGGCTCGAACTCGTCGCGCGCGCGCTCGACGGCAGCGAACTGCCGCCGCGCGTGTTCCACCCGACCCACGTCAACCGGCGTCGCGCACTGTTCGACGAAGCGGTCGCGCTCGCGCACCGCGGCTGCACCATCGACGTCACCGCATTCCCGGTCGCGGACGGCGAGGACGCCTGGAGCGCGGCCGATGCCCTCGTGCGCGTGCTCGACGACGACGTCGCCGCGACGCGCGTGACGGTCAGCTCCGACGCCGGCGGCTGCCTGCCGTGCTTCGATGCCGACGGCCGCGTCGCGCACATGGACGTCGGCGATGCCGGCGCCCTGCTGGCGACGCTGGCCGAGCTCGTCGCCCGCGGCGTGCCGCTCGAGCGCGCGCTGCCGGCGTTCACGAGCCAGCCGGCCGGCCTGCTGCGACTCGCCGCCAAGGGGCGCATTGCGGTCGGTGCCGACGCCGACCTCGTCGCGCTCGACGAGGCCGGCGGCGCGCACGACGTCGTCGCCGGCGGCGTCGTGCACGTGCGCGGGGGGCGCCTGCTGCGTGCCGGGACGTTCGAGTCGCGCCCCTCCTGAGCCGCGCCGCGTCCGCGCCGTTGCGGGGCGGGCGCGGTCCGTGTAGAGATAGCCGCAGGTCCGCCTGCACGAGAGAGCACCCCCAGCATGTGTCCCAGCAAGGTCCGCGACGGTGAAGAGCGCGGCTGGATCGTCCCGATCGGCGGGGCGGAGAAGAAGGAGCACGATCCGCGCATCCTCGCGCGCTTCGTCGACCTCTGCGGCGGCGAGGACGCCGACATCGTCGTGATCCCGACCGCGAGCCAGCTCGCCGACACCGGCGCGCGCTACGAGCAGATCTTCTCCGGGCTCGGCGTGCGGCGCGTGACCTCGCTCGACTTCGACACGCGCCGCGACGCCGACGAGGACAACCGGCTCGAACGCATCAGCGAGGCGAGCGGCATCTTCTTCACCGGCGGCAACCAGCTGCGCATCTCGACGATGCTCGGCGGCACGCCGGTTGCGCGCCTGATCCGCGCGCGCAACGCCAGCGGCGTGCACGTCGGCGGCACCAGCGCGGGCGCGAGCATCCTGTCCGAGCACATGATCGCGTTCGGCAAGGAAGGCGCCTCGCCGACCGCCGGCAGCGTGCGGCTCGCGCCCGGGCTCGGCCTCACCAACCGTTTCGTGATCGACCAGCATTTCCGCCAGCGCGACCGCCTCGGCCGCCTGCTCGCCGCGCTCGCCTACAACCCGTTCGCGGTCGGCATCGGCCTCGACGAGGACACCGCAGCCTTCATCCGGCCCGACAACGTGCTCGAGGTCGAGGGCAGCGGCGCGGTCACCGTCGTCGATGCGAACGAACTGCAGTTCTCGTCGATGGATCGCGCCGACGAGGACGAGCCGGTCTGCCTGCTCGGCCTCAAGGTGCACATCCTCGTCGCCGGCGCGACCTTCAACCTGCAGACGCGCCGCGCCTCCGCCGGCTCGCTCGCGGTCTCGAAGGAGAAGCACTAGCCCGGCGCCGCCGCGCCGTCCCGTTCCGCCCGCGAGTCCCACCAGGAGTTTCCCGGCATGCGCATCCTCGATCGTTCGGTGTTCGTCGGCCCCTCGCTGTATGCGCACTTCCCGGTGATCCGGCTCGAGCTCGACCTCGGCGAGCTCGAACAGTGGCCGACCGGGCGCCTCGGGCCGGCATTCGTCGACGGCCTCGTCGCCGCGCTGCCGGGGCTCGAGCAGCACGGCTGCTCCTACCGCGAACCGGGCGGCTTCATCCGCCGCATGCGCGAAGGCGAGGGCACCTGGCTCGGCCACGTGCTCGAGCACGTGGCGATCGAGCTGCAGAACGTCGCCGGCGAGGACGTCACCTTCGGCAAGACGCGCAGCGTCGACCGCCCCGGCGTCTACTCGGTCGTGTACGAATACGCGCAGCGCGAGGAGGGCATCGCGGCCGGCGAGCTCGCCCTGCGCCTGCTGAACTCGCTGCTGCCCGACGCCCTGCGAACGCCGGGCAGCGTGCCGGACGGCTGGGAATGGCCGGCCGCGCGCGACGAGTTCATCCGCTACGCGCAGCGCCGCGCGCTCGGCCCGTCGACCGCGTCACTGGTGCGCGCGGCCGACGAGCGCGGCATCCCGTGGCTGCGCCTCAACGAGCAGTCGCTGGTGCAGCTCGGCCACGGCAAGTACCAGCAGCGCATCCAGGCCACGGTGACCGGGCGCACCCCGCACATCGCGGTGGAGCTGGCCAGCGACAAGGAGGAGACCAACAAGATCCTCGCCTCGCTCGGCCTGCCGGTGCCGCGGCAGGAGCTGGTGCAGAGCGAGGACGCCGCGGTGCGCGCCGCGCACCGGCTCGGCTTCCCGGTCGTGACCAAGCCGTACAACGGCAACCATGGCCGCGGCATCTCGATCCGCCTGATGGACGACGACGAGGTGCGCGCCGGCTTCGCCGCCGCGCGCGAGCATTCGCGCTCGGTCATCGTCGAGAACTTCGTCGGCGGCGACGACCATCGCCTGCTGGTCGTCAACGGCGAGCTGGTCGCGGCGACCAAGCGCACGCCGGGCCACGTCGTCGGTGACGGCGTGCACACGATCGCCGAGCTGGTCGAGCAGGTGAATGCCGACCCGCGCCGCGGCGTCGGCCACGAGAAGGTGCTGACCAAGATCCAGCTCGACCGCGAGGCGGAGATGATGATGGAGCGCGTCGGCTGCACCGCCGATTCCATCCCGGCGCCCGACCAGGTCGTCTACCTGCGATCGACCGCGAACCTGTCGACCGGCGGCACCGCGACCGACGTCACCGACATCATCCATCCGGACAACCGCGACATGGCCGTGCGCGCGATCCGCGCGATCGGCCTCGACGTCGGCGGCGTCGACTTCCTCTCGCCGAACATCGCCGAGAGCTACAAGACCATCGGCGGCGGCATCTGCGAGGTCAATGCGGCGCCGGGCTTCCGCATGCACGTCAGCCCGAGCGAGGGCACGCCGCGCGACGTCGCCGGTCCGGTCATCGACATGTTGTTCCCGCCCGGCACGCCGTCGCGCGTGCCGATCGCGGCCATCACCGGCACCAACGGCAAGACCACCACCGCGCGCATGCTCGCGCACATCACCAAGATGGCCGGCTACACGCCGGGCCTGACGACCACCGACGGCGTCTACATCGACGGCCAGCGCACGGTCGAGGGCGACATGACCGGACCGGTGTCCGCGCGCATGGTGCTGTCGGACCCGCACATCGACATGGCCGTGCTCGAGACCGCGCGCGGCGGCCTGCTGCGCGCCGGCATGGGCGTGCGCCACGTCGACGTCGGCGCGGTGCTGAACATCCAGTCCGACCATCTCGGCATGAAGGGCATCGACACGCTCGACCAGCTCGCCGAGGTCAAGCGCATCGTGGTCGAGGTCGCGCAGGAATGCGCCGTGCTCAACGCCGACGATCCGCACGTGCTGAAGATGTCCGGCTACACCGGCGCCAGGGTGATCTGCTACGTGACGATGAACCCGTCGCACGCGCTGGTGCGCGAACACGTGCGTTCGGGCGGGCGCGCCTGCGCGCTCGAGGCCGGCGTCAACGGCTCGATGATCACGCTGTACGACAAGGGCAGCCACATACCGCTGCTGTGGACGCACCTGATCCCGGCCACGCTCGAGGGCCGCGCGCTGCACAACGTGCAGAACGCGATGTTCGCCGCCTCGGTCGCGTTCGCGCTCGGCATCAAGCTCGACGCGATCCGCCAGGGGCTGCGCACGTTCGACACCACGTTCTACCAGGCGCCGGGCCGCATGAACGTGTTCAACGAGCATCCGTTCAAGGTGCTGTTCGACTACGGCCACAACGCGCACGCGGTATCGGTGATGGCCGACCTCGCGCAGCGGCTGGACGTCGGCGGCCGGCGCATCGTCGTGCTGGCCGGTCCGGGCGACCGCCGCGACGAGGACCTGGTCGCGATCGCGCGTGCGGTCGCCGGACGCTTCGACCACTACATCTGCCGCCGCGACGACGCGCTGCGCGGGCGCGAGCCCGACGAGGTGCCGCGCATCATGGCGCAGGCGCTGGTCGACGCCGGCGTCGACCCGGCGGCGATCGAGCGCATCCCCGACGAGCAGGAGGCGATCGAAGCCGCGCTGCGCATGGGGCGCCCGGGCGACCTGCTGCTGGTGTTCGCCGACGCGCTGGTGCGCTCGTGGAAGCAGATCATCAAGTTCCGTCCCGAAGGCGCGACAGAGGCCCCCGCGGCGCGACCCGCCGTTCCGGTCGCGATTCCCGACGAGCCGGCGTTCGACGAGGCGAGCTTCGCCGCGCTCGGCGGCGTGGTGCGCGACGAACGCGGCATCCACCTGTCGCGGGAGACGGAAGACTGAACACCGCGCCCGCTTCGCCGCCGTTCGACGATTCGCGCCGCCTGACCGGAGCCAACCTCTTCTTCACCGGGGTCGGTGCGGTGCTGGAGACGGTCGGCATCGAGGTCGATGCCGCGCTGCTCGCCGCCTGGCGCGAGCGCGTCGTGCGCGTGCGCGCGGCGCTCGGCTGGCCGGCAGCCGAGCCGGTCGCGCGCCGCCACCGCGATGGTGCCTCGCTCGCGCTGACCGCGCCGCTGGACCAGCTGTTCAGCGCGACCGAGGTCGACGAGTGGGCGCTGCTCGCCGCGCTCGTCGCGCTGCATCGGCCGTTCGAGGCGGTGCCCCACGCCCCCGGCCATCCGGCCGCCTGGGACGACGACGCAGCGCTGCGCACGCTCGCGGCGCATGCGCGTGCCGAGCGCCACCCGGCGCTGCTCGCGCTGGTCGAGGCCGCGCTCGCCCGCGGCCTGACCGTGCTGGTCGACGACGACGCACTGTCGCTCGGCGTCGGCCGCGGCGCGCGCAGCTGGCCGCTGGCGCGGCTGCCGGCGCCGGGAGAGGTGGACTGGACCGTGTTGCACGAGGCGCCGATCGCGCTCGTCACCGGCTCGAACGGCAAGACGACCACCACGCGCCTGCTCGCCGCGTTCGCGCGCGCGACCGGCGCCCGCGTGGCCAGCAGCAGCACCGACGGCGTCGTCGTCGACGGCGTCGTGCTCGCCGAGGGCGACTATTCCGGCCCGGCCGGCGCGCGCGTCGCCTTGCGTGCGCCCGGCGTCGACTTCGCGATCCTCGAGACCGCGCGCGGCGGCATCCTGCGGCGCGGCATCGCGGTCCAGCATGCGGACGTCGCCGTCGTCACCAACGTCAGCGACGACCATTTCGGCGAGTACGGCGTGCATGACCTCGACGACCTCGCCGCGGTCAAGCTCGCCGTCGCGCGCGCGCTCGGGCCGCGCGGCGTGCTGGTACTGAACGCGGACGACGCGCGCCTCGCGCGCCACGCGGCCGCGCACGCGGTGCGCAAGGCGTGGTTCGCGTTCGACGCCGACGCCCCGGCACTGCGCGAAGCCCGCGCGCGCGGTGAGTCGACCTGCGGCGTGCGCGACGGACGGCTGCTGCTGCAGCACGATGGCAATGCGCACGACCTCGGCGCGATCATCGACCTGCCGCTGACCTGGCGCGGCGCGGCGCGCTACAACATCGCCAACTGCGCCGCCGCCGCGCTCGCCGCGAGCGTGCTCGGCATCCCGGCGGCGACGTTGCGCGCGGTGCTCGCGCGCTTCGGCGCCGCGCGCGGCGACAACCCGGGCCGGCTGCAGGCGTGGTCGCTTCCGGGCGTCGAGGTGTTCGTGGACTACGCGCACAATCCGGACGGCCTGCGCGGCCTGCTCGAGGTCGCGGGTGCGTCGCGTCGCGGGCGCCTCGGCCTCGTGCTCGGCCAGGCCGGCAACCGCGAGGACGGCGAGATCCGCGAACTCGCGGCGGTCGCCGCCGCATTCGCGCCGGAGTGCATCGTGCTGAAGGACATCGGCGGCATGCTGCGCGGCCGCGCGCCCGGCGAGGTACCGGCGCTGCTGCGCGCGGCGCTGCGGCAGCATGGTTGCGACGATGCGCGCATCGTCGAGTGCCTCGACGAGTACGAAGCGGTGCGCAGCGCGCTCGCATGGGCGCGCGACGGCGACGTGCTCGTGCTGCCGGTGCACGGCAACGAGGCCAAGCGCAAGGTCGGCGCGCTGCTCGACGCGCTCGCGGCCTGCGGCTGGCGCGCGGGATCGGCGCTGCCGCCGTGAGCGGGGCGCGCGGCGCGCTCGCCCGTGGATGAAAGGTGGACCGGCCGCGCCAGAGGGAGAGAGGGGCGCGGCCGGTCCGTCGACGGTTCGCTGGGGGAGTTACTGCTTGCCGTCGAAACCGTCGGAGAACACGCGGTCGTCCGTCGACGCGCCGGTCAGGCGCAGCACCGCGAGTTCGTACAGCGGCACCGCGCGTTCGGCCGTGCCGGCGACGATCACGCGGCCCTCGGCGTCGAGCGCGAGCGCGGACGAATCGCTGAAGATGCCGCCCGGCGCCATGTCGACGCTCGCGATGCCGTCCTTGCCGAACGAGGGATCGAGCACGCCGTCGGCACTGGTGCGGAACGCGAGGAAGCTCGACTCCGAACCGACGTAGCTGACCGACGCGACGAGCTTGCCGTCGGCCTGGCGCACCAGCCCGGTCGGGTAGCGCGTCCACGCGCCGGGCGCGACCGCGATCGGCTCGAAGCCGTCGCCGGCGGAGCCGAAGCTCGTGTCCATCGCGCCGTCGGCGCGGACGCGGCCCATCACGACCTCGATCGTGCTGTTGCCTTCGCCATCGTCGAGCTGGTAGTGGCCGGCGAACACCGCGCCGCCGTCGTCGGTCGCGAGCAGGCGGTCGATGCCGTCGATGACCAGTCCCGGCGATTCCTCCGGACGGTGGAACACGCGCCAGCCGGTGCCGGCGAACGTGGTGTCGAAGCCGCCGTCGACGTCGAGGCGTGCGATCGCGAAGTCGGTGCCGAGGCCCTGGCCGTAGACCTCGTAGGCGCCGCCGACGAGGATGCGGTCGTCGCTGGTGACCGCGAGGCCGTAGAGGTAACCGCCCTGTTCGGCAACGCCGTCCCAGTCGATCACCACGCCGCCGTCGGTGCCGAACGCGGCATCGGGCTGGCCCTTCGCGTCGAAGCGGGCGACGTAGCCGTGGCTGATGGTGTCGATCGACTTCTCGCCGGCGACGACGAGCCGGCCGGCGCCGTCGACCGCGAGCGCGTGCACGTACACACCCGGCAGCAGCACGATGCCGTCGGTGCCGAAGGCGGCATCGAAGTGGCCGTCGGCGTCGAGCTTGACCAGGAAGCCGCGCAGCGGGCCGAACGCCTGCGCCGTGCCGGCGACGACGATCGAGCCGTCGTCGAGGCGCTGCATCGCCTCGATCACCTGCATGCCGGCGCCGGTCGCCGGCACGAGGTCGGGCAACACCAGCACGCCGGGCATCTCCGGCACGTTGCCGAAGCTCGCGTCGGGGCTGCCGTCGGCGTTCAGCCGCGTGATCATCCCGCGCATGTGCGGGTCGAACGGGCTGGAGGGGATGAACTTGTTGCGTTCGCCGGCGACGAGGATGCGGCCGTCCGGCAGCGCGAGCGCGGCGTACGGGCGCAGCTCACGCGCCTCGACGTCGTCGGGCGTCACGTAGGCGGCACCACCGACGCCGAAATCGGGGTCGGGCTGCCCTTCGGCGGCGAAGCAGGGAATGGCGAACAGCGAGGCGAACAGCACCGTCGCGCCGGACAGGCGCAGGGGAAACGACATCGGGCGACTCCGTTTCGCGATAGGGGCGGCCAGCATGCGCGGCGAGCGGTCCGGACTGCATGCGCGGGACGTCACGATGCCATTAGTAATGGATGAAACCGGGCCGTCGCGGCGCGTCCGCGGTGCCGGAATCGCCGCTTGGGCATGCCGCCGCTGCGCGCAGAAGCCGTGCGTGCGTGGCGGAGCGGAGTCGCTGGTCGACCCGCCGCATGGCGTGGCGCGGGCGGAGGGTGCGGGCGCGGCCACTCGAGGCCGGGCATGCGCCAGTCGCGATGAAGGGGCCGGCTAGCGCAGCGTCGGCGCCTGCAGCAGGTCGGCCGGTACGGTGCGCTCGCCAGCGAGCGCCTGTGCGCGCGCGAGCGCGCTGCGCCAGAGTGCCGCGTCGCCGCCGGCCTGGTGCACGCGCACGAGCACGAGCGCGCTGCCGAAGTCGCGCGGCGCGAACGCGGCGACGCGCTCGGCCAGCGCGGCCGCGCGACCGGTCTCGCCGCGGTCGACCAGCCAGGCGGCGTAGGCGTCGACGACCTCGCGCAGGTCGAGCGGAATGCGCAGCGCATCGGCTTCGCCGAGCGCGCGCGCGTACCAGGTGCCGGCGGTCTCGGCCTCGTTCGCGGTGCGCGCCCGCGCGAGGCCGGCGTAGAGCCGGCTGGCCGGGTCGGCCGCGCGCGCGGCGAATGCGGCGAGCGCGTCCGCCGCGCGCGCCGCATCGTCGCTGCGCCCGGCGGCGAGCAGGGCCTGGATGTGCAGGTCGTGTGCGCGCGCTTCCTCGCGCGCGTCGTCGACCGCGGCGAAGCGCGCGACCGCGTCCGCGGCGGCCTCGATCGCGGCGGGCACGTCGCCACGCGCGAGCGCGAGTCGGCCCAGCAGCGCCTGCACCCGCGCGCGCGCGACCGCGTCGCCGTCGCGGCGCGCCGCCTCGAGCACGCTCGCGGCGCCTTCGGCGGCTTCGCGCGTGCGGCCGTTCGCCGCCAGCACCAGCAGCCGCGTCGCCTCGCCGTTGCGACTCCGCGCGGGATCGGCGACCGCCTCGCCGAGTTCGCGCAGGCGCGGCTCGAGCGCGAGCGCCTCATCCGGTTCGAGCAACGCGAGCTGCAGTTCCGCCGCGCCCATCCGTGCGTTGAGCTCGGCCGCATGCACGCCGAAGGTCGCGAAGCGGTCGGCTGCGCGGCGGAATACCGGCAGGGCTTCGGCGTAACGCTCGCGCCGCATGTCGAGCGCGGCGAGGTTGGAATCGATCAGCGCCAGCGCGAGCAGGTTGCCGCTGCGCTCGAACGCGACGCGCGCCTCGGCGAACGCCTGCAGCGCGAGTTCGACCTGGTCGCTCGCGCCGGCGACATTGGCGCGCCCGTTCAGCGCCTTGCCGAGCGCGTCCGGCGCGTCGCGACCGCGCAGCAGCGCGATCGCCTCGTCGAAGCGCGCGGCGGCGACGGCATTGTCGTTGCGCAGCGCCGCGAGCACGCCGAGGTTGGTCAGTGCGCGCGCGTGCAGCACCGGCTCACGCTCGGCCGGCACGTCGCGCGCGATCGCCTGGAACGCGGCTTCCGCCGCGGCGCGGTCGCCGGCCTGGTAGTCGATCTGTGCCGCGCGCATGCGCCATTCGGGGCGTGCGCGCTGGTCCTGCGGCGCGCGCGCGAGCAGGGCGCGCGCGTCGTCGAGGCGATCGTTCAGCGTCGCCGCCTCGACCTGCTGCAGGAGCGCGTCGAGGTCGCCGTTGCCGGCCGCGGCGGCGACCGGAGCGAAGCCGAGCCGACGCGCGAGTTCATCGGCGGCGATGCGCGCGGCGAGCAGCGCGTCCCCGGATTCGCCGCCGGCGTCGAGCGCCGCGTCGCCGCCGCGCGCATGCAGGCGCACGCGCCAGCGCTGCTGCACGCGTTCCGCGCGCGCGTCGACGACCAGGTTCGCGCCCGCCGCGGCGGCGAGCGCGCCGGGATCGGCGGCGTGCCGGCGCTCGGCCTGCGCGGCGAGGATGACCACGCTCTCGCTCGGCACCACCGGCAGGCCGGCGGCGCGCAGGCGAGCGGCGACGTGGTCCATCAGGCCGAGCCGCATCCATTCCGCACCGTCCGCGCCGCCGACCTGGAACGGCAGCACCAGTGCGGTCTGCGCGCCGGTACCGGTCGGCGATGGCGCGACCACCGCTGGCGGTGCGCGACGCGTCGCGAGCAGCGCCGCGAGCGCACCTGCGGCGAGAAGCACCACGACGGTCGCGACGAACCGGCGCGATGGCCGGCGACGCTGCGGCGCGCGCGCGGTGGCGGCGACGTCGCCGTCCGCCGGGGCCGGTGCATCGGTCGCGTCCGCCGATGCGTCCAGCATCGCCTCGACGGCCACGGCCGGCGCCGGCCGCGGCGCATCGTCGAGCGGCTCGGTCGGCGCGACCCAGTGGTAGCCGAAGCGCACCACCGTGCGCACGTAGTGCTGTTCCTTGCCGGTGTCGTCGAACGCGCGGCGCATCGCGAGCACGGTCTGCGCGAGCAGTCCGTCGCTGACGTCCGCGCGGCCCCACACGGCCGCGATCAGTTCGTCGCGGCCGACCGCACGATCGCGGTGTTCGACCAGGTAGACGATCGCGTCGAACGCGCGCGGCGGCACGGCCACCAGCGCCTCGCCGCGCCAGAGTTCGCGGCGCGCGGGGAACAGGCGGTAGTCGGCGAAGCGGTAGCAGCGGGCCATCGCGCAGATATGCGGGGCACGACGAGGCGAAGTCAATCGCCGCCGGACCGTGCGCTCGGCACATGACACCCGGCCGGGGGCGGTGCTAGCGTGCGAGCTACGAAGGTTGCCGTAGGGTGGGCGATGCGGCTCGGATGGGTGCTTTCGATCGCGTGCGCGGCGGCGGCGCCGGCATTCGCCACCGAGCCGGTGCTGCATGGCCTGCTCGAACATCGCGCCCTCGACGAACCCGATGCCGCGAGTCGCGCGCGCATCGCCGAACGCCTGCGGGAGAGCGCGGCGCGGCTCGCGCCGGCGAAGGCGGGCGGCGTCTCGCCCCTCGCCTGGCCGCTGCAGCCGGCACCGTCGTTCACGCCGTACGGCTACACCGCGATCGTCTCGTTCGTCGACCACGACGCGCGCTATCCCAGCCTGGTGCGCGACTACGCCTGCGGCACGCGCAGCTACGACACCGCCGCCGGCTACAACCACCGCGGCACCGACTACGCGCTGTGGCCGTTCCCGTGGCTGCTGATGGATGCGGGCGACGTCGCGGTCGTCGCCGCCGCGGGCGGCACGATCATCGAGAAGGCCGACGGCTATTTCGATCGCAGCTGCGTGATCGATTTCGGCACCAGCGATCGCATCAACGCGGTCTTCATCCGCCAGGACGACGGCCTGACCGCGTGGTACCTGCACCTGAAGCGCGGTTCGGTCACGCCGGCGCCCGTCGGCACGCGCGTCGAGGCGGGCGACCGCCTCGGCCTGGTCGGCTCCTCCGGCCCGTCGCGCCTGCCGCACCTGCACTTCCAGCTCACCGACGACGCCGGCGAGGTCGTCGATCCGTACCACGGCGCCTGCAATGCCGCGCCCGATCGCTGGGCGGTGCCGCAGGCGTACGAGTCGCCGGCGATCATCAGCCTGACCACGCACGCGGCCCAACCGCAACCGGTCGACTGCGGCGTCGCCGGCGGCGTCGCGGTGCACGATTCGATCCACGCGCAGGCGCGCTTCCGCGCCGGCGACGACGTGTGGGTGCATGCCGCGTACCGCGACCAGCGCAACGGCCAGCCGGCGACGTTCGCGATCCGCCGGCCGGACGGCAGCGTCTTCCGCGAATGGCGCTTCGACCTCGCCGACGCGCATCTGGCGCGACCGTTCTACGCCGGCACATCGTGGAGCTGGAACCATGCGCTGCCCGACGACGCGGCGGCGGGCGAGTGGCGCGTCGAGGCGGAGTTCGCCGGGCGACGCAGCGTGCACGCCTTCACCGTCGCCCCATCGATCGAACTCGACCAGCGCGGGCTGTCCGGAGCCTGGGCGAACCCGGCGACGCCGGGGCAGGGGCTGGTGCTCGATGTGCAGCAGGACCTGTTCGGCGACGGGCGCGCGCTCGCGTTCGGTGGCTGGTTCACGTATTCGGCCGCCGCCGCTGGCGGGCCGCGCTGGTACACGTTGCAGGGCGAGCTGCAGCGTGGGCGTTCGGCCGCCGAGCTGCCCATCTATGCGACGACCGGCGGCGCGTTCGATGCAGTGACGCCCGCCACGACCGTGCGCGTCGGCCTCGCCAACCTGCGCTTCGACGACTGCGGACACGGCACGCTGGCGTACCACTTCACCGATGCGAGCGCGCGCGCCGGCACGATCGCGCTGACGCGCCTGACCGGCGCGTCGAGTTGCGGCGCGACGGGCGACACCGGCGCGGCGATGCGCACCGACCTGCTGTCCGGCACCTGGGCCGATCCGTCCAACAGCGGCCAGGGGCTCGTGCTCGCCCTCGACGCGACGCACCGCCTGCTGTTCGGCGCGTGGTACACGTTCGCGCCCGGCGCGGGCGGCGGCGATGCCGCGGCGCAGCGCTGGTACACGTTGCAGTCGACGCTGCCGGAGGACGGCGACGCGATCGACGGCATCGGCCTGTACGAAACCCGCGACGGCGTGTTCGACGGCGCCGCGGCGACGACGACCGAAGCGGTCGGCGGCGCGCGCCTGCGCTTCGCGTCGTGCACCGCGGCCACGCTCGACTACGCCTTCACCTCCGGCGGCAACGCCGGCCTCGAAGGAACGCTCGACCTCGTGCGGCTGACGCCGGCACCGCCCGGCTGCGCGCCCTAGGCGGTCATCGCCGCGTCGCGGCGCCGCTCAGCGATGCAGCTCGCCGGCCGCCTCGGGCTGGTAGCGGATCGCGTCGATGCGCAGGCGGCGACGCCCGCCGGGCATCGGCCAGTCCATCACCTGGCCGACCCGCAGGCCGAGGATCGCGCTGCCGACCGGCGCCAGGACCGACACGCGCCCGGCGTCCGCGTCGGCGTCGCGCGGGTACACCAGCGTGACTTCGGACGCCGCGCCGCTGTCGACGTCGACCATCCGCACGCGTGAGTTCATCGTCACGACGTCGGCCGGCATCTCGGCCGGCGCGACCACGTCCGCACGCGCGAGCTCGGCGCGCAGCGCGCTCGCCGCCGCGTCGTCGCGCGGCGATGCGTCGAGCAGCGTTTCGATCCGCTCGAGGTCGAGGCTCGACACGAGGATCGGCGGTGTCGCGTTGGGTTCCACGGCTGGCTCCATGCTGGGCGCGCCCGATGCGCGCATGGGGCCACCGTAGTCGAACGCGCGCGCTTTCTCAAACGGCGTGCCCGCCGGCACCCTGCGGCTTTTCGCCGTCGGCCCGCGGCCGCCGCGACGCCGCGGCGCGCGCGTGCAGCAGTTCCGGCGGCAGCGTGCGGATGACTGCGGCGAGGCGCTTCAGGAATGCGGACACGGCCGAGCTCTTGCGCCACACCATCGCGATGCGCCGGCTCGGCGGCTCGCCGCGGAACGGCACCAGCCGGATGTTGCCCGACGGTGCGACCGGCGGCTGCACGGCGAGGCTCGGCAGCAGGGTGATGCCGACGCCCGCGGCGACCATCTGGCGCAGCGTCTCGAGGCTCGTCGCGCGGAAACCGCCGCGCTCGCCGGCGCCGCTGTGGCGGCAGACGTCCAGGGCCTGCTCGCGCAGGCAATGGCCGTCCTCGAGCAGCAGGAGGTCGTGGTCGGCGAGCTCGTCGAGGGCGAGGCTCGCATGGCCGGCCAGTTCGTGCGTCTGCGGCACCGCGAGCACGAAGTCTTCCTCGAACAGGAATTCCTGGTGCAGCTGGTCGTCGGCGATCGGCAGGGCGAGGATCGCCGCGTCGAGCCGCCCCTCGCGCAGCAGGCCCAGCAGCGGTTCGGTCTTCTCCTCGGTCAGCAGCAGCTCCAGCCGCGGGAAGCGCGCGCGGATCGCCGGCACGACATGCGGCAGCAGGTACGGGCCGAGGGTCGGGAAGATGCCGAGCCGGACCGTGCCCGATTCCGGGTCGACCGTGCGCCGGGCGATCGCGCGGATCTGCTCGACTTCGTTGAGGATCTCGCGCGCTCGCAGCGCGATCTCGCGCCCGACCTCGGTCAGCAGCACCTTGCGCGGCGTGCGCTCGACGAGGGCGACGCCGAGCTCCTCCTCGAGCTTACGGATCTGCGTGGACAGGGTCGGCTGGCTCACGAAGCTCGCCTCCGCGGCGCGGCCGAAATGGCGGTGCTCGGCGAGGGAGACCAGGTAGCGGAGGTCGCGCAGGTTCATGGCGGCGGCCGGCGGGGGCGACGCTGGTCATTGAAGCACTCTATGGATAACATATCAACAATCGATTTGAACGATCGATTGGCGGACCCTATCCTTGGGCCCGTCGGCGCTCCTTGTGCCATCCCTCATCAACCCCATCCTTTCCCGAACCGCTCCAAGGAGGAGTTCAACATGTTGACCGTTGGCGACCAGTTCCCCGAGTTCAACCTCAAGGCCACCGTTTCGATCGAGAGCGTCGAGAAGGCGTTCACGCAGATCGGCAACGACACCTACAAGGGCAAGTGGCTGTGCGTGTTCTTCTATCCGAAGGACTTCACGTTCGTCTGCCCGACCGAGATCAAGGGCTTCGGCGACCTCAACGGCCAGTTCGCGGACCGCGACTGCCAGGTGCTCGCCGCGAGCACCGACAGCGAGTTCGTCCACCTCGCGTGGCGCAAGGACCACAAGGACCTGCGCGACCTTCCGTTCCCGATGCTCGCCGACACCGCCAAGCGCCTGTCGAACGCGCTCGGCATCCTCGACGCCGAAGAGGGCGTGGCCAAGCGCGCGACCTTCCTGGTCGATCCGGAAGGCGTGATCCGCTTCGCCTACGTGACCGACGGCAGCGTCGGCCGCAACCCGCAGGAAGTGCTGCGCGTGCTCGACGCGCTGCAGACCGACGAGCTCTGCCCGTGCAACTGGAAGCAGGGCGACGAGACGCTCAAGGTCGCCTGACGATTCGCCGGCGCGCTGCCGCGAGGCAGGCGCCGGTCGTTCCCACCGGCTGCGCACGATCCCCTCTCCCTCCGCGTGCGTAGCCGGTCCGGGGCGGCGGCCCCGCCGCCGCCCCGCCTATTCCCGCACCGGCCGCCACGATGGCGGCCGTGCACCCCCGCACCCGATGGAACGCGCACCCGCGCGGCACAGGAGTTTTTCCGATGAACCTCGAAACGATCCGCGAACAGCTGCCCGACTACGCCAAGGACCTGCGCCTCAACCTCGACGCCGTGCTCGGCGAAGCCGGTTCGCCCGGGCTCGGCGCGAAGCAGATCGCGATCGTCGCGATCGCGAGCGCGATCGCCGCGCGCCACGCGCCGCTGACCGAGGCGATCGTCGCGAAGTTCGCCGGCACCCTCAGCGAAGCCGAGGCGAACGGCGCGCGCGCCGCGGCGGCGATCATGGCGATGAACAACGTGTACTACCGCTTCACGCACCTCGTCGGCAACGAGGAGTACGCGACCATGCGCGCCGGCCTGCGCATGAACGTGATGGCGAACCCCGGCTGCGACAAGCTCGACTTCGAGCTCGCCTCGCTCGCGGTGTCGGCCGTCAACGGCTGCGGCATGTGCATGGAATCGCACGAGAAGACGCTGCAGAAGCACGGCGTCACCGCGCAGGCGATCCAGAGCGCGGTGCGCATCGCCGCGGTGCTGAACGCGGTCGCGGTCACGGCCGAGCAGGCCCAGGCCGCCGCGGCGGCCTGAAGCCGCGCGGGTCGCGCACCCCTGCGCGACCCGCCCTGCGCAGGAGGTGCATGACCTCCTGCCCATGCGGCGGACGGCCCCGCATGGTCTTTTTGCGGGCTTCCACCCCGAGGGGACCCGCATGCACCTCCGCTTCGTCCTGCCATTGCTCGCGGCCGTGTTCGCCGCGTCGATCGCCGGCGCCGCGCCGCCCGCGGTGCCGGCCGGCAAGCTGCCCGCGGACGCGGCGCCGCTGCACTATGCCTTGCACCTGACGGTCGATCCGCGCCGCGAACGCTTCGACGGCGAGGCGCGCATCGCGATCCGGCTCGAGCGCGCGAGCGACCGCGTCTGGCTGCATGCGCGCGAACTCGCGCTGACGCGCGTCGCGGTGACCGACGCGACCGGTCGCGCGGTCGAGGCGAAGGCGGTCGCGCATGCCGACGAAGGCGTGCTCGAGGTCCGTTTCGGCAGGACCCTGCCGGCGCAGTCGGTGGAACTCGCATTCGCCTGGAACGCGCCGTTCAACCGCAAGCTCGAGGGGCTGTACAAGGTCACCGTCGGCGACGACGCCTACGCGGTCACGCAGATGGAACCGGTGAGCGCGCGCTTCGCGTTCCCGTCCTTCGACGAGCCGCGCTTCAAGGTGCCGTTCGACCTCAGGCTGACCGTGCCGACGCAGGACGTCGCGGTCGCCAACACGCGCCAGGTCGCCGAGCAGAAGTCCGCCGACGGCCGCTGGAAGACGCTGACCTACGCGACCACGCGGCCGCTGCCGACCTACCTCGTCGCGTTCGCGGTCGGTCCGTGGGACGTCGCCGAGGCGGCGCCGATCCCGGCCAACGCGGTGCGCCCGACCCCGGTGCCGCTGCGCGCGTTCGGTCCGCGCGGCAGCAAGGACAAGCTCGCCTGGGCCCTCGAGGTGCCGCCGCCGATCGTGAAGTTCTACGAGGACTACACCGCGCAGCCGTACCCGTTCGACAAGCTCGACCTGCTCGGCGCACCCGACTTCTCCGCCGGTGCGATGGAGAACGCCGGCCTCATCATCTACCGCGACGCCTACCTGCTGACCGACGCGCACTCGTCCGCGGACCACTACCGCAGCGTGTTCAACATCGAGGCGCACGAGATCGCGCACCAGTGGTACGGCGACCTCGTCACCGTGCCGTGGTGGGACGACATCTGGCTCAACGAGGCCTACGCGACCTGGGGCCAGGCCAAGGGCACGAGCGCGCTGCGGCCGGAGTACCACGCCGACCTCGAGGCGCTCGAGGGAAGCCTGTACGCGATGCAGAGCGACAGCCTGCTGTCCACGCGCAAGGTGCGCCAGCCGATCCTCGGCCGCGGCGACATCGAGACCGCGTTCGACGGCATCACCTACCAGAAGGGCGCGGCCGTGCTCGCGATGTTCGAGCGCTGGGTCGGCGAGGACACGTTCCGCGAGGGCATGCGCGAGTACCTCGCCAGCCACGCCTTCGGCAGCGGCAGCTCGGACGACCTGATCGCGTCGCTGGCGAAGGCGAGTGGCAAGGGCGAGGTGTTCGCGCACGGCATGCGCAGCTTCCTCGACCAGCCCGGCATCCCGTTCGTGCGCAGCGAACTCGCCTGCACCGCCGGCAAGGCGACGCTGACCCTGGAGCAGTCGCGCTACCTGCCGTATGGCGTGCTCGCGAAGGAAGAGCAGCGCTGGATCGTGCCGGTGTGCACGCGCTTCGGCCGCGGCGACGGCTCCGACAGCGAGTGCTTCCTGCTCGAGCGGCAGAAGCAGGCGTTCGAGGTCGCGGGCGCCTGCCCGGACTGGTACCTGCCGAACGCGGATGCGCGCGGCTACTACCGCTTCGACCTCGCGCCGGCCGACCTCGCGCGGCTCGGCGCCGCGGCCTCGAGACTGAGCGCGCCGGAGCAGCTCGTCTATGCCGACGCGGTCGACAGTGCGTTCCGCCGCGGCACGCTGCAGGCACCTGCGGTGCTCGACGCGATGCCGGCGCTGGCGGCGGCATCGATGCCGCAGGTGGCGACCGCGTTGCTCGCGCGCTACGGCTGGATCCGCGAGCACGTCGCCGACGCGTCGACGCGGCCGCTGCTGGATGCCTGGGCCACGCGCCTGTACGCGCCGCGCCTGCGCCAGCTCGGTTTCCACCGCCGCGACGGCGAGGCGGGCACCGACACCGCGCTGCGCACGCGGCTGGCCGAGTTCCTCGCCATGGTCGTGCGCGATCCGGCGACGCGCGCCGAGCTCGCCGCGCAGGGGCGCGCCGCGCTCGGCGTCGATGCCGGCCGCGCACCGGACCTCACGCGCGCCGATCCCGATCTCCTCGTGACCGCGCTCAAGGTCGCGGTGCAGGACGGCGGCGAACCGGCCTTCGACGCCGCGCAGAAGGCGTTCGAGGCGAACCGCGACACGACCCAGCGCTACGCGCTGCTCGCCGCGCTCGGTTCGACGCGCGACCCGCGCCTGGCCGAGCGCGCGCGCGACTACGGCCTGACCGCGGCGGTGCAGATCGGCGAGATGGGCCGCCTCTACGATGCGCAGGCCGACGAGCCGGAGAACCGCGCCGCGCTGTGGAACTGGCTGATGAAGCGCTTCGACGCCTATCGCGCGCGCCTGCCGGCGTTCGCGCAGGCCTACCTGCCGCGCACGTTCGCGCCCGGCCGTTGCGGCAGCGCCGATGCGCAGGTGATGTCGGACTTCCTCGCGCCGCGCGCGAAGGACCTGATCGGCGGCGAACGCGGCCTCGGCCAGACGCTCGAGCGCGTGCGCCAGTGCGGTGCGCTGCGCGATCACGTCGACCGCAAGGCGCTGGGCGAGTGGAGCGCCGCACACGCGCGCTGACCGGATGCGCGCGGCCCTGTGCGGCGCGGACGCGTGCCGGCGCAGCACGCGCACGTCCCGGCGAGCGCGCTGGCGTGCGCGGCACGCGCAGCGGCTAGAGTGGCGGTCCCGATCCCGGCCCGGAGCCGCCATGACTCAGCCCGTATCGCCGGCCGCCGTAGCGGCCGCGCTCGCCGACTACTGGTCGCCGCGCGTCGTCGCCGCGCTCGACGATTCGTACGTGAAGGTCGCCAAGGTACTCGGCACGTTCGGCTGGCACGCGCACGACGACGAGGACGAACTGTTCTACGTCCTCGCCGGCCACCTGCGCATCGAGATGGCGGACGGCGCGGTCGAGCTCGATGCGGGCGACGCCTGCGTCGTGCCCAAGGGCGTGCGCCACAACCCGGTCGCCGCGCAGGAGTGCCTGATCATGCTGATCGAGCGCAAGACGACGCTGCACACGGGGTCCGAGGTCACCGCGCGCACGCGCAGCATCGCGCAGCAGCTCGGCGAGGCGTAGGCGCGCCCCGCGCCTTCAGCGCTCCGGCGCGAGCACGCGTTCCACCGCGGCGACGAACTCCGGGTCCGCCGCGCCGAGCCGGTCGCTGCGCGCGACGATGCGACCGTCGGCATCGAGCAGCACGAGTGCGCTCGAATGGCTGAAATCGCGGTTCTCGATCTGCTTGTACTGGATGCCGAGCACGGCGGCGAGGCGGCGCACGCCGGCCTCGTCCGCGCGCGCGAGGCGCCAGCGCGCCAGATCGAGGCGGCGCCGGTCGGCGACGTACTTGAGTGCTTCGGGCGTGTCGTTGTCCGGGTCGAGGCTGACCAGCAGCACGTCGAGCGTGGCCTTCCGTTCCGGGCCGAGCTCGCGCTCGGTCTTGAGCAGCGTGTCGATGATCAGCGGGCAGACGACCTTGCACGAGGTGTAGAACATGCTGACGATGCGCGGCCGGCCGCGGCCGTCGGCATAGGTGAAGCCGCGACCATCCTGGTCGACCAGCGGCAGCACGAGGTGGTAGGTCGAGTCGCGCGGCAGCCCGTTGGCGGCCTGCGCGCGCGCGACCGACGCGGCGACGGCGAGCAGCAGCGCGCAGGCGACCGCCGCGAGCCAGCGCGGCAGCGGCGACGGCGTCGCCGGGATTTCGCAGCGTGCGAGCGCGTCGCCGCAGGCGAGGCAGGGCAGCACGTCGCGTTCGCTGCCGGAGGCGTGGTCGGCATTCATGGCGTCACCGGGGTTTCGAGGTTGCGCGCGCAGCGGAAGCCGAGGTTCGCGGTCGTGTCGACCGCCTGCAGCGAGGACAGCAGCGCGATGCGCATCAGCAGCGCGTAGTTGTCACGGTCGCGCAGGCTCAGCGCGGCCGCACCGCAGAATTTCAGCCGGTCCGGATCGTTCTGGTCGCGGCTGTCCGCCGTCACCATCATCGCCGCGTGGTCCTCGACCCACTCCCACACCAGGCCGTGCAGGTCGCGCACGCCGTAGAGGTTCGGCACGCCGCCGACCGGCGCCAGCGGCGTCGTCGACGGCTTCGCATACCAGTCGAGCAGCTGCCGGCGCCAGGCCGGATCGCCGCGCGCGTCGGCGACCCCGTCGCCTGCGGCGGCCGCGCGTTCCCATTCGATCCAGCTCGGCAGTCGCGCCCGCTCGGACTCGCAGTAGGCCTGCGCGGCGAACCAGCTCACCTGCGTGACCGGCTGCTGCGGCAGTGCGGCGGCACCGAGCGCGTCGGCCGCCTGCCAGTGCGAGAGGTAGCGCGCGTCGGCGAACACCGACGGCACGCGGTCGCGCCGCCACTCCGGGTGCGCGGCGACGAAGGCGAGGAACTCCGCGTTCGTGACCGGCTCGACGCGCAGTGCGTACGCGGCGACCGGGGTCGGCTTCGCGCCGGCGTCCGCCTCGATCACGCTGAGGAAGTCCGTCGCCGGGATCGCCGCGTAGGCGGCGCGTTCGCCGGGGCTCGCCGCGCCGGCGGTTGCCGAGGCGGCGAGTGCGAGCGCGAGGGTCGCGTGCAGCACGGCGAGGCCCTCAATGCTCCGCCGGCGCGGCCGGGGGCGGCGTCGCGCGCACCTTGGCGGCTTCTTCCTTGTGCACCTGGCCGCCCGGGTTGCCCCAGCGGTTGAGCACGTAGGTCGCGATGTTCGCGACTTCGTCGTCGGTCAGCTGCATCATGGGTGGCATCACCGAGTCGTACTCGGTGCCGTTGACCGTGATCTTGCCGCTGAGGCCGTGCAGCATGATCGAGACGATGCGCTTGGGGTCTTCCGCGATCAGGCTCGATTTCGCCAGGGGCGGGAACACGTTCGCGAGGCCCTCGCCGTTGGCCTGGTGGCAGACCGAGCAGGTGCCGGTGAACAGCACTTGCCCCGCCTTGATCTGGTCTTCCTTTGTGAGCTCGCCGCTCGCCGCGGCCTTCGCCGCCGCCGCGACCGGCTTGAGGTTCGGTTCCGAGCGGTCGCCGAGGTAGACCGAATCGACTTCCTTGCCCGAGTAGATCGCCTTGTTCTCCGGCCCGTCGACCTTGAGGATCGCCAGCGCACCCTTGTTGAACGCGCGGAAGATCGAGTGGTCGACCAGCACGTAGCTGCCCGGCACCTCGGTGTGGAACTCCACGATCGCCGCGCCGCCGGCCGGGATCAGCGTCGTCTGCACGTTCTCCTGCGGATGCGTGCCGCCTTCCGGCTGCACGCGGTCGAAGATCTCGCCGATGACGTGGAAGCTCGAGACGAGGTTCGGACCGCCGTTGCCGACGAACAGGCGCACGGTCTCGTTGGTCCTGGCGACCAGCGCCTTGTCGCCGGTCAGCGCGCCCTCGTGGCCGTTGAACAGCACGTAGGTCGGCGATTCGTCGATCGCCTTCTCCATGTCGAACGGCTGGTGGCCCTTCTCGCGGTACTTGCCGGTCGTGTAGAAGTCGCCCTGCATCACGTAGAACTCGTGGTCGACCTTCGGCAGGCCTTCGGGCGGCTCGACCAGGATCAGGCCGTACATGCCGTTCGCGACGTGCATGCCGACCGGCGCGGTCGCGCAGTGGTAGACGTAGATGCCCTGGTTCAGTGCCTTGAACGTGAACTGCGACTCGTGGCCCGGCGCGGTGAAGCTCGACGCCGCGCCGCCGCCCGGACCGGTCACGCCGTGCAGGTCGATGTTGTGCGGCATCTTGCTGTCGGGCGCGTTCTTCAGGTGGAACTCGACCGTGTCGCCCTGGCGCACGCGGATGAAGCTGCCCGGCACGGTGCCGCCGAAGGTCCAGAAGGTGTAGGTGACGCCTTCGGAAATCGGCATCTCCTTCTCGATCACCTCGAGCTCGACGATGACCTTCGCCGGGTAGCTGCGCGCGACCGGCGGGGGCACTTCGGGCGGGCTGGTCAGGACCGCGCGGATCGGTTCGCCCTGTGGCGGACCGAAGTCGCCACGGGCCGAGCCACCGGTGGTCGCGGTCGCCGGCGCGTTCGCGGCGACGGCATCGGCGGGACCGGCCGTGCGGCCGGAGCAGGCGGCCAGCGCGGCCGCGAGCGGGATCGCGAAAAGCAGGCGTTTCATCGGCAACCCCCTTTGGTTGCGGGACGGATTCTTCGGTGACCAGCTTCCCCCTTGCGTGCTTCGCGTGCCTTGACCACGGTCAAGGGCGCGCCGGGGAGCGTACACCCGCGCCCGCGCGGCGTGGAGCGCGCCGCTCAGCGCGAAAGCCAGGCCGCGACCAGCAGGGCCAGGTCGATCGCGAGCACGCCGCCGATGACCGGACGTGCGTACGCGGCGCCGCCGCTGGCGAACGCGACGACGCACTTGACCAGCGAGTTCGCGATGAAGGCGAGCACGGCGCCGAGCGCGGCCACCGGCAGCGGCAGCGTCGCGGTCGAGGCGAGCTGGCCGAGCGACACCGAGGCGGCGTGCACGTTGGCGAGGCCGGTGGCCGCCGCGGCGAGCAGCGCGCCATTGCCGCCCGCCCAGGTGTTCAGCGCGGCGGAGAGCAGCAGCGCCGCGGCGACGATCGCGGCGAACAGCAGGGCATGGCGAAGGTCGAACGGGCGCGAGTCGGACGGCAGCGGGAGCTCGTGCGCGGCCGCGCGCGCGTGCAGCAGCGACGTGCCGGCGAGCGCCGCGGCCACGACGCCGGCCGCGGCGAGCGCGGGTGCCAGCACGGCCAGCAGCGGCCGGCTAGTCGCCGCGAGGATGACCGCCATCTGCAGCACGGTCGGTACGTTCGACAGCAACGCCGCGGCGACCGCGGAGCGCCTCGCCCCGGGCATCGTCGCCGCGCGCTGGCCCATGCTGCCGATCGTCGCCGTGCTCGACACGAAGCCGCCGAAGAAGCCGGCGAGCAGCAGGCCGCGCCGCGCGCCGAACAGGCGCAGCGCGACGTAGCCGGCCGCATTGATCGCCATCACCAGCACGACCAGCAGCCACAGCGTGCGCGGGTTGAGCACGCCGAACGGGTCGATCGTGCGATCGGGCAGCAGCGGCAGCACGATCAGTGCCGAAGCGGCGAGCCGCAGCAGGTCGTCGAGCTCGGCCTCGTTCAGGGTTTCGCGCGTGAAGCGATGCAGCCACGGCTTGCTCGCGAGCACGATCGCGGTGAGCACGTACAGCGCCGCGGCGAGGCGTGCATGCTCGATCGCGAGCACGCCGAGCACGTAGACCAGCACCAGCGCGAGTTCGCTGGTGAGGCCGGGGTCGCTGGTGCGCGAGCGCAGGTACGAGGCGGTCGCGAACAGCGCGACGGCGGCGCCGCCGACCGCCAGCGCGGTCGTGCCGAGCACGCCGCAGGACGCGCCCGCGAGCGCGGCGAGCACGCAGGTGCGCGCGCCGATCGGATCGCGGCCCGAGCCGCTGCCCTTGCTGCGCTCGCGCTCGATGCCGACCAGCAGGCCGCCGCCGAGCGCGGCGAGAAAGCCGTACAGCAGCGCGAGGTCGGGCATCACGGCCTCAGTGCACGAAGCGGCCGAACACGCCCCAGGCGTCGTGCGCGCGCGCGATGCTGACGATGAAGGCGAACACGAACAGCGCCGCGAAGTAGCAGGCGACCTGCACGCCGCGCGTGCGGCCGCGCTTCAGCGCGAGCGTGCCCAGGACGATGTAGACGACCAGCAGCAGCACCTTCGCGGTCAGCCAGGCGTGCACGAACGGATACTGGTGCAGGATCGCGACCAGCATCAGCGCGGCGGTCAGCAGTGTCGTGTCGATCGCGTAGGAAAGGCCGCGCAGCAGCGGATGTTGGGTCCAGCGCGACTTCGCCAGCATCAGGATGCCGCGCAGCATGAACAGGCTGCCGGAGAGCACGACGGCGAGCACGTGGACGAACTTGATCTGCGGATAGAGCTCGATCACGGTCGGGGCGCAGGTCTGGGTCGCGAGCGCGACCGTATCACGTCGCGCACGTCGCGCAAGCCGAGGTCATGGGATGTCATGGGGACGAACGGCGGGCGCGACGGTCAACCCGGCTGGCCGTCCACGCGCGGGGTCAGGAAGATCCACAGCGAGCGTGCCACCCACGGCGCGAACGCGAGTACCCACGCGGCCGCGGCGATCGCGAGCCAGCGCGGCGCGTCGTTCGCGACCTCGGCGTACAGGCGCAGCAGCACCACCAGCTGCAGCAGGCCGAAGGTCAGCCATGCGATCCGGCCCATCTGCAGCGGCCGGCCCGAGTGGCCCTGCGTCACGCGCGTGACCATCGCGACCAGCATCGAGCCGAAGTAGCCGACCGTCAGCGCATGCGCCGGCGCGCGCGCGAACAGGAAGCCGTGGTCGGTCCAGGCGAGGAAACCCTGTGCGGCGTACAGGGCGAATGCGAGCGGCAGCCAGGCGAAGGCGAGGTGCAGCGCCGCGAGCAGGCCGGGGCGCAGGCAGCGCCACGGCTGCCAGCCGATCGCATGGACGAGGAAGAACGCCGCCAGCGGCGCGTCGACGAACCACTGCAGGTCCTGGTGGTGGCCGAGGTCGAGCACGAGGTGCGCGAGCAGCAGCGTCCACAGCAGCGGCAGGCTCCAGCCGGGCTTGAACGCGCGATAGCGCGGCCCGGCGACGCTGGCGCTGAAGAACGGCACCATGCGGTGGCAGACCGTGAAGTAGACCGGCAGCAGGAACGCGAACGTGCCGACACGGATCGAAACGTAGGCGAACTGCCACGGTGCGCCGAGCGCGAATGCGCCGAATGCGGCGAGTCCACAGGCGCCGAGCACGAGCGCGACCAGGCATGACAGCGCGTGGCGGTCGATCGTGCGGCCGCGGGCGAGCACGCCGCCGAGCGCGAACAGGCCCGCGAGCCAGCCGGCGAACATCGCCGCGATCCCGGCGAGCAGCAGCGGTTTCGAGCCGAGCAGGCCCGCGTGTGCGAGCAGGTAGCCGCCGAACACGCCGGCGAACACCGGCACGTAGGCGCGGCGCGGCAGCGCCGGCTGTGCCATCCAGCGCGGGAACACCGTCAGCAGGAAGCCGAAGATGAAAGGCGCGAGCATGCCGTACTGGGTGAAGACCGCGTGCGCCCAGCCGGCCGGCACCGGCGGCGCCGGCATCGCGTGGCCGAGGCGCCCTGCGCCGAGCACGCAGGCCCACCACAGCATCGAGACGATCACCGCGCTCGCGCCGGCGAAGAACAGCAGGCGATGCGGCGCGCTGGCGAGGAGCGCGGGCAGGGCGGCGAGCGAACGCGACGCGGCGTCCGTCGGCGGCGCGCCTGCACCGCGGAGGGGCAGGGTCGGCGGGCTGGTCGAGCCGGGGCGGCGGTCGTTCATGGCACGAGTCTGGGCGCTCAGCCCGGCGGCCTGCATTGACCCAGGTCAGGCGCGGCGGGACATGACGCCGCGTCGGTGCTCGCATGGCCGCTTGATCTGCGTCAACTGCCGGCGCCGGCCGGCGGAGCAGATTGGCTGCGCCGCGTCGACGGCACGCCGGGCGTTCCGGTGCGTCTCCGCCGCGGTCCTGCAGGAATCCCGGAACCGCGGAGGCGACCATGAATGGGAAGGCGGTGCCACAGCGCTACGGCACGGCGACGATCGTGATGCACTGGCTGATGCTCGTGCTCATCGTCGGCGTGTACGCATGCATCGAGCTGCGCGGGTTCTGGCCGCGCGGCAGCGACCCGCGCGCGGCGCTGAAGGCCTGGCACGGCATGCTCGGCCTGCTCGTGTTCGTGCTGGTGTTCGCACGTCTTGCGCTGCGCTGGACCATGCCCGCGCCGCCACCCGCGGGCCGGCCCTGGCAGCGCGCCGCGACGCGCATCGGCCACGCGCTGCTGTACCTGTTCATGCTCGCGATGCCGCTGCTCGGCTGGCTCGCACTGAGCGCCGCGGGCAAGCCCGTGCCGTTCTTCGGCCTCGAGCTGCCCGCGCTGGTCGGGCCGGACAAGGCCTTCGCCGCGCGCGTCGAGGACCTGCACGAGACGATCGGCACGATCGGCTACTTCCTGATCGGCCTGCACGCCGCGCTCGCGCTGTTCCACCACCACGTGCTGCGCGACGCCACCCTGCTGCGGATGCTGCCGCACCGCCGCGGCTGAGGCGTCGCGGCTCGCGGTTGCGCGCGGTATTCACGCGCGCTCGTCCGCGATCGCCGCGGCGGCGTTCGCGCCCGCGCGCGGCGCGATCCACAGGCGCAGCACGAACCACGCGAACAGCAGCGCCCCGGCCGCGAAGATCGTGTCGCCCGGCACGCGCATCCAGACCAGCAGGTGCACGATCGGCTGCGACATGAAGTGCTCGGAGCGCGCGTACCAGTAGCCGTGCTCGAGCGCGGCCGACAGCTGCGCGACGCCGAGCGGCAGCAGCGCGAGCAGGGCCATCAGCGCGAGGCCGATGTTGAGCGCCCAGAACGCGCCGCGCAGCCGGCCATCGTGCCAGGGCACCTGCGAGCGCAGGCCGCGCAGGCAGAACAGCATCAGGCCGAGTCCGAGCATGCCGTAGACGCCGAACAGCGCGGTGTGGCCGTGCAGCGGGGTCAGGTTCAGGCCCTGCATGTAGTAGAGCGCGAGCGGCGTGTTGATGAGGAAGCCGAACAGGCCGGCGCCGACGAGGTTCCAGAACGAGACCGCGAGGAAGAACAGGATCGGCCAGCGGTAGCGCGCCATCCACGGCGTCGCGCGGCCGTGCGACCAGGTTTCGTGCGCCTCCATGCCGATCAGCGCGAGCGGCACGACCTCGAGCGCGGAGAACGACGCGCCGAGCGCGATCACCGCGGTCGTCGTGCCGGCGAAGTAGAGGTGGTGGAACGTGCCGAGCACGCCGCCGGCCATGAACACGATCGTGGCGAACAGCACGTTCACGGTCGCGGTGCGCGCCCGCACGAGGCCGAGGCGCACGAACAGGAACGAAATCACCGCGACCGCGAACACCTCGAAGAAACCCTCGACCCACAGGTGCACGACCCACCAGCGCCAGTACTCGACCACCGACAGGTGCGTGTGCTCGCCCCACATGAGCCCGGCCGCGTAGAACGCGGCGATCGCGACGGTCGACAGGAACAGCAGGCCGACGATCGAGGCGAGGTCGTCCTTGCGCCGCAGGGCCGGCCACAGCGCGCGGCCGACGAGCAGCAGCCACAGCACGAGGCCGACGAACAGGAACAGCTGCCAGAAGCGGCCGAGGTCGACGTACTCCCAGCCCTGGTGGCCGAACCAGAAGTTGTGGCCGAGGCCGAGCTTGTGCATCACGGCGAGCCATTGCCCGGCGAATGCGCCGACGACGATCACGATCAGGCAGGTCCACAGCAGGTTGACGCCGAGGCGCTGGAACTTCGGCTCGTGCCCGGAGACCGCCGGCGCGATGTACAGCCCGGTGCCGAGCCACGCGGTCGCGATCCACAGCACGGCGAGCTCGGTATGCCAAGAGCGCGACAGCGAGTACGGAAGCAGGCCCGAGATCGCCACGCCGTAGAAGTCCTTCTCGACCTGGTAGTGCGCGGTGATCGCGCCGAGCAGGATCTGGGTCAGGAACAGCGCGACGACGATCCAGAAGTACTTCGCGGTCGCGCGCATCGACGGCGTGATCGCGAGGCCTTCGAGCGGATCGCGCGGCGGCGGCGCGAGCGGCGGTTCGTGCCGTTGCCAGGCTGCGTGGTGCCAGGCGAGCAGGCCGATGCCGGCGATCATGAACAGCACGCTGAAGACGGTCCACAGGAACGCATCGGGCGTCGGCGTGTTGCCGACCAATGGATCGTACGGCCAGTTCGCCGTGTAGCTCATCGCGGCGCCGGGCCGCGTCGTCACCGCGGCCCACGCGCTCCAGAAGAAGAACGCGGTCAGCTGACGGCGGTGTTGCGGCGTGTCGACGGTGCCGTCACGCATTGCGTAGGTCTCGCGCAGCGCCGCGGTCGCCGGGTCGTTGCCGAACAGGCTCTCGTAGTGCGCGGCGACGTTGGAGATCGCGATCGCGCGCTCGTCGGAAACGGCGAGCGTGCCGCTGCCGGCGTCGTAGCGGTTGCCGCGCAGCTCGTTGCGCAGGCGCGCCTTCAGCGCCTCCTGCCGCCCTTCGTCGAGCGTCGCCCAGGCGGCGCCTTCGTCGCGGCGCGCCCACAGGCCGAGCAGTTCCTCGGCCTCGCGGTGCAGCCAGTCCGCGCTCCAGTCCGGCGCGATCAGCGCACCGTGGCCCCAGATCGAGCCGAGCTGCTGGCCGCCGATGCTCTGCCAGACCTGCCGCCCGGCCTCGATGTCGGCGCGCGTGTACAGCACCTGGCCACTCGCCGCGACGACGCGTTCGGGCAGTGGTGGCGCCTGGTGATGGATCTCGCGCCCCATCCCGAGCAGCACGGCGAACGTGGCGCCGAGCAGCAGGCCGAGGGCGATCCAGAGACGGCGGGTCGTGGACATCGCGGCGCTCCATGTGAAAGCCGCGAACAGCGTGCCCGGGGCGGCGCTCGCCGCGCACTGACGCAGGTCAAGCCATGCGCGCCGCCATCGTCGAGGGCGGCGATCCTCGCGGCTTCCGCTCCGTGTTTCCGGCTGGGTGCATCCGGTTCGGCGCCGCGACCCGTCGCGAAGCCGAGGACGTGCGCGCGTCGCGCGCGGTCAGCGCTTGAGCACCGGCCGCGCGAGCGCGAACAGCTCGGCCGGCTTCGTCACCGCGACTTCGCGCGCGTCGACGCGGATCAGGCCCTGGTCCTGGAAGCGGCGCAGCACGCGGCTGACCGTCTCGGCGGCGAGGCGCAGGTAGTTGGCGATGTCGCCGCGCGACATCGCCAGGTGCAGCTGGCCGACCGGGAAGCCGCGCTCGGCGTAGCGCTGCCCCAGCGTGACGAGGAACGCGGCGAGCCGCTCGTCGGCGGAGTAATCGCCGAGCAGCAGCGCGTTGCCGCCGATTCCCTGGCTCATGCGCCGGAACAGTTCCTGCTGCACGCCGGGCAGGCGCGTCGCCAGCGTCGTCAGCGCCGGGAACGAGAAGCGGCAGACCTCGACCGTATCGAGCGCGATCGCATCGCACGGGTACTCTTCCGGGTGGATCGCGTCGAGGCCGATCAGCTCGCCGGGCAGGTGGAAGCCGAGCACGAGTTCGCGCCCCTCGCGGTCGAGCTGGCGCGTCTTGACCGTGCCTGCGCGTACCGCGTAGACCGCCTCGAAGCGTTCGCCCTGGCGGAAGATCGCGTCGCCGGCGCGGTACGGGCCGACGTGGGCGACCAGGCAATGCAGCTCGTGCAGCGCGAGCTTGTCCACGCCGCGTTCGAGGCAGAGGGCGCCGAACGCGCAGGTCGAGCAGAAGCGTTCCGCATCGCCGTCGTCGGCGACCGGGTTCGGCGCAGCGATGCGGCCGTCCGCCGTCTCGTCGTGCCCCATCGTTCGTGCGACCCCCGCGACTGCCGTCACATCGCGCGAGAGTAGCGGATTTTCGGATGGGCCGCGTAGGCGTCGAACGCGCGCGCGATGATGCGCAGCAGGTAGCGCCCGCGCGGCGTCACCTCGATTCGCCCCGGCGTGCAGGTGACGAGGCCGTCGTCGACGAGCGGCGCGAGGCGGCCGAGGGCGGCATGGAAGTAGCGCGGGAAGTCGACCAGGTGGCGCGCCTCGAACGCGGCGATGTCGACTTCGCCGGCGCACATCAGGCGCTGGATCAGGTCGGCGCGAATGAGGTCGTCGGCGTCCAGGCGCAGGCCGCGCGCGACCGGCAGGCGGCCGCTGTCCAGCGCTGCGTAGTAGCCGACCAGGTCCTTCGCGTTCTGGCTGAAGGTGTCGCCGACGTGGCCGATCGCGCTCATGCCGAAGCCGACGAGGTCGCACGCCGCGTGGGTCGAATAGCCCTGGAAATTGCGCTGCAGCGTACCCGCCGCGAGTGCCTGCGCGAGATCGTCGCCGGGGAGCGCGAAATGGTCGACGCCGATGTGCACGTAACCGGCCGCGGTCAGCGTTTCGACCGTCTGCTGCAGCAGGGTCAGGCGCGTCGACGCGTCCGGCAGGTCGTGCTTGGCGATCTGCTTCTGCGCCGAGAACCGCTCGGGCAGGTGCGCGTAGCCGTAGGCGGCGATGCGGTCGGGCCGCAGCGCGACGACCTGGTCGAGCGTCTTCGCGAACGATCCGGGCGTCTGCAGTGGCAGGCCGTAGATGAGGTCGACATTGATCGAACGCACGCCGCCGGCGCGCGCGCCGGCCATGACCGCGGCCGTCTCGTCGACGGTCTGCACGCGGTTGATCGCCTTCTGCACCGCCGGGTCGAAGTCCTGCACGCCGAGGGAGACGCGGTTGATCCCGGCGGCAGCGACCTGCCGCGCGTAGTCCTCGTCGCAATAGCGCGGGTCGATCTCGATGCCGAACTCGCGGCCGGCGTCGCGGCTGAAGGTGAAATGGCGGCCGAGCGATTCGACCAGCTCGAGCAGTTGCCCGGCCTCGAGGAAGTTCGGCGTGCCGCCGCCGAAATGCAGCTGCGCCAGGGGCCGGTCGCGATCGAAGTGCGGCGCGACCTGTTCGATCTCGCGGTACAGGCGCGCGAGGTAGCTCGCGCCCTTGCCCTTGTCATGCGTGATGATGCGCGCGCAGCCGCAGTAGAAGCACGGCGAGAGGCAGAATGGCACGTGCACGTAGACCGACAGGTCGCGCGGGATCGGGTCGCCGTTGGTCGAGCGGATCGCGCGCAGCAGGTCCGCCTCGCCGAAGCTCTCGCGGAAGTGCGGCGCGGTCGGGTACGAGGTGTAGCGCGGTGCGTCGACGTCGTAGCGCGCGACGAGGTCGCGATCGAAAGCGGTGGCGGGGGCAGGTGCGTTCATGCCGCATAGGGTCGGCGCGAAACCGCCTGCGCACCTTGATCCCGGTCAAGTGCACCGGCCACGCGCCGCGCCCGCGAACCCCACGCGGGCGCGGCCGGCGGCGGCTCAGCCCAGGTACGCCGGCGGCGTCGCGGAGAAGCCGGCCTTGACGCCGCGCGCGGTGTCGTCGGCGAGCACTTCCGTCTGGTTGGCTTCGATCGCGGCGAGTGCGGCGCGCGCGATGTCCCCGGGGCGCGACTTCGGCGCATCGACCGCCTTGACCATGTCGGTGTCGATGTAGCCCGCGTGCACGGCGACCACCAGCGTGCCCTGCGCGCGCAGTTCGAGCCGGAGCCCGTTGGTCAGCGCCCACGCGGCGGCCTTGGACACCGGGTAGACCGTCGACTGCGGCAGGCTGAGCCAGCTCAGCGCGGAGAGCATGTTGACCAGCGCGCCGCCGCCGTTGCGGGCGAGCACGGGTGCGAACGCGCGGCTGACCGCGAGCACGCCGTACAGGTTCGTGTCGAGCAGCTTGCGCAACGCGGCATCGCCGTCCTCGGCGAGCAGCGGCGTGCCGGTCGTGATGCCGGCGTTGTTGACGACGATGTCGACGTCGGCGCAGTCGCGCGCCGCGGCGGCGACCTGCGCCGCGTCGTCGACATCGAGGCGGACCGGCACGACGCCGGCGAGCTGGACGGTGGCCGGGTCGCGTGCGGCGGCGTAGACCTTGCGCGCTCCGCCGTCGAGGAGCGCCTGTGCGTAGGCGAGGCCGAGGCCGCGATTGGCGCCGGTCACGAAAGCGGTACTGCCCTGGATCTTCATGGTGTGGTCCTTGTGGTCGGAGAGGGCGCCGCGGTGGCGGCGCATGCACGATGCTCAGCGCGCGGCGCGTGCCGTCGCCGGGGCATCGAGGGATACGGTGACGGTGCTGGAAAGGCCGGCGCGCAGGCGCGCGAGCGCGGCCTGGCCGGGCTCGAAGCGGATGCGCACCGGCACGCGCTGCACGATGCGGGTGAAGTTGCCGCTGCCGGGTTCGAACGGCAGCAGGGAGAACTGCGATCCGGAACCGGGTGCGAAGCTGTCGACGCGCGCGTCGAGCACGACGCCGGGCAGGGCGTCGACCTCGACGAGCGCGCGCTGGCCGACCGCCATCCGCGCGGTCTGCGTTTCCTTGAAATTGGCGACGACGTAGAGCGCGTCGAGCGGCACGATCGTCATCAGGCGCGTCCCGGGCTGCACGTAGTCGCCGGCCTCGACCTGGCGGTCGCCGACGACGCCGTCGATCGGCGCGCGCACCAGCGTGTTGCGCTGGTCCTGCAGCGCGAGCTCGAACGCGGCCAGCGCGGTCGCGCGGTTCGCTTCGGCCTGTGCGAGGTTGGCCTGCAGGGTGCGCTCGCGCGCGTCGGTGACGGCCGCCCGGTCGCGGCTGACCGCGAGCGCGGCGCGGCTGTGTTCCGCGTTCGCCTGCGCGGTGATTTCGGCCGCGCGGTACTGGTCGACGTCGCGCCGCGCGACCGCGCCGCGGCGCACGAGGTCGTCGTAGCGGCGGCGATCGGCTTCCGCGAGCACGCGTTGCGCATCGGACGAGCGGATCGAGGTTTCGGCCGCGCGCACGTTCGATGCGGCGAGGCGGCGTTCGGCCTCGTGGGTCGCCAGCGCGGCCCTGGCGGCGGCGATCGCGGCGTCGGCGTTCTGCACCGCGGCGCGCGCGGCGGCGACGCGCGCGTCGAATTCCTCGCCGTCGATGCGCACGAGCGGATCGCCCTTGCGCACCGGCTGGTCGTGTTGCGCCAGGACCTCGGCGACCAGTCCGCGCACCTTCGGCGCGACGACCGGGCTGTCGGCCTGCAGGTACGCGTTGTCGGTCGTCTCGCTGCGGCGCGGCAGGTACAGCCACGCGAGGCCGGCGAGCGCGATCGCCAGCGCGGCGGCGAGTGCGAACCGCGGGCCGCGCGCGCGGGGCGTCGTCGTCGTCGTGCTCACGCGCCGGGCTCCAGGCCGAAGCGGCGCAGCAGCTGGCGCTTCGACGCGGCGAGGATCGCCTCGGAGCGCTTCGCATCCGGCTCGACGCGCGCGAGCGCGAGCGCGCCGACGAGCTCGGCGACGAGCGAACGCGCCTGGGCGTCCGCATCGTCGTGGTCGAGCGCGGCCAGGATCGACGCGATCCCGGTCGCGAGCCGCTGCACGCCCTCGGCGTAGATCGCGCGGGTGGCCTCGGTCAGGCGCGGCAGATCGGAGGAGAGTGCGGCGATCGGGCAACCCGAGTCGCGCGCGTCGCGATGCTGCGTCGACAGGTAGGTGCGGATGTACGCGCGCAGGCCCTCGCGAGGGTCGCGCCCATGGGTCTCGGCGACGAACCGCGCGTGCGCCTGCTCGAACATGTGGCGGATCGCGGCGGCGACGAGGTCATCCTTCGAGGCGAAGTGCGCATAGAAGCCACCGTGGGTCAGGCCGGCGTCGGCCATGACCGCGGCCACCCCGACGCGCGCCGGACCCGTCGCGCGGATCGCCTTCGCTGCCGCGTCGAGGACGCGCGTGCGGGTCTTCTGCTTGTGTTCGCTGGCGTACCGCATGAGGCGACGGTTCCGTTTGATATGACAGGCATCATATAATCGCGCCCCGACCTTTTCAAGGGCGTGCCGATGTCCCCCGTACCCCTGTCGCTGGCGCCGAAGGACGCGCCGCTCGCGCGCCGCTTCCTGCTCTTCGGCGTGATGGCCTTCGGCCAGTTCATGGCCCTGATCGACATCCAGATCGTCGCCGCGTCGCTCAACGACGTGCAGGCTGGCCTGTCGGCCGGCCCCGACGAGATCAGTCGCGTGCAGACCGGCTACCTCATGGCCGAGCTGGTGATGATCCCGTTCGCCGCCTTCCTCGCGCAGGCGTTGTCGACGCGCTGGCTGTTCGCGGCCTCGGCCGGGCTGTTCACGCTCGCGAGCGCGCTCTGCGGCGCCGCGTGGGACATCGACTCGATGACCGCGTTCCGCGTCCTGCAGGGTTTCGTCGGCGGCGCGATGATCCCGACCGTGTTCGCGACCGGCTACGCGCTGTTCGAGGGCAGGGAGCGCGCGCTGATTCCGGCCATCCTCGGCATGGTCTCGGTGCTCGCGCCGACGCTCGGACCGACCATCGGCGGCGCGCTGACCGAGGCGTTCGGCTGGCGCTCGATCTTCTACGTCAACATCGTGCCCGGCATCGCGGTGACCGCACTGGCGCTGCGCCTGGTGCGCATCGACGAGGCTGATCGCGCGATGCTGCGGCGGATCGACTACGTGCACCTGCTCGCGATGGCGCTGTTCCTCGGCGGGCTCGAGTACGTGCTGGAAGAGGGGCCGCGCCTGCAGTGGTTCGGTGACCCGGTGGTCGCGGCCTGGGCGTGGCTGTCGCTGGTCGGTTTCGGCTTGTTCATGGAGCGCTCGCTGCGCTCGCGCTCGCCGGTGGTATCGCTGTCGCCGTTCCGACGCCCGACCTTCGTGTTCGCCTGCCTGTTCAACCTGGTGGTCGGCTTCGGCCTCTATTCCGCGACCTACCTCGTGCCGCTGTTCCTCGGCCGCGTGCGCGGCTACGACAGCCTGCAGATCGGCGGCACGGTGTTCGTCACCGGACTCGCGCAGATCGTCGGCACCGTGATCGCGGCACGCCTGTCGCAGCGCGTCGACCCGCGCGCGATGATCGCGGTCGGCCTGCCGCTGTTCGCCGCGAGCCTGTGGTCGACCTCGTACCTGACGCCGGAATGGGGTTTCGCCTCGCTGCTGCTGCCGCAGGCACTGCGCGGACTCGCGATCATGCTGTGCATCGTCCCGAGCGTGACGCTCGCGCTCGGCGACTTCGCCGGCGCGGAGCTGCGCGCGGCATCCGGCCTGTTCAACCTGATGCGCAACCTCGGCGGCGCGATCGGCATCGCGGTGGTCAACACCGGGCTGCAGGACGAGGCGCGGCTGCACGCGGCGCGCTTCGGCGAAAGCCTCGGCCAGCCGGCGCGCAGCGCGCCGGACGCGATCGCCGCGCTCGCCGCGCGGATCGGCGAGCAGACCAGCGATGCGGCGCACGCGCTGCTGCTCGCCAAGGCGGAGTTCGCCGCCGTCGTCGCGCGCGCTTCACTGACGCTCGCGTTCAACGACGTGTTCCGCCGGATGGCGTGGATGTTCCTCGCCGCGCTCGTGCTGGTGCCGCTGTGCCGCCCGCCGCGGCGCGCGCCGGCAGCGGACGGCCACTAGCCGGCGGCGTTCAGGCCGCGATGCGTTCGCCGGCCTGGATCGCCTCGTGCGCGGCGGCGACGGAGCGCTGCCTGTCTTCCGGCGACAGGTTCACGCCTTCGGCACGCACGATCTCGACGTCGGTGATGCCGATGAACGCGAGGATCTTGCGCAGGTAGGTTTCCTGGAAGTCCATCGCGGTCGAGCCGTCGTCGTCGCGGTAGACGCCGCCGCGCGCGGAAACGATGACGACGCGCTTGCCGCGCGCGAGCCCCTCGGGGCCGGCGGCGGTATAGCGGAAGGTCCTGCCGGCGACGAGCACGCGGTCGATCCACGCCTTCAGCGAGCTCGCGATGGTGAAGTTGTACATCGGCGCACCGATGACGACGACGTCGGCGGCGAGGAACTCGTCCAGCACCTCGCTCGCGTGGCGCGCGGCGGGATCGGCCGCATCCGCGACCGGCGCCCAGTGCGGCAGCGGGTTCGCGGCGAGGTCGCGATGCACGCGGGTCGCACCCGGGTGCTCGCCCAGCCAGCGCTCGACCCAGGCGCGGCCGAGCTCGCGCGTGATCGAATGGGTGCCGAGGGCGCTCGAATCGATGTGCAGCAGGTTCATGGTTCTCTCTCCCGATGGGGAGGCGCGTCCTCCCGATACGGAAAAGGTATGGCGTGGACAATGCGGGGATAAGTCGGAGAAAATGCAATGGTTCGTTCGCCGGGGGAAACGATCATGGCGGCCAGTGACGGTGCACTGCACGACCTCAACGACCTGCGCTTCTTCGCCGCGGTCGTCGAGCACAAGGGCTTTTCCGCTGCCGGACGCGCGCTGAACACGCCGAAATCACGCCTCAGCAAGCGCATCGCGCAGCTCGAGGAACGCCTCGGCGTGCGCCTGCTGCAGCGGACGACGCGCCGCTTCGCCGTGACCGAAATCGGCGAGCGCTTCTACGCGCACTGCCGCGCCGCGCTGGAAGAGGCGCGCGCGGCGCAGGACGTCGTCGACGAACTGCGCGCCGAGCCGCGCGGCGTGGTGCGCGTGAGCTGCCCGGTCTCGCTGGTGCAGACGATCGTCGCACCCCTGCTGCCGGACTTCCTCGCCGCGTATCCGAAGGTGCAGGTGCGCCTGCTGTCGAACAACCGCCGCGTCGACGTGATCGGCGAGGGCTTCGACATCGCGATCCGCGTGCGCGAGCGGCTCGACACCGACGCGTCGCTGATCCTGCGCCGCTTCGGCCATTCGCGCGTGCTGCTGGTCGCCGCGCCGGCGCTGCTCGACGCGGAAGGTCGTCCGGCCAGCCCGTCCGAACTCGAACGCCTGCCGCTGCTGTCGATGCTCGAGCACGACGGCGCGCAGGTGCTGGAGCTCAACGGCCCCGACGGCGCCCGCACGACCGTGGAGATGCGCCCACGCGTGATCTGCGGCGACTTCGCCGTGCTGCTGCACGCGGCGCGGCGCGGCCAGGGCGTCGCGACGCTACCGGAATTCGTCTGCGGCCCGGCGATCGTCGTCGGCGAGCTCGAGGTCGTGCTGCCGGAGTGGAGCATGCCCCAGGGCGTCATGCATTTCGTCTACCCGAGCCGCCGCGGCCAGCTGCCGAGCGTGCGCGCGCTGGTCGACTTCCTCGCCGAGCGGCTGCCCGGTGCCGTCGAGCACAAGCACCAGCAGTGCAGGCAGGGCGTGGCGGACTGAGTCGCTGCATCGAAGCTCCACGGCCCGCTTCACCACCTGCCAGCCCTTGATCGGGAAGATCCGCTGCGCCGTTGTTCCTGTTCATGCCGAGCGGACCGGCCACCGTGCGGTAGCCCGGTCTTTTCCGCTTTCACGGGCTTTCGCCTGGGCCCTTGCTCCGTGTGCTCCGCGCTTCAGGCTTTGGTGCTGGCCTCGGCTGCAGCCTCGGCTTTCGCTCCGGCGCCCCGCCGCATGTCGACGCCGTACGCGCCGATCAGGAGGGTGCACAGCAGCACTTCGGCGAGTGCCGGCACGCGGGTGGCGGGGACGACCCAGGCGGCGACGATGCCGTGGCAGAAGTAGAACAGCGCGACGATGCCGATCCACAGCAGCGCGCGACGCGGGCTGGTGCGCAGCGCGAGGATCGGCAGCAGCAGCGGCGGCAGGGTCAGGGCGAGCGCGAGCCAGGGGCTGCCGCCGGCGGGTGGCGCGAGCAGCAGGTACCAGGCCGGCTGCAGCAGCACGAGCGCGGCCCAGGCCGCGAAGGCGAGTCGGCGCGCGCTCATGCGCGATCGCCGAGCCGGCGCGCGAGGTCGGCGATGCGGCGGCCCAGAGCGCGCGCGAGCACGGCTTCGTCGTCGTCGACCGGCCGGTCGCCCGCGGTGCCGGCGACGTGGCTCGCGCCATATGGCGTGCCGCCGCCGCGCGTGCGGTTCAGCGCCGCGTCGGTGAACGGCAGGCCGGCCAGCAGCATGCCGTGGTGGAACAGCGGCAGCATCATCGACAGCAGGGTCGACTCCTGCCCGCCGTGCTGGGTCGCGGTCGAGGTGAACACGCCGGCCGGCTTGCCGACCAGCGTGCCCGACGCCCATTCCGCCGCGGTCGTGTCGAGGAAGTGCTTCAGCGGCGCGGCCATGTTGCCGAAGCGCGTCGGGCTGCCGAGCACCAGGCCGGCGCAGTCGCGCAGGTCGTCGCGCGTCGCGTACGGCGCGCCATCCTCGGGCACCGGTGGCGCCGCGGTCTCGGTCACGCTCGCGACCGGCGGCACGCTGCGCAGGCGCGCCAGCATGCCGTCGACTTCCTCGACGCCGCGCGCGACCAGCCGCGCGAGCCGCGCGACGCTGCCGTTGCGGCTGTAATAGAGGACCAGGATCTCGCTCATGCCGGCCGCCGTGGTGGAAAGGCCGAGGATGATACGCGACGCTCCCGCGGCGGGCATGGCCGCCGCAGCCCATCGTCGCTGCCGCCGCACATTGGCCGCTCAGGCTCGCTGCGCTAGTCTCGCCGCATGGCCGCGCCCCGCCTGCTCCAGTCCATGCACTCGCGCTTCGATCGCGAGCGCGCGCGCGCGTTCCTCGAATTCACCTGGAACCGCTTCGTGGAGGATCGCTGCCTGCAGACGGCCGGCGCGCTGTCGTTCACCAGCGTGTTCGCGCTGGTGCCGCTGACCGCCGCGGTGCTCGGCATCCTCGCCGCATTCCCGGGTTTCGCGGACTGGCGCGCCGAGCTGACGCGCTGGGTGTTCGAGAACTTCGTGCCGGCCGCAGGCCTCGCGGTCGAGGGCTACGTGACCGAGTTCGCCGACAACGCGAGCAAGGCGACCGCGGTCGGCGTGCTCGTGCTGCTGTTCAGCGCGATCTCGCTGATGATGAGCATCGAGGACGCATTCAACCGCATCTGGCGCGTCCCGGTCGCGCGCAAGGCCGGCGCGCGCTTCCTCGTCTACTGGACCGCGCTGTCGCTCGGCCCGCTGCTGCTGGTCGGCGCGCTCGCGCTGAGTTCGTACGCGTTCGCGCTGCCGTTCATCGACGCCGCCGAGGCGCAGTACTCGATCAAGGCGCGCGTGCTGTCGGTGCTGCCGTTCCTGCTCGTATGGAGCGCGCTGGTGGCCGGCTACGCGGTGATCCCGAACCGCGGCGTGCGCCTGCGCGATGCCGCGATCGGCGCGTTCGTCGCCGCCGTGCTGTTCGAGCTGGCCAAGCGCGGCTTCGCGCTCTACGCGACGCGCTACGCGAGCTACCAGCAGGTCTACGGCGCGATCGCGATCGTGCCGATCTTCATCTTCTGGATCTACCTGTCGTGGGCGATCGTGCTGTTCGGTGCGTCGCTGACCGCGTCGATGACCTCGTTCGACTACCGTCCTGCGTCGATGCGCCTGCCGCGCGGGCAGGAGCTGGTCGGCCTGCTGCGCGTGATCGCGCGCTTCGTCGCCGCGCACCGCGAGGGCCACGGCGTGCACAGCGCCGAGCTGTGCGCGGCCGAACCGTTCCTGACCGACGACCTGCTGCAGCGTTACCTCGGCGACCTGCACCGCGTCGGCCTGATCCACCGCGGCGAACTCGGTGAATGGCTGGTCGCGCGCGACCCGGCCGCCGTGCGCCTGGTCGACGTCATCGAGGAAGGCGCGTACCGCCTGCCGCTCGGCGAGTTCGGCGCGAGCGCCGGATTGGCTGACGCCGCGCGCGCCCGGCTCGACGAGCTCGGCCTGCACGCGCGCGACACGCTCGGCCTGCCGCTGTCGGCGCTGTTCGAACCGGAGCCCGCGCGGCCGCCGGCGACGCCGGCCCGGCCGGCGTGACCGGCCTCGCCGCCCGCATCGACACCCTGGAGACCCGACGATGAAACGATTCCTGCTCCCGACCGCGCTGCTGCTCGCCACGCTCGCCTGCGCGAGCGCGTGGGCCGGTTCCGTGACGGCGGAGAAGCCCACGCTGCGCATCGCCACCCTCGACGGCGGCACCTTCGACCTCGCCGACCACCGCGGCCAGTGGGTCATCGTCAATTTCTGGGCGACGTGGTGCGCGCCGTGCATCAAGGAGATGCCGGACCTCTCGGCCTTCGTCGAGTCGCACGCGAACGTCGCGGCCATCGGCATCGCGTGGGAGGACACCGAGCGTGCGGAGATCGACGCGTTCGTGAAGGTGCACAAGGTCGCCTATCCGCTCGCGCAGGGCGACGTCTATGCGCCGCTCGCCGATTTCGAGGAACCGCGCGGCCTGCCGCTGACCTTCCTGATCGCACCGGACGGGCGCGTCGCGCGCAAGTTCGTCGGCCCGGTCAGCGGTGGCGAGCTGGAGAAGGCGATCGCGGCCAAGCCGACGAAGTGATGCCGATGGCCGCCGCGCGCTTCCTCGTCTCGGGCCGTGTGCAGGGCGTCCACTTCCGCGCCTCGACGCGCGAACGCGCGATCGCGCTCGGCCTGCGCGGCCACGCGAGGAACCTCGCCGACGGTCGCGTCGAGGTCGTCGCGATCGGCGAGGCCGACGTGCTCGCCGAGCTCGAGCGCTGGCTGCAGCACGGGCCGCCGTCCGCGCGTGTCGACGCGGTCGTGCGCGAAGCGGTCGAGGCCCGCACCCACGACGGCTTCGCGATCCTCGGATGAAGGCCTCGCGTTCGCCGCCGGGGCGCGCTGCTGCCACGCCCCGCCACGGGCTCGCACGCGTGATCTCGAAACTCGGCATCGCCTCGCGCAGCGAGGCCGCGCGCTGGATCGTCGAGGGCCGCGTCGCGGTCGACGGCCGCATCGTGCGTGATCCGGAGCGCGCGACCGATGCCGCGCGCGAGCGCATCCGCGTCGACGGCGTAGAGGTGCGTGCGCCCGGGCGGCTGTACCTCGCGCTGAACAAGCCGCGCGGGCTGGTCACGACCACGGCCGACGAGCGCGGACGCGACACGGTGTATACGCTGTTCGACGGTGCCGGCCTGCCCTGGCTCGCGCCGGTCGGCCGGCTCGACAAGGCGAGCGAGGGGCTGCTGCTGTTCAGCAACGACAGCACCTGGGCCGCGGCGATCACCTCGCCCGCGTCCGGCCTCGACAAGACCTACCACGTGCAGGTCGATCGCCTGCCCGACGAGGCGCTGTTCGCGACGATGCGCGCCGGCGTCGACGATGCGGGCGAGCGCCTCGCGGTGAAGGCAGTGCGCGAGCTGCGCCGCGGCGAGCGCAACGCCTGGCTCGAGATCGTGCTCGACGAGGGGCGCAACCGCCAGATCCGCCGCGTGCTCGCCGCGCTCGACGTCGGCGTGCTGAGGCTCATGCGCGTCGCGATCGGCCCGCTCGAGCTCGGCGCGCTGCCGAAGGGCGCCTGGCGCCTGCTCGAACCGGCCGAAGTCGACGCGCTCGCGCCACGAACCTGGCGCGCGTAAATGCCCGCGGCGCAAGGCCTTCAGGATTCTTCATTCGCGTTTCAGGCATTTCATCCACCCGCCTGCTGCACTCCGCTGCCCATCACCGCAACGGAGCAACACCATGCATCGACGACTGTCCACCCTCGCAGCGCTCCTCGCCGCCGGCTTCGCCTGCGCCGCCTCGGCCGCGCCGTACCGGGTGCCCGAACCCCGTGACGATGGCTGGCCGGTCGCCGACGCGGCGAAGCTCGGCTGGGACACCGCCACGCTCGCCGCGGCCGGCGATCGCGTCGAGGACGGCACCTACGAGGGCATCACGAGCCTGCTGGTCGCCGACGGCGGTCGCCTCGTGCACGAGCGCTACTTCGAAGGCGGCAGCCCGGACACGCTGAACGACATGCGGTCGGCGACCAAGACGCTGACCGCGCTGCTCGCCGGCGCGGCGATCGATCGCCACCTCATCCCGGGCGTGGCGGCGAAGGTCTATGCGTACTTCCCCGAGCGCAAGCCGGTGCAGCACCCGGATCCGCGCAAGGACGCGTTCACGCTCGAGGACCTGCTGACGATGAGCTCGCTGTGGGAATGCGACGACGACAACCCGTTCTCCACCGGCAACGAGGAACGCATGTACGTGACCGAGGACTGGCTGCGCTTCGCACTCGAGCTGCCGATCAAGGGTTTCGCGCCGTGGATGACGCGGCCGGAGGCGAGCCCGTACGGTCGCGCGTTCTCGTACTGCAGTGCGGGCGCGTACGTCGCGGGTGCCGTGGTCGAGCGCGCCGCCGGACGCCGCCTCGACGCGTTCTCGGCCGAGGTGCTCGAACGTCCGCTCGGCATCACGCAGTCGAAGTGGAACCGGTCTCCCGAGGGCATCGGCATCGGCGCCGGCGGCACGCGCCTGCGCAGCCGCGACGTCGCCCGGCTCGGCGAGCTGCTCGCCAACGGCGGCCGCTGGCAGCAGCAACAGGTCGTCGCGAAGGAATGGATCAGCGCGATGCTGACGCCGCATGCGCAGGCGCGCGACGACGCGGAGTACGGCTACCTCGCCTGGCGCTTCCACTTCACGCTCGACGGCAAGGACCAGCCGGTCTGGGCGATGGCCGGCAACGGTGGCAACTACGTCTTCGTGGTGCCGGAACGGCACCTCGTCGCGGTCGTCACCAGCACCGCGTACAACCAGCGCAACGCGCATGCGAACACGCAGGCGCTGTTCCGCGACTTCGTGCTGAAGGCGCTGCCGAAACCGGCGGGTCGCTGAACCGCTAGTGCCTGCCGGCGGCGTCGACGAGGCCCGCCGGCAGCCAGTCCGCGGCGAGCACGCGCTCGCGTTCGCGCGCGACCGCGCTGCCGATCGCATCGATCAGGCTGGCGAAGCGCGGCTCGCCGGCGAGCGGGCGGAACAGCGCCGACGCCTGCAGGTAGGCGCGATCGCGGTATCCGTCATCGACCGCGCGCTGCAGCGCGTCGAGTGCGGCGGCGCGGTCGTCGCGGCCGAGTTCGAGCACGGCGACGTCGAGCCACGCGTCGGGCCAGCCGCCGCCGTGCTCGAGCGCGGCACGCAGTTCGTCCACGCGCGCGGCGATCCACGCGCGGTCGCCGGCGTGGCGTCCGTACAGGCCGGCGAGCACGGCGGCGCGGCCCGCGCGCGGGCGCTCCGCCTCGGCGCGGGCGAACGCGGCCGCCGCAGAGACAGGGTCGCCGCGCAGCAGCGCGAGCTCGCCCTCGAGCAGGGCGAGGTCGGTGTGCGCGGGGCGCCCGCGTGCCTCGCGCAACGCGGCTTCCGCTTCCGCGTAGCGACCCTGCAGGAACAGGCCGCGCGGGTAGTCGACGTTGCCGAACACGTTGTCGGGATAGAGCCGGAACACGCGCTCGTAGCGCGCCTCGGCCGCGGCGGCGAAGCCGAGCAGTTCGAGCGCGCGCGCGAGCTGCAGGTCGAGGAAGCGCGGCGGCTCGCCGCCTCGTTCGGCCGCGAGGTCCGCGCGCAGCGCGTCGGCGAGGCGGCCCTTGACCGCGTAGAGGTTCGCCGCCGAGGCAAGGCTGTCGCGGCGGCCCCGAGGGTCGAGCGCGCTCGCCTGTTCGTAGCCGGCGATCGCCGCATCGATCTCGCCGCGGCAGTCGTGCGCATACGCAGCCGCCTTGTGCGCGAGCGCGTTGCGCGGTTCGGCCGCGACGACGCCGTCGGCGAGTTCGAGCGCGCGGTCGCCCCACTGCGCGTCGCCGTTGTAGAGGCACATGCGCGCGGCGTAGGCGGAGGCGAGGCCGAGGCGCGCTTCGACGCTGCCGGGGTCCTCGGCGAGCAGCTGCTCGTACAGTGCGATCGCACGCTCGTTGTTGGCCTCCTGACCGATGCCGGCGTAGTAGCGCGCGCGCTGCAGGATCTCGTCGCGCGCACTCGGCGGTGGCGCGGGCGGCGCGGCAGGACGCAGCAGCCACCACGCCGCGACCGCGGCGGCGAGGACACCGGCGGCGACCAGCGCGGTCGCGAAGCGATGGTGGCGCCGCGGCGCGGGCGCCGCCGTCGCGTGCGTCGCCGCAGGCAGCGGCTGCGGCGCCTCGCACAGCTGGTAGCCGCGGCCGCGCACGGAGCGCACGTAGCGCGGGTTGCGGCCGTCGTCGCCGAGTGCCTGGCGCAGCAGCTTGACCCGCTGCGTGACGGTTTCCTCGTTGACGACGGCGGGCGCCCAGACCGCGGTGATCAGCTCGTCGAAGCCGACCACGCGCGTGCCGCAGCCGAGCAGGTAGGCGAAGAGGTCGAAGCTGAGTCCGCCGACGTCGAGCACGACGCCGTCGCGCTCGACGCGGCGGCGCGCGACGTCGATCCCGAGGTCGGCGAAGCGGTAGCGGTCGGCGCCGGGCATGCGGCGGCGCGCGGCGGCGTCAGGCCGCGATCACGCCGAGGCGACGGCCGACCCGCGTGAACGCGTCGACCGCGCGGTCGATCTGCTCGCGCGTGTGCGCCGCGCTCATCTGCGTGCGGATGCGCGCCTGGCCCTGCGGCACCACCGGGTAGAAGAAGCCGATCACGTAGATGCCTTCGGCGAGCAGTTCCTGCGCGAACGCCTGCGCGAGCTTGGCATCGCCGAGCATGACCGGCACGATCGGGTGCGAGCCGGGGCGCAGCTCGAAGCCAGCGGCGGCCATGCGCTCGCGGAAATACCGCGCGTTGTCGTTGACGCGGTCGCGCAGGCTCGTGCCCGACGACAGCATCTCGAACACCTGGATCGACGCCGCGACCAGCGGCGGCGGCAGCGTGTTCGAGAACAGGTACGGACGCGAGCGCTGGCGCAGCAGGTCGATGATCTCCCTGCGCCCGGTCGTGAAGCCGCCCGAGCCGCCACCGAGCGCCTTGCCCAGGGTGGAGGTGAACACGTCGACCTCGTCCATCACGCCGTGCAGCTCGGCCGAGCCGCGCCCGGTCGGCCCGACGAACCCGGTCGCATGCGAATCGTCGACCATCAGCAGCGCGCCGTACTTCTTCTTCAGTGCGACGATCTGGTCGAGCTTGGCGATGTAGCCGTCCATCGAGAACACGCCGTCGGTCGCGATCAGGCGCGTGCGGCGGTCCTGCGTCTCGGCCAGGTGCTTCTCGAGTTCGGCCATGTCGCCGTTGGCGTAGCGGCGCCGCTCGGCCTTGCACAGGCGGATGCCGTCGATGATCGAGGCGTGGTTGAGCGCGTCGGAGATCACCGCGTCCTGCTCGGACAGCAGGGTCTCGAACAGGCCGCCGTTGGCGTCGAAGCAGCTGGTGTAGAGGATCGTGTCCTCGGTGCCGAAGAACGTCGAGATGGTCCGTTCCAGCTGCTTGTGCAGGTCCTGCGTGCCGCAGATGAAGCGCACGCTGGCGAGGCCGAAGCCGTGCGTGTCGAGCGCGCGCCTGGCCGCGGCGATGACGTCCGGGTGGTCGGCGAGGCCGAGGTAGTTGTTGGCGCAGAAGTTCAGCACTTCGGCGCCGTCGGTGGTGCGGATCGCGGCCGACTGCGGTGTGGTGATGACGCGCTCGGTCTTGTACAGGCCCTGTTCGCGGATCGATTCGAGTTCGGCGGCGAGGCGGCTCTGCGCGGCGTACGTCATGTCGGCGGGATCATCGGCAACGAGGGGGCGGCTATGGTAGCGCAGGGCCCGCCGCCACCGCGCCGCAGCGGGCGCCACGCGGCGTCCTCGTATATCGTCCGGCGGTCGCGGCAGGCCGCGACCGCCGCCGCGGGGCGCGGCGGTGCCTGCACACATCGGGAGGGGACGTTCCATGGTCATCAAGCGCATCAACGTGATCCGGGCGGCGACGATCCAGGCGTGCTTCATGGCGCTGTTCGGCCTGATCGCCGGCGTCTGCGTGCTGCTGTTCGGCACCCTGTTCGGCAGCCTCGTCGGCGCCGCCGCGAACAACGGCGGTGCCGGCGCGGGGCTCGGCATGATCGGCGGAATCGGCGCGGTGATCTTCCTGCCGATCCTGTACGGCGTGATGGGGTTCATCGCCGGCGCGCTCGGCGCGGCGATCTACAACCTCGTCGCCGGCTGGGTCGGCGGCCTGGAGATCGAGGTCGAGTGACGGCGCGGCGATCCCGGTCGTGCCGGGATCGCCTACTCCGGTTCCAGCGGCGCGGGTTCGCCGCCCCGCGCATACGGCGGCGCATCGCCGTGCCACGCCGAGGCGACGATGCTCCAGCCGCGCGCGGTCAGCGCGCGGCGCGCGGCGAGGCTGGCGTCGCCGCCGATCAGCACGGTCCTGTCGCGCACGCGGAACTCGGGCCGGTCGAAGAACCCGCGCACCTCGTCGGTCCAGCTCAGGCGATCGACCGGCAGCGGCAGCACCAGCGCGCCATCGCTGGTGACGACGGCGAGCCCGGCCCCGATCGGCACCAGGCGTCCCTTCTCGGCGCCGGCGCCGAGCCGTGCGTGGACCAGGCGCAGCGCGTTGACGAGGAAGCGCGCCTCGAGGTCGGCCGCGGCGGTCATGCCGAGTTCGAGCAGCGCATTGCAGCCGTCGCCCGGCTGCAACGCGTCGAGCGCGTCGACGAACGCGGTCTGCAGTGTCGGCGTGAACGTGCCGCGGCGCAGGAACTGGCGCACCAGCAGGTGGTCGCTGCAGTACGCGAGCAGGTGTTCCTCGTTGCGCTCGCGCAGGTCGTCGGGCGAGCGCTTCCAGACGATCTCGTTGATGCGCCCGCCGTGGTCGAGCACGTCCGCGCCGACGCCGCCGATCGCACCGAGCGCGGTGCCGACGCCGAAGTCCCCGCCGCTGCCGACCCAGGCGAGCGCCGACAACCGCTCCTGCACGAGTGGATTGCGCGTGTACGGGTCGAGCCCGAGTCGTTCGGCGATCGCGCGCTTGGCCGCGCCGTAGCGGATCTGGCGCTTGACCTCGCGCCCGGCCTCGCGCGCGATGCCGCCGTACCAGCGCCGCCCGGGCTTGGCGGCGGCGTCCCCATCCGTGCGCGCGTCGGTCATCGGCCCGTCCGCGGCCGGGTAGGTGTCGCCGCTGGTGCCAAGCTGCTTCGCGGCGCGGTCCGACAGCGCCTGCGCGCGGTCGGCGAGCTTCGCCGCGCGGTCTCGGAAGTAGCGCGCCACGCCGGCCGGGATGCCGAGCACGGTATCGACCGGGTGCAGCACGATGCGCGCGAGCGATTGCGCGGTCGAACCGATGCGGTCTCCGGCCGCGTGCAGGAACGCGTCCGAACGCGTCACGCGATCGAGCGCCTCGAGCGCGGGCAGCTCCGCCTCGCGTTCGGCGAGGATCTCCACGCTCTGCGCCTGGAGTGGGCCGAACGGCGTGTCCAGTGTGAAGTGCGCCATGTAGCCGCGCAGCTCGACGTGCGGATCGACGCTGAAGCCGGGACCGGACAGCAGGGCCGGCTGCACCAGGCTCGCGGCATCGAGCACCGGTTCCTCTTCGGTCGCCTCGTCGGCGCGCGCGCCCGCGGCGAGGCAGGCGCACAGGGCGAGTGCGAACGGCGCGAGACGGTCGCGCGCGCGGCCGCGGGCGTTCGTGGGTCGGGCTCTCATGCGCCGGCGATCATGCCGGAGCGCGCGTCAACCGCCGGTGAAGGCGCCGTAGCGGCGCAGGCGCTGGTAACGCCGGTCGAGCAGCGCGGGCCGCTGCAGCGTCTCCAGCTCGTCGAGCTGGTTCAGGATGACCGCCTTCAGGCGCACGGCCATGCCGCGCGGGTTGCGGTGCGCGCCGCCGAGCGGCTCGCGCACGACCTTGTCGACCAGGCCGAGTTCGAGCAGGCGCGGCGCGGTCAGGCCGAGCGCCTCGGCCGCGTCCCTCGCTCGATCGGCGGTCTTCCACAGGATCGAGGCGCAGCCCTCGGGGGTGATGACCGAGTACGTGCTGTATTCGAGCATGTTGGTGACGTCGCCGACGCCGATCGCGAGCGCGCCGCCGGAGCCGCCCTCGCCGATCACGTTGCAGATGATCGGCACGCGCAGGCGCGCCATCTCGAGCAGGTTGCGCGCGATCGCCTCGCTCTGGCCGCGCTCCTCGGCGCCGACGCCGGGATAGGCGCCGGGCGTGTCGATGAAGGTCAGCACCGGCAGGCCGAAGCGCTCGGCGGTCTGCATCAGGCGCAGCGCCTTGCGATAGCCCTCCGGCCGCGGCATGCCGAAGTTGCGGCGGATCTTGCTCTTGGTGTCGCGGCCCTTCTGGTGGCCGATGATCATCACGCTGCGGCCGTTGATGCGGCCGAGGCCGCCGACGATCGCGGCGTCGTCGGCGTAGGCGCGGTCGCCGGCGAGCTCGTGGAACTCCTCGCAGATGACCCCGATGTAGTCGAGCGTGTACGGCCGCGCGGGATGGCGCGACAGCTGGGCGACCTGCCACGGGGTCAGGTTGCGGAAGATCTCCGCGGTCTTGGTCTTCAGCTTGTCCTCGAGCGTGGCGATCTCGTCGTCGATGTTGAACGACTGGCCGCGGCTGGCATGGCGCAGCTCCTGGATCTTGGCGTCCAGGTCGGCGATCGGCTGCTCGAAGTCGAGGAAGTTCGGGTTCATTCGCGGCGGCAAGCGCCCGCTGCCGGGCGGCAAAGACGCGGAGTATAGCCGCTCGCGGCCGCCGGCGAAGCGCGCCGCGCGGCCGACCGGGCGCGGGCTACAATGCCCGGATGCGCAAGCCCCCCGCCATCCTCGCGACGCGCAGCGTCCAGTCCAGCCGCTTCCTGCGCGCCGAGCAGGTCGACCTCGAGTTTTCCAATGGCGAGCGGCGCACGTTCGAGCGCCTGCAGAGCTCGGGCCTCGGCGCGGTCGTGATCGTGCCGATGCGGGACGACGACACCGTGCTGCTCGTGCGCGAGTACGCGGTCGGCGTCGACCGCTACGAGCTCGGCCTCGCCAAGGGCCGGCTCGATCGCGACGAAACCGCCGAGCAGGGCGCCAACCGCGAGCTGAAGGAGGAGATCGGCTACGGCGCGCGCGAGCTGCACATCCTCGGCACGCTGTCGGTGTCGCCGGCCTACATGACCGCGATGACGCACGTCGTGCTCGCGCGCGAGCTGTACCCGGAGCGCCTCGAAGGCGACGAGCCCGAGCCGCTCGAGGTCGTGCCGTGGAAGCTGTCGGACCTGCACCGCCTCCTCGAACGCGACGACGTCACCGACGGCCGCTCGATCGCCGCGCTGTTCATGGCGCGCGAATACCTCGCCGGCCGCTACCGGCCGCAGCCATGAGCCTCGACCTCGAACGCCTCGCGCGCGAGGCCGCCGGGCTCGCCGAACGCGCGGCGGCGGCGATCCTCGAGGTCTACCAGTCCGATTTCGCGGTCGAGCAGAAGGACGACCGCTCGCCGCTGACCGCGGCCGACCTCGCCTCGCACCGGATCATCGTCGCCGGCCTGCGCACGCTGTCGCCGGCGCTGCCGGTGCTGTCGGAAGAATCCTCTGCGATACCCTGGGACGAGCGCCGCCGCTGGTCGCGCTACTGGCTGGTCGACCCGCTCGACGGCACGCGCGAGTTCGTCAAGCGCAACGGCGAGTTCACCGTCAACATCGCGCTCGTCGTCGATCACCGACCCGTGCTCGGCGTGGTGCAGAAGCCGGTCGGCGGCGAACTCGCGGTCGCCTGGCACGGCGGCGGCACCTGGCTGTCGATGCCGGGCGAGAAGGCGCGCTGCGTCCGCACGCGCCGGCGCGCCTCGCCACTGGTCGTCGCCGGCAGCCGTTCGCACGGCTCCGCACACGAGGCCGCGCTGCTCGCGCGCCTCGGCCCGTGCGCGAAGCTGCCGCTGGGCTCGTCGCTGAAGTTCGTGCGCATCGCCGCCGCCGAAGCCGACCTCTACCTCCGCCTCGGCCCGACCTCCGAGTGGGACACCGCCGCGGGCCAGTGCGTGCTGGAGCAGGCCGGTGGCGCCGTGCTCGGCTTCGACGGCGAGCCGCTCCGCTGCAACACGCGCGAGTCGCTGCTGAATCCGGATTTCTTCGCCGTCGGCGATCGCGACGCAGACTGGTCGGCGCTGCTCACGCGACCGTGACGACGATCGCCGTCGCGCATCACCGCGCGCCTGCGGCGCGCCCCTCTTCCCGTCCGTTGCCGCCGACCCGGTATCCCGCATGACGAGCGAACCCGCGAACCCATCCCGCATCGACGACCTGCTCGCCATCATGGCGCGCCTGCGCGACCCCGACGGCGGCTGCCCGTGGGACCTCGAGCAGACCTTCGAGACGATCGCGCCGTACACGATCGAGGAAGCCTACGAGGTCGCCGACGCGATCGACCGTCGCGACCATGCCGCCCTGCGCGATGAACTCGGCGACCTGCTGCTGCAGGTCGTATTCCATGCGCGGATGGCGGAGGAGGCCGGGCATTTCGCCTTCGAGGACGTCGTCGCGGCGATTTGCGCCAAGATGCTGCGGCGCCATCCACACGTGTTCGGCGACGCGAAGGTCGAATCGGCCGAGGCGCAGACGGCGAGCTGGGAAGCGCTGAAGGCGCAGGAGCGCGCCGCCGGTGGCGACGCCGACGCGAGCGCGCTCGCCGGCATCTCGCGTGGCCTGCCGGAATGGCAGCGTGCGCTCAAGCTGCAGCAGAAGGCCGCGCGCGTCGGATTCGACTGGCCCGACGTGCGCTTCGTGTTCGACAAGCTGCACGAGGAGATCCACGAGGTGCGCGCCGAGTTCGCCGCCGGCGCCGACGCCGAGCGCCTCGCCGACGAGATCGGCGACGTGCTGTTCGTCTGCGTCAACCTCGCGCGCCATGCGCGCGTCGACGTCTCGCGCGCGCTGCGCCTCGCCAACGCGAAGTTCGAGCGCCGCTTCCGTCGCATGGAGCAGCTGGCGCGCGAGGCGGGCGGCGAGCTCGCCGGCCTCGACCTCGCCGCGCAGGATGCGTACTGGCACCGCGCCAAGGCCGAGGAGCGCTGAGCCGCGGCCGCGGCGACTTGTCGCACGCGCGCCGCAGTTGATACGCGTCAACTGCGCGTTTCCGGCGCGTACCGAGAATTCCGTTCGACGCAACGATTCCTTCACGAACGGAGAACTTCCATGCTGCGCACGCTTCCCCTCGCGATCCTGTTCGCCGTCGGCGCCACCGCCGCGCACGCGCACGAAGGCCGATGGCAGGTCCGCTTCGGCGCCCACGCGGTCGATCCGACCTCCGACAACGGCAAGCTCGCCGGCGGCACGCTGAAGGCCGACGTCGACTCGGCCTGGAGCCCGACCGTCTCGCTCGAGTACTACGTGACCCGGAACCTCGGCATCGAGGTGCTCGCGGCGCTGCCGTTCAAGCACGACGTGCACCTCGAAGGCGTCAAGGCGGCGACGGTCAAGCAGCTGCCGCCCACGGTGTCGCTGCAGTGGCACTTCCTGCCGGACGCGAAGGTCAATCCCTTCGTCGGCCTGGGCCTCAACTACACGCGCTTCTTCTCGATCGACGAGACCGGGCCGCTCGCCGGCACCCGCCTCGGCCTCGGCGATTCGTGGGGCCTGGCCGCGCACGCGGGCGTCGACGTCGCGCTCGCACCGCAGTGGACGCTGACCGTCGACGCGCGCTGGATCGACATCGAGAGCGAGGCGAAGGTCGACGGCACCCGCGTCGGCGACGTGCGCATCGACCCGCTCGTCTACGGCCTCTCGGCCGGCTACCGCTTCTGATCCATCCGCCCGCGCGCCGCGCGCCGCGCGCCGCACGGCGCGCGGGCGCGGTTCCTCTGGCCCGCGTACCGCCCTCGTGCCGTGCGCGGGTTCTCGTGTCCGTGCGTCCGGGTTCCACGCCGCGACGCGGTCAGTCCGCGCCGGCCGGCTTCGGCGTCGCGGCCGACGTGGCGGCTTCCGCGCCGTCCGCCAGCGTCCAGGTGACTTCGCCGAGGCCGAGCAGGGCCGCCTCGTCGCACACGCGCGCGCGCTCGTCGCCGCCGGGCAGGCGCGCGACGCGCAACGGCTGCACGATCGGCGCGTCGAGCCACGGCTGCAGCGCGCCGCGCAGGGCGAGCTGGGCGAGTGGCGGCATGCGTTCGAGCGTGTCGACGATGCCGGGCTCGCGCCTGGCCGCGGCGGCGATGGTGCGTGCGTAACCGTCGGAGCAGACGCGCCGCCCGTCGGGCGGGAACGCGTGCGCGTGCTGCGGACCGTGCAGCGGATCGAGCGCGTCGGCGATGTTGTTGGCGAGCAGGGCGAGGCGCGGGTGCGCGCCGAGCGCGAGCACCTGTGCATGGCGCAGGCCGTGCTGCGCGGCCTCGGCGACCAGCGTCGCCGGCAGGCCGCGGCCGCACGCGCGCGCGCGCAATGCCTGGGTGAATGCGACGCGCGCGCCGTGCTCGCGCGCCAGGGCGACGTCGGCGGCGAGGCAGCCCTCGGCGAGCGCGCGGCCGAGTTCGCGCACGAACGCGTGCGCGTCCGCGCCGGCGTAGCGCAGGCCGAGCAGGGCGAGCGCATCGGCGACGCCGGTCACGCCGACGCGCGGTCGCAGCATCGCGCCGCGCGGCGCCTGCGCGAGCGCGGCATCGAGCACGCGCAGCGCGAGGCCGGCGGTCTCGACGCAACGCGCGCGGTCGAAGCGCGCGCGCGTCGTGCCCGGCTCGCGCACGAGCACCGCCGCGTTGACCAGCGCGCAGGCGTCGACGGGCCACTCCGCCTCGGCCGTGCCGGCGGTGGCGAGGATGCGTTCGTCCGGCAGCAGCCGCCACGAGGCGAGTGCCGCGAGCAGTTCCTCGTGCAGCCCGGTCGCCGCGTCGCCGGCGATCGCGTCGGCGACGCGGCGCCAGGTCGCTTCGATCGTGGTGTCGCGCAGGCGCGCGCCATCGCGGCGCCGGAACCAGGCGTCCCAGGCCTCGACGGCGGCGCGGTCGATGAAGGTCGCGTTCGGGTGCATGGCCGGTTCCGCGGCGTCCCTGGGGCCGCGTCGCCGGAGTATCGGCAGGCACCGGCGCGGAGCGCTTGCGCCAGATCAAGTCGCCACCGCCGTTACACACCGTTACTCGCCGTGGCACGCCGGTCGTCGTGCGCGAAGGCGCGCTGCCTAGACTGCGCTGCATCGCAACGATACGGATCCGACCGGAGCAGCCATGCACGCCACGCCCGCCCTCGCCACCCCGTCGAACGCCACGGCCGTCGCGCCGTTCCAGCGCCGCGACGACCTCGGCATCGAGCAGTTGCGCGAGCACGTCGTGGTGGCGCGCCGCCGCGTCGCCGCGGGGCAGTTCGTGCACCGCGTCGGCCAGCCGTTCCACTCGCTGTTCCTGGTCGGCTTCGGTTGCCTCAAGACCTGCGAGCTGGCCGACGACGGCCGCGAGCAGGTGACCGGCTTCCACATGCGCGGCGACCTGCTCGGGGTCGAATCGATCGGCCTGCCGCACTACGCCTGCGACGTCATCGCGCTGGAGGACTCCGAAGTCTGGGAACTGCCGTACCCGCCGATGCTGACTGCCTGCCTGCGCGTGCCGGCGTTGCAGGAGCGCCTCACCGCCGCGCTCGCCGCGCAGATCCGCCGCGACCGCCAGTGGATGCTCACGCTCGGCACGCTCGGCGCGGAAAGCCGCGTCGCCGCGTTCCTGCTCGACCTCGCCGAGCGCCACGCGCAGATCGGCCTCGACCCGCACCGCTTCGTGCTGCGCATGTGCCGCGTCGACATGGCGAACTACCTCGCGATCAAGCACGAGACGGTCAGTCGCGTGCTGTCGCATCTCGCCGCGACCGGCCTCGTCGACGTGCGCCGCCGCGATGTCACGATCCTCGACCCGGTCGCGCTGCGCCGCGTCGCCTCGTCCGAATCGAGCGTGCACTGAACCAGCGGCACGCGCCGCGCGGCCGTCACTCGCCGGCGAGCAGGCGCTCGATCGCGGCGCCGAGCGCGTCGCGCTGGTACGGCTTGCGAAGCAGCGGCAGGCTGGCGTCGTCGCCACCCTCGCCGGTGCGCTCGTAGCCTGAGGTCAGCAGCACCGGCAGGCCGGGCCGCAGCCCGCGCGCCTCGCGCGCGAGTTCGATGCCGTTGAGCCCGCTGCCGAGCACGACGTCGGTGAAGACGAGGTCGATCGACGCGTCCTCGCGCAGGATCGCCAGCGCCTCCTCGGCGTCGGCGGCGACGCGCGTCGCGTGGCCGAGCGCGCGCACGAACGCGACGGCGATGTTGCGCACGTCCGGTTCGTCCTCGACCACCAGCACGGTGCGCCCACCGCGGCGCGCGGGCGCGCCGTCGCCGGATGGCGCCGGCGTCGCCGCCGCCGCGACCGGCAGGTACAGCACGATGCGCGTGCCGTAGCCGAGTTCGCTCGCGATGGTCATCGAGCCGCCGGACTGGCGCACGAAGCCGTACACCATGCTGAGGCCGAGGCCGCTACCCTTGCCCGAACCCTTGGTGGTGAAGAACGGTTCCAGCGCGCGCGCGAGCACGTCGCCCGGCATGCCGACGCCGGTGTCGGAGACGGTGATCGTCACGTAGTGGCCCGGCGCGAGTTCGGCGATCTCGCGCGCGCCGTCGATGCGCGCCTCGTCGACCTCGATCGACAGGTCGCCGCCGCGCGGCATCGCGTCGCGCGCGTTCAGCGCCAGGTTGACCAGCGCGGCGTCGAGCTCGCCGGCGTCGGCGTACACCGCCGGCAGCGCGGGCGGGCAGCGGATCGACACGCTGATCGCCTCGCCGAGCGTGCGCTTGAGCAGCGGGTGCAGGTCGCCGAGCCATTCGTGCAGCGCGATCGTGCGCGGCGTCAGGCGCTGGCGGCGCGCGAAGGCGAGGAGTTTGCGCGTCAGCGCGGCGCCGTTGCCGACCGCGCGCTGCGCGCTCTGGATGATCTGCTCGCGTTCGGCGCCGTCGAAGCCGTCCTGCAGCAGCTGCAGGTTGCCGGAGATCACGGTCAGCAGGTTGTTGAAGTCGTGCGCGACGCCGCCGGTGAGCTGGCCGATCGCCTCCAGTCGCTGCGCGTGCGCGAGCTGTTCCTCGCCGTGGCTGCGCTGTACCGCGGCGCTGAGCAGGTTCGCGATCGACTGCAGGAAGTGCCGCTGGTCGCGGTCGAAGGCGCGCTCCGGGGTCGCGAACGCGAGAAGCGCGCCACTGGTGCCGAAGCGGCCGTGCAATGCGACGAGGGCGACGTCGCGCAGGCCGTGGGCCGCGGCGGCCTCGCGCAGTGCGGGCGTGCGCTCGGCGATGTCGCCGCCGGGCGGCGTCGCGAGCAGCGCGGGCAGGCGATCGAGCAGGGCCGCCGGCAGGCCGAGGTCGGCGCGCAGCACGAGCTCGCCGCGCTGCGCGCCGGCGAGCAGCACGGCGACGCCGTCGATGCCGAGCGCGCCGGCGACCATGCCGGGGATGCGTCGCAGCAGGTCGTCGTACGCGCGCGATTCCAGCGCACTGCGGCCGGCATGGGCGACGACCGCGTCGTAGCGCGCGCGGGCGAGCGCCTGGCGCGCGCGCTGGGTCTCGGCGATGTCGCGGATCGACGCCGCATAGAGCGTGCGCGTGCCGTCGCCGACCGGGCTCAGGCTGATCTCGACCGGGAACTCGCTGCCGTCCGCGCGCACGCCGACGAGTTCGAAGCCGGCGCCCATCGGGCGCATGCGCGGGTTCGCCATGAAGCGTTCGCGGTGCGCCTGGTGGCCGCCGCGCAGCGCGACCGGCAGCAGCACCTCGACCGGCTGGCCGGCGAGGGCGCCGGCGGGGTAGCCGAACAGCGCATCGGCCTGCGCGTTGGCCAGCACGATGCGGCCGTCGCGGTCGGCGACGATGGTCGCGTCCGGCGCGGTGTCGAACAGCGCGCGGAACAGGCCAGCGTCGTCGGCGGCGCTCATGCTCGCTCGACCCGTGCCGCGAACAGGTAGCCGGCGCCGCGCACCGACTTGATCAGCTGCGGCCGCGCCGGGTCGGCCTCGATCTTGCGCCGCAGCCGGCCGACCTGCATGTCGATCGAGCGGTCGTACGGACCGGCCGCGCGGCCGTGCAGCGCGCCGAGCAGGTCGTCGCGCGAGAGCACCTCGTTCGGCCGCGCGGCGAGCGCCGCGAGCAGGTCGAACTCGCCGGTGGTCAGCGCGACGTCGGCGCCGTCGCGCCGCAGCGTGCGCGAGGCCGGGTCGAGCTCGAAGCCGGCGAAGCGCAGCGTGCCGGCGGCCGCGCGCGGCGCGCGCTCCTGGCTGCGGCGGAGCACGCTGCGCACGCGCGCGAGCAACTCGCGCAGGTCGAACGGCTTGGTCACGTAGTCGTCGGCGCCGAGTTCGAGCCCGACCACGCGGTCGACCGCCTCGCCGCGGCCACTGACGATGATGACCGGGCCGCCCCAGTGCGCGCGCAGGTAGCGCGTGAGTTCGAGCCCGTCCTCGCCGGGCAGGCCGAGGTCGAGCAGCACGATGTCGATGCGCGCGTCGGCCAGTGCCTTGCGCATGGCCGCGCCGTCCGGCGCGGCGTGCACGTCGAAGCCGTGCAGCGCGAAGTAGCGCTGCGCGAGTTCGACGATCGCCTCGTCGTCGTCGACGACGAGCAGGGCGGGGCGGTGTGGTTCGGCGGCCATGTCGGGTGCGGATGCTGGCCGCGATCCTAGCACCCGCCGCGGCGCGCCGCGGCGCGCTTCAGCCCGCTGGCGCGTCGCCGAGGTCGAGCGTGTAGACCACCTCGCAGGCGTCGCCGGGCTCGCTGTGCCGCGTGAAGCCGAGGTTCGCGGCGAACGGTCGCATGTCGGCGTTCGCGGCTGCGTCGATCGACCGCATGCGGCGCACGCCGCGCGCGCGGGCGATGTCGATCAGGTGCCGCATCAGGCGCGTGCCGAGGCCGACGTGCTGCCAGTCGTCGGCGACCGTGACCGCGCATTCGCAGGCGCTGCCGTCCGGCGCGAGCGCGTAGCGGCTGACGCCGACCAGGCGTTCGCCCCGCTCGTCGTCGGCGATCGCGGCGAGCGCCACGTGGTGGACGAAGTCGACGTCGACCAGCTCGTGTACGAGTTCGTCGCTCGGTGCGGCGATCGTGCCGAGGAAGCGCTGGCGCCGCGTCTGCGGCGACAGGCCTTCGAGGAACGCGCGTTCGAACGCCTCGTCGTCGCGGTGCAGCGGCCGGATGCGGACGCTGCGGCCGTCGCCGAGCGTTTCCTGCCAGAGCGGCTCGGCCTGCGCGGATGCAGTGCCGGCCTCGATGCGCGGAGAGATCATGGGGCCTCCCGTCGTGGCTGCGGCGCCAGTCTGCGCCGGCGCTGGCGGGCCGGATTGATCTGCATCAAGTGGCGGAGGCGGGCCACGGGGCGCCGCCGGTGCGCGTCGCGGGCAGGATGCGTGCGACGGAGCTCGCGCCGACGTACCGCCGCGCGGCCGATGGGGTTGATGCGGGTCAAGTGCGGGCGGGTGCGAGGCGCTACCGTGGGCACCCGATCGCCGGCCGGAGCTCCGCGATGCCTTCCTCGAACGTGCTGCTGCTGCTCATCATCGCCCTCGCCGCGATCCCGACCGCGATCGTGCTGCTGCGCCGGCGCATCGCGCGCCGCCGTGGCGACGACGTCATCGGCTGGGGCGGCGCGCTGTTCGTCGCGCTGTGCTGGATCACCGCGCTCGCGCTGATCGTCTACCGCGCCGCCGGCTGACCGCGCCGCGCCCGCGCGTCGCCGCGGCTCAGCCGCCGGCGACGCAGTCGAATGGAAGCCACGCGTGCGCGCCGGGCAGCTGCGCCGCGATCCACGGTGCGGTCGCGACCAGCGCCGCGCAGAGCAGCAGGGCATAGCCGGCGCCGCGGCGCACGCCCGCGCGGCCGATCCATGCCGTCAGCGTCGTCGCGCTCCAGGCCGTGGCGAGCATCGCCGGCGCGGTGCCGAGGCCGAACGCGAGCATCGTCGCGGCGGCATCGAACGGCGTGGCCGCGAGTGCGGCGGCGAGCAGCATCGCGTAGGCGAGGCCGCACGGCATCCAGCCCCAGATCATGCCGAACGCGAACGCGCGCGGCAGCGACGACACCGGCAGCAGTCGCCTGCCGAGGCGCGACAGCGCCGGCCAAACGCGCAGGCCGAACGCGATGCCCGGCGCACGCGCGCGGCCGAGCAGGGACAGCGCGGTCGCGGCGATCGCGAGGGCGGTCAGCAGCCGCAGGCCGGTGCGCACCGCGTCGAGGTCGAGCCAGGCCAGCAGGCGGTCGCCGAGCGTGCCGACGACGAGGCCGGCAAGCGTGTACGAGGCGATCCGCCCGGCCTGGTAGGCGACCAGCAGGCTGCGTCGCGGGCGGCCGTCCGCGTCGCGCGCGGTCGCCAGCGCGAGCGCGCCGCCGATACCGCCGCACATCGCCACGCAGTGCGTGCTCGCGGCGAGCCCGGCGAGTGCAGCCGCGGCGACGGTCAGGCCCGCGCTCATCGCGGCCCCGCGTCGCGCGGCAGCGGCGGCGCATCGTCGACCAGCGGTGCCAGCGCGGGCGTGTCGAGGTCGTCGTACTGCGCGTCGTCGACCGCCCAGAAGAACGCGGCGACGGCGATCCCGAGCAGGACCAGGCTGACCGGAATCAGGACCAGGATGACGTTCATGCGATGCGCGTCCCGAGTCGAGGCTCCGCGGCGAGTGCGGTGGCCGCGGGTGCCGGCGTCGTGCGCATCGTCGCGGCGTGCGCCGCCCCGCGCGCCGCCGGCAGGCGGATCGCGAACGTGTTCGCGACCACCACCAGCGAACTGGCCGACATGCCGATCGCGGCCAGCCACGGCGGCACCAGGCCGAACGCGGCGAGCGGGATCGCGGCGAGGTTGTAGGCGAAGGTCCAGCGCAGGTTCCGCCGCAGTACGGCGAGCATGCGGATCGCGACCGCGCGCGCGCCCGCGAGCGCGCCGAGGTCGTCGCCGGCGAGCACGATGCCGCTGGCCGCCTGCGCGAGCGCGGCGCCGTTGCCGAGCGCGATCGAGACGTCGGCGCCGCCGAGCACCGGCGCGTCGTTGACGCCGTCGCCGACCGCCGCGACGCACGCGCCGCCGGCGCGCAGCTCGGCCAGCCGCGCGAGTTTCCGTTCCGGCGTCGCGCGAGCCTGCCAGCGTTCGAGGCCGAGTCCGCTGGCGATGCGCGCGACGCGCGCCGGGTGGTCGCCGCTCAGGATCTCGCACGCGACGCCGGCCGCGCGCAGCGCGGCGACGGTTTCGCGCGCGCCTTCGCGCAGCCGCTCGACCAGCGGGAAGCGCGCGATCGCGCCGTCGTCGTCGGCGAGCACGAGCCCATCGTCGTCGGCGCCGCCGGCGGCGAAGCCGGCGCGGCCGAGGCGCAGCAGGCGCCCGCGCACCACGCCCTGCACGCCGCCCGGCGCGTGCGCCGGTGCCGTGACCGGCGGCAGCGCGAGCCCGCGCGCCGCCTCGCGCAGCGCGCGCGCCAGCGGATGCGAGCTCGCCTGTTCCAGCGCCGCGGCGCAGGCGAGCGCGTTCTCGCGCGTGCCGCGCAGCACCGCCATCGCGGCGAGGTCGATCGCGGGTTCCGTGAGCGTGCCGGTCTTGTCGAACACGACGTGGTCGGCGCGCGCGAGCGCCTCCAGCGCATCGGCATCCACGACCATCACGCCGCGCCGCGCGAGCACGCCGACCGCGCGCGTCAGCGCCGACGGCGCGGCCAGCGCGAACGCACAAGGGCAGCTGATGACCAGCACCGCGATCGCGGCCGCGAACGCGTCCCCGGGCGACACCGCCAGCCAGGCGAACGCGGTCGACGCGGTCGCGCCGAGCACGCGCACGACGAAGCGCGACGCGGCGGCATCGGCGAGGCGCGCGACGCGCGGGCGGTTCGCCGCCGCGCGGTCGACCATGCGCGCGAGCGCGGACAGCACGGTCGCGCCGCCGACGCGGCGCACCTCGACGTCGACCGGGCCGGCGAGCGCGACGCTGCCGGCGACGACCTCGTCGCCGGCGCCGCGCACGCGCGCGGCGGACTCGCCGCTCAGCAGCGACTCGTCGACGCGGCAGTCGCCGCGCAGCACGCCGTCGACGGGGAAGGTCGCGCCCGCGCCGACGCGCACGACGTCGCCGGGCTCGAGTTCGTGCACGCCGACGGTTTCGCAGCCACCGTCGCGGCAGCGCTCGGCGGTGGCGGGCTGCAGCCGTGCGAGGGCGTCGGCGACCTCGCCGGCGCGCTGGCGCGCGCGCAGTTCGACGAAGCGGCCGAGCAGGAGCAGGAACACGAACATGCAGACGGAATCGAAATACACCTCGGCGCCGTCGGTCGCGGTCGCCAGCGCGCTGCCGCAAAAGATCGCGGCGATCGCGATCGCCACCGGCGTGTCCATCGACACGCGCCCGGCGCGCCATTCGCGCAGCGCGCCGGCGAAGAACGGGCGCGCCGCGTACACGACCACCGGCGTCGCGACCGCCATGCTGGTCCAGCGCAGGAACGCGCGCACGGCCGGGTCGATGCCGTCGAACGCGCCGGCGTACAGCGCGACCGCGTACATCATCGCCTGCATCGCGCCGAAGCCGGCGACGACCAGGCGCTTCATCGCCGCGCGGCGTTCGCCGGTGCGCAGCGCGTCGATGCCGGCACCCTCGAGCGGGTGCGGCCGATAGCCGAGCCGCGCGAGCGCACCGAGCAGCAGCGACAGGCGCGTGCGTCCGGGATCGAACACGAGCCGCACGCGCTGCACCAGCGGGCTGACCGCGACGTCGCGCACGCCCTCGCAGCGGCCGAGCGCGCGCTCGATCAGCCACGTGCACGCGGTGCAGCGCAGGCCCTCGACCAGCACGGTCGCCTCGGCGCTGCCGTCGGCGAGGGTACGCACGTGCCGGCGCGCGAGGCGGGGCCGGTCCCATTCGGCGTAGTCGTCGGGTTCGGCCGCGCGCGCGGCGTCGGCGCTGCGCAGGCGGTAGTAGTCGGCGAGGCCGAGGCCGTCGATCCATTCCACCGCGGCGCGGCAGCCGATGCAGCAGACCGGGTGGCTGGCGTCGCCGAGGCGCGCCACCAGCCCGGCGCCGTCCGGCACCGCTTCGCCGCAATGGAAGCAGGCCGCGGGCATCGCGCTCAGCCGGCCGGCGGGCCGGGACGCGCCGGCGGCTGCATGCCCGGGCGCGGCGTGTCGTCCGGCACCACGATGTGGCGGTCCGGATGGCCGACCGCGGTGAAGACGAGGCTGATCGAGCCGGTGATGGTCGCGCCGAGCAGGCCGAGGATCAGCCAGACTTCGGCCACGCGGTACCAGCGCATCGGCGCGGCAGGGGCGGCGGGTGCGTTCATGGGGCCTCCGGGGCGAAGAACTGCGCCTTGGCGCGGGCGAGGACGTCGCCGTCGGCGCCCTCGACGACGATCGTGAGCGGCTGGCGCCCGCGCACGCCGCCGGCGTCGGCGCGCAGCGTCAACGGCAGCGAGAACACCTCGCCCGGTTCCAGCGCGACTTGCGGGTGGCCGGCGACGCGCAGCGGCAGCGTCGTCTCGGCGCGCAGCGCGAGTTCGAGCGTGCGGTCGGACTTGTTGGCCAGCTTGACCGCGTAGCTGTTCTCGATCGCGCCGCCGGCGACGGTGCGGTAGAGCGCGTTGCGGTCGTGCAGCACCTCGGCGAGCAGCGGCGCGCGCGCGGCCACGCCCCAGGCGAACGCGCCGACCAGCGCGAGCAGGATCGCGGCGTAGACGAACACGCGCGGACGCAGCACGCGGCGCGGCTTGCCGGCGAGCTCGTTCTCGGTGGTGTAGCGGATCAGCCCGCGCGGCAGGCCGATCTTGTCCATCACGCCGTCGCAGGCGTCGATGCACGCGGCGCAGGCGATGCAGTCGATCTGCAGGCCGTCGCGGATGTCGATGCCGGTCGGGCAGACCTGCACGCAGGCGAGGCAGTCGATGCAGTCTCCTAGCGCGCGGGTTCCCGCGGCCGGCGCGCGCGCGAGGTCGACCACGACGCCGCCGGGCGCCGCGACCGCCGCGACGCGCGCGCTCGCCGCGGTCCCCTCGGCGGTGATGCGCGGCACGCGCTTGCCGCGCCCGCGCGGCTCGCCGCGCCCGACGTCGTAGCTGATCACCAGCGTGTCGCGGTCGAACATCGCGCTCTGGAAGCGCGCGTACGGGCACATGTACTTGCACACCTGCTCGCGCAGCAGGCCCGCATTGCCCCAGGTCGCGAACGAATAGAACAGGATCCAGAACGCTTCCCAGCCGCCGAGGTCGAAGCGTGCGACTTCACCGGCGAGCTCGCGGATCGGGGTGAAGAAGCCGACGAAAGTGAACCCGGTCCACAACGCGAACACGATCCACGCGGTGTGCTTGGCGACCTTGCGCACGAGCTTGTCGCGGCTCCACGGTGCCTGGTCGAGGCGCATGCGCGCGTTGCGGTCGCCCTCGATGCGCCGTTCCATCCACAGGAACGCCTCGGTCCAGACCGTCTGCGGGCAGGCGTAGCCGCACCACAGGCGCCCGGCCAGCGCGGTGAAGAAGAACAGGCTGAGCGCGGCGATGATCAGCAGCAGGGTCAGCAGGTAGAAGTCCTGCGGCCAGAAGGTCAGGCCGAAGACGTGGAAGCGGCGCGCCGGCAGGTCGAACAGCACCAGCTGCTGTCCGCCGACGTGGATCCACGGGAACAGGTAGAACATGCCGAGCAGCCACAGCACCGCCGCGGCGCGCAGGCGCTGGAAGCGGCCGTCGATCTCGCGCGGGTAGACCTTCGGTTGCTTGGCGTAGAGCGCGCCGCCGCCGTCGCCGCCTTCGACGACGCGCACCTGGATCGGCTTGCGGGCGCTCGCGTTCACTCCGCGCCCCTGCCGCGTGGCGTCGCGCGGCGCAGCAGCAGCGCGGTGAACAGGCTCGCCGACGCGGTGCACAGCCAGTACATGAAGAAGCCGATCGTGTAGCCGAGCTCGCGCGTGACGGCGAAGTGCGGCCAGGTGATCGAGGCGAGGTCGAGCGGATCGACGATCGCGAAGAACACCATCGTCGCGACGCCGGCGGCGAAGAACGACGGCCAGAGGATCGCACCGAACCAGTGTACGCGCGCCTCGTTCATCTCAGTGCGCCTCGTCCATGGGCACCGCCGGCGCGGTCGACGGCGCGACCTCGGTCGCCGCGTTCTCGGCACGCTGCGCCAGCAGCCAGGCGACGACCAGGCGCGCGCGGTCCGTGCCGATGACCGTGCCCCACGCCGGCATCACACCGGCGCGGCCGTCGGTGATCGCGGTGCGCACGGCCTGGAGGTCGCCGCCGCCGTGCAGCCAGACGTCGTCGGTCAGGTTCGGCGCCCCGAGCAGGTGGTTGCCCTTGCCGTCCTGGCCGTGGCACGCCGCGCACACCGTCTCGAAGCGCGGCTTGCCGAGCGCGGCGAGGCGCGCGTCGTGCGGACGGCCGGACAGGCTCATCACGTAGTGCGCGACCTGGTCCACGCCGCCGTCGGGCAGCGTCGCCGCGAGTGGCGGCATCGTGCCCATGCGGCCGTCGAGCACGCTCGCGAGCGTCGCCTCGGCGTCGTCGCCGTAGAGCGAATCGCCGTCGACGAGATTCGGGTAACCGACCGCGCCGCGAGCGTCGGAGCCGTGGCAGGCGGCGCAGGTGTTGGCGAACACGTTGCGGCCGATCTTCAGTGCCTTCGGATCGTGCGCGAGTTCCACCGGCGTGCGGTCGCGGAAGCCCGCATAGAGCGTCTCGAGCTTCGCGTTGGTCTCGCGCAGTTCCTCCGCCGCGGCGCCGTCGGAGGTCCAGCCGAGCCGGCCGGCGAAGTTGCCGAGGCCGGGGTAGAGCACGAGGTAGCCGATCGAGAAGATGACGGTCAGCACGAACAGGCCGAACCACCAGCGCGGCAGCGGGTTGTTGAGTTCCTGCAGGTCGCCGTCCCAGGTATGTCCGGTCGTGGCCAGGCCGCTGGTGTCCTTGCGACCGCGCGCGGTCGAGAACAGCAGCACGATCAGGCCGATGATGTTGATCGCGACCAGGGCGATGACGTACCAGCTCCACGAGGTGCTCATCGGCGAGTCTCCAGCGTCTTCGGATGGTGGTCGGCCGGTTCCAGCGCGAGCGCGGCGGCCTGCTCGAAGTCGTCGCGGCGGCGCGCGCTCCACGCCCAGGCGACCATCGCCGGGAACAGCACCAGCATCACCGCGATGAGGATTCCGGAGATCATCGGCCGGCCTCCTGCGCCGTCGCCGGCGGCGCCGGCATGCTCGTGCCGAGGCCCTGCAGGTAGGCGACCAGCGCATCCATCTCGGTCTGCCCGGTCACCGCCGCGCGCGCGCCGGCGAAGTCGGCTTCGGTGTACGGCGTGCCGAGCCGGGCGAGCGCGCGCATCTTGGTTTCCACCAGTGCCGGGTCGACCAGCGCCTGCGACAGCCACGGGTAGCCCGGCATGTTCGATTCCGGCACCACGTTGCGCGGGTTCTTCAGGTGCACGCGGTGCCAGTCGTCGGAGTAGCGGCCGCCGACGCGCGCGAGGTCGGGGCCGGTGCGCTTGCTGCCCCACTGGAACGGGCGGTCGTAGACCGATTCGCCCGCGGCCGAATAGGGACCGTAGCGCAGCGTCTCCGAAGCGAGCGTGCGGATCATCTGCGAGTGGCAGCCGTAGCAGCCCTCGCGCACGTAGATGTCGCGTCCGGCCAGCTGCAGCGCCGGGTACGGCTTCACGCCGGGCGACGGTTCGATCGCCTGCGCCTGGAACATCAGCGGCACGATCTCGGCGAGGCCGCCGCTGAGGATCACGACGAGGATCAGCGCGGCCATCAGGCCGACGTTCTTTTCGATGAAGGAATGCAGCATGGGGCGCGTCCTCTAGGCGTGGACCGGCAGCGGAACGGGGACGAGCGGCAGCTTTCGCCGTGGCGTGACCGTCTTCCAGACGTTCCACGCCATCACCAGCATGCCGACGAGGAACAGCAGGCCGCCCAGCGCGCGGGTGGCGTAGTACGGCCAGGTCTGGCGCAGCGATTCGACGAAGGTGTAGGTGAGGGTCCCGTCGGCGTTGGTCGCGCGCCACATCAGGCCCTGCATGACGCCGGCGATCCACATCGCCGCGATGTAGAGCACCACGCCGATGGTCGCGATCCAGAAGTGCACGTCGATCGCGCGCGTGGAATGCATGCGCTCGACGCCGTACAGCTTCGGCAGCATGCTGTAGATCGCGCCGATGGTGATGAAGGCGACCCAGCCGAGCGCGCCGGCGTGCACGTGGCCGATGGTCCAGTCGGTGTAGTGCGACAGCGCGTTGACCGTCTTGATCGACATCATCGGCCCTTCGAAGGTCGACATGCCGTAGAACGACAGCGAGACGATCATGAACTTCAGGATCGGGTCGGTGCGCAGCTTTTCCCACGCGCCCGACAGCGTCATGATGCCGTTGATCATGCCGCCCCAGCTCGGCGCCAGCAGGATCAGCGAGAACACCATGCCGAGCGACTGCGCCCAGTCCGGCAGCGCGGTGTAGTGCAGGTGGTGGGGGCCGGCCCACATGTAGACCGAGATCAGCGCCCAGAAGTGCACGATCGACAGGCGGTAGGAATAGATCGGCCGCTGCGCCTGCTTGGGCACGTAGTAGTACATGATCCCGAGGAAGCCGGCGGTCAGGAAGAAGCCGACCGCGTTGTGTCCGTACCACCACTGCACCATCGCATCGACCGCGCCCGCGTAGACCGGGTAGGACTCGGTCCAGCTGACCGGGATCGCGAGGTTGTTCACCACGTGCAGCACGGCGACGGCGAGGATGAACGCGCCGAAGAACCAGTTCGCCACGTAGATGTGCTTGACGCGCCGCTGGACGATCGTGCCGAAGAACACCACCGCGTAGGCGACCCAGACCAGGGTGACCAGGATGTCGATCGGCCAGATCAGCTCGGCGTATTCCTTGCTCTGGGTCAGGCCGAGCGGAAGCGTGATCGCGGCGAGCACGATCACCGCCTGCCATCCCCAGAATGTGAAGGCGGCCAGGCGGTCGCCGAACAGGCGCGCCTGGCAGGTGCGCTGCACGACGTGGTAGGACGTCGCGAACAGGCCGCAGCCACCGAACGCGAAGATCACCGCGTTGGTGTGCAGCGGACGCAGGCGGCTGTAGGTGAGCCACGGCACGTCGAAATTCAGCGCCGGCCAGGCCAGCTGCGCCGCGATCAGGAGCCCGACGGCCATGCCGACGACGCCCCAGACGACCGTCATGATCGCGAACTGGCGTACGACCTTGTCGTTGTAGGTTTCCGCGTTCTGCATTTTGCAAGGGTCCCCGAGGATGCCGCGCGCAGTGTCGGGGAGGCCGCCGGACGCCCGGTTGATCCCGATCAAGTCGGGCTGCGGCGTGCCGGCGCAGTCCGGCGCCTTCACTTCCGAACGGGGCGCGCGGGTGCGGATGCGCTACGCCTCGCCCGGGAACCGGGCATGGCGGCACGGCGTGGCGCCCGGTGGGACTCGCGCGGGGAGCCATCGGCCCACGGGCACCTCGCGCGTTGCGTCCACCCCTGCAGCTGCGCTTCGACGGCGCGCAGCGGCGGCTTGCGGGCGGGTGGAGGAGGCGCGAGGATGGCCCGCGCCGTCGCTGCGCCCCGTGGGGTTCCGGAGGCGGCCGTCGCCGGGCTCGCGGATACCCGGCGGGGCAGGGCCGGCACGGTGGCGCCCCATGGCCATGGATACGGAGGACGCATGAAACCGAAGACCCTCGCAGCCTTGCTGCTTCCCTGCTTCGTGCTCGTTTCCGCTCCCGCACCCGCGGCGAACGTCGTCATCGGCCCTTCCGGCTGCAACGAAGCCGGCCTCGACAGCGCGCTGGCGTCGGTGCAGTCCAGCGGCGGCGGCACGATCACGTTCAACTGCGGCAACGCGACGATCCCGTTCACGGGCTACAAGCAGGTCTCCGGCACGGTCGCGATCGACGGCGGCGACGTGATCGTCTTCGACGGCGGCGCGTCATCGGCGTTCTTCCAGGTGTTCGCGTCGGGCACGCTGTCGCTCCGGCGGCTGACCCTGCAGCACGGCAGGTTCAGCGGGAGCCATGCGCTGGAGAACTTCGGCTTCCTGCGCCTGGACCGGGTGCGGATGCAGGCCAACGTATCGAACGGCCCGACGATCCAGAACCAGGGCGGCCTGATCATCGAGCGCAGCACGTTCTCCGGCAACAGCAACACCGACGTCGAACTCGCCGGCTGCGGCGGCGTGCTCTACAACGACGGCGGCGAGGCGACCGTGCGCACCAGCACCTTCGTCGGCAACCAGGCCGGCACCGGCGGCAGCGCGATCTGCAGCACCTCCGACCTCGACATCGCCGATTCCACCTTCACCGGCAACGCGACGACCGAGAAGGCCTCCGGTTCGGCCATCTACATGACCGGCGGCACCGGCCGCGTGCGCTACGCGACCATCGTCGGCAACACCGGCCACGCCTACGGCGGCGGCATCTACAGCGCCGACCCGGCCGTGCTCACGATCAGCCGCTCGATCATCGCCTACAACGAAGGCGGCAACTGCAACGGCAGCAGCACCGCGCTGGTGTCCGGCGGCTACAATGTCTGGGCCGGCGCGACGATGTGCTCGTTTATCGGCCCGGGCGACGGCACCGGCGACCCGATGCTCGGCGCGCTCGCGAACAATGGCGGCCCGACGCAGACCATGCTGCCCGCGAGCGGCAGCGCCGCCGTCGACCGCATCCCCGGCCCGGAGTGCGAGCTGCCCCTCGACCAGCGCGGCGCGGTGCGCCCCGAGGGCCCGATGCTTCCGTCCAGCGGCCTATGCGACAGCGGCGCCGTCGAGCGCTCCAGCACCATCGACGTCATCTTCTACGACAGCTTCGACTGAGCCACGCGTCGCGCGGCGCTCCTCCTTTCGCGGGAGCGCCGCCGGCGGGCATGCGGGCGTACCGGTCCACCGGGATCGCCATCGCGGCGCCCCGCTGGGACTCGGGTGGTGGGTCCATGCGTCCATGGAGCGCTCGCGCGCTGCGTCCCGGCCCGCGCGTTCCGCGTCCTCCGCGGGCACCGATCCGTATCCCCGCGCACGCGCGCTTTCGTCGCCCGTGCATCGCCCCCTCAGTCCTTGAAGATCAGGAACGCCGCGATCACGATCAGCACGAACCCCGCGATCTGGTTCCACTTCACCGCCGTCCCGAGGTAGGTGGTGGTGAACACCACGAACACCGCGAGCGTGATGATTTCCTGCATCGCCTTCAGCTGCGCCGGGTTGTACACCGCGAAGCCGTAGCGGTTCGCCGGCACCTGCAGGCAATACTCGAAGAACGCGATGCCCCAGCTCACGATCACGACCAGCCAAAGCGGCCGGTCGGTGAACTTCAGGTGGCCGTACCAGGCGAACGTCATGAACACGTTCGAACCGATCAGCAGCAGGACGGGCAGCAGGGCGTTCCACATGGGGGCGGGCTCGGCGGGGATGGCGGCGGCATCCTAGCCGGGAAGCGCGGGCGCGGCAGCAGCGCCGGTGGCGCGCGGTCAGGACCGGTGCTGACGGCCCACCGAGGCGCGACCGGCAGGCCCGGCGCACCCGGGATCAGCGTCGTTCTCCGGCCGTCCAGTTTTCGCCGATGCGACGCCGCAACCGCGCATGCGACGACGCACCTCGGCGAAGCACCTGCGCAGCTCCCGATGGCCTCGTCTTCGCCTGCATCGAACCGCTCCATGGCCACCTGCGCGACGAATGCTCGATGAGCACGGCTCCCCCACCGGCTGCACGCACGCACCGTTATCGAGCGATCGCGGCGTGAGCCCGACGAGGAGCGACCGCAGAAGGCCCCGGCAGGCTGACGCCCGCCGCCTATGCGAAACAACGCGCCGACGAAGCGGCTAACATCGAGACCGGACTCCAGGTCGCGGTGCTGCTCGAGGACATCGAGGGGCGTCGCCATCGCACGCTGTCACTGCCCTGCAGGTCTCCGGAAGGCGTATGCGTTCAGTCGACGACTCCACCGGCCGCCGCCTCGCCTGGGCCTTCCTCGCCTTCCTCGCCCTGCTGCGCGTGCTGTTCGCGTGGCACCTGCCGTTCGATAGCGACGAGGCGCAGCACCTGCACGTGGTGTGGGCGTGGACGCAGGGGTTGCTGCCGTATCGGGACGTGTTCGACAACCATGCGCCGCTGTTCCAGCTGCTGAGCGCGCCGCTGTTCGCGGCGATCGGCGAGGACGCGGACATCGTGCGCCTGATGCGGCTGGCGGTGGTGCCGTGGTACGGGCTTGCGCTGTGGTGCACCTGGCGCATCGGGCGCGCGTTCTACGGGCGCCGCGCGGGTGCCTGGGCGCTGGCGCTGGTCGCGCTCTACCCGGACTTCTTCGTCGCCTCGGTGCAGTACCGCACGGATGACGCCTGGGGACCGGTCTGGCTTGCGATGGTGATGGTCGCGGTCGAGGGGCGGCCGACGCCGCGGCGCGCGTTCGGGGTCGGCCTGCTCGCCGGTGCGGCGGTCGCGATCTCCCTGAAGAGCCTGGTGCTGATCCTCGCCGTCGTGGTCGCGGCGCTGCTCACGCTCGGCCTGATGCGCATCGCGCGCAGGCCTTTGCCGTGGGGCACGCTCACGCGCACGAGCGGCGCGCTGCTGGCCGGCTTCGTCGTGTTGCCGGGGCTGTTCGCACTCGGGTTCGCACTCGCGGGTGCGTGGGACGCGATGATCTACTGCACGCTCACGCACAACGTGGTGCCGGGCGACGCGCGCTGGGCGCTCGCGGGCCGTTCGCCATGGTTGTTCCCGCTGGCGGTGCCGGCGCTGGCCGGGGTCGCGTTCCTGCTGATGCGCGACCCTGTGCGACCCGAGCGTGGCGCGAAGCGCGCGTTCGTGTTCCTCGCGGCGATGCTCTACCTCGCGCTGCTGCTCGCCTACTGGCCGCTGACGCCGCGGCAGGACTGGCTGCCGTTCGCGCCGTTCGCGGCGATCTTCCTCGCCGCCGGCGTGCGCCGGCTCGCGCTGCGCCACGGCTCGCAGGTGCGCGCGATGGCCGTGCTCGGCGTGCTGCTCGCGGTCGAGCTCGGCGTGCTCGTCGCCGAGCGGCGGCCCTGGGTCGACGGCACTGCGGATGCGCGCGCCGGCCTCGCCCAGGTGCTGCGCCTCACCGACGCCGACGACGACGTGATGGATGCGAAGGGCGACAGCATCTACCGGCGGCGGCCGTTCTACTACGTGCTCGAATCCGTCACGCTCGCACGCATGCGCCTCGGGTGGATTCCCGACACCATCGTCGAGCGCCTCGTCGCGACGCGCACCGCGGTCGCGCAGACGAGCAAGCTCAGCGGCGAGACGCTCGCGTTCGTGCAGCGGCATTACCTGCCGGTGTCGGCGCATTGGCGCGTCGTCGGTGCGCGTTTGCCGCCGGCGACGGCGGGGCAGGCGGTCGAGTTCGCGCTCGGCGTTGCGGCGCGTTACGCAGTCGAACCGCACAACGGGTCCGGCGGCGTCCTCGACGGCGTGCGCTACGACGGGCCGCGTGACCTCGCCGCCGGCAGGCACGTGTTCGTTCCCGATGCGCCGATGCAGCGCGGCGTGGTGTTGTGGGCGCAGGCGGTGGAGCGCGGGTTCGGCGCGATGGACGAAGCGGTCATCGCGGACGGTTCGACGCGCGTGGCCCGTCCGTAGCAGCACCGAAGGCGCGAACGCGAGGCGCCGCGGTGCACGGAGTAGTCCGTGGTCCGCGGTGCCTCACGCGCGCCGCAACACGCGCATGGGCGAGGTGCGGGCGATGCGGCGGGTGCCGAGCCAGCCGGCGAGGGTCACGAGGGCGGCGGCGCCGGCGATGATCGCGACGAGCGGCAGCAGCGGTGGCGTGTAGCCGTCGAGCTTGAACACGCCGCTCGCGAGCGCGGTGCCGAGCGCAGCGGAGGCGGCGACGGCGATGACGCCGCCGAGTGCGCCGAGCGCGGCGAACTCCGCGGTGACGGCGACGCCGAGCTGGCGCGAATCGGCGCCGAGCGTGCGCAGCAGCGCGGCTTCCATGCGGCGCTCGTCGGCGGTCGCGGCGAGCGCGGCGAGCAGCACGAGCAGGCCGGCGACGAGGCTGAAGCCGAGCACCCAGGTCGCCGCCGCGGTGACGCGGCCGACGATGTCGCGGATGCGGTCGAGCACGGCGCCGAGGTCGATCAGCGACACGTTCGGGAAGTCGCGCGAGAGTGCCGCGAGCGGCACCGCGGTGTCGCCGCCGAGGTGGAAGCTCGCGACGGCGCCGTGCGGCAGCGTCGCGCCGGTGGCCGGGTCGAGCATCATGAAGAAGTTCGGGCGGAACGAATCCCACTCGACACGGCGCGTGCTGGCGACGGTCGCGGTGACCTCGTGGTCGCCGACGCGCAGGGTCATCGTGTCGCCGAGGTGCAGGCCGAACCTCTCGGTCCAGGTCTGCTCGACCGAGATCGCCGGCGTCTTCGTGTCCGCATCGAACCAGCGGCCTTCGAGCACGGTGTTGGCGCCGGGCAACGCCTCGCTCCACGACAGGCGCACCTCGCCCTCGATCCAGTCGGCAGCCTGGCGGTCGTCGGCGCGCGCCGGCTGCGGCGGCTTGCCATTGATCGCGACGAGCTTGCCGGCGGCCAGCGGCAGCAGGTTCACGTTGCCGGCGCCGAGCGCGGCGACGCGCTCGCGAAACGGCGCTTCCTGGTCCGCCTGCAGGTTGATGACGAACCAGTTCGGCGTGTCGGGCGGCAGGTCCGCGCGCCAGCGTTCGAGCAGCGACGGCCCGACCACGCCGAGCAGGGCGAGCGCGGTCAGGCCGAGCGCGAGCGCGCCGGTCTGCAGCAGGGTCAGCGCGCGCCGCCGCGCCAAGTTGGCGAGGCCGAAGCGAAGCGCGCCGCGCAGGCGCGCGGCCGCGCGCCGCACCAGTGCGAGCAGCAGCAGGCCGAGCGCGGACGTCGCCAGGGCAACCGCGCCGAAGCCGATCGCGAGGGTGACGGCGAGGCGCGCATTGCCGGCGCCGTAGGCGACCAGCACGGCACCGACGGCGAGCGGCAGCAGGTAGAGCACGTCGAAGCGGCGCACGCGCGTGCCGACGTCGTCGCGGAACACGCGCATCGGCGCGACGTCGCGCAGGCGCAGCAGCGGCGGCAACGCGAAGCCGAACAGCACCGCGGCGCCGACCGCGAGGGCGGCGAGCGGCGCGCCCCACGGCAGCGGCAGCGGTGCGCCCGGCAACAGGCCGGCCGCGAAATGGAGCACGAGCTGCTGCAGGCCGAGGCCGAGCGCGAGGCCGAACACGCAGGCGGGAATGGCCAGCAGCACGAGTTCCAGCAGCAGCGCGCCGAGCACTTCGCCGCGCCGCGCGCCGAGGCAGCGCAGCAGCGCCACCTCGCCGGTCTTGCGGCGCGCGAAGCGCTGCGCGCCGAGCGCGATCGCGATGCCGGAGAGGAGTGCCGCGAGCAGCGCGGCGAGGCGCAGGAAGGCTTCGCCGCGTTCGAACGCGCGGCGCAGGTTCTGCTGCGCGTCCTCGACGGTGGTGATGCGCGCACCGGCGGGCAGGGTCGGCTTCACCGCGGCGGCGAACGCGGCGACCGCGGCGTCGTCGCCGGCGACCAGCAGGCGATGGCTGGCGCGGCTGCCGGTGCCGAGCAGGCCGATCGCGCGCGCATCGTCGAGGTTCATCAGCACGCGCGGCGCGAGCCGGAACAGATTGCCTCCATCGGGTGCCTTGGTGATCTCGCCGGCGACGACGAGCGCGCGGCCGCCGAGCTGCACGGTCGAACCGACGCCGGCATCGAGCGCGACCAGCGCTGCATGGTCGGCGTAGACCTGTCCCGGCGGCGGTGCGTGCACGTTCGTTTCGGCGCCCTGTGCATCGCGCACGCTGAGCGTGCCGCGCAGCGGGAACGCGTCGTCGCTGGCGCGCACGTCGCAGAGCTGGCTGCGGTCGTTGGCGAACAGCACGCTCGGGAAATCGGCGAGGCGGTTGGTCGCGAGGCCGTGCCGCCGCGCCTCCTCGGCGAGCGCATCCGGCAGCGGCTTGCCGGCGCCGACCGCGAGGTCGCCGCCGATGAGTTCGGCCGCCGAGGCGACCAGCGCCCGTTCCACCCGCGCGGCGAGCGTCGCGACCGCGGCGAGCGCGGCGACCGCGAGCACCAGGGCGGCGGCGAGCGAGGCAAGATCGGCGTGGCGGAATTCGCGCGCGAGGCTGCGCGCGGCGAACGCCAGCGGCCTCACCGGACGGCCTCCGCGGCCGGGTCGTCGATGCGGCCTTCGCGCAGCGACACGCTGCGTGCGCAGCGCTCGGCGAGGCGCGCATCGTGCGTGACCAGCACGAGCGTGGTCGCGTGTTCGCGGTTGAGTTCGAACAGCAGGTCGCCGATGCCCGCGCCGGTGCGCTGGTCGAGGTTGCCGGTCGGTTCGTCCGCGAACAGGATGTCCGGTCCGTGCACGAACGCGCGCGCGAGCGCGACGCGCTGCTGCTCGCCGCCGGAGAGCTGGGTCGGAAAATGATGCCGGCGTGCGCCGAGGCCGACGCGGCCGAGCGCCTCGGCCGCGCGTTCGCGCGCATCGGCGCGACCCTCGAGGTCGAGCGGCAACATCACGTTCTCTTCCGCGCTCAGCGCCGGCAGCAGGTGGAAGCTCTGGAACACGAAGCCGACGCGGCGCCGGCGCAGGCGTGCGCGTGCCTCCTCGTCGAGGTCGTCCAGGCACGTGCCGGCGAGCGCGATCGTGCCCGAAGTCGGGCGGTCGAGGCCGGCGAGCAGGCCGAGCAGGGTCGTCTTGCCCGAGCCGGACGCGCCGACGATCGCCACGCTTTCGCCGCGCGCGACTTCGAGGCTGACGCGGTCGAGGATGGTCAGCCGGCCGTCGGGGCCGTCGACGACCTTGCTGACCCCGTTCGCGTTCAGTGCGGATGCGGTATCGTCCTCGCCCATGTTGCGCATGCTCGTCCTCGTCCTCGTCTTCTCGTTCGTGTCCGCACCGGCGTCGGCCGCGGCGCCCGGGCCCGTGCTCGTACTCGGTGATTCGCTGTCCGCCGCCTACGGCCTTTCGCCGCGCGACGGCTGGGTCGCCCTGCTCGAAAACCGCCTGGCCACGCAACAGCCAGCACGGCAAACCGTCAACGCGAGCATCAGCGGCGAAACCAGCGCCGCTGGACTGGCGCGGCTGCCGGCGCTGCTCGAGCGCCACGCGCCCGCGCTCGTCGTGGTGGAACTCGGCGCCAACGACGGCCTGCGCGGGTTGCCACTCGCGCAGCTGCGGGACAACCTGTCGAAGATCCTGGCCGCGATCCGCGCCGCCGGCGCGCGCGCCGTGCTGGTCGGCATCGAACTGCCGATCAACTACGGACCGCAGTATCGCGATGGCCTGCGGGATGTCTATCGGGGCCTGGCCGATGAATTCAACGTGCCGTTGGTCCCGTTCCTGCTCGACGGCGTCGCGCTCGACCCCGGGCTGATGCAGGACGACGGCCTGCACCCGCGCGCGGCCGCGCAGCCGCGCGTGCTGGAAAACGTCTGGAGCGTGCTCGGGCCCGCGCTGAAGGCGCTGCCGGCCGCGAAGTAGGCCGTCCGGACCGGCCGCGGCGCCAGCCCCGGCCCGGGGCGGCCGGCATGGGCCGAATGGCACATGCCGCCCTCGCCGCCGGCTGGCTAGGCTCGGAAACCCTGCCTTCGCCGCGCCCGCGGCGGCGGCTCCTTTTTCCTGACGGGGACCCCCGATGCTACGAACCAAAGTGCTGACGATGACGATGAACCTGGTCCTGTTCGGCGCCGCCGGCGCCCTGCTGCAGCCCGCCGACGTGCTGGCGAAGGGTACGGTCGCGGCGCTGCCGGCGGCCAACCCGTTCGCCACCGCCAGCACGCTGCCGTTCCAGGCGCCGCCGTTCGACAGGATCAAGGACGCCGACTACCAGCCGGCGATCGAGGCCGGCATGCGCCAGCAGATCGCCGAGATCGAGGCGATCGCGAACCAGAAGGATGCACCGACCTTCGCCAACACGATCGAGGCGATGGAGCGCAGCGGCCAGCTGCTGAACCGCGTCGGCTCCGTGTTCGGCGCGATCACCAGCGCGAACACCAACGAGACGCTGCAGAAGGTGCAGCAGGAAGTCGCGCCGAAGTACGCCGAGCACCAGGACGCGATCTTCCTCAATGACAAGCTCTACCAGCGCGTGAAGACGCTGTACGACGCCCGCGCCACGCTGGGCCTCGACGCGCAGCAGGTCGAGCTGGTCGAGCGCTACCATCGCTACTTCGTGCGCTCGGGCGCCCAGCTGTCGGAGGCGGACAAGGCCACGCTGCGCGAGCTCAACAAGGAAGAGTCGACGCTGACCACCGAGTTCTCGAACAAGCTGCTCGCGGCGAACAACGCCGGCGCGCTGGTCGTGTCCGACAAGGCCGAACTGGCCGGCTTCTCGGAGGCCGACATCGCCGCCGCCGCCGACGCGGCCAAGTCGCGCAAGCTCGACGGCAAGTACGTCATCACGCTGCAGAACACGACCCAGCAGCCCGCGCAGGTGTCGCTGGAGAACCGCGCCACGCGCGAGAAGCTGTTCAAGGCGTCGATCAACCGCGCCGAGCACGGCGACGCGAACGACACGCGCAAGATCATCGAGCGCCTGGCGGTGCTGCGCGCCGAACGCGCCAAGCTGCTCGGCTACCCGAACTACGCCGCGTACTCGCTCGCCGACCAGATGGCGAAGACGCCCGAGGCGGCGAAGAAGCTGATGATCGACATGGTGCCGGCGGCGACGGCGAAGGCGCGCGGCGAGGCGGCCGCGATGCAGAAGCTGATCGACGCGGAGAAGGGCGGCTTCCAGCTCGCGCCGTGGGACTGGCAGCACTACGCCGAGAAGGTGCGCAAGGCGCAGTACGACCTCGACGAGGCGCAGATCAAGCCGTACCTCGAAATCGACCGCGTGCTCAGGGACGGCGTGTTCTTCGCCGCCAACCAGCTCTACGGCCTGACCTTCAAGGAACGCAAGGACATCCCGGTCTACCACCCGGACGTGCGCGTGTTCGAGGTGTTCGACCATGACGGCACCTCGATGGCGCTGTTCTACGCCGACTTCTGGAAGCGCGACAGCAAGCGCGGCGGCGCCTGGATGGACAACTTCGTCGGCCAGTCGGGCCTGCTCGGCACCAAGCCGGTCGTGTTCAACGTGTGCAACTTCACCAAGCCGGCCGCGGGCCAGCCCGCGCTGATCAGCTGGGACGACGCGAGCACGATGTTCCACGAGTTCGGCCACGCCCTGCACGGCATGCTGTCGAACGTGAAGTACCCGACCCTGTCCGGCACCAACGTGCCGCGCGACTTCGTCGAGTTCCCGTCGCAGTTCAACGAGCACTGGGCGAGCGACCCGAAGGTGTTCGCGAACTTCGCCAAGCACTACCAGACCGGCGAGCCGATGCCGGCCGCGCTGGTGGAGAAGATCCGCAAGGCGAAGACCTTCGACCAGGGCTTCGCGACGACCGAGTACCTCGCCGCCGCGCTGCTCGACATGAGCTGGCATTCGCTCGGCCCCGACGCCGGCAAGCAGGACGTCTACGCCTTCGAGAAGAAGACGCTGCACGACCTCGAGATCGACATGGCCGAAGTGCCGCCGCGCTACCGCACCTCGTACTTCGCGCACATCTGGGGCGGCGGCTACGCGGCCGGCTACTACGCCTACCTCTGGAGCGAGGTGCTCGACCACGACGCGTTCTACTGGTTCCGCGAGAACGGCGGCATGACGCGCGAGAACGGCCAGCGCTTCCGCGACATGGTCCTCTCGCGCGGCAGCACCGAGGACATGGCCAAGATGTACCGCGACTTCCGCGGCCGCGACCCGATCGTCGAACCGCTGCTCGAGCAGCGCGGCCTGAAGGACGAGACGCCTGCCGCGAAGTAAGGCGTACGCGTTTCCTGCGCACGGGGAGGGACTTCGGTCCCTCCCTTTTTTTCGTCTCCCATCGCGTGCGCGGCGCCGCCACGCATGCGATGGCGGCGCCTCGTTCGTGGCAGCGCCGCGCGCAGGGCGGACGGTGGGCGGGGCGGGACGGAACGCCCGGCGGGCTCGCGCCGAGCGTCGCGCACATGCGTGCGGCGGTGGTCGCTGCGTCCGGCCGTGCGACGCTGGTCGTGTCGCGCCGCGCCCGCGGCGCAGGCCTATACTCGCGGCATGACCGCCGTGGAGGATTGCCGATGCGTGTGCTGTTCGCCGCGATGCTCGCGGTGCTGGGTTGTGCGCCTGCGGGGGCGGCGGTGCCCGTGCTGGTGATCCACGGCGGCGCGGGCGTGATCCGCAAGGACCTGACGCCCGCGAAGGAGACGCTCGTGCGGGCCGACCTCGAGGCCGCGCTCGCGGCGGGCTACGCGGTGCTGAAGGACGGCGGCAGCAGCCTCGACGCGGTCACGAAGGCGGTCACCGTGCTGGAGGACTCGCCGCGCTTCAACGCCGGCAAGGGTGCCGTGTTCACGCACGATGGGCGCAACGAACTCGACGCCTCGATCATGGACGGTGCGACACGGCGCGCGGGCGCGGTCGCCGGCGTGCACACGGTGCGGAATCCGGTGCTGCTCGCGCGCGCGGTGATGGAGAAATCGCCGCACGTGTTCCTCGCCGGCGACGGCGCCGAGGCGTTCGCGCGCACGGTCGGCATCGAGGCGGTCGATCCGTCCTACTTCCGCACCGAGGAACGCTGGAACCAGCTGCAGGAGGCGCTGCAGAAGGAGGCCGCGGGCCAGCCGTCGGCGCTCGGCCGCGCGATCCACTACGGCACCGTCGGCGCGGTCGCGCTCGACCGCGCGGGCCACCTCGCCGCGGCGACCTCGACCGGCGGCATGACCAACAAGCGCTGGGGCCGCATCGGCGACTCGCCGGTGATCGGCGCGGGCACCTACGCCAACGCGCACTGCGCGGTCTCGGCGACCGGCTGGGGCGAGTACTACCTCCGCGCGAACGCCGCGCACGACATCTGCGCGCGCGTCGAGTACGCGCGGCAGCCGCTGGCGAAGGCGGCGGACGCCGTGGTCATGGACGTCGTGCCGAAGCTCGGTGGCGACGGCGGCGTGATCGCGCTCGACGTGCACGGCAACATCGCGACGCCGTTCAACACCGACGGCATGTACCGCGGCTGGATCGATCGCGACGGCAGGGTGCACGTCGCGATCCTCGCCGGTCGCTGAGCCGGCGGGATGCCCCCGTGAGGACGATCACCGCGACCCGCTACGTGACGCCGTTGCGCGAAGGCGGTTCGATGCCCGCGATCGTCGAAGGCGACGACCAGGGGCTGTACGTGCTGAAGTTCCGCGGCGCGGGGCAGGGGCCGAAGGCGCTGATCGCCGAGCTGGTCGCGGGCGAACTCGCGCGCGCGCTCGGCCTGCCGGTACCGGAGATCGTGTTCGCCGATCTCGACCCCGAGCTCGCGCGCACCGAGCCCGATTCCGAGATCCAGCACCTCGTGCGCACGAGCGCGGGCCTCAACCTCGCACTCGACTACCTGCCGGGCTCGGTCACCTTCGACCCGGTCGTCGACCGGCCCGACGCGGCGCTCGCCTCGGCGATCGTCTGGTTCGACGCGTTCGCGACCAACGTCGACCGCACCGCGCGCAATACCAACCTGCTGGTCTGGCACCGCAAGCTCTGGCTGATCGACCACGGCGCGGCGCTGTATTTCCACCACGACTGGGACGGCTACCTCGCGCGTGCACGCGATCCGTTCGCGCGCATCCGCGACCACGTGCTGCTGCCGTTCGCGGGCGCGTTGCGCGACGCCGACGAGCGCCTCGGCGCGCTGCTGTCGCGTGCGGCGATCGAGCGCATCGTCGCGTCGATCCCGGACGCCTGGCTCGGCGGGGACGCCCCGTTCGCCGACGCCGGCGCGCATCGCGCCGCGTACGCGGACTACCTCTGCCGGCGGCTCGAGGCGCCGCGCGCGTTCGTCGAGGAGGCGATTCGTGCGCGCGTATGACTATGCGGTGATCCGGGTCGTGCCGCGCGTCGAGCGCGGCGAGTTCGTCAATGCCGGCGTGGTGGTGTCGTGCCGGGCCGGTCGCTTCCTCGAGGCGCGCATCGAACTCGACGAGGCGCGCCTGCGCGCGCTCGATCCCTGCGTCGACCTCGACACGGTGCGCGCGCACCTCGACGCGTTCGCGGCGATCTGTGCCGGCGGCGAGGCGGGCGGCCCGATCGGCCGGCTGCCACCACGCGAGCGCTTCCACTGGCTGACCGCGCCGCGCAGCACGATCATCCAGACCTCGCCGGTGCACGGCGGCCAGTGCCTCGACCATGCGGCGACGCTCGAGCACCTGCTGGACACGATGGTGCGTTGCCGCCGCGAGGCGTAGCTGCCGCGTCGCGCGTCCCGAAGCGCGTGCGCCGGTCCGGTGCTCAGTGATCGAAACCGTCGGCGTGGATGCGGTCGGGAATCGTCTCGTAGGCGCCGACATCGTGCGCGGCGCCGAGTTCGCGCACGTGGCCCTCGACGTCGAGGCCGCCGCCGTACGAAGCGACGCCGCTGTCGACGAGCGCGGAATCCTGGCGCAGGCGCGGGTACGCCGGCCTGAGGAAGCCGGGGTCGCCGTGGCTCGGCGCGTTGTCCACGACGATCGCGTTGACCTGCGTGCGCGCCTCGTAGTGGGCGCGCGTGAAGACGATGCCGGGGCCGCTGGTCGCGATGTCGGGGATGCCCTCCGGGGCGATGCCGCCCCAGACGATGCTGCTGTCGAGCGTGACGGTGGACCCTGGGGCGGCGAGGATCCGGAGGCCGCTCGCCGGCTGGCTGGCCGAGGTCGCGGTATTGCCGGTGATGGTGAGGAACGCGAGCCGCGTGGTGCCGCCGCCGGACTCGAGCAGCACCGGCGCGCCGTGGTTGTAGCCACCCTGGACCACGCTGTTGGCGAAGACGAGCTGTCCGCCCGCGCCGTTGGTCAGGATCGCCGCCGACGAGCCGACGCAGCCGTCGAGCCGCATGCGCGAGGCATCGACCGTGCTGCCCGACTGCGTGATCACCGACAGGCAGGCGCCGACGGCGTCGTTGGCGATCCCGATGTCGTTGCGCAGGGTCAGGTCGCCCGCGATGATCGTGTTGCCGGTCGTGTCGAAGCCCGTGTTCAGCTGCAGTGCGGCCACGCCGGATGAACCCTTGAGCACCGTGCCCTCCGCGCCGTGGCTGCGGACCTCGCAGGCCGGGCCGGTCCAGCCGCCGCCGATCTGCACGTTCTGGTTCGAATGGGCCTGGTTGACGTAGAACGCGATGCCTGCGCCGGCCGTGTACGTGCCGGGCCGGATCTTGATGTTGATGAAAGGATCGCTGCTCGCGGGGACGAGCTCGAGCGCGGCGTCGAGTTCGGCGCTGGTACCGACGCACGAGGTGAACGCGTGCGCGATCGCGGGCAGGGCGGAGAGGACGACGGCGAGCTGGAGCGGGAGCGTGCGACCGGGCATGGCGACCTCGTCGAGCGGGCGGAAGTGCCGGGCGCGCGTACGGGCCGGACCGGTGCTGGCGCGAAGATACCGCAACGGCCGCGGTTGCGCCGCAGCCTGGGCGCCGCCGGATGATCCGCCCGCGCGCCGTCCTGCGCGAAAGGGAGCGAGTGCCGAATCGCTGTCGGAGGGACCGCCGTGCCGTACCGTGGAGCCGCCGCGCCGCCGAGGCGCAAGCGCCTGCCAGCCCTGATCGAACGCCTGCTGTGGTCGTCGGCCGCGGCGGTCGCGCTGTGCGCACCACTGCCGCCGGCGGCCGAGGCGGCGACGCTGACCGTGACCTCGACCGCCGACCCCGGCAACGCGAACACGTGCACGCTGCGCCAGGCGCTGGTCTCGGTGAACACCGGCGACGTCGCCGGCAGCGCCTGCGTCAACAGCGGCAACCCCGGCTTCGGCGTCGACGACACGATCCGCTTCGACGCCGCGCTGTTCAGCGGCGGCAACGCGACGATCGACCTCGCCGACCTGCCGGACAACTACCTGCACGCAGTCTCCAACGGCATCGTCACGATCGACGCCGGCGCCGGGCGCAACGTGACCGTGCAGCGGCCGGCGAACGCGCAGAACCGCTTCCCGATCCTGTTCGGCGAGGCGCGCCAGAACGGCAACATCACGATGCGCCTGTACGGCCTGACGCTGCGCAACGGCTACCTCGAAGACACCAACGGCCCGCTCAACGACAAGCTCAACAAGTACAGCTTCGGCGGCTTCGATGCGGCCGGTGGCGGTGTCGGCGTGATCTACGGCCACCTCACGCTCGATCGCTGCACCATCGCGAACAACACCGTGCGCTCGGGCAACGGCGGCGCCAAGGGCGCCGGCGTGATGGCCGGCAACCACCTCACGATCCGCAACTCCGTCATCAGCGGCAACCAGGCGTTCGGCTTGCATTCGATGGCTGCGGGCATCTATTCGCAGCTCGGCACCGTCTCGATCATCGACTCGGTCGTCAGCGGCAACGTCGCGCACGGGCCGATGGGCGGCGGCGCGGCCGGCGTCGGCGTGATGGTGGTGCCGTTCACCGCGATCACCACGTCGAAGCTGCACATCGTCAACTCCACCGTGAGCGGCAACAGCGCGCCGAACGCGGACGGTTGGGGCGCCGCGATCTCGGCGCCGTTCGCGGCGCGCGTGACCATCGCGAGCAGCACCATCGCATGCAACGACGCGCCACCGGGCAACGCGGCAATCCACATCATCGGCATGCCGACCGGCGGCGAGTTCTCGGTGCGGAGCACGCTGTTCGCCGACACGCCGAACGCGCTCTGCCCGACGCTCGGCACCAGCCGAGAGATCGAGGTCATGACCGGCGGCTCCGGCCCCGTGCAGGGTAGCCACAACCTCGTCGTCACCCCGGCTGCGGTCGACCCGGGGCTACCGTTCCCGGCCGACACCGTGTTCGGCGACCCCCAGCTCGGGCCGCTGCAGCCGCTCGGCGGGCGCACCCGGGTGCATCCGATCGCCGACACCAGCCCCGCGCGCAACGCCGGCAGCAACCCGCATGCGCTCGCCTACGACCAGCGCGGCCCGGACTACTCGCGCTCGGTCGGCGGCGCGCCGGACATCGGCGCGTTCGAACTGCAGCAGGCCGGGCTCTGCGGGAGCGCGCACGGCGGCAGTTTCGCGAGCCTCGGCAGCGGTTCGCCGAACCTGTGCTCGGCCGGCGCGACGCTGCAGGGCTTCTTCGGCAGCGGGCCGTGGAGCTGGTTCTGCGCGCTGCCGGACGACCCGGTCAACAACGAGTTCTGCGGCGCGAAGGTGCTCGCGACGGCGACGCTCGCGATCGAGGGCATGGACGGCCTGCCGCTCGGCCACGTGCCCGTCTACGGCGAACCGCTGCGCCTGCGCGCGCGCCTGGCCGGACCGGCCGATGCGCCGCCGGGCGGGACGGTCACGTTCGTCGACGCGAGCGGCGGCGGATTCGCTCCCGTCTGCAGCGACCGCGCGCTCGACACCGGCTCGGGCAGCGAAGGGCGCGCGAGCTGCGAGCCCGGCGGTACGCCGGGCAGCACCTACATTCCGGTCGGGCAGCGCCAGCTGCGCGTCACCTACGGGGGCGACTCGCGCTACGGCGTCGCCCAGTCGCCGACACAGGCGCTGACCGTGCTGCCGGCGACCTCGGTGACGACGCTGCCGGCGCAGCCCGACGGCGCGCTCGGCGAGCCATTCACGGTCGCCGCCGAGGTGACCCTGGCGCCGCCGAGCGCGGCGCAGCCGCTCGGCGTGGTCGAGGTGCACGACCTCGCCGACGACGCGACCTGCGTGTACTCGCTCGACGACGGCCAGCAGGGCTGCACGCTCACGCCGGTCAGCGCCGGCGAGCACCCGCTGCAGGTGACGTTCCATGGCGGCGGCAACGTGTCGTCGGGTTCAGCCATGGGCACGCGCACGATCGCGCGCGCGCCGACCCAGGCCGGGCTCGCGCTCGCGCCGCCCGCGCTCACGCTCGGCGATTCGCTCGTCGCGACGATCGACATCGGCACCGCGGTCGATCCGCAGCTCGCCGTCCCGGGTGGGACGGTCGAGGTCGGCGACGGCGCCGGCCTCGGCTGCACGATCAAGCTGCCGGCGACGAGCTGCAGCCTGCTGCCGACGCATGCCGGCGTGCACGCGGTCCGCGCGGACTACGCCGGCGACGCCAACTTCGCGGCGAGTCTTTCGCCGCCGCTCGATCTCGACGTCGCCGCGGCAGCGACGACACTGTCGCTGTCGCTGCCTGCGGGCGCGATCACGCTGGGCGAGGAGGTGCAGGTCGAGGCCGTGGTCGAAACCGCCGTCGCGCCGTCGATCGCGGTGCCGACGGGGAGCATCACGGTCGACGATGGCGCCGGCGCGAGCTGCACGATCACGTTGCCGGCGACGGGCTGCAGCCTCGTGCCGATCACTGCAGGCACGCACGCCGTCGGCGCGAGCTACGCCGGCGACGGCAATTTCGCCGCCAGCAACGCCGATGCCGCACTCGAAGTGCTGGAACCGCCGTTCTCGCTCGCGCTGTCGATCGACGACGGTACCGATCACGCGCCATACGGCGAGACGCTCGCCTACACGATCGTGCTCGCGAACGACGGCGCCGGTCGCGCGCAGGGCATCGCGCTCGGCGGCGTGCCGGGTATCGCGTTCGGCGGCGCGACCGTGAGCTGGACCTGCACGCCGGAAGGCGACGCGAGTTGCAGCGCGGCCGGCAGCGGCGGCATGCTCGCCGACACGGTCACGCTCGCACCGGGCAGCTCGCTGCGCTTCGTCGCCAGCGTGACGGTGCCGCTCGATGCCGCCGGACCGCATGCGGAGTTCAGCGTCACGGCTGGCGATGCGAACGCGATCGATCGCGACGTGCTGGTGCTGTTCCGCGACGGCTTCGATCCCTGACCCGCGCGCGGTGCGGATTCGCCAGCAGGTTGCGCGGGGCGCCAGCCGCGGGGAGGCGGGGCGAACGCGATCAGTCGTGCGCTTCGCGCACCGGCCGCTTGGCGAGCTTGCGCTGCAGCGTGCGGCGGTGCAGGCCGAGCCGGCGCGCGGCTTCGGAGATGTTGTTGTCGCACTCGGCGAGCACGCGCTGGATGTGCTCCCACTCCAGCCGCCGCAGCGGCGGGGCGTGTTCCGGCAGCGGCGCATCGCTGGCGCGGTGGCCGTCGCCGAGCAGGGCCTGCACGACCTGGTCGGCGTCCACCGGCTTGGCGAGGTAGTCGTGCGCACCGCGCTTGATCGCTTCGACTGCGGTCGCGATCGACGCGTAACCGGTCAGCAGCAGGATGCGCAGGCCGGGCCGCGCCGCGAGCAACTCGGGGATCAGCGCCAGGCCGTTCTCGCCGCCGAGCTTGAGGTCGAGCACCGCGTAGTCCGGCTGCTTCTCGCGCAGCAGCGCGAGCGCGGTCGGGCCGTCGTGTGCGGCCGAGACGGTGAAGCCGCGCGCGGTCAGGGCGCGCGCCAGCACGGCTGCGAAGACCGTGTCGTCATCGATGAGGAGCAGGGGACCGGGCGTGTTCATCGGCCGCCATTGTCGTTTGCAAGCAGCGGCACGCGCAATCGTTGCACCAGCCCACCGCCGGGGGCCGCGTGCGCGGCGAGTTCGCCGCCGAGGCGTTCGGCGGTCGAATGGGCCAGCGCGAGGCCGAGCCCGAGCCCGTGCTGCTTGCTGGACCTGAACGTCGCGCCATGACCGGGGGCGATGCCGGTGCCGTGGTCGCGCACGGCGAAATCGGCATGCTCGCCGGTCACCGAGACGGCCAGCTCGACCGCCGCGGAGCCGGACGCGAACGAGGCGTCGGCGGCATTGCTGAGCAGGTTGACCAGCGCATGCCCGAGGTCCGGCGCGGCCTCGATGCCGAGCCCGGCGGCGTCGCCGTCGAACGCGACCGCGAGTTCCACTTCCGGCCGCAGCAGGCGGAACTGGTGCTCGCAGGCGTCGACGAAGTCCTTCAGCGGCAGCTGTTCGGGCGTGCCGGCGAGGCGGCGGTTGCCGACCTCGACCAGCTTGCGCAGGATGTCGCGGCAGCGCTCGGCCTGGCTGGACAGCAGCGCCAGGTCGGCCGCCAGGCTCGCGTCGCCGGCGCGCTCGCGCTGCAGTTCCGCGAGCAGGGTGCGGATCGTCGACAGCGGCGTGTTCAGCTCGTGCGCGGTGCCGGCCGCCTGGGTCGCGATGGCGAGGATGCCCTCGTTGCGCAGGGTGCGCTCGCGCTGGTGGCGCACCTCGGCCTCGCGCGCGCGCAGCGCGCGCGCGAGCCGGGCAATGAAGAACGCGAGGACCGCCGCGGTGACGACGAAGTTCACGCTGGTCGCGGCGACGTGCAGCTCGGTCGCGGCGAAGTTCGCCGCGTGCAGCGGCGGCAGCGGTTGGTGCCACAGCGCGAGCGCGACGAAGCAGGTCGAGGCGAGCACGGCGACCGCGGCGACGTAACGCAACGACAGCGCCGCCGCGGCGAGCGCCATCGGGATGACCAGCAGCGACACGAACGGGTTGTCGACGCCGCCGGTCCAGTAGAGCAGGTAGGTGAGTACGAGGATGTCGACCGCGACGTGCGCGAACGCCTCCGCCAACGTGAATGGCCAGGGCTGGCCGAGTCGCCAGAACGCGAACAGCGCGAACACCGCGAGCACGCCGATGCCGAGCGCGAGCGGCGCGACCTGGATGCCGAGGCCGAGCAGGAACGTCACGACGGCGACGGTCAGCGCCTGCCCGGCGATCGCGACGAGGCGTAGCCAGGCGAGCGTCTCGACGAGCCCGCGCGCGCGCTGGAAGAAGCCGAGGCGGGTGGAGGCGGAGGTAGCCATCGCGGCATTGTAGGGGTTGTCGCGCAGGCGCGCCGTGGCGCTGCGTCGGCTATCCACGTTGCCCCGGCATGCGCGGCGGGACTCGCCGCAGCGCGGCTGCGTCCCCGCCCGCGGGGCGTGGCTTCGCGTGCGCGCGCCGACGCGAATGCGATGCGCTGCCGCTCTCGCGCAGGAGCGCAGGCGCGAATGCGAGGCCGGCCGGTGTCGTCCCGGCGCGCGGCGTCACGAATCGATCGGGAGTTCGATGGTGACCTCGAGGCCGCCGCCGTCGGCGTTGCGCGCGACGATGGTGCCGCCGTGGCGTTCGATCGCGCGGCGCGCGATCGCGAGGCCGAGACCGGTGCCGCCGCTGCTGCGGTTGCGTGCGGTGTCGGTGCGGTAGAACGGCTCGAAGATGCGGCCGAGTTCGGCGTCCGCCACGCCCGGGCCGTGGTCGCGCACGCGCAGCACGGCCTTCGCGCCTGCGCGCTGCAGCCGCACGCCGACGGCGCTGCCGTCGGCGGTGTAGGCGAGCGCGTTGCGGATCACGTTCTCGAACGCGCTGTAGAGCGTCTGGTGCGAGCCGGTCAGCGCGATGCGCGCGCTGCCGAGCAGGGCGACCTTGCGGCCGCGCGGCGCGCCCTCGTAGTCGGCGTTGGTGATGACGTCCTCGAGCAGCGTGTCGAGCGCGACATGGTCGGTCATCGGCACGTTCGCGGTCTCCAGCCGCGACAGCTCGAGCGCCTGCGCGAGCATCGCCTCGAGCCGGTCGGACTCGCGCTCGATGCGGTCGATCGCGGCGGCGGCCTGGCTCGCGTCGCCGCCGCGCGCGAGCTCGATCGCGACGCGCTGGCGCGCCAGCGGCGAGCGCAATTCGTGCGATACGTCGCGCACCAGCCGGCGGTGGCTGTCGACCAGCGCCTTGATCCGCTCGGCCATCGCATCGAACTCGCTCGCGAGCGCGGCGATCTCGGCACTGCGTCCGAAGCGAAGCGTGCCGACGCGCGCGTCGAGGTCGCCGCCGGCGAAGCGCCGGGTGCTGGCGCGGATGCGCTGCAGCGGCGCGGTGACGTACCAGGCGAGCAACAGGCTGACCACGGCGCTGACCGCCATCGCGACCGCGATGTTCTGCCAGAACCAGGTCGGCCGGCGCGACAGCAGGCGCGAGAGGAAACTGCCCTCGAGCGCGGCGACCGCGGCGTAGACGCCGGCGTCGCGCGTGCGGATCGTGCGCGCGCGCAGGCGCTCGCCCTCGAACGCGGTACCGTACGGCGACTCTTCGCGCAGCGGCAGGTCGAACGCGGCCGTCGCGGCGCCGTGGACGGCCACGGACGTGCTGCGGCCGAGCAGCTCGCGGCCGTGCGGGTCGAACACGTAGACGCTGGTCGGGCCGAAGCCGCTCGCCGCGCGCAGCCATTGGCGCGTGGCCGCCTCGCCGTCGTGGCGCAGCTCGCGCCCGGTGCGCGCGAGCAGGTCGTCCATCGCCGCCTGCAGGCGCGTGGTGCCGAGCCCGGGGATCTTCTCGGTCTCGAAATTGCTCGTCGCGATCCAGGCGAACGCGAGCAGGAGGAACACCGTCGCCGCCCAGAAGGTCGCGAAGATGCGCCAGAACAGGCGCTGCATCATGGCGTCGGCTCGTCGAGCTGGCGCAGCAGGTAGCCACTGCGATGGATCGTCGTGATCGGCGAGCCGCCGTCGGGCGCGTCGCCGAGCTTGCGGCGCAGGTTGGAGATGTGCACGTCGATCGAGCGGTCGAACGGCCCCAGCGGGCGCCCGAGCACGCTCTGCGAAATGCGTTCCTTGCTGACCACGCGGCCGGATTCGCGCAGCAGCAGCACGAGCAGGTCGAACTCGGTCGCGGTCAGGCTCAGCGGGCGGCCGTCGACGCTCACGCTGCGCGACGCCGCGCGCAGGCGGATCGGGCCGTTGCGCAGGTCGGTCAGCGCGTCGCCGCCTTCGCCGCGCACGCGCCGCAGCACGGCGCGCAGGCGCGCGGCGAGTTCGCGCGGGTTGCACGGCTTGGGTATGTAGTCGTCGGCGCCGAGCTCGAGGCCGAGGATGCGGTCGACGTCCTCGCCGAGCGCGGTCAGCATCAGCACCGGCATGGCCGATTCGCGCCGCAGCTCGCGCAACGCGTCGAGGCCGGAGCGGCCGGGCATCATGACGTCGAGCACGAGCGCATCGAACGGCTGCGCGCGCGCGGCCGCGAGCGCGGCGTCGGCGTCGTGCGCGATCTCGACCTCGAAGCCTTCGCGGGTGAGGAAGTCGCGCAGGAGCTGCGCGAGTTCCTCGTCGTCGTCGGCGATCAGGATGCGGTTGCGTGCCATGCGCCAAGGATAGCGCCGCGGCCGCCGGCGGTCGGCGCGGCGATCCACGCCGGGGCCGCCCTTTGCAGGGTTTTACGCCCGTTCGCGCCGTCGCCGCTGCCGTCGCCGATGGTTCCGTCGGCGAGCATCGATGCCTCCGGCCGGCTCGCCGCCGCCGCTACTCCTCGCTGCCGACCGTGCGCAAGCCGGCCGCACCGGACGCGTCGACGACCGCCTGCGCGCCGTGCGTGGCCGACAGTTTCTTCATCAGCGGCAGCAGCAGGAAGGCGACCACGGTGCCGCCGACCGCGAGCAGGCCGAGCTTGTTGAACAGGCTGGTGTAGATCTCGAGGCTCTGCAGCGGGTCGGTGAGGTTCTCCGGGATGCTGGCGAGGTTCGCGACCTTGCTCGCGACGTACTGCGAGACGCCGGTGGCGACGAAGTAGGCGCCCATCATGAAGCCACCCATGCGCGCGGGCACGTAGCGCGCCATCACCGCGAGACCGAGGCCGCTGACCAGCAGCTCACCGAGCGAGTAGAAGCCGTAGCCCCAGATCATGTACCACGACGACACCTTGCCGGCGACGGCGGTGCCGCCGCTCATGCCGAAGATGAAGAAGCCGAGCGCGACGACGACGAAGCCGAGCGCGAACTTCGCCGCGATCGGCAGGTCGCGCCCGGTCTTGCCGAAGTGCGTGTAGGCCCAGGCCAGCAGCGGCGACAGCAGCATGATCCAGATCGGGTTCAGCGCCTGGTACTGGCCCGGCGACCAGGTCGGCATCGGGAACCCGAACAGCGTCCATTCGAGGTCGACGTTGCGCAGCGCGAACAGCGTCAGCGAGGTCGACATCTGGCCGTAGAAGATGAAGAACAGCAGCGTCTCGACCATCAGCACCAGCGCCGCGACGAGTCCGGCGCGCTCGCTGCGCGAGCCGGCGACGAGCATGTAGACGAAGATGCCGAGCACGACGAGGCCGGCGATCCACATCGTGAGGTCGGAGATCGACTGGTGCTGCACGATGAAGGCGACCACGAACACCGAGGCGAGGCCGATGCCGAGCACGATCGCGAGGCGGCCCCAGCGCACCGGCATCTCGTCCGGCGGCGAGCCGATGCCGCGCAGCGTGCGGATCATCATCGCGTAGTTGGCCAGGCCGAGCACCAGGCCGGCGCAGCAGACCATGAAGCCGGCGTGCCAGCCCCAGTGGTCCTTGATCCACGGCGTCAGCAGCATCGACACGGTCGAGCCGATGTTGACCGCCATGTAGTAGAGCGTGAACGCGCTGTCGATCTTGGCGTCGTCGCCCTCGTAGATGCGCCGGACCATGTTCGCGGCGTTCGCCTTGAACAGGCCGTTGCCGACCACGATCACGCCCATCGCGGCGTAGAACAGGTTGAGGTTGTCGCTCGGGATGCCGAGCATCAGGTAGCCGATGGCGAGGATCGCGGCGCCGATCGGCAGGGTACGGCGCGTGCCGAGCACGTTGTCGCCGATCCAGCCGCCGATCGCCGGCGCGGCATAGACGAGGCCGGTGAACGCGCCCCAGACCAGGTTCGCCTGCACGTCGGCGAATCCGATCTTCTCGACCATGAACAGGATGAAGATGGCGGCCATGCCGTAATAGCCGAACCGCTCCCACAGTTCGATCAGGAAGATGGTCGAGAACGAGCGCGCCTGGCTCGGGCGCGGGCTGGTGGTGGATGCGGTCATGGCTGGTCCGGCGTGGAAAAACCGGCCGAGCGTAGCGCACCGCGCGCGCTTTCGCGCGTGCGGCCGGCCAGGGGCAGCGGAAAGGTGCCTTGCCGGCGCCCGGATCAGCGCGCCGGCGGCAGCCAGCGCCGGGCGAGTGTCGCCGCGAGCAGGGTCAGCAGTGCGGCGATCAGTGCCGATGCGGCGACGTCGGACAGGAAGTGCTTCTCGAGGTCGATGCGCGCGAGGATCGCGAACACCGGGATCGCGACCAGCACCACCCGTTGCCAGGCGCGCGGACAGGCCGCTGCGAGCGGCAGCAGCAGGCCGAAGTAGAACGCGGAATGGCCGGACGGGAACGAGCCGCCGCCGGCATGCCAGGCGTGGCTCCAGTCGCCGCCGTCGAGCAGCTGGAACGGTCGCAGGCGGCCGAACGCGTCCTTGCCGAGCACCATCGCGCCGAGGGTGAGCAGCTGCACCGCGCCGGCGATGGCGAGCGCGCGCGGCCAGCGCGCCGCGCGCGCGAACGCGAGCCCGAGCAGGCCGAACCCGAGCGTGACCCAACCGGCGAGCCAGAACCATACGTGCATGCCGGCGAGCGTGTCGAGCGCCCCGAGCCCCCATTCGAACGCGCGCGCATGCGCGAGTCCGTTCGCGCGCAGCGCCTCGGCGAGCGGGCGATCGATCGCGAACAGGCCGAGCAGGAACAGCGTGGCCGCGATCGCGGCGGTCCAGGCGGGCAGGCGGCGGTCCATGGCGTCTCCGTGGCGGGCCGGTCGTCCGGCCTGTGGCATCATACCGGCGCACTCACGGACTGCACCCTCCGCTCCATGCCCAGCACCGAACCGCGCGGCCCGCGCCAGATCGCCCGCGCCTTCCAGTGGTCGATGATGGGCCTGCGGGCCGCCTGGCGGCATGAAGCCTCGTTCCGCCTCGAGGGCTACCTGTTCGTGATCCTGTTCCCGCTCGGCCTCTGGCTCGGCCACGGCGGTGTCGAGAAGGCGATTCTCGCCGGCAGCCTCGTGCTGGTGCTGTCGGCCGAACTGCTGAACTCCGCGATCGAGGCGGTCGTCGACAAGGCGAGCCCGGAGTTCCACGAACTCGCCGGCCGCGCCAAGGACATGGGTTCGGCCGCGGTGCTGCTGCTGATGGCGAACGTCGTGCTCGCGTGGGCGCTCGTGCTGTGGCCGCGCCTCGCATGAGGCGCGCAGCGGAACGGAGGCCCGGGTGGAGCTGCTGACCGACCCGCAGGCCTGGGTCGCGCTGCTGTCGCTGGCCACGCTCGAGATCGTGCTCGGCGTCGACAACCTCGTCTTCATCTCGATCGCGGTCAGCGAACTGCCGCCGGCGCGACGCTCCAGTGCGCGGCGCATCGGCCTCGCGTTCGCGTGCATCACGCGCATCCTGCTGCTGCTGTCGCTGGCGCACCTCGCGCGCATGGACGACCACACGTCCGGCCTGTTCCGCCTGTTCGGCCAGGTCATCTCGATCCGCGACCTGGTGCTGATCGGCGGCGGCATCTTCCTCGTCGTCAAGGGCCTGATGGAGGTCTGGGAAGGCCTGACCTCGGACCCGGTCGAGCGCGAGGGCAAGCAGGCATCGGCGAGCTTCGCGCTGGTCATCGCGCAGATCGCGCTGATCGACATCGTGTTCTCGCTCGACTCGGTCATCACCGCGGTCGGCATGGTCAACGTGCTGCCGGCGATGGTCGGCGCGATCATCGTCGCGGTGCTGGTGATGATCTTCGTCGCCGACCCGATCGGCGAGTTCATCGACCGCCACCCGACCATCAAGACGCTCGCGCTGTCCTTCATCATCCTCATCGGCGTCGTGCTGCTCTGCGACGGCATCGGCGTGCACGTCCCGCGCCCGTACGTCTACTTCGCGATGGCCTTCGCCGCCGCGGTCGAGTCGCTCAACCTCCTCGCCCGCCGCCGCCGCCGCCGCGCGGGCACCTGAGCGTGGCGGCCCGCGCTGGAACCGGGCCACGCCGCCAGGCCGATCTTGGCCAAGCAAGAGCCTTCGACACGAAGCTCACCGAGCACGCGCAGAAAGAGAACGAGGGCCAGGGGGTGACCGCCGGGACTGCCGGAGGTCCTCGACACCGGCACGCGGGCGGGAAGCGAACGCCAGATCCTCGTTCCTTCCTGTGTTCGGCGTGCCTCGTGTTCCAGGCCCTGGTCTCTCGTCACTCCGGCTGCTTCTCCCGTGTGCGCCGTGTGCTCCGTGTTCGAGCGCTGCTCTTTCGGCGATCCCGGCTTCCTGCGTGTGCCGGCGTGCTCGGTGTACCCGGCTTTGCTCTTCCCCTCTTTCCTGGCTCGCCTTCGTGTCCTCGTGTTTCAGGCTCTCGGTCGGGTCTTTCGTCTTCGATGTTCCGGGCCCACAGTCCAGCTGACCCGTAGCCGAAGCGCCCGCGGGTGGGCTCTTGCGCGGGGGCGCATCCGGCGCCACAGTGGCGGCGTCGTTCATGAGGGAGGACGTCCCATGCGGTACCTCATCGTTGCGTGCGTGCTGGTCGCTTCGACGCTGCTGTCGGGTTGCGGGTACAACGCGATCCAGTCCAAGGACGAGGGCGTCAAGGCCGCGTGGTCCGAGGTGCTGAACCAGTACCAGCGCCGCGCCGACCTCGTGCCGAACCTGGTCAATACGGTCAAGGGTTACGCCGCGCACGAGGAAAGCGTGTTCACCCAGGTCACCGAGGCGCGCGCAAAGGTCGGGCAGGTGAAGCTCAGCGCCGACGACCTCGGCGACGAGGCCAAGATGCGCGCGTTCCAGCAGGCGCAGGGCGAGCTGTCGAGCGCGCTGTCGCGCCTGATGGTCGTGTCCGAGAACTATCCGCAGCTCAAGGCCGATGGCCTGTTCCAGAACCTGCAGGCGCAGCTCGAGGGTACCGAGAACCGCGTTACCGTCGCGCGCAATCGTTTCATCCAGGTCACGCAGGACTACAACACCTACGTGCGCCAGTTTCCGCAGAACCTGACCGCCAAGCTGTTCGGTTACGCGCCCAAGGCCAACTTCAGCGTCGAGAACGAGCGCCAGATCTCGACCGCGCCGACGGTCGACTTCAGCAAGCCCGCGCCGGCGCAGCCGGTGGCGCCGCAGCCGGCGGAACCACCGCCCGAGCCGGCGCACTGAGCGCTGGCGGCGGCGCGGGGATGCCACGGATGCGTGCCGCAATCCGGTCACCGGTCGCCGGCGGCCCGTCGCGCCGCCGTGCGCGGGAGGCGTGATGGCGAAGCGCCGCATGCCCAGGCTGCTGCGGCTCGCGACCGCGCTGCTGTTCGCCGTGCTCGCCGTCGCGGTCGCCGCGCTCGAGCCGGTTCCGGCGCTGACGCAGCGCGTGACCGACCTCACCGGCACGCTCGACGCGACGCAACGGCAGTCGCTCGAGGACGCACTGGCCACGCTCGAGCGCAGCAAGGGCGCCCAGCTCGGCGTGCTGATCGTACGCACGACCGCGCCGGAGGACATCGCCGCCTACGGCATCCGCGTCGCCGAAGCCTGGAAGCTCGGTCGCAAGGACACGGACGACGGCGTGATCCTGATCGTCGCCAAGGACGACCGGCGCGTGCGGATCGAGGTCGGCCGCGGGCTCGAAGGCGCGATCCCCGACGCGGCCGCGGCGCGCATCATCCGCGAGTACATCGCGCCGCGGTTCCGCGCCGACGACTACTACGGCGGCGTCCGCGACGCGGTCGATGCGCTGACGCGGCTCGTCAACGACGAACCACTGCCCCCGCCACTGGCCGACGAGCCGGGCGGTGGCGAGTCCAGCCCGCTGGTTCCTGCCGTGGTCGCCGCCTGGTTCGCCGCCCTGTTCCTGCGCTCGATGTTCGGCGGCGCCTCGGCCGGCGTGCGCGCACCGATCGTCGGCCTCGGCGCGGGCGGCGTCGGCTGGCTGGTCAGCGGCATGGTGCCGCTCGGCGTCGCGCTCGGCGCGTTCGGGGTCGTGTTCGGCCTGCTCGGTGGCGGCGGCGGTGGCGGTGGCTTCGCCAGTCGTGGCGGCTGGGGCGGCTTCAGCGGTGGCGGCGGCTGGAGCAGCGGCGGAGGCGGCGGTTTCAGCGGCGGCGGCGGCGGGTTTTCCGGCGGCGGCGCTTCGGGGAGCTGGTGAGATGCGCGTGATACGCCACCTGTTCGCTTCGTCGCGGCGCCACTTCCCGCCGCGCACGCTCGATGCGATCCAGCACGCGATCGCCGCCAGCGAGCACCGCCACCATGGCGAGATCGTGTTCGCCGCCGAGGGCGGGCTGCCACCGTCGCGCGTGCTGCGCGGCGTCGGCGCGCGCGAACGCGCGCACGAGGTGTTCGCCCAGCTGCGCGTGTGGAACACGGAGCACGATACCGGCGTGCTGGTCTACCTGCTGCTCGCCGACCATGCGATCGAGATCGTCGCCGATCGCGCGATCGCGAAGGCGATCACCGAGGCGGAGTGGACGCCGATCTGCGCGCGGATGCAGCAGCACTTCCGCCGCGGCGAGTACGAGCAGGGCGCGATCGCGGGCGTCGTCGCGGTCGGCGAGCTGCTCGCGCGCCACTTCCCGGCCGACGGCACGCGCGCCAACCCCGACGAACTGCCGGACCGCCCCGTCCTGCTCTGATCTCCGCTGGGCCCGCCGCGAGGGCGGCACCGGACGCGACGAAGCGCTCGCGCCGCGCGCTGCCCGGTCTCGTGTTTTCGCGGGCGACCGGCTATGGTCGCGCCAGCCGCCCGGGGACCGCGACGCGATGGCCACCACCGAGATCTTCCTGATCGCGATGGCGATCATCTTCGCCGTGCCCTATCTCGTGTGGCGACTCGGGCGCACCGACTACTTCGCGCCGCTGGTCGTGGTGCAGATCATCGCGGGCATCCTGCTCGGGCCCGGCGTGCTCGGCAAGGCGTTCCCCGAGTACTACGCGTTCGTGTTCGACGCCGACGTCGTGAAGTCGCTGAACGGCATCGCGTGGTGGGCGGTGATGGTGTTCGTGTGGCTCGCGGGCATCGAGCTCGACCTGCGCCAGACCTGGCGCTACCGGCGCGAGAGCCTGCTGACGGCCGCGCTCGCGCTCGGCTCGCCGCTCGCATGCGGCTGCGTCGTCGGCGCCGCGCTGCTCGCGATGCCGGGCTGGATCGGGCCGCTCGCGAACGAGTGGCAGTTCGTCGCCGGCATCGGCATGGCCTGCGCGGTGACCGCGCTGCCGATCCTGATCCTGCTGATGGAGAAGCTCGACGTGCTGCGCACGCCGCTCGGGCAGCGCATGCTGCGCTACGCGAGCCTCGACGACGTCGCGATCTGGGGCGTGCTCGCGCTGATCCTGATGGACTGGCAGCGGGTCGGCAAGCAGCTCGGTTTCCTGCTCGCGTTCGCGGTCGCCGCGGTGTTGTTCCGCCGCCTGATGCGCGCGATCCCGCCACGCGACCGCTGGTACGTCGGACTGGTGTGGCTGATCGCCTGCGCGTTCGGCGCCGACTGGTCGGGCCTGCACTACATGGTCGGCGCGTTCCTCGCCGGCGCGGTCACCGATGCCGACGTGTTCGAGCAGGACGCACTCGACGTGCTGCGACACAACGTGCTGCTCGTCGTGATGCCGGTGTTCTTCCTCAGCACCGGCCTGCGTACGAACTGGAACGTCGGCGGCTACGCGGTGTTCCTCGCCGCGGCGGCGCTGCTGGTGGCGTCCGTCGCCGGCAAGCTCTTCGGCGTGCATGCCGCCGGCCGGCTCCTGCGGTGGCGCCGAGGCGAGGCCTCGATCATCGGCTGGCTGCTGCAGACGAAGGCGCTGATCATGATCATCTTCGCGAACGTGCTGCTCGACAAGCAGCTGATCACGAGCGCGACCTTCACCGCCCTGCTGCTGATGGCGGTCGCGAGCACGATGCTGACGATTCCCGCGGTCGCGCCGCGGTTGCAGCGCGACCCGGCCCTGCTCGACCGGCACACCTGACTCGACGACTGGCCGTGCTTCGGCGTCGTCAGTCGCCCGACGCGCCGCGCGGGCCGGGCAGGGCGAGGCGCTCGGCGAGCCGTTCCGGCGAGGTGATCGGCGCCTCGCAGGCGAGCGCGCGACAGAGCCATGCCGTCGTCGTGCCGGCCGGCGCGCGCATCGCCGCGAGCGTACCCGGCAGCGCCTCGCCGGCCGGGATGAACCAGGCCTCGACGTCCGCGCCCCTCACCGCGTCGCGCCACGCGCGCGCATCGCCGTGCTCACGCACGACGAGGTGCGCGCGCGGTGCCAGGTATTCGTCGAGCGCGAGCAGCGTCGCGCAGCACGCGTGCGGGATCTCCACCAGCGTCGGCCACGCCGCGCGCAGCGTCCGTTCCGCTGCATCGAGCCAGCGTGGCTCGCCGAGCAGGCGGCCGAGCGCGAGCAGTGCGCGCGCGGCGACGCCGTTGCCGGCCGGAAGTGACTCGTCGAGGAACGGTTTCGGGCGTTGCGGCAAGGGCTCGGCGTCATGCGCGGTGAAGAAGAAGCCGCCGTGCGCGCGATCCTCGAAGCGCTCGAGCAGCGCGTCGGCGAGCGCGATGGCCCAGTCGAAGTCGCGGCGCTTCCAGCGCGCGCGCAGCATCGCGAGCAGGGCGTCGAGCAGGAACGCGTGGTCGTCGAGGTAGGCGTCGAAGCGCGTGCGCCCGCCGGCATGGCAGGCGAACAGGCGTCCGTCGCGCCAGAGTTCGGCGTGGAGCACCTCGAGCGCGCGTTCCGCCTCCGCCAGCAGCGGTGCGTCCGCGAGGTCGCCGGCCGCGCGCGCGGCGCCGGCGATCGCGAGTGCGTTCCACGCGGTCAGCACCTTGTCGTCGAGCCCGGGTCGCACGCGGCGCGCGCGCAGCGCGAGCAGGGCCGCGTCGGCGCGCGCCAGCCGCCGGCGCGCCTCGGCGGCGTCGATGCCGAGCTCGGCCGCGATGCCGGCGGCGGCGCGGCGACCGACGAGGTGCCAGGCGCGGCCCTCGAAGTTCGGTGGGCCGTCGAGGCCGTAGCGGCGCGACGCGACCGCCCAGGCCCCGTCGTCGAGCACGGCGCGCGCCTCGTCGCGCTGCCAGACGTAGTAGCGGCCTTCCTCGCCCTCGCTGTCGGCGTCGTGCGAGCTCATGAATCCGCCGCCCGGCGCCTGCAGCTCGCGCGCGAGCCAGCGTGCGCAGGCGCGCGCGGTATCGGCGAACGTGGGTTCGTCGAGCTGTACCGCGGCGCGCGCGTAGCACGGCAGCAACTGCGCGTTGTCGTACAGCATCTTCTCGAAGTGCGGGATCTCCCAGCGTTCGTCGACGCAGTAGCGGAAGAAGCCGCCGCCGAGGTGGTCGGCGAGGCCGCGGCCGGCCATCGCCGCGAGCGTGCCGCGCGCGATCGCCGCCGCGGTGCCGCCGGCATCGTCGCGCGCGAGCACGAGCAGCAACGCGACCTCGTTCGCGGGCGGGAACTTCGGTGCGCCGACGTGGCCGCCGTTGTCGTCGTCGTACGCCTCGGCGATGCGCGCGAGCGCGGCCTGTATCGGCGCATCGTCGAGCTCGCCCGCATGCGGCGGCGCGCGGCCGTGGTCGGCCAGGAAGCGCGCCATCGCGTCGCCGTGTTCGCGCAGCTCGCGCGGGTGTTCGTCGTGCCAGCGCCGCACCGCGTGCAGCAGCTGGATGAAGGCCGGCAGGCCGTGGCGCGGCGCCTTCGGGAAGTAGGTGCCGGCGTGGAACGGCAGCCGCTCCTCGGCGGTCAGGAACATCGTCAGCGGCCAGCCGCCGCCGCGCCCCGTGAGCGCCTGGTGCGCGAGCTGGTAGACCTTGTCGATGTCGGGGCGTTCCTCGCGGTCGACCTTGATGTTGACGAACAGCGCGTTCATGGCCGCGGCGGTCGTCGCGTCCTCGAAACTCTCGTGCGCCATGACGTGGCACCAGTGGCAGGCGGCGTAGCCGATCGAGAGCAGGATCGGCTTGCGCTCGCGCCGCGCGGTCTCGAGCGCCTCGTCGCACCAGGGCCACCAGTCGACCGGGTTGTCGGCATGCTGGCGCAGGTAGGGGCTGGTTTCCACGGCGAGTCGGTTCGGCATGCCGGCGACAGTGCGCCGAATGCGCGCCGCTGTAAACCGCGCCCGCGACCGCACTAGACTGGACGTCCCCTCCGCGGACCGACGCCATGGCCCAGAGCGTGCACGACTTCCACGACGATCCGCGCAACGCGGACATCCGCATCTGGGTCAACGGCGAGCTGAAGCCGCGCGCGCAGGCGGTCGTGTCGGTGTTCGACAGTGGCTTCGTGCTCGGCGACGGCGTGTGGGAGGGCTTGCGCGTCGCCGACGGCCACCCGCTGTTCCTCGACGCCCACCTCGACCGCCTCCACGAAGGCGCGAAGGCGATCGCGCTCGACATCGGCCTCGACCGCGCCGCGCTCACCGACGCGCTGTACGCGACGCTCGCCGCGAACGGCATGCGCGACGGCGTGCACGTGCGCCTGATGGTCACGCGCGGCACCAAGCGCACCCCGTACCAGGACCCGCGCGCGTCGGTCGGGCCGGCGACGATCGTGATCCTGCCCGAGTTCAAGCAGCCCAGGCCGGAGCTGCTCGCGCGCGGCCTCGTGCTGTTCACCGTGCACGTGCGGCGCGGCTTTCCCGACGTGCAGGATCCCAAGCTCAACAGCCACAGCAAGCTCAACTGCATCACCGCGTGCATCCAGGCGATCGAGGCCGGTGCCGACGAGGCGCTGATGCTCGATCCGCACGGCTTCGTCGCGACCTGCAACTCGACCCACTTCTTCATCGTGCGCAAGGGCGAGGTCTGGACCTCCAGCGGCGACTACTGCCTCGGCGGCATCACGCGCGCGAACGTGCTGCAGGTCTGCCGCGAGGCCGGCATCCCCGCGTTCGAGAGGAACTTCAGCCTGACCCAGGTGTACGGCGCGGACGAGGCGTTCTGCACCGGCACCTTCGCCGGCGTCGTGCCGGTGCGCCGCGTCGATGGCCGGGCCATCGGCGACGCGGTGCCCGGTCCGATGGTGCAGCGCCTGCAGGCGCTCTACCGCGAACTCGCCGCGCGCGACGCGCGCGAGCGCGCGCGCGTGCGCGGCGCATGAACGCGCCGCTGCGGGTGGCGATGTGGAGCGGTCCACGCAACCTGTCGACCGCGATGATGCGCGCGTGGGAGAACCGCGGCGACTGCGCCGTCAGCGACGAGCCGCTGTACGCGCACTACCTGCACGCGACCGGCGTCGACCACCCGATGCGCGACGAGGTCGTCGCCGCCGGCGAGACGGACTGGCACCGCGTCGCCGCGGCGCTGTCCGAGGGACCGGTGCCGGACGGGCGCCCGCTCTGGTACCAGAAGCACATGTCGCACCACCTGTTGCCGTCGATCGGCACCGACTGGCTGCGCGGCCTGCGCAACGTGCTGCTGATCCGCGATCCGCGCCTGGTCGTCGCCTCGTACGTGAAGTCGCGCGCGACGGTGACGCCGGACGACATCGGCGTGCCGCAGCAGGCGCGCCTGTACGACCACCTGTCCGCGCACGCGGAGGTGCCCGTCATCGACGCTGGCGAGTTCCTGCGGGCGCCGGAGGCGCACCTGCGCGCACTGTGCGACTGGCTCGGCATCGCGTTCACGCCGCGCATGCTGCACTGGCCGGCGGGGCCGCGCGCGAGCGACGGCATCTGGGCGCCGCATTGGTACGAGCGCGTGTGGGCGTCCACCGGGTTCGAGGCCGCGCCGGAGGAAGCGCCGGCCCTGCACGGCCGTTACGCCGAGGTCGCGGCGGCCTGCATGCCGGTCTACGAGCGGCTCCACGCGCTGCGCCTGCGGCCATGACCGCCGGCGGTTGTCGCCGCGGCGGCGACGCGCTACGGTGCGCGGCCCGTTGCCACAGGCGCCGCCCGTGACCGAATCGATCGAACTGCCGGCCCTCGTGCTCAAGCGCGGCGAAGACGCGCGCCTGCGCGCCGGCCACCTGTGGGTGTATTCGAACGAGGTCGACGTCGCGCGCTCGCCACTCGGCGCGTTCACGCCCGGCGACGTCGTCGCGATCGTCGACCATCGCGAGAAGCCGATCGGCATCGGCTACGTGAATCCGAACTCGCTGATCGCCGCGCGCCTCGTTTCGCGCGGGCTCGACCACGCGTTCGACCGCTCGCTGATCGTGCATCGACTCAACGTCGCACTCGCGCTGCGCGAGCGCCTGTATGCCGAGCCGTACTACCGCCTCGTCTTCGGCGAATCGGACGGGCTGCCGGGCCTCGTCGTCGACCGCTTCGGCGACGTATTGGTGGGGCAGATCACGACCGCCGGCATGGAGCGGCAGAAGGACGCGATCACCGAGGCGCTGGTGAAGGTGCTGGCGCCGCGCCAGCTGTGGTGGAAGAACGACGCCGGCGCGCGCGCGATGGAACAGCTGCCCGCGTACGCCGACCTCGGCCACGGCGAATACGGCGGCGAGACGGTCGCGAAGGAAGGCGGTCTGGTGTTCGGCATCGACCCGGTCGGCGGGCAGAAGACCGGCTGGTTCTACGACCAGCGCGAGAACCGCGACCTGCTCGCGCGCTTCGTGCGTGGCAAGCGCGTGCTCGACGTGTTCAGCTACCTCGGCGGCTGGGGCCTGCGCGCGGCTGCCGCCGGCGCCACGGCGGTCGACTGCGTCGACGCATCGGCGAACGCGGTCGAGGCCACGCTGCGCAACATCGAGCGCAACGGCCTCGGCGATCGCGCCACGGCGATCCGTGCGGATGCCTTCGACCACCTGAAGGCGCTGCGCGAGGCGCGCGAGCGCTACGATGTCGTCATCCTCGACCCGCCCGCGTTCATCAAGCGGCGCAAGGACTTCAAGGAAGGCAGCCTCGCCTATCGGCGCCTCAACGAGCTCGGCATGCAGGTGCTCGCGCGCGACGGTCTCCTGGTCACCTGCTCGTGCTCGCACCACATGCCGCGCCCGGCGCTGCTCGATGCGATCCAGCACGGCGTGCGCCACCTCGACCGTTCGGCGCAGATGCTGGTCTCGCTGCAGCAGGCGCCGGACCACCCGGTGCATCCGGCAATCCCCGAGACGGACTATCTCAAGGGCTACGTGCTGCGCGTGCTGCCGGCCTGAGTGCCGTCGCTTCGAATCCGCTGGCGAACACGAGGTCCGGGGCGAGGTGGATGTCGATGCCCTCGCGGACGACGTCGACCTGGAGGTCGATCGGGGTCGCATGGACGACCACGGGATCCGGCCCGGCTGGGCAGGGGATCCGGTCGTAGTACGCGCAGGCATCCTGGTCCACCGCTTTCGCCTTGACGTACACCGTCCCGGCCGTCCACGCCGGCGTGGCGTAGCGGCCATCGGGGCCGGATTCGCCGACCCACAGGGTCTGGAAATCCTGGTCGTACAGCCAGACATGGGCCGCCACCGGTGCCCCTGTGCGTGCATCGAGGACGCGACCCGCGACGGCGCCGCCATGGGCGAGTTGCAGGTCGATGCCTTCCACGCGGGCGCCGCTCTGTACGCCGATGGGCAGGCCTTGCGCGATGCAGGTCGAGCCGATGTCGGCGATGCAGGGCACACCCGGAGGACGACGCCGATGTACGACGGTGCGCTCCCCGCGGTCACGTACAGCGTGGAACTGCTGGAACTCGCGTACAGCTCGAAACGGCCGTCCTCGCGCGAGGTCGTTTCGCCCCGGCTCGCGTACGAGGACGCGAATCGAGCGACGGCGTCCAGCGACACGCCGCCGATACCGGCACCCGTCACGGCGTCGGTGACGCGGCCACTCAGGACGATGTCGGGATGGAAGGTGAAGTCGATGCCTTCGATGGTCGAGCCGTCGGCGATGGTCAGCGCCGTGGCCCCGTCGTAGGAGCAGCCATGCATGCAGGGGATGCCGGGATAGACCTGGTCCCAGTCGAGGAAGGCCGGCGTCGTGCGCACGGCGACGTGGTACGTCCCGTCCGAAACGCCGCGGACCTCGTACCGGCCCAAGGCATCGGTGGTGACCTCCACGTCGGGCTGCGGCAACCGGGCGTCGATGAGGAAGATCGTTGCGCGGGTGTCGGCTGCGGCGCCACCGGTGTGCCCGTCACGCAGGACGCCACGGATGCGCCCGCCGGCGGAAAGGTCGAAATCGAGGTCCGGGCGCGCGTCGCCGGCGTGGACGACGACAGGGGTGAACCCGGTATCCGCGTCGCTCTGGTCGCGGTGATCGAAACACTGCTGCGCGTGGCCCGACGCGATGCCGCCGGCGCAGATCCGATGCGCTTCGCCCAGATGCGTGCTGGTGACGAAGGCGTAGCGACCGTCGGCATCGGTCCGGGTGTGGCTGACCGTGCTCCAGGCGCCGAAGCGCTGGACCATGTCGTATACGTCGATGCCTGCCAGCGCCTGATGCGTCGCTGCATCACGCACGAGGCCGGACATCGTCGCCGTCGGCGTCGGCAGGAGGACGAGTTCCGCGACGATGGAGGTGTCCGTCGGCGCGAACGTCCACGTGCCGCCGTGGAAGCCGGTGCTGTAGGCCTGGAGGAAGCAGTCCGCGCCCGGCGTCGCGGGCTCGCAGCTGCCGGTCCAGGGGAACGAACCGTCGCTGGACGTGTACAGCTGCGCATACAGGTGCGGCGGGACACCGTGATCGGCGACCTGGACTTCCACGCCGGCCATCGGCGCCTGGGTCGAGCCGTCGATGACATGCCCGACGACCGTCGAGCGGGCGGGCAGCGAGAAGCGCGCCATCGCCGCCCAGCCGCGCGATCCGGGCCTGGCCGCCCGCGCGAGGCGCGTGAAGGCGTCGTTTCGGAACAGTCCTGGGATCTCCCGGCCGAGAGCGGGAGCCTGCCGGCCCCCGACCGGCATCGCCGGAGCGTGGAGTTTCCGGCATGCGCGCGCCTGCGACAATGCCTCGCAGTGGGCGTCCGGCGCGGAAGCGTGCACAATTCCGTGATCCGTCCACGCTCCGTGCTTCGTGAACCACTACTTCGTCGACATCGACCCCATCGCGTTCTCGCTCGGACCCGTGGCGGTGCACTGGTACGGGATCATGTACCTCATCGGCTTCGGCGTCGCGTGGTGGCTCGGCGAGCGGCGACGCGCCGCGGGGCGCCTGCCGGTCACGCGCGACGAGTTCTCCGACCTCTGCTTCTACCTCATGCTCGGGGTCATCGCCGGCGGGCGCCTCGGCTACATGCTGTTCTACGACACGGCCGAGCTCGTCGCCCATCCGCTGAGCCTGGTGCGCGTCTGGGAAGGAGGCATGTCGTTCCACGGTGGCCTCCTCGGCGTGCTGCTCGCGGGCTGGCTGTGGACGCGTCGCCGCGGGCTGGCGTACTTCGACGTGATCGACTTCATCGCGCCACTGGTGCCGATCGGACTCGGCCTCGGCCGGCTCGGCAACTTCATCGGCGGCGAACTCTGGGGCCGGCATACCGACGCGCCCTGGGGCATGGTCTTCCCGCGCGCGCTCGAAGCGCTCGGCCACACGCGCGAGCAGCTGCAGGCGATGTACGCGGCCGGCCAGCTGGCACACGAGGCGCGCCATCCGTCGCAGCTGTACGAGCTCGGCCTGGAGGGCGTGGTGCTGTTCGTCGTGCTGTGGGCGTACTCGCGCAAGCCGCGGCCGCGCTACGCGGTGTCGGGCCTGTTCGCATTGCTGTACGGCGGCTTCCGCTTCGCGGTCGAGTTCGTGCGCGAACCGGACTTGCAGCTCGGCTTCCTCGCGTTCGACTGGCTGACGATGGGCCAGCTCCTGTCGCTGCCGCTGATCCTGGTCGGCCTGTGGCTCCTGTGGTTGTCGCGCAGGCGTGGGCTGGGGGCCGAGGGGACCGGGCTGAAGGCCGGGGGCTGACGATGGCGGCCCACCATCACGAACCCGTCGTTCGCCAAACCGGTGCATGCGTGGAGGATCACGACGTGTTGCAGCCCTCGGCCCTCGGCGCCCGGCCCTCATGAAGCAATACCTCGACCTGCTCCGCCACGTGCTCGAGCACGGCACGGTGAAGGCCGATCGCACCGGCACCGGCACGCGCAGCGTGTTCGGCTGGCAGATGCGCTTCGACCTCGCGCGCGGGTTCCCGCTGGTGACGACGAAGAAACTGCACCTGAAGTCGATCGTGCACGAGCTGATCTGGTTCCTGCGCGGCGACACCAACGTGCGCTACCTCAAGGACCATGGCGTCTCCATCTGGGACGAATGGGCCGATGCCGACGGCGAACTCGGCCCGGTCTACGGCCGCCAGTGGCGCAGCTGGCCGGCGCCGGACGGCCGCACGATCGACCAGATGGCGCAGGTCGTGGAGGAGATCCGTCGCAACCCCGATTCGCGCCGGCTGATCGTCAGCGCGTGGAACGTCGCCGAGCTGCCGGAGATGGCGCTGCAGCCGTGCCACACGCTGTTCCAGTTCTACGTCGCGGAAGGGCGGCTGTCGTGCCAGCTGTACCAGCGTTCGGGCGACATCTTCCTCGGCGTGCCGTTCAACATCGCGAGCTATGCCCTGCTCACGCACATGGTCGCGCAGGTGACGGGTCTTGCGCCGGGTGATTTCGTGCACACGCTCGGCGATGCGCACCTGTACTCGAATCACGTGGAGCAGGCGCGTGAACAGCTGTCGCGGCAGCCGCGGCCGCTGCCGCGGCTGGTGCTGAACCCGGACGTGCGCGCGCTCGAGGACTTCCGCTACGAGGACGTCGCGATCGTCGACTACGCGCCGCACCCGGCGATCAAGGCGCCGGTCGCGGTATGACGCGCGAGGCCGGGCAGGGCACGTGTCGCGCCGGCACCGCGCCGACGGTGCCGGCGTGAGGGTCTCGCTCGTCGCCGCGCTGGACCGCGGCCACGCGATCGGGCGCGGCGGCGCGATGCCGTGGCACCTGCCGGACGACCTCCGGCGCTTCAAGGCGCTGACGCTCGGCAAGCCGGTGCTGATGGGGCGCAAGACCGCGCTCGCGATCGGCCGTGCCTTGCCGGGGCGCGACAACCTCGTGCTGACGCGCGGCGGCGTGGCGCCGTTCCCGGGCCAGGTGGTCGTGCGGTCGCTCGAGGATGCGATCGATCGCGCGCGCGCCGGCGGCGAGCTGGCCGTCGTCGGCGGCGGCGAAGTCTACGCACTCGCGTTGCCGCGCGCGACGCATCTGCACCTGACCTGGGTCGATACCACGACGCCGGATGCGGATGCGCACTTCCCGCGCGTCGATCCGGGCGAGTGGCACGAAGCCGCGCGCGTGCACCATCCGGCCGATGCGAAGCATGCGTTCGCGATGGACTTCGTCGACTACGTGCGCGCAGACGGCGCCTGAGGCGCGGAGCGGGCCGCGCGCATCGGGACCGGTCCGCCGCGATGCAGCGGCTCCGCGCGAACGCGGAGCCGCGCCCGGGTTCAGCGCATGCCGCCGGAGGCGACCAGCGCTTCGCCGGTGATCCAGCCGGAGTCGTCGGAGGCGAGGAATACCGCGACCTTGGCGATGTCGTCCGGCTGCCCGAAGCGGCCGAGCGGGGTCTGCGCGACGATCGATTTCTCGAAATCGCTGCCGACGACGCCGGCGGCGCGCGTGCCCTCGGTGTCGACGCCACCCGGGTTGATCGAGTTGACGCGGATGCCGCGCCCCGCGAGCTCGTGCGCGAGCACGCGCGTGATGACGTCGACGGCGCCCTTGGTCGCCGAATAGATCACCGTTTCCGGTGGTGCGAGCGTGCTGACCACCGAACCGATGTTGATGATGCTGCCGCCGCCCGTGCCGAACAGCGCGAGCGCCTCGCGCGCCGCGAGGATCGTGCCGAGCACGTTGGTGCCGAACTGGCGCTGGAATTCGTCCACGCCCGATTCCTCGAGCGGTACGAAGCGGTAGACGCCGGCGTTGTTGACCAGCACGTCGAGGCGCCCGTATGCCTGCTTCGCCTCGCCGAACAGGCGCTTCACGTCGTCCTCGCGCGCGACGTCGCCCTGTACCGCGACGGCTTCGCCACCCTTGCCGCGGATCGCCGCGACCACGCGCTCGGCGTCCGCCCTGCTCGACGCGTAGTTCACCACCACGGCGGCGCCTTCCGCCGCGAGATGCTGCGCGATGGCCGCGCCGATGCCCTTCGATGCCCCGGTGACCAACGCCACCTTGCCTGCCAGCTTGCCCATGTCGGTTCGTCCTCATTGTTAGATGATTAGATGAATATCTAATCGAAGAACGAGCTGACGCCGTGGCCGGGCGCTTCAAGGGGTGGTGGTCAGATTTTCTCGAGCTCGTCCAGGTAGGCGCGCAGGACGTCGCGCTGGAGCTCGAGCCGCGCGAACCTGCCGTCGCGCCGGATGCGGATCAGACCTGCCGTCTCGAGCTCCTTCAGGTGGTGCGAGAACGTCGCCGCGCTGACCGGATGCTGCTGCAGCAGGCAGCTGCACTGCACCGGCTCGGCCGATTCGCCGAGCTGCCTGAGGATGCGGTAGCGGCGTGGTTCGGCCAGTGCGCGCGCGATGCGCTCGAACTGGCGTTCGTCGAGTCGTGGCCTGCGCGCGGGAGCCATGCCGTCGCCCCGTGGCTCAGTCCAGGTCCTTGCCAGGCAGCGGCCTGCGGTCGGACTTGATCGTGACGTACTCGGGTTCCTCGACGTCGAGACGCAGCGCGGTCAGCCAGCCGCCCCAGACGCAGCCGGTGTCGATCGCATGCACGCCGAGGCCGGCGAAACGGCCGAGCGCCGACCAGTGGCCGCAGACGATGCGGATGTCGCGCCGGACCTGGCCGGGGACCTCGAACCACGGGTAGAGGCCGGGTCGCTGCGTGCCGGGCGCGCCCTTGTCGCCGAAGCCGATGCGGCCGCGCACGTCGCAATAGCGCATGCGCGTGAACACGTTGATGCCGGCGCGCCAGCGGTCGATGCCGCGCAGCTTCGGCGTCCACAGGTCCGGCTTGTTGCCGAACAGCTGCTTGAGCAGGCGCCGGTAGCCGTCGCTGCGCAGCTTGTCCTCGATCTCGCGCGCGATCTCCTCCGCCTGCGCGATCGTCCAGCGCGGGAACAGGCCCGCGTGCAGCAGCGCATAGCCGAGCGCGCGGTCGACGTGCATGAGCTTCTGCCGGCGCAGCCAGCCGAGCAGGTCGTCGCGGTCGGGCGCGAACAGCACCTCGCGCAGTTCCGGGTTGACCCGTTGCTGGTCCTCGCGCTTGCGCTCGGCGATCGCGAGCAGCGACAGGTCGTGGTTGCCGAGCGCGACGATCGCGCGGTCGCCGAGCGCCCTGATCGTGCGCAGGACGGCGAGCGACTGGCCGCCGCGATTGACCAGGTCGCCGCAGAACCACAACGTGTCGGTGGCCGGGTCGAACTTCAGCTTGTCGATCAGGCGGACGAGTTCGTCGTGGCAGCCCTGCAGGTCGCCGATCGCCCAGACCGCCATCAGTGGAGCGTCCGCGGGACCGACAGCACGAACGCGGGGATCAGCGCGTCGAAGCACGTGCCGTCGTCGGCGACCATCTGGTAGCTGCCGCGCATGGTACCGAGCGAGGTCTCGAGCACCGCGCCGGATGTGTACTCGTAGTCGTCGCCGGGACGGATCCACGGCTGCTCGCCGACGACGCCCTCGCCACGCACCTCGTGCACCTTGCCGTTGCCGTCGGTGATGACCCAGTGGCGCGACAGCAGGCGCGCGCCGACCGAGCCCTCGTTGCCGATCGTGATGGTGTAGGCGAAGGCGTAGCGGTTGTCGGCCGGCGCCGACTGGTCGTCGAGGAACCGGGTGTCGACCGAAATGGTGATGTCGTAGGGCTTCTTGCCGCTCATGGGGCCCGATTGTCGGGGACCGCGGCGGTGCGGGCAAGCGCCACGAAGGCGGCTGGGGCGAGCTGCTCGGCGCGGCTGCGCGGGTCGATCCCGGCGCGCTCGATCGCTTCCGCGTCGACCACCCCGTGCAGGGCATTCGCGAGGGTCTTGCGGCGCTGGCCGAAGGCGGCGCGCACGACCCGCTCGACCACGAGCGGGTCGGCGTCGTGGCGCTCGGCCGGCGCGAGCGGGCGCAGCCGCACGACCGCCGAGTCGACCTTCGGCGGCGGCCGGAACGCGCCGGGTGGCACCTCGATCAGCGGTTCGACCCGGCAGGCCAGCTGCAGCATGACCGACAGGCGGCCGTAGACCTTGCTGCCCGGCGCAGCGGCCATGCGCTCGACGACCTCCTTCTGCAGCATGAAGTGCATGTCGCGGATCGCGTCGAGGTGCCCGATGCAGTGGAACAGGATCGGCGAGGAGATGTTGTAGGGCAGGTTGCCGACCACGCGCAGCGGCTCGCCGCCGGCGAGCGCGCCGAGGTCGACCTCGAGCACGTCGCGGTTGACGATCTCGAGTTCGCCGACGCCCTCGGCCGCCGCACGCAGGCGCGGCACGAGGTCGCGGTCGAGCTCGACCACGGTGAGCTGGCCGAGCGCACGCAGCAGGGGCAGGGTCAGCGCGCCGTCGCCCGGGCCGATCTCGACCACGCGCTCGCCGGCGCGCGGCGCGATCGCCTGCACGATGCGCGCGAGGACGGTGGCGTCGTGCAGGAAATGCTGGCCGAAACGCTTCTTGTGCTGGTGCGGTGCGGTGCGGTCGTGCATGCGCCCATCGTACCGCGCGCGGGGCCTGGGCAGTCCAAGCAAGGAGCAGGAAACGCAAACACGAAGGAGAGCGGATCCAGGAAGTGCCTTCGACACGGAGCCGTGGCGCACACACAGGCGAAGCGGTAGCGCGGAGGAAGCGCCATGCAGTGGAACGCGATGGCCGAGGAAACGCAGTGGCGGGCAGGCCGGGGAAGCGCGAACGGCGAAAGCGAAACAGCGAAGGATGGAAGCAGGAATCCGGCCCACTCTCCTACGGAGTGCGAGCGAGCGCCCGTGCGAGCCGCGTCGCGGCGAACAGGCTGCCGGGGTCGGCGCGGCCGGTGCCGGCGAGGTCGAGCGCGGTGCCGTGGTCGACCGACGTGCGCACGTAGGGCAGGCCGAGCGTCACGTTGACGGCGTGGCCGAACCCGGCGTGCTTGAGCACCGGCAGGCCCTGGTCGTGGTACATCGCGAGCACCGCGTCGAACCGCGCGAGCTGCGCCGGAACGAAGGCGGTGTCCGCCGGCAACGGGCCGGCCAGGTCCATGCCTTCGCCGCGCAGTCGTGCGAGCACCGGTTCGATCGTGTCGATCTCCTCGCGACCGAGATGGCCGCCTTCGCCGGCGTGCGGGTTGAGGCCGAGTACGGCGATGCGCGGTGCGCCGATGCAAAAGCGCCGGGCGAGGTCCGCGTGCACGATGCGCAGCGTGCGCTCGAGCCCCGTGCGCGTGATCGCGGCCGGCACCGCGCACAGGGGCAGGTGCGTCGTCGCCAGCGCGACGCGCAGGTCGCCGTCGCCGCGCGGGGCGACCAGCATCATGACGACCTCGCAGCGCGCGCGTTCGGCGAAGAACTCGGTATGGCCGGTGAACGGCACGCCGGCATCGTTGACGATGCCCTTGTGCACCGGTGCGGTGACGATCGCGTCGAACTCGCCGCTGCTTGCGCCGTCGGCGGCGCGCGCGAGCGTGGCGAGCACGGCGGCCGCGTTGCGCGGATCGAGCCGGCCCGGCACGGCCTCGACGGCGAGCGGCACGTGTTCGACGCGCAGCGTGCCCGGCGCGCGCGCCTCGACGCGCTCGCGTGCGTCGTAGGACAGGAGGCGCAGCGCGGTGCCGCACGCGCGGGCGGCCGCCTCGAGGCGCGCCGCGTCGCCGATCGCGACGAGGTCGGCCGCGAGGTCGCTCGCGGCCAGGCGTACGAGCAGTTCCGGGCCGACGCCGGCCGGTTCGCCGGCGGTCAGCGCGATGCGGGGCAGGGCGCCGCGATCATCGTCCATCCGGGGCTGCCCGCGTGAATGCCGTTGCGTGCCCGCCGCGACGTCAGTGCATGCCGGACGCGCTGCCGCCCTCGGCGCCGGGCAGGCGCACCTCGATGAATGCCTCGCTGCGGATCTGGCGCAGGAAGCTCAGGTACTCGTCCTCGGCCTTGCGCTGGAACAGGATGTTGCGCGCTTCGTCGCGCTGCATCTCGCCGGCCTTGTCGGTCGTGCGCGTGTCGACCAGCTTGAGCAGGTGCCAGCCGACGTTGGTCTCGAACGGCTGCGAGACCTCGCCCGGTTTGAGGGACTTCACGACCTCGTCGACACGAGCGCCGTAGGCATTGTCGCCGAACCAGCCGAGGTCGCCGCCGAGCGCGGCGGTCTGGTCATCCTGCGAGGTCGCCTTGGCGACCGCGGCGAAGTCCTCGCCGCCACCGACGACGCGCTGGCGGATCTCGTCGATCTTCTTCCGCGCCTGCTCGCTCGACACCAGTTCGCTGGTCTTGACCAGGATGTGGCGCGCTTCGTACTCGGTCACCATGTGCGAGCTGGTGTCGCGCTTGCCGACCAGCTTGATGATGTGGAAGCCGTTCGGGCCGCGCAGCGGCGGCGAGGTCTCGCCTTCCTGCAGCCGGTCCGCCGCGTCGACCAGCGCCGGCGGCAGCTCGTTCGCGCTGCGCCAGCCGAGGTCGCCGCCCTGCAGCGCGTTCTCCGCGTTGGAGTAGCGGATCGCGGCCGCGGCGAAGTCCATGCCGCCGTCGATCTGGCGCTTGACCTCGTCGGCCTTGGCACGCGCCTCGTCGACCTGCTCCGGGGTCGCGCCGTCGGGCACGTTGATCATGATGTAGCCGAGGTGCAGCTGGCCGCGGTGCAGGTTGCCGTTGCGCAGCAGGCTGTCGATCTCGGCGTCGCTGACCTGGACCCGGCTCTGCGCGACGCGCTGGCGCAGCTGCTGCACGGTCAGCTGCTCGCGCACGTTGTCGCGGAAGCCGGCGTAGCTCATTCCCTGCGCCTCGATCGCGCCACGCAGCTGCGACACGTCGAGCCGGTTCTGCGCTGCGATCGAGGTCAGCGCCTGGTCGAGCTGCGCGTCGGACACCTTGACGCCGGTCGACTCCGCGCGCGCAACCTGCAGCTTCTGCATGATCAGGCGGTCGAGCAGCTGGCGCTCGAGCACGTCGTGTGGCGGCAGCTGCTGCGGGTTGTTCGCGTACTGGGCGGTCACCGCGGCGACCTGGCGGTCGAGCTCGCTCTTCAGCACGACGTCCTCGTCGACGACCGCGACGATGCTGTCGAGTGGTTCGGCAGGCGCGGACTGCGCGCCGGCGAACCCCGGGATCGTCGCGAACAGGGCGAAGGCGAAGCCAAGCAGGGATCGGTTCATCTGGGAATTCCGCGATGGGCCGGCGACGTGCGCCGGCGAACAGGGAGGCGTGCCGGAACGGTCCCGCGCACCGCGCGGGCGCCGGCGGCACGCCGGCAAGTCATTGATAACCTAGGATACCACGGCGCAGGAACGAGTCCGTCTGCTGGCCGATCGAGCCGATCCCCTTGAACTCGAGCTCGAAGTAGAGCGCGTTGTCGGCCTCGCGCGTCGCGCTGCGGATCCAGTGCCGCACGATCAGGCGCCAGGCGATGCAGCAGGTGTCGTGCTCGATGCCGACGAAGCGCTCCAGGGTGCGGCCGCCGCGCTTGCGCGGGTCCGGCGCGAGTGGGTCGTTGAGCGCGTAGTTCTCGCGCGCGATCAGGCGCCAGCCTGCCGTCAGCGGGATCGCCGCGGACAGGTCGACCTGCTCGAGGTAATTGCGCCGGTAGCGATACGAGAAGTTGGCGACGCCGCCGTCGCCGAAACGGTTCTGCAGCGCGAGCGTCGACAGGTCGGTGTGGTGCGAGTTCGGGTTCCACTGCTGGTCGAGCACGAGGCGCCAGCGGTCCGACAGGCGCAGGTCGATCTCGCCCGCGTACGCGGAGCCGGCGTAGCCGGTCGGCGGCACGCCGGGCAGTTGCACGCGCTGGTCGTCGAAGTAGGTGATGCGGCCGATGCTGGCGGACACGCGCTCGGCGCCGGTCGCGTCCTCGAGGAAGCGGGTCGTCAGCGCGAGCGAGAGGTTGTTCGCGTCCATCTGGCGGTCGGCGCCGACGAAGCGGTTGCTGCGGAACAGCTCGCCGAAACTGAACGGCACTTCCTGGGTGTCGAAGATCGGCAGGTCGTCCTGGTCGCGATACGGCACGCGCAGGTAGTACGCGCGCGGCTCGAACGTCTGCGTCCACGCTTCGCCGCCGATCCCGAGCGGGCGCTCGAACACGAGGCCGGCGTCGACCGAGAGGATCGGCACGCCGCGGGTCGGGTGGCGGCCGTCGAGCAGCGTATTGGGGCTGTCGGCGAGGTTGCCGAGGCTGTAGGCGGTGTAGCGGTAGCCGAGCTGTGGCCGCACGAACCAGCCGGCGGCCTCGATCGGCAGGTCCAGGTGCGGATAGAGGTCGACGCGGCGACCGTGCAGTGCGTCGTCCTTGGAGAACGCGACCGCCTCGGCGTCGATGCCGCCTTCGAGCAGGCCGGCGAGCGCGTGCTGGCCGGTGAAGGTCAGGCGCGGCAGGCGGCGGTACGGTTCGGAGCGGTCGGGCAGGGTCGGGTCGGTGATCTGGTACTGGTCGCCGCCGATCGCCGCGCGCCACCAGCTGCCGTGGCCGTTGAAGTAGAAGCTGGACGGCAGGAAGCCGATCGCCGAGCTGTACAGGCCGCGGCCGAAGTCCTCGAAGTAGCGGTCGTCGGAGACGCGGTTGATGTTCGCGTTCGCGCTCCAGTTCGCACTGAGCGTGGTCGTGTTGCGCCACTGGTACCACCAGCGCGTGTCGGGCACCGAGGTGCCGAAGTCGGCCGACTCGTCGTCGGCGCGGCGGTCGTGCGGCAGCACGTCGAACGCGAACGTGCCGCTGCTCGAACCCGTGAGGTAGCGGAACTCGCCGCCGAGCATGAGGCCACGCTCGGTCATCACGCGCGGCGTGATGGTCGCGTCGTAGTTCGGCGCGAGGTTCAGGTAGTACGGCAGCGTGAGGTCGAAGCCGCGCCGCTCGCCGTAGCCGATGGTCGGGTAGAGGAAGCCGCTGACGCGCCGGTCGTCGAGCGGGAAACGCGCGTACGGCAGCCAGAACACCGGCACGTCGCGCACGCGGAAGGTGACATCGCGTGCGCGGCCGATGCCTTCGGCGCGGTCGAGTTCGAGTTCGCGCGCGGCGAACGCCCATTGCTGCCGGGAGGGGTTGCAGGTGGTGTAGGTCGCGCGCGTGAAGCGCGCGTGGTCCGCGTCGTCGACGATCGCGACCTGCGCGACGCCGTTGCCGCGTGACTGCAGCAGCTGGTAGCGCACGCCGTCGAGCGTGCACTGGTCGAGGTCGGTGTTGCCGCTGGCGTTCTCGGCCGACATCAGCAGGCCGCGGTCCTGGTAGGTGACCGGGCCGGTCGCGGTGAAGTCGGTCGTCTCCGCGTCGTAGGTGATCTTCTCGGCACGCAGGAACAGGTCGAGCTGGCGGATCTCCGCCTTGCCCTCGAGCACGTAGTGCTTCTTGTCGTTGCTCGACACCCGTTCCGCGCTCGCATCGCGCGGTGCCCGGCTGCGGTCGCCTTCGGTCGGCAGGCCCGGCACATGGAACTCGAGCAGGTCGTTGCTGCCGCACATGCCCCAGTCGACCGGTTTCTTCGGGCACCTGGCGACACCGGCGGGGCACGCGAGCGAGTCGCCGTCGGCCGCGTGCACGACACCGAACGGCAGGGCGAGCAGGATCGCGAGCGCGAGGCGGCGCCGGACGGGAACGTCGAGAGGGCTGGGCAGCACGGAGGTCCGGTCGTGGCGGATCGAAGGGCCGCTAGCTTGCCCAAACTGCCGCCCGCCGGCAAACGCCCGCGGGCGCGCCGCTCAGTCGAAGCCGTCGGCGAAGAGGAGGTCGTCGTCGCCGACGCTGCCGGTCAGCAGGATCGAGAATGGACCGCAGGTGTCGGGAAGCTCGTCCCAGGCGGTCGTCACGACGAGGTTGTACCGGCCCGGCGGCACTTCCGCGAGCGACAGCACGCCTCCGTCCGAGGTGACCAGTCCATGGCAGACGTCGCCATTGCAATCCTCGCCGATGAGCATGAGCTGCAGCCTGGTCGGCGGCGATGACGAGAGCTGGAATTCGGCGGTCGGGTGGCTGCCGATCGACAGCGAGAACACGAAGCTGGGTCCAACCGTCACCTGGGAGCAGGCCGACAGGACGATCGACTCGCCACCACAGGTGGTGCCGGAGACGGGATTCGGCTCCGACGGGTACGCGACGGGGGCGTTGCAGGACTGCGCGACGGCCGCGCCGGAACCGGCGCAAAGGATCGCGGCGGCGAGGGCGGCGAGGGGGTGGCGTTCGTGATGCATGGCGAGCTCCTTGCCCATTCAGGGAACCGCCCGGCGGTGCGAAGTCGCGTGGCGGCATGGCAGGAGAACGCCGTCGGGCGGCGGATGTGGACAGGCCCTGTGGAGGCCGAGCCGGTCAGGCGGCCGGCGTGTCCAGCAGCGCCGCCGCGTGCGCGGCGACCGAAGCACGCAGGGCGCCGAGGTCGTAGCCTCCTTCGAGGCACGACACGACGCGGCCGCCGGCGTGCCGCAGCGCGAGCTCGACGAGGCGGCGCGTGACCCAGGCGTAGTCGTCGGTTTCGAGCTCGACCGCGGCGAGCGGGTCGAGATGGTGCGCGTCGAAACCGGCCGAGATGACGACGAGCTGCGGCGCGAACGCGTCGAGCGCGGGCAGGACCGTGCGGATGTACGCGTCGCGGAACTCGATGCTGCCGGCGCCCGCGCGCAGCGGCGCATTGACGACGTTGCCGCAGCCGTGCTCGTCGCTGCGCCCGGTGCCGGGGTACAGCGGCGACTGGTGCGTGGACGCGTACAGCACGCGCGGATCGGTCCAGAAGATGTCCTGCGTGCCGTTGCCGTGGTGGACATCGAAGTCGATGATCGCGACGCGCTCGAGGCCGTGCGCGTCGATCGCCTGCGCGGCCGCGGCGGCGACGTTGTTGAACAGGCAGAAACCCATCGGCGCCGACGGTGTCGCGTGATGGCCGGGCGGGCGCACCGCGCAGAACGCGCGCCGCAGCGGCGTAGTCAGCACCGCGTCGACCGCGGCGCAGGCGGCGCCGGCCGCGCGCAGCGCGGCCTCGGCGGAACCGGGCGACATCACCGTGTCGGCCTCGAGCTGCATCCAGCCCGACTTCGGCATCACGCCGAGGATGTGCTCGACGTGCGCGCGCCGGTGCACGCGCTCGAGCTGCTCGCGCGACGCGCGCGGCGCGGAGTGGCGCTCGACGGCGGCGAAGCGCGGATCGTCGAACGCCTCCAGCACGGCCTCGAGCCGCGCCGGTGCCTCCGGATGGCCGGGGCCCGGATCGTGTTCGAGGCAGGCCGGATGCGTGTACAGCGCGAGCGCCATCGTCATGTCCGCCGCGCGGGTGGCTCAGCCGCGCTTGCGCCGCTCGTGCTGCCAGAGGACCTCGCCGTGCCCGGACGCGCGCGCGAGCACGCGCGCGATCACGAACAGGAGGTCCGACAGGCGGTTGAGGTAGTGCATCGCCTCCGCGCGCACTGCATCGTGGCGCGACAGCGCGACGAGTTCGCGTTCGGCGCGGCGGCAGATCGTGCGCGCGAGATGGCACTGCGCCGCGGCCATGCCGCCGCCCGGCAGGATGAAGTCCTTCAGCGGCGGCAGGTCCTGGTTGAAGCCGTCGAGTACCTGCTCGAGGCGCTCGACGTCGGCCGCGTGCACCATCGCCATGCCAGGGATGCACAGCTCGCCACCGAGGTCGAACAGGTCGTGCTGGACCTGGGTCAGCACCTCGGCCACGGCAGGCGGTAGCTCGCAGGCGAGCACGATGCCGATCGCGCTGTTGAGCTCGTCGACGGTGCCGTAGGCGCCGACGCGGGCCGAATCCTTGCCGACGCGCGTGCCGTCGCCGAGCCCGGTGCTGCCGTCGTCGCCGGTGCGGGTGTAGATCTTCGAGAGGCGGTTGCCCATCGAGGCGCGGCGCGCGTCAGCGGGCCGCGCGCGCGGCGGCGGCGCCGCCGAACGACTTCGCCACGGTCGCGGTGGCCACGTGCAGGCCGGCGCCGATACCGATGTAGGCGAGCGTCGTCGTCATGAACGTCACGAACCAGTCGCCGACGTTCTTGACCCAGCCGCCGAAGCTCGGCGAGGGCACGTTCGGGCTGAGCCAGTAGAACGTGCCGTTGGAGATCACGAAGCACGCGACCGCGGCCGCGACCGCGCTCGCCGCGAGCAGGCCGAGGTCGCGCAGGTGCAGGCCGCGGTGGTGCGCGCGCAGCCACGAGCCGCCGAACCACAGCGCCGCATAGCTCGCGACCAGGAACGCGTAGGCGGGCGAGACGCAGTAGTGGCCCCAGAAATCCAGGCCCTGGCTGCTGATCACGGCCCAGTCGACCACGACCGCCAGCGCCATCAGCGCCGGATACGCCCAGCGCGCGCTCCCGCGCAGGTAGAACCCGGCGGCGAAGAACACCGCCCACGACGCATCCGGCAGCGCGCCGAAGTGGTGGCTGCGCGTGGCGAGCATGACCAGCGCGAGCAACAGGAACAGGCCGAGGCGCAGGTCTTTCGGAAGCGGAGTCGATGCGGCGGTCATGGCGGCGTCCCGTGGAAGGCAGACCACCAGTTTAGCCGAACCGTGCCGCGGTGGCAGTCGGTGGAGGGCGTCGCGTCGTGGTCGCGGGCCGGAGCGGGAGCCTCCGACACGAAGGATGCGAAGGAAGGCGACTGCAGCGGAAGCCGGAAACACGGAGCACGCGGAGCACACGCAGGAGCGAGGGGCAGGCATGGCTTCCCATCGACGCGATCGACCGTCCCGGCGCACGCTGGGACTCGCCGCGGTGCGGCTGCGTCGCACCCGGCGGGCCACGGAGCGCGATCCGAATCCGCCTCCCTCGTCGGGTCATCCGCCATGTGCTCCGTGTTCCAGACGCTCGTTCCTGGTTTCCCTTCGCAGAGGTGACCTCCGCCAAGCCAGTGCGTTCGCCTTCGGCCCCAGTGCCTGCGGCGCGATATGATGCGCGGGTGAACGAATCCTTCGACGTCCTCATCGTCGGTGGCGGGCTGGTCGGCGCGAGCCTCGCGATCGCTCTCGACGATGCCGGCCTGTCCGTCGCGCAGGCGGAAGCGGTGCCGCCGCGGGTCGAGCTGCAGCCGAGCTATGACGAGCGCAACCTCGCGCTGGCGCGCGCGAGCGTCAACGCGCTGGAGGTGCTCGGCGTGCTCGACGCGCAGTCGCCGGTCGTGCCGATCCGGCGCATCCATGTCAGCCGCCGCGGCGACTTCGGTTCGGTGCGGCTCGATGCCGGGCGGCTCGGCCTGCCGCCGTTCGGCGCGGTCCTGCCCGCGCGCGAACTCGGCAACGCGCTGCTGCGCCGGCTCGACCGCTGCACGCGACTCGTGCGCATCGCGCCGGCGCAGGCGGTCGCGATCGAGCCTTGCGATGACGCCGTCGCCGTCGACCTGCGCAGCGGCGACACGGTGCGCCGTGTCCGCACGCGCCTCCTGGTCGGCGCCGACGGCAGCGAGTCGTTCGTCCGCGCTGCGCTCGGCATCGGCGTGCAGCGCCACGACTACGGCCAGTGCGCGATCGTGACCACGCTGACGACCCGCCGTCCGCTCGACGGGCTCGCCTACGAGCGCTTCAGCGACACCGGCCCGGTCGCGCTGCTGCCGCTCGGCGAGCACCGCGCCGGCCTCGTCCTCAGCGTCGCCGCGGCCGATGCCGCGCGCGTCGCCGCGCTGGACGACGACGCGTTCATCGGCTTCGTGCACGAACGCTTCGGCTACCGTGCCGGGCGCCTGTCGCGCCCCGGCCGCCGCAAGCCGTATCCGCTCGTGCGCGGCATCGCCGAACGCACGACCGCGCCACGCTGCGTGCTCGTCGGCAATGCCGCGCAGACCGTGCACCCGCTCGGTGCGCAGGGTTTCAACCTTGGCCTGCGTGACGCGCTGACGCTGGCCGAACTGCTGCACGCGGCCGCGAGCGACGGCACCGATCCCGGCGCGGCGGCGCTGCTCGCGCGCCATGTCGAGCGACGCGCCGCGGATCGCGCCGCGACGACCGCCTTCAGCGACGATCTCGTGCGCGCGATGGGCAACGAGTGGCTGCCGCTGCGCCTGCTGCGCTCCGCAGGCTTCCACCTGCTCGACCGCGTGCCGTCGCTGAAGCGCGCGTTCGCCCTGCGCGGCATGGGCTTCCGCGGCGACACACCGGCCGCGGCACTGTCGCCATGAGCCGGCGCGGCGGCCATGACGTGATCGTCGTCGGCGCCGGGGCGTCGGGTGCGGCGCTCGCGCTCGGGCTCGCGCGCGACGGTTTCTCGGTCGCCGTCGTCGAGGCACGCGAACCGCCGCGCTGGAATGCGGGCGACGACGTCGACCTGCGGGTCGTCGCGCTCGCGCCGGACGCGCGCGAACTGTTCGACGACCTCGGGGTGTGGCCGGCGATCGCGTCGTCGCGCGTCGGGCCTTACCGCCACATGCACGTGTGGGACGCGCTCGCCCCGGGCGAACTGCATTTCGACGCGGCCGAACGCGGCGACGCCGCGCTCGGCTGGATCGTCGAGAACCGGTTGATCCAGTCCGCGCTGTGGGCCGCGCTGCACGACGAAGCGCCGCACACCGGCCGGTCCGGCGCAGCCGCGGCCGGCGGTGCGCGCGGCGCCGCGGTCGAATCCGCGCGCATGCCGCCGGCGATCCATTGCCCGGCCGGCATCGCGCACCTCGACGACGAGGCCGATGGCGTCTGCGCCACGCTGATCGACGGCACGCGCCTGCGCGCGCGCGTGCTGGTCGCGGCCGAAGGCGCGGAGTCGTCCGTGCGCAAGAAGCTCGGCCTCGCCTTCGACGGTCGCGACTACGGGCAGCGCGCGATCGTCGCGAACGTCGCCACCGAACGCCCGCACCAGGGCACCGCGTGGCAGCGCTTCCAGCCCGGCGGCCCGCTCGCGTTCCTGCCGCTCGCCGATGGTCGCTGCTCGATCGTCTGGTCACTGCCGGAGGCGGAGGCCGCGCGCGTGCTCGCGCTCGACGACGACGCGTTCCGGCGCGAACTCGGTTGCGCGCTCGATTTCCGCCTCGGCGAGATTACCGGCAGCGGGCCGCGCGCGGCGTTCCCGCTGCGCCTGCGCCTCGCCGAACGCTTCGTGCACGGCCGCTGCGTGCTCGTGGGCGACGCCGCGCACGTCGTGCATCCGCTGGCCGGGCAGGGCATGAACCTCGGCCTGCGCGACGTCGCCTGCCTCCGCCGCGTGCTCGGCGACGCGCGTCGCCGCGGCGCCGATATCGGCGCACCGCACGTGCTGCGCCGCTACGAACGCGAGCGCCGCAGCGAAACCGTGATCGCCGCGCGCGGGCTCGATGCGATCGAGCGCGTCTACGGATCGGCGTCGATGCCGCTCGCGTCGATGCGCGGCGCGGCGCTCGC